>Ga0137435_1000478_pt1 | contig 13397 bp, 20 predicted proteins | sample EasRivERMGT100_2_FD_104904 | JGI IMG/M metagenome (GOLD analysis project Ga0137435, IMG submission 104904) | Soil microbial communities from meander-bound floodplain in the East River, Colorado, USA - East River MetaG ERMGT100_2 | ecosystem: Environmental > Terrestrial > Soil > Floodplain ... | reverse complement strand
TCCCCATTCACCAGGGGTGAAATAAGGGGTTCGAAGCAATTGGTGATGTTCCGCTCCCAAGCATCCCCATCGATTTGGACCGGGGCATCGAACATCCAATCCGCAGGACGCTTCCAATGCTGGTCTAGGAGGAACCGCCAGGCAGGGAACCCGCAACCCACCATCCATTCTAAAATCTGGAGTTGAAAGTCCTCACCGATTCGACTCCAATCCCAGATTTCTGGGTTTCCGAACCATGGAAAACGGACGTTGGGAACCGCAGGAATGTGCCGTCGAACAAACTCTGCCCATGGCGAGTGCCATGTGTCCAAAGGCTTCGTCAGGACGTTGTAGTACCGGATTAGTTCGATTTCTGGCCGGGCAAGCGAGAGCGTCGATGCCCGGACCATATTCCCCTCAGATTGGGAGACGATGATTGCATCGACCTGAGGGAGTACCCACCCATTAGCGATTCGGTCGAAATCTGTATTCTCAAGGGATCGAAGGATCTTTGCCATTAGACGACGTAGAGAAGGCCACCGTGCTTCAGGGCGTCCTTGATAAGGGTAGTATCCTCAAGTTGGATCCCAATGCATCCCAAGGTTCCGGGGACATTTCCATCGGGATGAATCCCAAGGCCCGTCCGGTCAGAATCGAACTCGGGGTGAAGAGGCGCAAACCAAGCGTTTCCCTTAGAATCCACGAATCCCTTGTTAGATTCAACATTCGCATCGATCGCCATAGCTGGACCGATTCGATAGGATCCCTTAGGTGCAGCACCCTTTCCAAAAGGGCCACTCACGGCCTTGGCCTTGATCCCACCAGGCCCAAGTTCATAGAGCGTGTCGCCAGTGAATACAAAGACATCGACAGCGCCAGTCAGCGTTACGCGCATGGGGTTCCTCCTTCAAGCCGTTCGGCAACAATAGAGTTTGCAAACTGTTGGTCGGTAAGGCGATCCTTATACCAAGATGCGAAGCCATGCGCGGCGCCTCGGGCAACCTTGGTCTTCGCCCAGGTCCACAGGGCTTCCTTAATCTCTACTTCACATTCGGTTAGTACATCGTCCTTAACCATGGGAAGAAGAACCCCAATATCTCGTGGATCATTGGTCAGGCCGCCAAGATCGCGAAGCCTCTGAACCGCCTTCTCCCACCGAGCCGGCGTACAAAAGAGCGCCCCGATATTTTCAACAACGGTACTCTGGGATGGGTTCCGCTCCTTCCAGTCCTTCGAGTGCTTCTCCTTGAACGCTGGAGAGACATGCTTGCCCATCAGGGCCTTACCATCCTCCCCAAACTTCCCATAGTTCTTAATTACGACCCCCTCGATCTTGACCCCACCCAAGATGCTCTGTCGAGTTAGGATGGCATCAAGCTCCTCAAGGGTGACTGAATCGAAGATGCCAATCTCGGGGACGCACTCCAGGTCCAGGCGCTTGGCCTCATCTCGAAGATTCATGTAGATCTCGTGGAGAGAGACTACATCAAAGAGGATGATGTTCCCCCGAGGGACGCGCTCGTAAACCAGGGTGTTATGCTTCGGCTTCGAGAGATACTCGCCTCGGTACACCACCCCCGGGATGAGCCTATCAGCTACTTGGAGAACCGTATTAACAGCCGCCGCAAACATTCCTGGAGCCGCGATGTTAACAATCGCACTCTTGGAGCGGCAATGGATCTGGCCTGCCGCATCCCGCATAAAAGAGAATTGAGAGCCATCGACCTTCTCTTGGATAGTAACAGGGCCAGAGAATAGATCCTTGATCTGAGGATGTCCCAGATTAAAAATCTTCGGATATGATGGAATTGTGTTCATGGCTTTCCCAGGTTTTAATTCGGGTCGCGAGCGTATAGGGGAACTAGGACTTGCATATTAGTTTAGAGTACCCCACGCAGCGCCAGGTTCTCCAATTTTCGAAGTAACCGGGACGCTAAACCCGGGGGTGATGGATGGCCACTCCCGCTCCATGGTTGCCTTGACCTTCGCCACCACGCCCTCAATCTCGTCCTTATGGGCTTCGATCAGGACAGCATCGTGGACTGGCGTGAGGAGCCAGGGGCCGACATCCGGGAGGATCGCCCACAGCATATCTGCTACGGTCGATTGGGGGATAAACCCAATCATTGCGGGGGCAGCCGAGGAGTGGTAGAAGTAGCGCCGCCGGCCAAACGGGTTCGTCGTGTAGCTCTTTGCGCGAGCTTCGGCGACCACACCGTTCCTCCACGCAGTCCACTTTGGGAAGAGAGAGAAGAGCCGTCGTTGCATAGCCTCACACTCAGCCACAGACACGTCAAAGCCAGCCATTGACAAAACGCGAGCCAGCTTCTTCGGACCCGCCCCGCGACCAGTACCATAATATACGTTCTTAGCCCGGGTACGATCAATCCCGAGGGCAGAACGTACCACTTCGTGGAGGTCCCCATTTATGGCTTCCATAAGGGCCTCATCCCCTGAGAGCGAGGCCTCGACGCGCGCCTCCGCGCTATTCCAGTCAACATACGCCATGCACCAATCAGGATAGGACGGGACGTAGATCATCCGCGCATCGTCCGACTGGTTCATGGTATTTGGATTTCGGCTTTGGATGCGGCCGGTTCCAGCGCCCTGCCCCTTTTGGGTATAGGTCGCTCCAGCCTCATCCTTGTCCGAGGTTAGATACTGTGGATGGACACAGCCATCCTCCCCTGCCTCGACGTTCGCATAGGTAGCCAGAGACTTAGAGCACTCCCGAATCTGCCGAAGGGCAGCCAAGCTTCTCCGCGCTTCCTTATGCCTGTCACATAGCGCAAAAGCGCGAGGATCTTCAAGGAGAGCCTTGATTGCCATGTCATCCGTCGTGAGGCGAGCGTCCTTTCCATACTGCTTAGGCAGCTTAAGGTCTTCGTAGAGGTAAGTCTTGATCTGCGTTGGAGATGCAGAGTTAATGTGCGGGGGCCAGTTTTGCATGGCCTGTCTGAGATTCTCCGTAAGAATCACGGTCCAGGTAGCAGCTTCCTCCACCCCGAGTTTGATCCCCCGCAGGGAGATATTCATCAGGACGGGGAGACCGCGCATCATGGTCTCAAACACTGGAAGCTGGCCACTCTTTTTGAGAAGGACATATTGCTTTTGGGCGAGTTCATAGGCTGCCCAAGCGTCCATTCGGTTATACACGTCGGGACGATCAAGGTCGAGGTGCTTCCATGGGCGAACATCTAGGTGCATGGTCGCTGCCCTCTCCAACCCCTTCGGGAGGTCTGGATTGAGAAGCTGAGCGCCCATCATGGTGTCGAAGACCTTAGCCTTCGGATCGAGGATCCCTAAGCGCGGCAGGTCAAACTGCGCGTTGTGGATAATCAGGGTAGCCTCAGGATCCTGGGCCATTTTCTGGAGGCGGACCTGGATGGTCTCCACACTATTCGGAGTCCCATAAGTATCCGCCCCATATTTCGAGGAGGTCCCAATGCGCTCAACCACCCAATCATTAGGGGGCATTGGGGTTTCAATGTCTACCGCCGTGGCTTCAGGAAGGATGATCGCGGAGACCGGGATATCATCTGGTCCCTTAGGCTCGGACTCCTTTCGATAAAGGCGCCCAACCCGGAGGAGGTCAGCCTTCAGGGCTGGGATGGTCTTAAATTGCATCCGCATGATGCCTGCCGGATCAAGCACCGGGATGATCCACTTGACCTTGGGCGGGAGAACAGGAGAGATAGCCATGAGCTTCATGGCAAAGCGCGGGTCACCCTTAGTGAACTTCCCTGCCTTGGTTGTTTTGTACTCCCCAATCTGGACGCGCACCTTCCGCCGGATAGGTACGCAATCCGCCGGGGTGAGACAATACCCTCTCATGTTCGTGATGTTCGAGAGGCCAGTCACTCGCTTGAGGGCAACCCCTCCCACGAGAACCATGATCTCTGCCTCTGATTGCCTCATCTCATCATCGAGACGATCCCATTCCTCTACGATTTGAGATTGGGTCGGAGCACCGGATGCGCCCAACGGAGGACTCTGGACCACATTCGTTACGCAGCATAGGCTGCGACTCAGGCCGGCCTCTCGTGCAACGCTCCAGAAAATCCGACCCCTAGGACCTACAAAAGAGATACCTTGCTTAAGGTCTTCCCGCGATGGGGCATCGCCACAGACGAAGATAGGGAGGGTAGGGTCGCCCGAGAAGGAAATCATGAAAAAAGCCTTAAGGGAAAATATTCTCCAGAAGGCTCGCGCCACAGCTTAAGTGGCTTTCCTACTTGTTGTTCGATAACCTCATCAAAACATCCCTGACAGTACATCCAAACATGATTAAGTCCCATTGGCGTTGACTCTACCGTTCGAAAAGCGGTGGTTCCAATATGGATATCAACCCTAAAAACACCATTAGGCTGAAGCGCTCCTCCGCATTTATCGCAGAAGTTCTTTGTCATCGCAGCCACCTTAAATGCTTCTCAGGGAGGATCTTAGTCCATTCCCGTCGAATGCGGATCAAGACTTCTTCGTCCGAGAAGCGCCCTGCCCCCCGGATCCCGTTGCACCCTTGGCAGAGCGGACGGAGCTTCGCGTGCGGGGAGCCTTTTTCTTTGGGGTCGATGTGATCTGGCTGTAACCTTCTCCAGTGAGCGGCATCCCCGAAATACGGGAAGGGGCCGTTCGTCCGCTGGAGCGTTTTGAGGAAGCGGTTCGTGACCCCGCAGATGCCGCACGTTTGGAGGGGGTCTGCGATCCACTTAGCCAATTCACGAGCCTTTGGATGATCCGCTCGGAAGCCATGCTTATTGATAAACTGTTCGAACGCCGCGATCTCAGGGTCAAGTCTCTGCCTCTTTCTGTTTGTGCGCCCCCGGGTTCTGCACCTTTCACAAGTCTTAAAGACATCCGCCTCATGCTTACACTGCCGGCCTTTCCCGTCCCGATTCGAGCATTGCATTGGGTGTCCTAAGGTGCTGTGGGGGCATATTATCTAAGGTCGTTGGGAGAATCCCAGCTTGAATGCGAGCCCGCGTAGTAATCGCAGCGACCAGATTCCAGGCCGCCGCAACCAAGTGATCTTCATCCACCTGGCCGGCCATGAAGCTAACCAAGTGGCGTAGGCCAGAATCGCAGTAAGTACCAAGATCCTGACCCTTCTCCCAATTGCGATCCTCATACTTCCTTGCCCCCTGTTCGAAATGCTTGGCAAGGGCAAGGAGCGCCTCAGGGGGAAGGAGGTCGAACCTTCCCTTCCCGTCACGGATGTCTCGTTGGGAACCTGTCTCGAACTTACGGACTTCCACTAGGCCTCCTTTGCGGCGGCGTATTTCAGCCGCCGCTTGGATCCACTTCAGATAACCCAACTATTCACTGGTAACGTTAGTAGTCATCCCATGAAGGGCACACGCAAGGTTCGCAGCCATAACTGCATCCTGAATCTTGCGGAGAGCAATGGTTCGCTCAGGAGTTTCCGGGAGGAAGTCGAACACGAAAAGGGCCAAAGCCCTCGCGTGTCCCCGAACGCCTTCATAGAACAATGGCTGGTCGCCAGTCGGAGGATGATAGGTGAATGCGTGAATCACATCGTCAAATGTCCTCATCTAAACCTCCTGCGGAATGAACCCCGCAACGTCAGTCTGCTTCCGATCCTGGCCCTTCGAGGTGCCCTGCTTGATCTTCGCATACACCTTCTGGCCCACGATCTGCTCGCGATAATCAAAGACAACAACCCGGGGGGTGAGGCCAAGGTCCGTCTCCATGCCGAGAGCCCCAAGGAACTCCTTCATCATGGCGTTGGACATTTGAGTCATAGCGGCCTGACCCTTCTGGAACCCGGTATTATTCGTCTTCGCCCGCTTGAAGGCGCTCAGGTTATACCGCATCCGAGCATAGACCCGCTTCCCAGGGTTGGGCGAAGGCTCTCCATCAGCAATCTCGGACTCGGGGGCAACCTCAAGGGTAAGCTGAATCAGGAAAGTCGTGTCCCCTGGCGTCTCGGGGTTCTCAAGCCCCGGCTCCTTGAACTCGATCTCCTTCACCTGACAAAGCTCCGGCCACTGGACGCCCTGGAACTTCTTACCATTGATCGTTCGTGCTGAGTCAGGCTCGATCAAGAGATTCGACCCGGCTTGCTCATATTCTTTACGCGAATCTTCGCCGAAAGCATAAGGGTCATCGACATCGTAGCTCATTTGGTCTCCTTATTCTCCAACCCGGTCAACCCGGATCCAGGATGAAAACATTGCAAGAACAATCTCTTCGCGTTCACCATACTTATCCGCATCCCCTACCGAACGACAAATCTTCAGAGTATTCGTGTGCGAATCGCAGGCAAGCACGGGGTAACAATTCTCAAAGATTTCAGCTGGCACGTTATTCCTGCGTCTAACGCGATAAGTCCCCAGCCGCCCATCGGGCTTCTGGATAATTGGCTCTTCAGTCTCAGGCATTACTTACCTCCAATGAGTTTTGCGTACTCACCCCAGAAATGCCTTGGATCCTCACCAAGGACCACATCAGGCAGGTTCACCCCCGGGTTTCGCACACCACAGATCCAAGGACCGTGGGGATTGGTATGGGCGATGAACTCAGTAACCTTCGGCTTGCCCGGCTCTCCCCGCTTCTTCGCCTCACAGCGAATCACGGTATCGAACCGACCGGGAAGGGTCTTCGCAGTGGCTGACCCAACGGTCGCGGGACCACCAATACATTCTTGGGCGTTCTTCGGTTCCACCCAAAGTTCATGGGTCAAGATAATCAGGTGCTTGGGTTGCTCAAAGAGAAGTCCAAGCAGGTGCTCACACACCGAGTTCTGCGCTGCCCCATAGTCACCCATTGTAGGGTGAGCATGGAAGGATGCGGTTCCGGGCTTACCATAGGTAATTTGATCCTTGGCATAATTCCCCAACCGAGCATATGCGGCCAGGACATCTTCGGCAGTTGCCGTGAGAGTATCCCAGATAATAGTCCCCGCATCCTTCCAATCATGGGTTGCAATCTCCACTGCCTCGTGGAGTGGATCATACTTGCGGCCGACCTCCGGCTTGGGCTCTACCGGAATCAAGTGCGCACGGTCAGGGAGGAGGACCGATCGGAGGGAAGCTGCACCTGGGTCGGCCGCAACATAGACTGCCTTCTCGCCCCAGAACTCCCCCCATGGGAGGGCCGTAGCGAGTCGGGTCTTCGCACTCTTAGGCGAGCCATAGATAAGGATACGCTCAGGAGCCTTCTGAGCCCCATCAAGAATTCTCAATTCGTCACCTTTTCGAAGTCAACACTCTCCGAGTAATACCCATTTGACGACCCAATCCATCGGAGAGTTACATACCCTTTGACTGTGGCAAACTTATAAAAGGTCCAAGTTTCTGAGTCGCCGTAGTTATTTTCATGAGACCCTTGCTTACTCTCAACTTCCTCAGCCATAGTAATGGGGGATCCAATCAGGTCCGCAAACTCTCCGGTTACATCAGCGAGGTAGACATGCTCGCAGCAACTCTGATCGTGATAGAGCTTAAACTGCGTTCCATCCTCCAACGTGAAGATAAGTTCCTCATCTTCCTTTTGCTCGATATTCGTTAGGGTCTTCCCCACAAGGTCACTAACCCCATACTCGATCCACTTTCCATTTTCCCAACTCATGACTTAACTCCCTTGGATATTCTTTCCACCACAGTATTCGCAGACTCCTCCGACGACTCCCGGGGCACCGCACCCGACACACTGTCCAGGAGATCCTCCATACGGTAGGGTAAAGACACTTCCTGGATCACCAGCCCAGAAACTTCCCGGAGCTGGGAAGCATGACGCCATAAGACCATACGTCGGACTAGCGGAAGCGAGAAGAGGATTCGCCGCAACCACTTGAGCCATATAGGCCAAACGTTGCGCTTTATGGTCAGATTGTTCATGCACTAAAGATCCTTACAAGTTATCTTCCCAAACGCGAGAAGCATCAAACACACCGTACACATCGGACGAAAACCCCCCTTATGTGTAGCCCATATCATTTGAAGTGGAGTTTCAAGTCCCCAAGGCTTAATGAGAGGTCCCGCTCCAGCGGCAAGCTGCGCTCCGCAGTCTGCACAGAGGTATCCCTGCTCGCCCGCCTCATGCTTCAGCATAAACCCGCTTCACAATCCGAAGCACTTCTCCAGACTCAAGCGGTGGATCACAACGCTCAGCCCCCTTGAGAAGCCATTCGGTCGCAATTGCCTCAGGAACTCCAGCCTCAAGTAAGGACTTGGATGCAGCATAACAACACTTATGTCGGCGAGTTTGTTCCACTCCGAATTGGATGAACTCCCTCCCCGTAAGCGTAAGGAACATCGCAGCTTGCGGCCAGGTGATGCGCAACCCGGGGGTGGGTCCCTCCCACACGATCGGGCCATCTTCCTGGTGGTGGAAAAGGAACGCCGCAGATTGGACGTTCCCCTCCACTACTAGGCGCGCTTCCCTTCCTGTCTTTTGATTCATGGTTCCGGGAAGACGCGCAAGACGCGCAAGATCCGAACAAGAAGAGTCAATAACGCAGCCATACCTAGTCCCAAACTCAGCGCTTAGGGTATTCACGAAGTTCTTCACCGTCCGCGCTAGTTGCTTATCCACAGTTAGGGGTTTGAAGCGGATCCAGCATTGGATGCCCCGCCCTGAGTCCACTACAGTCATAGACCAGGGATCGACCTCCATGGATTCAAGCATATCTCGCGCCTCCCAGAGTGCCTCCCCGGGTTGAGCCGATGGCTCAATGGGGTCTATGTCTACGAGGATCGCTTGAACGTGGGAAACATCGCGAGCAGCCGGGCGTGTAAGGTCTGCGCGATCGACGGGGTTAAGCGTAATGTAGCAATTTGCATGGGCATATCTCCCCGCGAAAAGCTGTAGTTCGACAGGTCCTTTAACCCAAGTCCCATCCACTCGTCCGCCATCTTTCGCGAAGACATAGCGATAGGTTCCTTGTGGAAGCGGGAGGATGCGCCAGATGTCATTCATCTAGCTAGCTCAGCGAGGAGTTCTTCTATTGAGGTAAATACGCCGTGAGTAAAGGCATACATAACATCCCACCTGAATTCGTATGGTGGTTTATCCGTTCTTGTGAATTCATCGGTAATTCCAGCCTTTCCAAGCATAGTCATAATTTGCTGCCGACGCCGAATTCCAAGATTTCCCCAGATGCCCCGAACGATGTATAAAATATCGTTTAATGCGCCGGGCTGCCAAAAGTAAATTGGCTTTTTTCCTAAATGATTCATAATTCTAGGGCCGGTTACCCGGGCAATCCCAGTTATAGAAACAACACGTTCTAATATATCTCTATCCGTGGAGGCAATGGATATGCGCGGATAATATACTCCCCGACGCTTATCCCACTGGCCGCTACAAGAGCCCTCGCCCTCGTATAAACCAGCAAGCCAGTGCCAATCTGGAGATAGTTTTGGAGTTCGCGCGCTTGGAGGCATAAGCACATATCCAGGCTTACCTTGTCCTATTACATATCCTAATTCTAGGTGACCTGATATGCCTGCTGGGCAAAGTAAAATTGCACTCGTTGCTTTAGTTAAATACGCACGATCAAAGTTAAAAACATTTTGTGCGGCTGGGCCGGCTAAAGCTTCTTGCAAGGAGAGCCCACGGCCTTGTTGGTGATGTCGCCATGCGTCATCAGCTTCCGGGCCGGCACTGTACCAATCGGCAAAAACTTCAAAGCCAGCGGCAGTTAATTGTGCCTCTACAATGGGGACCTGTGGATTTCGAAGGGAGCCAATGAGGTAGATCATAGGCTCTTATACCCCTTAAGTGGGTCGATGGATCCCATAGCTTCAATCTTCATCTTCCCTTCACACACATCGATGTAATCGCAAAGGTGGTTCTTGAACCTCCCTCCGCATGAATCGGGGTTTTGTGGGGGAAGCCATTCTGCCCACTTGTCGTCTTCAGCTTCATATTTTGCGATACAATGGAGCGCATACTCCATGTTATTAATGTGGATCGCTAGATCGTTTGTAAGGTCCCCATGGATTGGGAGATACTCAACAGAGAAGGGCGATTTCCCTTCGGAAAGCGCCTTGTCCGTCAGTTTCTTTGCGATAAAGAGGATAGTCCCCCCATAAGGCTTCCCTCCTTCCGCTTCTATCATCTTTCGATATCCATGTTCGTGAAAGGATCGAGAGATTAGCTTCGAGAAGATAGGGATGTTCGTCGTGGCCGCAGTGGTTTTATGTTGCCCATGCCAAAACTTTCCATTCCACTCGATCAATGAGTCAAGGCGTCCGATTAGGGTATGAATCCCAAGCTGACATGACATCTCAACCTCAACCCCAAGGAACTTGACTTCAGGATGGTCCTCCTTCCATAGGTCAAACTCCGTCAGGGCAGCGTGCATCCACTCGGGGTCTGAGAGTTCGATATCTCGTTCTGAAGCACAGATCTGGTGCCAAGTCGTCCCCAGCCTAAGGGCTTCCGAGTCTGTCTCAATCCCTCGCTTGAGAATGTATTTGTGATACCACATTCTCGGACATTCAAGGTAGGTTTGGATTGCAGAAATATTAGTCCTCATTCCCCGCCTTCCTTCATCGCCTCGGCGCAGTAGGCGATGGCGGCGTCTACTGCATCATGCCATGCGTAGTATTCGCTGCCCGATTGCACCTTCAGCAGCGCCTTCAAGATCCCCACCGCCTCGCGCTTGGCCTCACGGGTGGCATCGTCTCGTTCATCGCACATCGAACAGGACGCACCACGTTGGATTGCTACGCCGTGCCGGCACTCCATCCAATGAATCTGAGAATCGCTCGGGGGCTCGGCCGCTTCTGGCGCCGAAGTAGCGACCTCCTGCGCGGCTACACCAGGCCCCCCGAGCGAAGCAACTCCTACACTATAGCCATCCACCGAGAGGTAAGTTAAAACGTTATTAAGACATTTAAAGCATAGGTCTTTACTAAGCTGTACCCCATTTGGATACAGTAACGGCACCACTTCGCACATATACCAAAGGGTTCCAGCCGTTCCATATTTAGCCCCACAAACATCACAGATTGTTTGTTTCATTAAGACTCCCAAGCTTAAACCATGGATGCAGAAGAATACTCTCTCGGGTCATTTTGCATCCCTTACACTTTGGTGAGGATTGAGCTAAACCCGGGGAGAGGCGATGGGCTCTACGCCACTTCCTCGCAATCCTCCCACCGCGATACCCATCACGATAGGATGGGTTCCGCTGGGCTTCGCGAACCGAGGCGGCGTGGAGCTTTTCACAGAGTCGCATGACTCTTACTCATTCCAGGGCTCAACGCACAAACTTCGGCATAGTTTGGTGTAGCAAAGGTTCGTAAGCCTACAAACTTATCGTAGGCATCAAGGACGTGAAGTAGAAGAGAAAGTGATGTAATGTGGCCACCGGCGGCGACACGAACGGCGATGGCTTCTCGGATGTCATCGTCGGGGCCGAGGACTTCGGCAACGGCCAGCTCGACGAGGGGCGCGCCTACGTTTACCTGGGCTCGGCCGTAACTATATCGTGCCTTTGTATTAGTAATACGTTGCTTTACCTTCCATTCACCACGGCTACCAACAAACGCAGGCAAAACATGTTCCATCGCGGAAAGCCCTAACTGGCGGGTAAGTTCATTATCATTAGACGCTGTATTCATTAACCGTGGAATAAGGTCTACGAGCTTTTGGCGTTCGCCATCAACAAGCGCATCGTTTGCCATGATTGCGAGGTGGCGAAGGTAGGGATGAACACATTTGGGCCGATCAGTCCAGCCTTTAGACGAAAGCCAATCAATGACCTGCATGACGCAGCCACCGTCGCCCGGAGTCGCTCCCGAACCGTTACGCAACCAGGGGACAATCGGATTCTTAATATCCATGTCAGTTTCCTTTCACATTCACAATTTGGCGAAGCGTATGGTCGATGGTCGCTAGCTCCTTCGAGTGCGCCATGACCTCATCGATATCCTTGTATGCCCCTGGGAGTTCATCGATCAGGGCATCATCATGCCGGCACTCGATCCCCTTCATGGCTGTCTCAAAGTCAGTCATAGTGAACCGGCGCCTAGCCTCAGTCCGGGAGAACCTGCGTCCTGCCCCGTGGCGCCCTTGCCCAAATGGCAATCCGGCATAACCGCGACGTGCTTGAAGAGAAAGGGCATGGATGCAATATTCTCAATCTGCCGCATCGCCGCAGGCTCGATAGCAGATGTCGGCAGCCACGTCTTAATGTTTACATCCACATCAAACATGCCCAAATCTCCTAAGTGGTTGGGGAGCCGGGACTCGGACCCGGATCAGCTTGCTTCCAAAGCAAGGGGGTTAGCCAATTACCCTACTCCCCAGGTAATGTGTAGATAACCTATTCCTCGGAAGGATTCACCTTTTTTGCAAGAGGTCGCCCACGTTTCACTACGGTAAAAACCATTTTCTCACGGTTCCAACGCATCTTATATCGAACCCCTGAGGTATCATCTCCTCCGCGCCCCTTAGCCCAATGCGCAGTAATAACCTTGATCCCCGGCCTTTCCTTTCGTAACTTCGCTGGGTCAAGTACGATATGAGCATCAACTGAGTTATGGATGGCGCCTGATCCACGAGCCGAGTCCCACCCTACCTTTGAGGTATATTCCCCTGGCTTTTTCGAGTGGTGCAGGAGAAGGATGGCGCAATTCTTCTCAGCCCACTTACGGAAGAACCGCATCACAGGGGCCATAAGTTCGGAAGAATTCTCGTCGTGATCATGCACTGCCCTAAGGCAGTCAACCACAACAAGATCCGCCAAAGCCCCCGAGGGGAAGGATGTGCTATTCATAATCTCTTCAAACTGACCATCGGCTAGGAGGAGGGGGTCAAATCGATACCAAATCCCCCCCGCAAACTCATCCCTCTCAGGATCCAGGTCGTCCGAAGTTACCCCAAGCCCCTGAGCGATGCGTCTAGCCGCGTGGGCATAATCCCACGAGGCAGCGTCCACCCCGAGATAGACGACGCGCATAGGGCGAACAGGTGCCTCAGGATTAAGGAATGGACGCCCGGCCGCTGCCGAGATAGCAAGAGCTTGAGCGAAGTTTGACTTTCCTACCCCACCGGGGGCAGAGAGCATGGTTAGAGTGCGTTCGCGAAACCACCCAGGAATGACCCAAGGTGGAACAGGAAGTGATTCAATTTCTTCAAAGGTGTAGAGGAGCATACCCTTCAGACAGCCTTCTCTCAAGCAGGGTTCCGAAAACAAATCCTAATTTTCGCAGGCCGTTAGCAGGATGTGTTTCCGGGGTGGCTTCAGTAAAGCTATTGGTAGCAAAGAGTTTGGAGGGTGTATTATTACCTCCCCCTATTACATAGGGGGGATATGAATCCCCCCGTTGAATGGGGGAAAGAGAGAAAGGAAAGCAAACTCTTCGATCGGCAGGGGCCCAACTCGGAGGGGGATGACCTGGACCGAACCAGCTTCCCGTTTGATGATTAGGGTGTATTCACCC
>Ga0137435_1000477_pt1 | contig 13426 bp, 13 predicted proteins | sample EasRivERMGT100_2_FD_104904 | JGI IMG/M metagenome (GOLD analysis project Ga0137435, IMG submission 104904) | Soil microbial communities from meander-bound floodplain in the East River, Colorado, USA - East River MetaG ERMGT100_2 | ecosystem: Environmental > Terrestrial > Soil > Floodplain ... | reverse complement strand
TCCTGTACATGCTACCAATCATGTACATCCTCTATAGGAGTAAGAAGTGGCTAAGATCATACCGCCGCACGTAGTAGCTCAACGCGCACGTGGCCCTAACAAACCACTACGCAGTAAGAAGGAGCGCAGCGAGAAGCATGATGTGTTCCAACGCATCGACATGCACGGTGGTGATAAGCAAGTGTGTTGGGAGTGGAACGGTGCACATGGCCTAGGCAAGCGTGGTGAGTACCGTGCACGTGTACGCATCAACAACAAAGACGGCTACGTACACCGCATCGTCTACGAGTTGTATACTGGGTATACCTTACTCCCTCACGATGTCATAAGACACCAGTGTGACAACAGTTGGTGCTGCAACCCACATCACATGCTCATAGGCACTCAAGCTGACAACGTAGCTGACATGATGGAACGCGAGCGCGTAGGCATGAAGCACTTTCAAGTAAAGCGCATCATGCAGATGCTAGAAGAAGGCTGCAATGCTGTGCACGTGAAGCAGAAGATGCAAGAAGGCTACAACATCAACGTAGGCGTGACAGTCATACGCAAGATCAAGATGCGTACCTTGTACAAGCACATACCGTGGCCTGCGGGCGATGAGTGGGCCACATATAGACGTGCTAAGCTAGACAAACTGAGAGCAAAAAGACTTGCTTCTGATCCTACCTGTGGTATAATAGTGGATACTTCAAACAAAGGGAGTACTACCGATGACAAAGCCTAAACCTAAGCAGACAAACGGCATACCGCTCGAAGCTCGTGTTATACGCAGTATATCTGACTTCGAAGCGCCGAAGACTACACAAGATGCAGTAGACAAGGCGGCTGCTGAATACATGACTGCAAACCTACTCCGTCAGTATGCAGTCAAACGCTACGACCGTGCTAAAGCTGTCATCACCGAGAACTACGAAGAAAAGGTGAATGAGGTCAAAGCTATCGCTACTCGCAACATGCAGAAGTCTTCATACACCGTGATAGGTGCAGACTGGCAAGTTGTGATCAACGCTAACAAGCCTGTCGTTGTGCACAAGGTCGAAGACTTGCGAACAGAGTTAGTCAAGCGTGGCGTCAAGGCCGAACTGATAGACGAAGCGATGACTGCGGTAGAGAAGAAGAACCAACCCGCTGTCACCATCGAAGCTACTCCAACTATGGCTGACTAGCTCATGGCCAAAGACAACAACAAAGTCGTCAAACTGCGCCAGCCTACTGCACCCAGCAGTAGTGCTGGCGCAACTGTTGATGAAGCCATACAACCCAAGTCCATCCTCAACATGACGGAGCTAGAACAAGAGACATTCCTCAACGTGCTTAGAGATAGGCGCATGAGAGCGGCTGAGATACTGAAGCAAGCGCAAGCGACAAAGCACAAAGCCGACACCATCGCTAGCGAGATACGTCTAGAGCGCAAAGCTGATCAAGCAGAGAAGCAACTGGACAAAGTAACCAAGGCATTAGACAAGTTGGAAGAAATGATCTACTCTCTCCGTGCGCTGCATCTACAGTACACAGATGTAGACATCACAAAGACAGGAGGTGAATGATGGTCAACTACGTACAACGTGCACGTGATGTGCGACACACGCTACGTGTGGAAGGCATGGAACAAGGCACCATCAAGGTGCTCGAACGCTTATGTGAAGACAACGAGATGCTGCGTCAGGAGATGGAAGCTATCACAAAGGTAGTGAGCAAGATGGCAGACATCGTAGCTGACATAGCTACTGTTGGGCAGAAGCTGCGTGGTGATTGGGAGGAAGTACGCAAACGCTTTCATGGTGTGATTGACGTAACACCGGAGAAGCCACAATGAAATGTCCAAAGTGCGGTAAGAGGTTGGAAGCTGGTTACGGTATGGCTGGCGGTGGTATAGGCCCGTACTTCTACTGCGAGACAGAGGGTTGCGGCACATTTATCAAGTCACAAGACCCTGAGATGGAGAACAAGATGCCAACGTATACTCAGTATAGACGTAAGCAGATTGCTGAACTGACACCGTGGGCAGAGGGCTTCGACATGTCAAACATAAGTGTCAGTGAGGAAGATCGCAAAGCTGGCTCACCTAGACCGGGCGACATGATCGCTCGCAATCCGTGGAACCACGATGATAAGTGGCTCATCGCAGCTAAGTACTTCGCTGACAACTTCGAGCCAATCGAATGATCATCAAACCAACCACAGACATGACGCTGCCTTGGGTTGACTACTCAACCATGTCCGCTGTCAACACATGCCCACGTTGGGGGATCATCAACTCATGGCATGGTAAGAAGCTATCGGCAGGAACAGAGCGTGTGCTACCATTGGAAGCGGGCAGAGCTATGCATGATGTGTTCGCGGCTTGTCGCTTCTTTGATCTGCTTACGTTCCGAAACTCCCAAAAACGGGAGGGAGATGAGAACATAACGCGAATACACGATTATGCATCTAGGATGTTTAACAATGCTGAATATCCTCATCGCTGGTCGCAGGCGCTCGCTTACTATGACAGCACAGAGGATGCCGAAACAAGATGTATGCAGATGTGTCTCAATCTCCTTGAGACATCAGGCTACCACGATGACCCACGCGACAATCGACGCACACAAGCTAACCTTGAGAGTGCGGCTATCTCATACGTGCAGCGGTATCCTCTTGGACGTTTCATTCCTATCTGCAACGACGATGCATCGCAAATCGGTGTAGAGGTTCCGTTCGATGTTACCTTACACGACCATGATGACAAGCCTCTTGTTCGCTTCGTTGGCAGGGTTGATGCTGTCTGTATTGATACTCTGCGACCCTCTGATCCTACACCAGAGGTCCACGAGAATAAAACTGGCAGTCGCATTGACACTGTGTGGAGTAATAGCTTCGACACTTCTAATCAGGTCACTGGTTACTGTATTGCGATGAGTTGTATACTCGGTATACCTATCCGCAACGTCGTGATGTGGGGACTACAACTACCTGTACCAAAAGCATCCACCTACACCGATGGCATCATGCGCTACCCCACCACGCGCAACGAAGAAACGTTCAACGAGTGGCAACGCTGGGTACGTCACACACTAGGCATCATCCTGTTGTACGAAGGCGACCCTACCAACGCACCGATGTACACTCACTCATGCAATCGCTACTTCCGTAGTTGTAGCTTCATCCCGCTGTGTTGTGAGAGTGAAGAACAACGCAAGCACATCTTCGACAACGAGATGACAACACAACGTTGGTCCCCTCTAACTGAAACGTTAGACCCATGACAATAAGCATGGAAGACGCAGAGATAACACGTGAAGAACTCTACAAGAGTTTAGCTGATCTTAACCAACGCATCGCCGTGTTAGATGAAGCTCGTACTACTATACGACAGGCGATCAAACGCTTAGAGATGGAGGTAGCACGTGGAACTGAAGATAGAAAAACCAACTGACACACTTGGTCGCTTGTCGATGATACTATGGGGTGATGCTGGTTGTGGTAAGACTACACTCGCAGCTACAGCACCGGGTCGTAAGCTGTTCCTCATGCTTGACCCCGATGGTGACATGTCTATACGCAACATGCCTGACTGGCAACGCATCAACCTGACAGGTGAGAGTTCTGTAGACATCGTACAAGCTGGCACTAAGCCTGACCCTTATGGCTTATACCAATCGCTCAACGACTTCGACACGTTGATAGTAGATAGCCTAACCAAGTTCTCTGAACACGCACTCCAACACGCTGTGCGCGTAGCACCTAAGTCTACCATAGAGAACCCCGGTATGCAGGGCTACGGACTACGTAACATCTATGTCGGTGCACTCGTATCAAATATACTCCGTATAACTAGCAAGCTCAACAAGCATGTCGTCTTCATCACCCATGAGAAAGACGCCGACCGTAACAGCGACGGTAACATCGTTGGTGTGTCGATGTTGTTAGGTGGACAACTGCCTAACATTACTAGTAAGGACATCTCTGAGGTGTGGAACATGCGTGATCAGGGTGGTAAGAGATACATCGCCATCCGACCAGAGCGATTTAGAAGTCCGATGAAGTCGCGCATGTTCGACATGACAGGCAACACAGCATTCGAGTGGCGCTACAACGCGAACACATGCAGTGGTCTTACTATAGCTGACTGGTGGTCCGCGTTCACCAAAGGCAACCACGTCAAGTTACCAGTTCCGAAATAGCCGTACTACATCTAGTAGTACTCCTATCCACACGGGCTAGCTATAGCGGCTTGCTCGCCCGCCAGTGGTGTGTCAACCTAAAGCCGTTGCAACACAAGGAGATTGTATAATGGCCTTGCTTAACTTCAGTGCTAACATTGCGGATGCAGAACCGCCTCCGCAACTCCCACCGGGAGAATACAAGTGCATCTGCACCGCTGCGATGGACAAGATCGCTGCATCGAGTGGCAACCCCATGTTGACACTCACGCTGCAAGTCCCTCGCTCGGAGTTTCCTGCTGACTTCGAACCGGGTGATGGTGTTGACGAGCTTACGTTCACCATGAACGTCGTCGCTCGTGACATCCCCGCCGACCGCTGGCGTATGCGTAACGTGTGCAAAGCGTTCGGTGTGCCTATGTCGAATGCAGTCGATCCTAACGACTTCGCAGGTCGTGAAGCTCGCGCTCGCATCCGTATGGGTACGGACCTTGAGAAGAACCCACGCGCTGAAGTGGGTTCGGTGTTGCCTCTCTAACTACGCTGTGTCATACTAGCTAGGTGGCCTGTTCAACGCAGGCTACCTAGCACTTCCTTCAAACTCTTACAAGAGGATTATATCCTATGGCTACTCCTGCACGTTCTATGAGTTCCGCTTCTGGTTCATCTGCTTCCAAGAAGCTGAAGGACCGCGCACCACAGAAGCGCACCTTCCACTTCTTCGTGCGTGTCACTGACGAAAGTGGCAACGTCATCCCCGGTGCCAAGCTACAGGTGGATCGCATCATGTCCGATGCGCGTAAGGTGGTCGAGTTCCTTGACACACCTGAGTACGCCAACAGCGGCCTCACACGTATCAAGCATGAAGTCATTGCCAACAAGCGTGGTGGTGAAGACGATGGAGCTACGTCAGTCGGCTAGATGCCCTCCGGCTGATTGACGAGCAGCGCCACGCACAGCTTCCTCCCGTTGATGTGCGTGGCGTTTGCTTTAGATATACTCAGTATAACTAGCTGCGAAACATAGCAGTGTATAAGGACATACCCAATGGAGCTAGATGCAGAACAACTGCGTGCTGTTGACATGTGTGTTGACCGTGACAAACGCTTGGTCAGCGTGACAGGCGAAGCAGGCACAGGTAAAACCACCATCATCAAGCAGGCATGTGACATACTCACAGCGAACAAGATACCCTTCGCACTCGCCGCACCTACTGGCAAAGCAGCCCGCCGTATCCGCGAAGCTACCGGCTACCCAGCACACACCATCCACAAGCTACTCGGCTTCAACCGTCCTGACATGGATGAAGAAACAGGTGAAGCTACAACCATCAGCGCACCATTACACACACGCGGCAACCCTCTCCCCCACCGCATCGTCATCGTTGATGAGTACGCGATGGTGTCAACAGCACTACACCGCGACCTAGTTGCAGCTATACCCAGCAGCGGTTGCTTGCGTACATTCGGTGACGTGCGTCAGCTACCACCTATAGAGAACAACGACCTCGCAGACCCCACCTCCCCGTTCTCGCGCTGTCTCGCTATGCCTAACACCATCACACTCAACAACATCTACAGACAGGCAGAGGGCAATGGCATCATTGAAACAGCGCGTCGTATCACTCGCGGTCAGTACTTCACTAGCAATAGCGACGTTGGTGTGCATCTCGGTGATGCTGTACTCCATACGTTATATAGCCGCCTTGAAACAACAGACACCGACTGGTCACACATCGACAACCAAATCATCAGCCCGGCACGAAAGTCAGACATCGGCACAGTCAGACTGAATAGCATCCTGCAATCTAGGTTCAACAAGGAGATGAAGGACAAGATCGAACTGCCACGTAACAAGTGGGAGGTGAAGAACAAATGCATCGTCGCTGTAGGTGACAAGGTAGTGTGCAACACCAACAGCTACGATCTACGTGACTATCAAGAACGCTTCACAGAGTTCTCGCCTGATGGTGTGGGTCTAATGGGCAGCTTCATACCATGTCCTGAAACTAAACAGATGCTCAATGGGGAGGTAGGCCGTGTCGTTAGCATTGATGCGCTCGGAGTTATTGAGATCGACTTCGGGGATCGCGTTGTTGAGTTGCCTGCTAAGGTCCACGAATTTAACTCGCGCCGTCGTTATCACTTCAACTACGACCCCCGTAAGGTTATCGAACTTGCGTATGCTCTTACTACACATAAGTGCCAAGGCTCGCAGTACGAACGCATCTGCTACATCATGGCATCGTGCGCCTTCTTCAATCTCTCCAGACCCAACTTCTACACAGGAGTAACACGCGCAGTCAAACACGCCACCATCATAGCTGATCAACGCAGCCTAGCTACATCGCTCAAGTCAATGGGTTGGAAAAGGAAGAAGGCTACATGACAACGACAGCAGAACTGCGCGAACGCTTCACGCTGCAAGCGCAGACAGCAGGGCTAACAGTAGAGTGCGCTATGGGTGGTACGCTCAACGCCACACTCGCAGTGATAGCTGAAGCACCCGGACGTAACGAAGTCGCTCAAGGTATACCACTGGTAGGTGGTGCGGGCAACATACTGTGGAAGGCCATACGCACATACTGTCCAGAGGTGAAACGCCATGAGTGTTACATCACTAACGTGGTCAAGCGACAGGTCGCGTTTGATGTAGGCGCTGGAGCTAGCCGCGTACCAGTTGGTAAGCATGAGCTATCATCGTGGCAGGAGTTGTTAGTATGGGAGCTTGAGCAATTGCCCAACCTACAACACTTGCTACTGCTTGGCAACTACGCAGTCGAAGCCCTCACTGGAAAGAAGGGGATAACTAACTGGCGCGGTAGTGTGCTTGAGTGCAAGCTCAACAAGAAGCCTGTGCTAGCTGTAGCTACATTCAACCCAGCATTCTGTGCACGTGATCCTATGGCACACGTCATCTTCGACATGGACATCGGAGACAAGCTGCGACCAGTTATACTAGGCAAGTACAAACCACATGCTGTCACCACTCACATCAACCCCACCCACGCACAAGCAGTTGACTATATTCGTATGTGTGAAGCTTCACGTAATCCAGTCGCGTCGGATATTGAAGTCATCAGTAATGAAACAGCTTGCGTCGGCCTTGCTATCACTTCACATGACGCCATGTGCATTGCCTTTCGCAACGAAGAAGCTAACGTATACTCAGTATATGAAGAAGCAGACATTCGCCGTAAGCTACAACGCTTATACAACGCGCCTAGCACACGCATGGTGTGGCAGAATGGAGGCTTCGACATGGCGTGGCTCTGGTTTAAGGATCGCATTCGTTGCAGGCCAGCATACTCCGACACGTTGCTTGGTCATCATGTGCTATATCCCACAATGCCGCACGACCTTGGCTTCATCGTCAAGCAGTACACAATGCATCCGTTCTATAAGAACGAGAAGGATGAATGGCGGCATACAGGGGGTGTTGACAATTTCTGGATATATAACTGCAAGGACTGTGCACTCACACTTGCGTCGAATGCAAGCATCATTGCCGAGCTACGCGATCAGAAGCTAGACAAGTTCTACTTTGAACATGTCATGCGTCTGCAAGCGCATCTCGTCTTGATGACTGTCGGAGGCGTGCTGAACGATATGCAACTGCGTGAGCGAATGCTGGACACCAACGTACCCGACAACTTGTATGCAGATTTACAACGCAAGCTGAGCGAGTTCTATGAAGCAGCACGTAACGCTGTCGGCGAGCCATACTACACACCTAATCCTAACTCACCTAAGCAGATGGCAGAGTTGTTCTTCAGCAAACTCAAACTAGTAGGACGTGGCGTGAGCACTGACGCGACCAACCGCGAATTGATGCGTAAGCACCCACGCACGTCTGCTGCTTCTAGACGCGTCCTAGATGCAGTAGATGCATACATCGAAGACAACAAGTTCTACTCAGTCTACGCCAGTGCGAAGCCTGACTACGACTGCCGGATGCGGTGTGACTACAGGCAAACAGGCGTTCGTTCTGCGCCGGGTCGTCTGTCGTCTGCTCAAACTCTGTGGGGTAGCGGTGCGAACCTCCAGAATATCCCTGACCGCGCGAAGGAGATGTTCATCGCTGACCCTGACACGTGCTTCATTTACATTGACGGCTCTCAAGCTGAAGCTCGCGTCGTTGGTTGGCGTTACAACATCGACACGTGGATCGCGCAGTTCGAACGAGCTAGGGTCGATGGGTCTTACGACTGCCACCGCGCTCTCGCCAGTGACATGTTCGATGTACCGTATGACGATGTTCCCACCTTCGACCGATACCCCTTGGACGCTGCTGCCGCGAAGCGTGATGGCATTCCATACAGCGTCGATCTGGCTGGCAAGCCCACTATCCGATACATCGCTAAACGCTGTCGTCATGGTCTTAACTACCGAATGATGCCTGATCGCTTGGCTCTTACAACAGGACTGTCTCTGTCTACAGCAAGTGAAGCGTTTGTCAAGTACCATAAGCTCACACCCGAACTCAAGATTGGATGGCAATCCGACCTCAATCGTGTTAGAACGGAGCGGGCAATATACAACGCCTATGGGCGGCGATATGTTCAACTCATCCCCGCAACTGACGAGAGTACAGAAGCTATAGTAGCCTTCTATCCTCAGTCCACAGTAGGCGACCACATATGCCGTGTCATATACAAGGCGCACGACGATCCGCAGTGGCCGAAGCACAAGGCACGCATCGCACTCAACACACACGATGGTCTAATAGGCATCGCTCACCACAGTGTAGCGAAGCAAGCGTTACGCGTGTTAGTCAAACACGCAGAGGCACCTATGCTCATCGGCGGTAAGCAGCTTATCATCCCCGCTGAATGTGGCATCAGTGTACCTGATGAACATGGTGTTCACAGGTGGTCTACGATCAAGAAGATCAAACAGAAGGAGTTGCTATGAAGAAGCTGTTGCTAGCCCTTACTACTGTACTCGCGCTTGCTAGCAGCGCAAAGGCTGACATTCTCGGTGGACTTAATTGGGATGCGTCAGGTGCTACTATCCTACAACTGGTGCCAACCGTGCCTCTCGGTAATCAGGTGGACAATCTCCCCTGCATTATCTGCGGTGCTAACCAACCGCAGCAGCCTACAGGCTTTGGTTACAACCTGTTTGGTAACACTGGTAACGCAGACACAGTTGCGTTCTTCTCTACGTCTATCGCTGGTCAGCCTCAAACTGGACTAGCTCTCGACACGTTCGGTGGCGTCGCAAGTGGCTACGCTATCGGTCCCGGTAGCATCTTCCAGAATGCACTGCTCGGCAGCTTAGGCTTCAGTGTTGGTATCGACGTGAACGACACCAGCCAAGCACAGACGTTGGAAAGCTTCTGGTTCTTGAACTACACGCAGCAGACTGTGCTCGCTGTCTACTCTCCCGGCCCAGGTGGCACGTTGCTACCTGACATCAACAACGGCACAGGCTTCCCTGATTGGACGCTTACAGGTTTCGACCTGACAGGCATCAACATCGGGGATCGTATCGGCTTCTTCGCACGTATCACTGGTGCTAATGACGGCCCGGATAGTTTCTTCATCCAGCCGTTTGCCGTACCGGGTCCGGTTGTAGGTGCTGGCCTGCCTGCTATGTTAGCGTTCGGCCTACTCGGCTTGAGCTACTTCAGGCGTCGTCGCACCACCAGTGTTCTCGCGTAGCATCTGGTCAAGTGACTGCACACTAATACCGCGACCTTGTAACCTTGGAGCAAGAGCTTGGCCATACTTCTTGGCTAACTCTTGCTCTAAGTATTTGATGCTCAAGTACTGCTGTTGCATGTTGTGTTGCATCGTCTGGATCATCACGTTGCTACGACGCTGACGCTCATCGCTCGGCAAGTTGTAGTTGACAACAAGGCTTTGGTTAGCCTTCACCAGATCACCGTACTCCTTACGCAGCTTGCCTAGTCTACCACTAGGGTTGTAGTACTGTGAGACATCCACAGCTATAGCAGCCATCAGTGGATCAGTGAGTGCTGGCTTAGGTATACCGCCTACCTGATTAGCATTCTCTCTAGCTTGCGTAGCTGCTTTAGCAAGCTCATCCTTCATACCAACTATACTGCGTATATGTCCTGTCGCCTGTGTGGTGAACTTCCATGCAGGCGTCATGCTTGAGTACTTCTCCTTGCCCTGCCACAACAACGATGCACCGTAGACATCAGGTACACTCTTGACGCTGCGCTTAAGCACCTCAGTAGTAGCTAGCCTCAAGCCTAAGCCGAAGTCCTTAGTCTCTCTCGGTGTAGGCAACGAACCACCTGTGACAGTAGGATGAAACTTAGCAGCGTGTAGCATGATGTCTGTACCTTGCGCTAGGTTAGTACCCATCACACCGAACAACGCATTCCACATCAGCGACGTGCTAGTGCTGACCTGACCTAAGTTGGTAGCACTCTCTGCGCTCGGTCCAGCTTTGAACGCTGGTTGGAAACTACGTATCCAGTTGCCACCACGTATGTCTGCTGTCTGTGGGTCTATCCGCATACCGCTCTGTGCTAGTACCATCTGAAGTGCAGGTGGCATAGCAGGCATCAAGCTATCTAAGAACGCCATCGGTAGATCAGATACAATAGGTGTAGGTGTAGCACTCGCAGGTATCGCACCTGTTGCCTGCATCACAGCACCAGCACCAGCTACAAGGCCAGTGAAGTCGGGCGGCATTGGCAACTCATAGTACAGGTTACGGTTGTAAGGTGGGTCTTCACCTTTAGCCCACGCAAGCAACAACGTAGGACTAGGCACACTGATGTATCTCCAACGTTCATGCTCTGGCTTGTTCCAGAACTCCTTCCTGCTTTCCTCATTCCAGTACGTCCTCCACCAGAACGTAGCACCAGCGCCAAGCATCAACTGTGCTACACGCGGCAACACATAGCTCATTGTCTGTGGGCTAGCCATGTTACGGTAGAGATGATAAGCACCCAACTTGCTCTGTGTTAGGTAAGGAATGGTAGCTTCCAACTGCCGCATGGTATGACTAGCTGGCATCTTCGTCATGTCACCGCCAAGCGTCCTAGTCTCATGTATGAGTTTGTTAATCTCCTTCGTTGGTATCTGTCCGTTGTGCTTCCTATACAGCAAGCCGTAGTTCTCTGTGTAGAACATCCGCTTCGGACCTAGATACACACTGTCAATCAGATCAGTGTAGAACTGGTAAGCAGCCTTAGCTGGCGATGGTATGTTATCACGCACCATAGTGAACGCATCGCGTATCTTCGCAACGTCATTGATAGCACCACTACCACGTGCTGCACCTCTACGCAGTAGCTCCATCGTGTGCGACATGTCAGCTACGTGTGCTAGCTTGATCGCTCCCTTCAACATCGCGTTGTAAGCAGCAGGCCCCATTGCACTAGCCAGCGCACCGAATGCACTGTCTGTGTTCTTCAACTGTTCCGCTGTCCACCTAGTACTGTAAGCAGCCATCACATCAGCGAGCGCCTTGATGCTATGCAACGGTGCGAAGATAGGAGCAGATATATCGAGTATACGTCCTGCTGTATGTCGAGCTACACCTTCTGGTAAGAACCTATAAGCAGCAGCACTCATCGGCCCAAACGCTCTGCCCGGTGCACGTGTGACCATGCCAACCATGACATCATACGCAGCACCCTTCAACGCGAACACTGGATTGCCGTGTCCAGTTGTCCAGTACTTCATAGTCTGTGCAGCGGCAGACGCAGCACGCATCAGCCCGTTCATTAGAACAGGCTCAGCGCGCAACATGCGAGCTATCTCTACATCACCGTACTCATGGAAGCTAACACGTCCACCTTCCCACGTAGGCACAACACGCGGGTTGTCGAACTGACCCTTCACCCAATCATTCGACATCTGTTCATGTACACCGAACCACGTTCTGCCTGTACCCGGTTCATGGTTTTGAACAACGTTGCCATTGCGCTGTAGTGACGTTGGCACTTGCTTCGTCGTTGGGTCTTTCCACATGTGATGTGCGTTGAACTCATTACGCATCATCGTATGTGCAGTGTCTACAAAGTTCCTCTCTGTGTACATCAAGATGGCAGACTGTGCATCAAGCTGTGCAGTGACGCGTGTCTCGCGTTGCGCGTTAGGCTGCGGTATGATTGTGTTCAATCGCTCAATAGGTGTCTCACGCATGACCATACCAGACGTACCCTTGCTGGTAGTAGTCATCGCGTTCTTGACGCTGTTGCTGATAGACTTCAACACACGGTCGATACCACGTGCGCCTTTCAGCGGGTCTTCAATTGTAGGGATATAGTAAGGGTTGCGTATGCGTAGGTTGTCTGCTTGTTGCTGCGTCATCTTACCAGCAGAGACTTGCATATCGAGCATATGATTGCTCCAGATACGCAACTCCCTCTTGAACGCCATAGCATGAGGCGATGTGTCAGCTTCAAACGCAGCAGCTATCCTACGCACCTCACCTTGGTTCAACTCAGGTAGACGAAGACGTGCATCAGGATCATCATTCACCAACCGTTGCAAGTCATTCATCTTCTGTTGCAACGATGCAGTGTGTGCACCTCTTGCTTGCGGTGTCTGTGCGTTGGCGATCTTAAGCTGCAACTCCTGTATATCAGCCATGTTCTGCTGATACACTTCATCCCAATCAGCTTTGTAACTAGACATCTGTGCGCCTGTCTTCAACGCACGTCGCGTATCGGCAGGCATGTTAGCTAACACCATACGCATAGGTCTAGTCAACAACTCTGCACCGTTGCGCTTGTTGTCATTCAACACATTGCCAGTGTTGTCGTTGACTACACCCTCTAGTTCATCGGCTACCTTAGCTCCATGCTCATCGCGTATATTCGATATACTTACGTTGTCTTGATCAATGTACTGGTTCTTGATCCTACGCCACAGCGACTTAGGCTTGTTGCTCATAGTGTCTAGGCTAGCAGGAGGCTCATGTTGGCTCTCAGGACCAGCGATGATACTCGCTTCACCTGTACGCATCGGATCACTGACACGATCATTGACACGCATCTCGGCTTCAAGTGCCTGCGCTGTTGGTGTCTGCTGTGCAGCTTGTAGTCTAAGGTGCGCCCTACCACGCACAGCACCTACAAACGCAGCCATGCCAGCAATACCAGCGCCAGTAGCAGCTAGTGCACCTACACCGCTCGTATCATCTGGTGTTTGGTTGCCGAATGCGAACGGCTTACCCTCTGCCCACCTAACAGCTTGATCTATACCTATGCCTGCCGCTGCGTTGATCGCAACATTCGCGCCGCTATAAGGTATCGTCAGTGGTGTGACAGCTTCCGCTGTTCTAATAGCT
>Ga0137435_1000476_pt1 | contig 13446 bp, 12 predicted proteins | sample EasRivERMGT100_2_FD_104904 | JGI IMG/M metagenome (GOLD analysis project Ga0137435, IMG submission 104904) | Soil microbial communities from meander-bound floodplain in the East River, Colorado, USA - East River MetaG ERMGT100_2 | ecosystem: Environmental > Terrestrial > Soil > Floodplain ... | reverse complement strand
TTTTAATTTAATTAAATTTGGATCATATTTTGATAATATAAACCAATTTGAATCATATTTTTCATTTATATCAATTGGTAATTCATAAACATTTTTTAAATGTAATTCATTATAAATATTATTTTTTTTTTTATTTGTATAAATTTATTTCTGATAAATAAATTTTTATTAACTCTTTAAAAGTTACATAAGTATCATAATTACCTATATAAGATTTATAAATATTTTGAGGTATATTATCTATATTTTTAAATCCAAATAAATCTGAGATAGAAGTATTAAACATAAATTAATTACAAATATTTTGATAATGTAAATCTACTAAAATATTTTTATATTTACTATTATCTTCAGTGATTCCTTTAGATAATCAAATTTAATTATTATTATATCTTAAATAATCTAATGCTTTAATATACAAGTAAATATCAAATTGAGATAAACAATATTTTGGATCGTATAAAAATTTAATCTGTATCTCACTTAAAGTTAAACTTTTTAAATTATAATTATTATTTGATAATTCTGTTAAATAATCTTGATAAGCTCTTTGGACATATATATTTTTATTAAACATTTTTTTTTAAAATTTTTAATTAATTTTAACAAACAAGAATTCTTAATAATTCTTAATATTTATATTTTATATTTTTATTTTTTATTTTAGTAAACTTACTATTAGGATAGTTAATTTAAATTTTAAATTTTAAATTTTTTATCATAAATTTATTAATTCTTTCTGAATCCTATTATATTTATATAATTCTGTTAAAAATTTAGGTTTTATAATTTTTTTATATTTATAGGTATTAACTAATTCTAAATTTATTTCTAATTTTCCTAATGGATTATTTATAAAATCTTTAGGATCATTAACTCTGCCGCTGCCGAAGAAGTACATTTATATTCTAACTCTTGAATATCTGGATCTGTTCTTAAAATACTATTTACTCAAGTATAATCAAAATCTCTATGTTTAATTAATTTATTATAATATTCACTTCTTTTATCATATTTATCTTTAAATTCTCTATATGATAAAACTTCATTTTTATATAAAACTAAATTAATTCCATCTATATAAATTTTTAATAATTCTTTTAACATTTCATAAGTTTCTTTATTACCAAAATATGAATCATAAATATAAATTTCTTTTAAAGAGAGTGATTTATTTTCTTCACTTTGTCATGTATAATCTAATGTTTTATTTGAATCGTATTTAAATTTAAATAAAATTTCTATTGGAACGTTTTTTATTGCCCAATCAGGAATATCATGACTAAATAAAACTATTAATATATTATTATATTTATTTTTTTGATTTTCTATTCCACTACTTAAATTTATTTTTTTTTAATTTATTTAAAAGATATAAATAATCTTTACTTTTTATATATTTATTTAGATCTTTAATTGTTATTTCATTATTTTTATTTTCATATATATCTTTAATTTGATCATAAGTTAAACTAAAACTATAATCTTTATAATAATTTGATGGATCATTTAATAATTTATCAAATTTTAATTGTGATTTTGTTAAAGCAAATCTTTCTAATTTTATACCAGATTCTGTTTTTATGTACTCTTCTGTTCTAAAATCCCTACTAGTATTATGATATAATTTATATAAACTTAATTGTGAATCTGTTAATTTTATATATTTTTCTTTATAATCTTTATAAAAATCTTTAATTGTATTTTTACCATATGTATAATGGTATCTAGTATATCATTCATTTAATTTTCATAATTTAATTTTATTATTTAATTTTTATTATTATTTTTAACAAAATAAATAGCTAATTCTATCTAACTCTTGATTCATCTTATATATTAAAATTTATAATTTAATCTTTAAAAGATGATAAAAACTTTTATAAATTAATCTTTTATTTCCCCTTTAACCCTCCCTATTAATATTTGTATTTTTTATTTAAAATATACAAAAACAAAATTAAGCATAAACCTAAACATAAACATAATATAATAATTAAAATTTGATTTTATTGGTTTTTATTTTCCTTAAAGATATATTAATTACTTTATATTTTAAATTTTTTAAAATTTATTTTACATAATATTATAAAAGAACCAAAAATAATTTTAATAGTAATTACATCTCTAGTAGGATAGTTCCCCTTTTTAAATCTATATAAAAAGAATAAAATTTTAAATAAAATATAAAAAAACTCCTTAAATTATAATAGTAAAATTAAATATAAAAACCTCTTACATTTTTATCCAATAATTATATAATCGTTTTTAAAATGTTTAAAAAATTTGATAAAATTTGAAAAAATAAAAAAACTCGTTAAAAAAGTCATAGTAAATTTTAAAATAAAATAAAAAGAATAAAAAAAAATATATAAAGGTTATCATATAAAACAAATAAAAAATATTCTATAAAATCTCTTATAATAAATTTAAAATAAACAAAACAAATATAAAAAATAAACAATTATAAGTTAATTAAAAAATAAAAAAATATAAAAAAGACAAACAAAAATAAAAAAAAACAAACAAAACAAACAAAATCTACCTTAAAAAAGCATAAAAATATTAAAAAAATAAAAAACTTAACACGAAATACATATTTTATATATATTAGCATGAGCAACATTTTCTTACCTATATTGTTGGAGGTAAATAGATTCGAACTATTATTTTTGTAGTGCAAGTACAAGAGATTACCATTATCAGATACCCCCTTTTATTGTCTTTTAGGAAAGAATATTAAAATTTTAATAAATTTTAGATTATAACACGTATTGTTTAAATTGTTTATTATTTTCTATCCTTGAGGTGAGGAATAAAAGAATTTATTTATTTTTTATATAAAAAGGTTTATTTTTTTTATTTAATACTTAAATACTAGAGCATATTTTTTTTTAATAAAATTTATTCTTTTCTAACAATTAACTAATTAGTTAATATATTAATAAAAAATAATAAGATTTTAAATTTCTTATCCTTTTGAAAAGAAGATAGTAAATTTTTTCTCTCTCGGATTCGAACCGAAATTAACACTTTAGAAGAATGTAGTTCTAACCATTAAACTAAGAGAAAATTTTGAGTTTTAATATTTAAGGAATTATTTTTTTCATACTTTCTTTTAAAAAAATAAAAATTTTAATCTATATTTATACCTCATTTATTTTTTTCGTTAATACAACAAATACCAGGATATAAAAAATCTAGGTTGGTAAACAAAAAATAAAATAAAAAGGATAAAGGATATTAATTCTAATTAAGAATGAATTATTTAAATATATTATTGGGTTTTTTTTTAATTATGCTCTTATTTATAATTATTTAAAGATTTTACCAGTATTTTGGTGAGTTTAGCTTTTTGTATCCTTGTAATATCCATAACACAACAAAAATATGAAAAAAAAAATAAAAATAAAAAATAAAAAAATAAAAAATAAAAAATAAAAAATAAAAATAAAAAGCAAATATAAGCAGTTTTTAATTATAATCCATACTATAAAATATAAGTTTAATTATTTATGATACTTTTATTCTTTTTGATAGTTTTATGCATAATTAAACAAAATTGTGCTCTCTTATTAAATAATATTTAATAATTAAGAGGACATATAAGAGTATAATTAAAAAAGATTTAATTAAGAAAATAAGTTAGAGTTTAAGAAATAGTTTAAATAATAGTTGCCTTCTTTTTATTTAGTTTAATTTAATTATACCTAAATTTAACTTTTAATTAGGACTTGTGGAAGACTATAAATTTTAATAGGGTTAAGAAGGAATTGAACCCTAGTTTTTCAAATTTGCAATTTGACTACAGAACCATCTGTAAACTTAACCCTCTAATATTATATAATAAATTTATAATTAAAATTGTAATATTAATAAAAATAAGACAAAGAATAGTATGTTAATTGAAAATTAAAAGATTTGAAACGAAGTATTAATTTATATATGAATTGTAATTGTAATACTTAATTTGTAATTGTATTACTAAATTTATTGAAAACAAGTGGACTTGAACCACTGACCTTTTCTTTAAAAGAGAAACACTCAACCAACCGAGTTCTGTTTCCTATTATATATTTTAAAATTTAAATTTTAATTTTCAGTACAGTTTTAGTTTTAATAAAGATTAGTTTTGTATTTATTTAAGATTGATTAAATTATTTCTAATCAACAAATAACAAATAATAATTAACAAATAATAATTAAAAAATAAAATTAAAATATAATAATTAAAAAACATATAATAATTAAAATAATAAAAATATAAGAAAAATAATTAAAATTTATTTAAATTATAACTATAATTAATACAATAAAAAAAAATTTGTTTTTGTTTAATTATTTAATTTAATACCATACTAAAAACTGAGTTGACCAGATTCGAACTGGTATAAGCCACCTCCAAAAAATGGTGTTTTTCCAAATTAAACTACAACTCATTTAAATTAAAATTATAATTTTAAAAGTAAGTATAAATTTTCTATTTTAAATTAGCAAATACATTTTTGTTTATTCCTCTTCCATTCCAATAAGGACAGAACCATTATATTTGGGGTTTTTTTTTAATAAATAATAAATAATAAATAATAAATAATATTTAATAATTAATAATTAATAATTAATAAATAATAAAAAATAATTAATAAATAATAAAAAATAATTAATAAAAAGATATTCTGGTATTCCTGGCTATTTAAGGCTATTTCCTTTTTTGTTTTTTGTTTTTCACCAAACCACAGTACAAGAAAAAAGTAAAAAATAAAATAAAACTAAAATATAAATTTTAGTAAAATCTAAATAAATTTTAGATTTGTTTAATATTAAAGTAAATGACCATTTAGCATAATTAAATGTCGAAATCCAGAATCGAACTGAAGATAATTTTTTACAAGAAAATCGTTTTACCAATTAAACTATTCCGACAAAAGCCTTTTTTTTGTACGAATGTATGAATGTATGAATGTATTCTTATTCTTATTCTTATTCTTATTTTAATAATAAATTTTTTAATAGCCCAGAACCAGTATACTATTATATAATTTATAGAGATTATATTTTTTGTTTTATTTTAATTTTCTTATTATATAATTAATAATTTATTATTTAAGACTTAATATTTTTGTATCAAAATTTTTATCTTTATCCGATTCGATTTTTTTGTGTTTATCTTTTTTGTTTGTTTGTGTGTTTGTGTGTTTGTGTGTTTGTGGTAATTTAATTACCCTATGTTTAATAATATATATTTTTTTTTATAAAGTATTGTATCTTGTAATATAATAATAATAAAATTAATTTTAATATAAAATATTATATCCAGAATGACCTACATTTAAATGTTTTTTTTAATACAATTAAGTATTTACAAATCTAATCTTTTTTTTAGGTCTATTTTGAAGATTATAGAAATTTATTTTATTAGGCTTTTATCTTCTTTATCTCCTTCCTCAGGATAAAATATATAAATACCTATAAATACTTAAATTCCAGGTAATTATAAAAGAATTAATTGGATTTATATTAAACTATGTGATTATTTAAGTTGTTTTAAATTTTATTTTATTTTACCTCTAATTTATTTAATAATTTTATATTTTTTATTATATTATCTTAAATAATACAAATATTTTACAATATTAAATGATTTAAAATATTAGATAAATTACCCTCTAATTAGAAAATTCCTGTTTGTTATAACTTTTATTTGTGTATGATTTTGTTTTCTTAGTCAAAATTGAATCTTAATGATTTAATAGAAATTTTCACTTAATTTATAAAATTTAATTTAAATATAGGTTACTTTCTTTCTTATTCTTGAGTGTTTTATGGAGATATTTTATTTAATTTATGATACATCAGACTTACAGTATAATATTTTATTTTATTTTATTTTATTTTATTTTATTTAACATTCCCCAGGTAATATATACTCCCTCTTAAAATTTACAATATATTTTACAAATAACCTAATAACTTTGCATCATCCTATGGTATATGGATACCCCAAATACTTATAAATAAATTAATTATCCTTACTTTTATGAGTTGTGTAACTATAGAAACATTTTTATTATAATTAGGCAATAAAGGGAGGGATTAAATATAGGAATAACTAGAAATACTTAAATTCTAGGTAATTATAAAAGAATTAATTGGATTTATATTAAACTATGTGATTATTTAAGTTGTTTTTTTTATTTTTATTTTACAACTTATTTATTTAATTATTTATAAAATTTATTATGTTATCTTAAATAATACAGATATTTTACATTTTAATTATTTAAATATTAGATAAATTATCCTCTAATTAGAAAATTCCTGTTTTTTATAACTTTTATTTTTTTTTATTTTACTTTATTACTAAATTTTGAATCTTAAGTGTTTTTGTTTATATTTATATCTTTCTTTTATAATTTAATAAAATATTACCTTGAGTTATTTGTTATCTCTTTCCCTTACCTTTTACCTTTATTAATTTTATCTTTACCTAAGAGTTAAAGTACTTTATTTATTTTTATTTTATTTTATTTAATTTATATACTATCAATTATTCTATAGTACCCTCCGTTTATTTCCATTATAATAACATAATTTAGTTATATTTAACCTTGTTATATGGATACCGGGGAATAGGAGGTTTTTTTAGATATTATTTTAAAAATAAGAAATTAAATAGATTTATTACTATTCTGAAGATATAAAAATAAAAACAAAAATATTAAATATCAAAAGAATTCTTAAAATTGTTCATTTTTTTCTAGCCTCAAAGACTCTTATTGAGATTTTTTAATAAAATTATAGATTTGAACTAAAACAAATTATATTATAATTTAATGTATTTGTAAATTTATATAAAAATAACAAAATAATTGTTAAATATAAACCATTAACTTAAAATTATTATAAGGTTAAAAAAAAAAACAAAATAAAAAACAAAATAAACTTAATATTAAGGAAGTTAAAATTAATTTTAAATGTAATTTTTAAAAATAAAAATAAATACACTAATAATAGCATATATAATAAATATAAAATTATTTAATAAAAAAAAAATAACTAAAGAATTATATAATAAATTTAATTTCAATTTAGTTTAAAATCTTAAAAAGAGGTAATTTCTTAAAATAATAAAGTTCTATCTTAATTCTAAATAACCCTAAAATTAGGTACACACCCTATTAGAGAGAATGAAAATCGAGAAAAGAACATTATCTTAAATTTAAAAATATAGTATTATAACAAGTCTATTTTAATAATAAATAATAAAAAATAAAAAATAAAATGATATTACAATTAATTAATAGAATAGTAAGAAATAGAATAAAATATATTTCTTTTCCTAAATTACCAACTAAAGAATATAATAAATTATGAAGGGTATCACTTAAGAAATTTATAAAATTACCTTTAATGGAATTTCTACCAATAATAAGATGTTTAACTTTAAAATTTGGTGCAAGCTCACTATTAGCAATACCAACAATATTTTGGATAATAAAAAAATCAGATATATTAAATGAAAAAGATAGTAAAGATCAATATAAAATGTTTAAAGCTTTAGATGTAGACAATAATAATATAGAATCTTTTTTTAAGTTTTCATTATTAATAAGTTTAATCATTAAGTTTTTTATATTTATAATTTGGCTACTTTGATTACCACTTAAAATAGCCATCATTTTTGATATTTTAGATTATTTTAATTATGATATAAGTTTTATTTATCATAAGAGAAACAATTTATCTTTAGGTATATTAGATTTATATTATAGAACTCTTATAGATTTTTTAGAATCTCTTATTATTAAATATGACTTTTACAAATTAGATCATGAACATATTACAAAAATTTAAATACCCATTTATTTTTATAACTGAATATATAATAAAGATAGGATTAAAAAGACTTTTATTTAAAAACATAGAAAGTAACGATTTTAAAAGACTATTTTCTATAACATTAGAATTATTACCTCATGAGACTTTCATAAATATAATAAAATTATTAATAAATACTTATAAATCTAAACCAACCGAATTATACAACTTTAAAATCTTTGATGAAGCAATTATTCATTCAATTCCATCCTCTCAAAGATTTGATATTTTAGGGAGACTTAAAGTATTATTTATCTTTTTAATGTTAGGGAATATAATAAAAAGAATATTATTTATAATTAAATATATAATCTTACTTCCCTTTCATATAGGTGTTTATAGTTTTATAGCCTTTTTATTTGGAATAAGGGTTGATTATTTATTATCATTTTTTGATTACTTTAAATTTAATCTACCTAGTTGAACCTTGTAAAATACTTATATTATTATTTTTATTTAAAATTTTTACCCTGAATATTCTAAAAGCTAGGCTTGAAATTGTAGGTGTTTTTGATATATCAACTCCAAATTCAATATAAATTAATTTCCCAAATTCTTTGAGAGCATAATATAATGTTTTACAGTCCTGCTCACAATAGGTAATAGTTTCTTTTTTAAGATTTCAATTAATTATATCCTTACCTTCTGATACCATTTTTATTTTTAAATCAATATATTCGGTATTACTAATTTTTTCATAATATTTAGAATCTGGCATATTTCCTATATAATCAAAACCAATACTAGGTTAATTAATGAATTTATATGGAAAAGGTAATTTACTTTCTAATTTACCTTTATTTAAAGCAAAGGATTTACCTAAATTATCTAATGAAGTAGTTAATAATAAATAAGAGTCTCTAAATTCTACATAATATTTATTTTTATTATTTGAAGGACTAAATTCAACTTTTAAATTTATTATTCTACCATCCCTTATTATTGGTTTAATATTATTTGAACTTAATATGTTACTAATAATTTTCATTAAAAATATACCATAAAAATAGGAAAAATTATGTAAATATATCTTATTTTTATTATATTTTCTTTTTAAGATAAATTTAATAGAAGCATTAAGCATTTTATCTTAAGAATTTTCATAATCAGTAATATAAAAAGAGTAAGATTTTTTACCATCGAAAATAGATACACAATAAGGAGTTAAATTACCTTCTATTTCTTTGGTTTCTAAATCCATAGTGATAAAATTATTAGTTAAACATTTACATTTAGGTAAATTAGTAAAATACTTTACTTTCTTTTTTTTCACTGACAGTTTCCTTATACCATTATCATATATATTTTTATTATTATTAATTATTCTTACAAAAGAAGCAGGGTTATTAATATCGTGTACAATATCTATAAAATTTAAAAAAATATTTTCAAATTTTTTATCTGTAACACTAACTCTTTGAAGGATTAATTTACTATTTTTAAATTTAATACCTTTAATTGAAACTATATAATTAAAATTTTTTGAGGTATTATCATCTTGACTATTTATTAACACCATTGCTTCTTTATTTTTAAATTCATAAGGATAATGACCTTTTAAGGTCTTTAATGCACCCCATTTAATTAAATCTGTAGTTAAGGGTAATTTTTTATCATTTAATCTTAACTTAGATTTAGCTTCTATGAAATTTTTTGTATGATTTTGTTCTAAAGAATTAAAATTTTGGGTAGAAAGATCTAAAGTATTTAAGATACTATCATCATGACAAATATTATATGTTAAAAGAATGTTTGATACTTTAAATAAAATATAATTATCTAAGACAAAATCTAATGAACCTTCAAAATAAGATAAGGCTTCATTAAAAAAAAATTTTTTTTTATTATAAATTATTACTGACCCTATTGATCTTATTATTTGGGAACCAGTACTTTCTCGTTCTGTTACTGAAGAAGCTTTTTTTTGTGTTATATTTTATAATAGAATTAGATAAATTCAATTTTAATTGTAACTTAAATATTGAAGTTTTACTTAATTTATTTGCAATATCCCGTCAAAATAATAATAATATTAAACGCATTTTACCATAAATCAACTCCTCAGTTGTAAATACATCATTATAATTTTCAGTTTTAAATATAAAATCTACCCACTTACCTTTATCTTGATAGTACCTTGATTGCAATTCCATTAAATTCTTATCATATGAGGATTTATATTTTATATTTTAATCTCAAAAACCGGAAATTATGTCATTGTGTATTTCATTTAAAGACCTAATTTGATCTAACTTACCTTTAAGGGTTAAAGAATAGTAATCTATTTTTTTTTTATTATAAATAATTATTAAATTTTGACTCATTTTGGTTTAATTTTATTTTTATATTTAGGAAGGGATTTAATCAGTTTTCCTTATTATCTGAATTTAAATGTAAAATATATTTAAACTATATATATCCAAATTTTAAAATCAAATCCATGCTATAGTACTATACTGAAGTTTAAAAATAATTTTAATAAAAATATATAATTTAATTTAAGTATGCTATTGTATTTATTATAAACTATTTTAAGAATTTAACGTTTAAAATCTTTACCAATTGCATAACTGTCCATAAAGTCTTTATTTATTAACTCCTGGTCTCTATCTCAAAAATAAGTAAAACTTTTTTCTATTATTGTATTATATGAATCATTGAAGTTTCTTAATTTATTTACATCTATTAAATTTAATTTTAAATCTAATAATGAACAATAATTAATATCTTCAGGTTCACTTACTTTAATACAACTGTATTTTACTTTTACTATCTCTTTGCTTTCAATTAATTCTGATAATTATTTAATTTTATTAGGTTCTGGATGTTTATGTAAACTAAATCTATATTTATTAATTAATTCTAAATGAGTTAATACTTGACCTTGATACTTATAAAGATAAACTTCTGTTAATAATAATTTAATTAATTGTTTAAAAATATAATAAGTATATACATTACCTGCATAATTAGAATAAGATGATTTATACATATGTAATTCTTCATAGAAATCACTTAATGCATCACTTTCAGAAGCTTCTATATCAAAATATGATTTCCAATAGTTAAGATCTTTTTGACTTAATTCTTGAATATTTGGACCTAATTGTTTAACCCCAAACACTATTGCTATTGGATATTGACTTATGATTTTTCATGGTATATTATGATAGAATAAATCTATTAAGATATTATTATATTTATACCTATCTTTTGTTATACCTTCAGTAAATTTAATTTTGTCTGAACCTAAAGAGTTACTTATATGATCTAATGCTGTTATATATTTATAAATATCGAATTCTGATAATTTATATTTTTTATTGTATAATTCTTGAACTTCTATGTCATTTAAATTCTTTGATATAAGTTTATTGTTTTGTATCATTGAATTTATGTAATTTAAATAATGTTGAAATAATATTGATTTTTTAATGTTTTTCATTTTTTAATTTTTTAGTTTTAATTTTTATACTTAGGAAGAGAACTTAAAGTAAATTGAACTACTCTTATTTTCAATTATAATATAAAATAATTTCTTCTTTTCTTCTTTTCTTCTTTTGTTTTAATCATTTTTATTTTATATTAATCTTTACATGAATTTAACACGTATTTCAAACTTGTAAAATAAAAATTCAAGCCTGTGTAATAACTTTTATACGAAAAGATCTTGATTATAATTAAAAAATTTTAGATTTTTGATTTTCATCTCTCTAATAGGATACGTACCTAATTTCTGATTCTGATTCTGATTTTTAAACCTCTAATAAATAGTATTCATTTTATGATTTTTTTTAATTTATATTGAATTTTACATTAATTTTAAACACTGAATATATTGGGAATTATTAATTTTTATATAAAATATTTAGATCAAAATTTAACAAAAAACAAGTAAAGTTCTTTGGATGGTTCAAATTTAGGTTATTTTTTAATTTTATTTTATTTAAAATAAGCCCAAAAGAAAAGCATTAAAATTTCCTCTTTTTTACAATTAACCCCCTAAAAATTTGTGTCCTATACCCCAATTTATTTTAAAATAAATTAAATACTCTTACTTTAAGACAAATCTAAATAAATATTTTTTTTGCTTTCTTTTAGCTTATAGAAATTATAAACTTTTTTCTTTCTTGCTTTGCAACTTAAGATGGTAATGAATTTACATTTGTTATTTGTGGAAAAGTTTTTATTTAAAATTTTAATATTGGTGTTTAAATAAAGAGTATTTAAATATAAATTATTTAGGAAATATAAATTATGATCAATATCTCCTAAATAGGAGGTTTAAATATCAGTGCTAAATAGTTAGCACTTAATAAATAAAGGAATATACAAATAATTATCATTTGATCTTTACTCGATTTGAACGAGCTCCTTAAAGCTTGAAGAACTTCTGTACTGCCATTATACTAAAAGACCTTTATATTTATTGATCTTTTTTTTAAAAAAAGTATTTTATTTACTTTTATATTTAATCCTGAGGATACATGGAACTTGAAGAGCTCCTGAACTGCCATTATACTAAAAGATCTATTAAAAAGAATTTTTTTAAAACATTTTTAAAATAAAAATTTACATTTTATTATTTTTATGTTGGAATACACCAGCATATTTTTCTTTCCAATTCCAAATCCAAATTGCCTACAGAAATAATTTAATTTTATGGCCTATAAAAAAGGACTAAAATTTAGTAAATTATTTTTTTTAATATTGTTAAAAATTAGACAATATGATTTTTATTATTAATTTAATATTTATTTATTAATTAATATTTAATTCATAGCGAAAGAAGGATTTGAACCCAACCTAACAGTTCATGAGACTATTGTGCTAACCACTACACTATTTCGCTTTATTTTATGATTAGATAATATACTATATAATTATATTATATAATATTAACATTTTTTTAACTTTTTTTTTAATTAAAATCAGAGAAAAGGATGTTATAAAAAGTTTAATAATTAATATTTAATATTTAATATTTAAGATTAAATTTAAATTTAAATTTTTAATCTAATAAATTTCTTGTATTGCTTAACCCTGTCCTTTTTTATTATACTAAATATTTAAATTAATTTTTTTTGTTGTTTGTATTTTTTTTTTTTTACAATTACTTAATAAGGACTAATAAGGATTAATAAGGACTAATAAGGACTAATAAGAACTAATAAGGAAAAAAAAATTAAATTTTTAACATTATACCTTTTTGTTTAAATTAAACCTTGCTTAAGTACTTTTAAAATATAAATAATAAAATTTAAATAAACTAAATAAATATAATATAAAATTAAAAAAAATATAAGCCGAAAAAAGGAATTGAACCTTTATTTTACCGTCATGAATGGTATGTTTTAACCTTTAAACTATTTCAGCACTTACTTTTTAATATTTATAAAAAATAAAAAGGTATTCTTGAAAAGTTTTATAAATCTAAATACCCTTCTTTTATATAATTTAATTTAGCAATATATTTATTACGAGTAAACATTTTTCTCATCTTTTTTTATAATTGAAGAATTCCTATCCTTTTTTTTATAAGGATTTGGTATAAAATTTTGGTATAAA
>Ga0137435_1000475_pt1 | contig 13448 bp, 11 predicted proteins | sample EasRivERMGT100_2_FD_104904 | JGI IMG/M metagenome (GOLD analysis project Ga0137435, IMG submission 104904) | Soil microbial communities from meander-bound floodplain in the East River, Colorado, USA - East River MetaG ERMGT100_2 | ecosystem: Environmental > Terrestrial > Soil > Floodplain ... | reverse complement strand
TCAGGCGGAAAGCGAACTCATCGACGTACCGGCCAAGGTGCTTCGGGCTGGCGTGGTGATAGACGCCGATCAGGCCGCGCTTCAGGACGGCAAAGACACTCTCGATGCTGTTCGTGGTCACGCCCTCGCGGACAAATTCTTTCTGCGAGTGGTTGACCGTATCGTGGCTGAAGAACAGTCCGCCAATATCACGGTACGCGCCGTGCTCGTCCGTGTGCAGCGTCGAGCCGACTTCGACATGCTGAACAATGGTATCAACGATGGTGCCAGCTTCGGTGTTCTTCAGCACCTTGCCCTTGGTCCGGCCACCCTTGCCACGCTCGCGCATCCCGAGGACGGCGGTCTTGCCGACTGCGCCACGACCGGCCTTGAGCTTCTTGCCTTCGTGCTTGTTGGCTTCGATCCCACCCACGTAGGTCTCGTCTACTTCGATCAAGCCTTGCAGCTTGGTCAGGTCACCGCCGCACGCCTCGCGGATGCGATGCAGCATGAACCATGCGGACGCCTGACGGATGCCAATTTCCTTGGAGAGTTGCAGGCTGGATATACCCTTGCGGGCCGTGACGAGCAGATACATCGCGTAAATCCACTTATGGAGCGGGATATGGCTCCGCTCGAAGATCGTTCCCGTGCGGACCGTGAAATCCTCTTTGCACTGATTGCAGCGATAGAAGCCGCCCTTCCGCGTCGTGATCCGCTCGCCCAGGCCGCATACGGGGCAGCGCGGACCGTCCGGCCAGAGGTTGTTTTCAAGGTAAACGCGCGCCGTCTCTTGGTCGGGGAACATCGCAAACAACTCAAAGGTGGAAATCGTGCTTTTCGACATCGAACGTCCCTCAATTCCTGCCGAAAATCTACCGAAAATCAGCGCGGGAGTAAAGCGTATAATTCCCCAAAAGAGCAAGCGCACGAAGCCTATTGCGCCGCCGCCAAAGCCGCATACGGCGAGTATTTCAGGGCGGCATGATGAGCGGCCCAACCCTTCGGCCCGCGCGCGCCGGCGACTTCGAAGCCCTCTACGGCGAGCCGCCTGCGTTCACGATCAAGGCCTATGCGGCTGAAATCGACGGCCGCGTCGTCGGCATCGGCGGCATCCAGTACATCGGATCGCAGCCGGTTCTCTTCTCGCGCATGGCTGACGAGCTTCGGCCGTTCAAGAAGTTCATCGTGCGATCGGCACGCCTCGCCGGCGAACTCGCGCGCGAAGCGAAAGCGGCAGCCGTTGCCAATCCGAACGAACCGCGCTCATGCCATCTGCTGCGGCGTCTTGGGCTCACATGGGTCGGGACGGTCGAGGAAGGGGAGGTATTTTCTTGGCGGACCCAGTAAGCATCATGCTGATCGGCTCCACGATCCTCGGCACGGTGGGCCCGATCGCGGAAGGCGTCTCTGCGAACAACGCAGCGAAATACACTGCCGAGCAAGAGCGCGTCGCCGGCAACCAGGCGGTCGGCGCTTCGCAGCGCGTCGCCTATCAGGAACGCCGCAAGGGCAACCTCGTCGCCTCTCGCGCGCAAGCGGTAGCCGCGGCATCAGGCGGCGGCGCGGCCGATCCGACCGTCGTCGACATCATGGGCGGCATCGAAGCGCAAACGGACTACAACGTCATGACGGCGCTCTATGAGGGCCAAGAGACCAGGCGGCAATACGAAGCGAGCGCGAGCCTGAATGAGTTCGAGGGCAAGCAGGCGCTTCGCGGCGGCATCATCCGGGGTGCTGCGCAGGGGCTCAACACGTTGAGCGGCCCGGCCGGGCAAAACCTCTTGAGTGGCGGGACTTCGCTCTACGAGAAGTATGGCAAGCCGACCAAGCCGCCGGTGCGAAAAGAGACGAGTTCCGGCCATGAATACGAAATTTTTGAGTATCGGTAATGGCGACGATCCCCGACTTCACCGCGGTCGGTGCATCCAACCCTTCGGGGCGGACGGCGATCGCTCGACCGAGCGGCCGCAACCCGGTCGCGAGCGCGCTGCAGGATGTGGGCGAAGTCGTCGGGAAAATCGCTGAGCGCAAATATAAGCGCGAGGCTGACCTCGCCTACGCGACGGCGAAATCGGAATATGTGCGCCGCTCGATCGAGATCGAGAGCGAAGTCGAGGCGTCGCCGGATTACAACACATGGCAACAGCAATATCAGGCGGGCATCGGCAAGGCGCGCGCTGAGATCAGCGGCAAGCTCCGCGACGAAGGCCTGCGGCAGAACTTCGAGATCGAGACCGGCGACGATGAGGCGCGCATGGTCGCGAAGTTCGCCGAGCGGGCGCGCGGCCGCAAGCGCGAGACCCAGCGCGCCGGCGTCGACCAACTGACGGACGACAACCGCACGGCCATCCTTTCGACGGCTGACGAGACCTCGCGCGTCCAACTGATGACGTCGACCAATGAGGCGATCGATGCCGCCGTTGCGCAGGGCATCATCACGCCAGAGGAAGCCGTCGTCAGAAAGCGCACCTTCGTCGAGAACTATGCGAAGGGCCGGGCGGAAACGCTCGACCCGGCGTCACGCTATAAGGCGCTGTCGGCCGGGCTCTCCCGAGACGAGAACGGCCAAGCCAAATTCGCCAAGACGGGAACGTGGGTGGATTTCATCCGACCTGACGAGCGGCTGAAGATGATCGAGGGCGCAGAGATCGACCAACGGCAGCAGGAAGAACTCGCGCGCCGCAAGACGGAGGAAGCCACACGCGAGACCAAGCGCAACTTCCTGGAGCAATTCGAGAGCCGGAAGCTGACGACCAAGCAAGTGCTCGATTCCGACCTGACCGCGGAAGATCAGGAGCATTTCATCAACCTGATCAAGAAGCAGGCGAAGCCCGACAGCTCGGAAATTCAAACCGACTGGGGCACCTATTACATGCTGATGGGCAAGGCATCGGACCCGAACAGCCGCCAAGAGTTCGCCGGCGCGGACCTGCTCAAATACCGCGGCAAGCTCGGCGATACCGAATTTAAGCAACTGATCGGCGTTCAAAGCGCCATCCTCGGGAAAGACGATCCCAAGGCGGACAACCTCACGACGGACGAAGCGACGCAGCGGCGCATTGTCGATGACGCCATGCTGTCGATCGGGCTAGACACAACGCCTGACCCAAAGTCAGGCCAGGACGTCGAGCGCGTCGTCACCTTCCGGCGCAAGGTGCGCGAGCAAGTCGCCGCACGCCAGGCGCAGACCGGCAAGAAGGCCACGGACGAAGAGGTGCAGGGCATTGTCGACGGGCTGCTGCTGAAGGCCAAGCCCAACACGACATGGTTCTGGGGCGACAACAGCAAGCGCGTCTTCGAGACGAAGGACGATGAGCCTATCGTCGTGAACATCGCCGACATCCCGAAAGCCGAGCGGGCCAACATCGAAGCCGCCTTGAAGCGCAAGGGGCTGAAGGTGACGGAAGAGGCGATCAAGGCGCTTTATGAGAACAAGCTGACGCAATTCCGGGCGGCGCGCTGATGGCCTCGATCCCAGGCGACCGCGAGCCGGAAGAGGAGCGGAACGAATACGACGACCTGCTCGACGGACGACGGTCTGAAGACAAGATCGCCCTAAAGCAATCGATGGCGGCCGCGGCGACCAAGACGCCGGACCGTAGCGCGCAAGTGATCCAACTGGCGCAGCGCGTGAAGGCGCCGACGGAACTCGTCGAGCGGAATTTCGATCAGGTCTCAAAGCAGGCGGACGCGGACGGCATCGATTACGACGCCATGCTCGAGCAGTCGCCGAAGCTCGCCGAATGGCTGAAGGAGCATGAGAACGCCGCGGTCGCGCGCGATGACGTGGCGCATCTCGGAACGATCGATTGGATGCTCACGGCGCCGGCGCGGGCCTTCAAGCGCGGGCAGGCGCAAGTCGAATTTGGGAAGCTCCGGGCGAAGTCGATCTTCGGCGACCTGACGGCGGACGAGCAGGCGAGGCTTCAAGGCCTTCGCGGCGAGATGGAAGCGGGCGGGGATCTCGGCGCAACGTCATGGTTTGGCAAGGCCATCACGGGCTCGGCTGAGCAAATCCCCATGCTGTTCGGTGGCATCGCGGCGGGCGCCAAGACGGGCATTCCGGCCGCCATTGGTGCGGGCGGCGCAGTTGCGGCGCTCGGTCAGGCTGGCCCGCAAATCGCCGCTCCCGAAGAGATCGTCACCGTCCCGAGCGCCGCGGCCGCGGGCTACTGGGTCGGCTCGACAACGGGCTCGGCGATGTTCGGCTTCGAGCAAGAGGCGGGCAGCGCCTATGAGGAATTCTCTCAGTTCAAGGACGAACTCGGCCAACCGCTCAATCCGAGCGTGGCCAAGGCTGCGGCGATCGCGGCCGGCTCGATCAATGCCGGGCTCGAAGCGTTTCAGATCAACACGATCCTGCGCAGCATCCCGGGCGCGGACAAGCTCGTCGGCGGCGTGACACGCTCGGCCATCCGCAAGGCGCTGACGGCGCCAAGCATCCGCGGTGCACTGGGCAACATGATGCTCGGCTACGGCAAGACACTCTCGACCGAGACCGTGACCGAGATTGCGCAGCGCGCCGTCACCATCATGTCGGGCGAGCTCGGCAAGGCTGTGAGCGGGCAGGACATCAAGGGCCGCTCGGCGTCCGACATCGGCGGAGACCTCGCGAGCGAAGGCGCCGAGGCGGCCACGTCGTTCGCCCTGATCGTGGCGCCGGGCCATCTCGCCGGCGGCGCACGGGGCGCAATGCGCGCGAGGGAAGCGAAAAAGAACGAGGCGTTCTTCAAGGCGCTGGGCGAGGGCGTCGCCAACTCCAAGACGTTCACTCGCTTGCCGGAGAAGATGCAGGACTTCATTGCCAAGGCGACGAAGGACGGGCCGATCGAGAACGTCTATGTGCCGGTGCAATCCTGGACGACCTATTGGCAAAGTCTCAATCTGGACCCTGGCGCGGCCGCGGACGACGTTCTGGACTCGCGCGCGGATTACGAGCGGGCGGTTGCGACCGGCGAGGACATCGCGATCCCCATGTCGCGCTATGCGACCAAGATCGCCCCGACCGAGCATAACGGGTTCTTTGCGAAGGAACTGCGCCTCGCCCCCGATGAGATGAACGCGCGCGAGGCGATCGAGGCCGAGGAGGCGGTCGCTGAGGAAGCCGACGCGGCAACGCAGGGCGAGCCGTCGTCATCCGCGGCGAAGGTGCGCGAGGACATCGTCGGGCAATTGCTGGCGCGAGGATTCGATCGATCCACTGTTGAATCGTATGCGCAACTATACGAGTCGACATTTCGCACACTCGGCGAGCGCGCGGGCATTGATCCGTTCGAGCTCTACAAGCAGTATGGGCTCAAGATCGAGCGGCCGATGCCTGACGTGCTCAAGGCCGGCGGCAAGGTCGATTCCCTCGACAGTTATCTCGACCGTCTGCGCAACACCGAACTGCAAGTCACCGGTGAGGCGCTGACGCAGCTTGAGCGGTATCTCTCCGCGGCCGACATCGATCTCGGCAGCATGACGAACGAAGAGGTGAAGGCGCGGCTGGCTGAGGTGGGGGAGCAAAGCGGACGTGAGACGAATTTCCGCATCCTATCGCCAGCCGAGTCAACATCGGGCAAGTGGGTGGTTGGCACCGCGCCGAACGGGCCCAACAAGTTCTTCGACAATGAGGCGGAAGCCCGCGCCTATTTCGATGAGCACAACACGTCGAACTTCGTCGTCTTCGACGCGAAGGACGTGAAGGTTGAGGAATACTTTCAGGACATGGGCGTCCGCCGCGGCGCAATCCGCTTCGGCAAGGACCGGCAATTCAACATCGACATCTTCGCCCGCGCCGACCTCTCCACCTTCCTTCATGAGACCGGGCACTTCTATCTCGAAGTCATGGGCGACCTCGCCGATCAGCTGCGCGGGCAGGAGGGCCTGACGGAGCAGCAAACCAAGATCGTCGCCGACTATGACGCGGCGCTGAAGTGGCTGGGTGTCGCCTCTCGCGACGAGATCGAAGTCGACCAACACGAAAAGTGGGCGCGCGGGCTCGAGGCGTACCTGATGGAAGGCAAGGCGCCGAGCGCTGAGCTTCGCACCATCTTCGCCCGCTTCCGGTCCTGGCTCGTCGCGATCTATCGCTCGCTCGCAAATCTCAACGTCAAGCTGACCGACGAAGTACGGGGCGTCATGGATCGCATGATCGCGACCGACGTCGAGATCGAGCAGGCGGAACGCGAAGCCGACATCACGCCCATGTTCGCCGATGCTGCGAGCGCAGGCATGTCAGAGACCGAATTCGCCGCCTATCGCGCGACGGTGCAAGCTGCTTCCGACAAGGCGCGCGAGACCCTCCAAGCCAAGGTCATGCGGCAACTGACGCGCGAGCGGGAAAAGTGGTGGAAGGACGAGCGCAAATCGGTCGTCGCCGAAGTCGTGACCGAGATGAACTCCCGGGCCGAATATGTGGCGCTCTCCGTCCTGCAGCGCGGCGTCATGCCTGACGGCTCGCCGATGCCGAACGACATCAAGCCGTTCAAGCTCGATCGCGCCTGGCTGGTCGAGCAATACGGCAAGGACTTCCTGAAGCGCCTGCCGCGGGGCATCTCGTCGAGCGAGGGCCTAAACCCTGACGCTGTCTCGACGCTACTCGGGTTCCACTCGGGCGATGAACTCGTGACGGCGCTGGCCAATACCCGGCCCATGAAGGCGATTGTCGAGGCTGAAGCCGACGCCCGCATGCGCGAGCGTCATGGCGACATGGTGCTCGACGGCTCGATCTCCGACGTGGCGCGCGCGGCCGTCCAGAACGATGAACGAGAGAAGATCATCATCGCCGAAATGCGGGCGCTGCACAGGAAGCAGCGCGAGGTTGCGCCGTTCGTCCGTGCTGAGCGCGCGAAGGAACGTGGGCGCGTCTCCGCGGGGCTCGATCAGGTCCGCACCGGTATCCCGCCGATCGAAAGCATCCGGGCCATGGCGCGCGGGCGCATTGCGCAATCGCGTGTCCGTGATCTGAAGCCGATGGTCTATCTCGTCGCCTCAAGGCGCGCGGCTAAGGCTGCGATCGATGCCGCGGTCAAGAAGGACTACACCGAGGCCCTGACGCAGAAGCAGCGCGAGCTCATGAACGTCGAGCTTTACCGCGCCGCCATGGATGCCCGGGAATCGGTCGCCGAGACGGTCGAATACATGCACACGCTGAGCCGGTCGAAGGCCCGGGCCCGGATCGGCAAGGCGGGCGCGGACTATCTCGATCAGATCGACGGCTTCCTCGACCGCTATGAATTCGCCCGCGTGCCGCTCAAGGTGCTCGATCGCCGGGCAAGCCTGATGCGCTGGGTCCAGCAAAAGGAAAAGGAAGGCGTCGCCGTCAATATCGCCGATGAGCTTCTCGACGATGCGAAGCGGATGAACTACCGCGAGATGACGGTCGAGCAAGTGACCGGCGTCCGCGATGCCGTCAAGCACATCGAACACCTCGCCCGCTTCAAGAATCGGCTCCTCAAGGACAAAGCCAAGCGCGAGCTCGATGCGGTGGCGGCGGAGATCGACACATCGCTCCATGCCAACGCGACCGGCTCCAAGAAGCCCAAGATCGAAACCCGCCTGCCGTCCGACGAGGCGGCGCGGCTGTTTCAAGACTTCTTTGCCTCGCATCGCAAGCTCTCGTCGCTCGCGTACCAGATGGACGGCTTCAAGGACGGCGGTGCGATTTGGGAGAACATCGTCCGGCCGTTGAACGAAGCGGGCAACGCCGAAGCTGTCATGAACGAGAAGGCGACGATCGCGCTCAACAAGCTCTTCTCGGTCTACCAGGGGCGCGAGATCGCCGACCTGTACCGCAAGACGAATATCCCCGCGATCGGTCAAAGCTTGACGAAGATGGCGCGGCTGATGATCGCGCTGAACTGGGGCAACGAAGGCAACCGTCGGCGAGTGCTCGACGGCTTCGGGTGGAACGAGGACCAGGTCGCGGCCATCCTCGACACCCTCGACGAATGCGATTGGAAGTTCGTGCAAGGCGTCTGGGATTTCATCGATTCCTATTGGGGCGAGATCGAGGCCAAGGAAAAGCGCGTCAACGGCGTCGCGCCCGACAAGGTTGCGGCGATGCCGATAGAAACCCGGTTCGGACCGATGCGGGGCGGCTATTTCCCGATCAAGTATGACGATCGACAGTCTGCGCAGGCTGGCGCGCACCTCGAGAGCGACTTCGCCGACATCGCCAAAGCCGCGGCCTATGTCTCGGCATCGACCAGGCGCGGCCATACCAAGGAGCGCGTCACAAAAACCGAACTCCCGCTGCGGCTCGATTTCAGCGTGATCTTCGGCCATGTCACCCAGGTCATCCACGACCTGTCGCATCATGAAGCCCTGCTCGACGTCAGCCGCGTGCTCGGTCACAAGAAGGTTCAGGCAGCGATCTATGAGACGTACGGCGACATTGCCTACAAGCAACTGAAGGGCTCGCTGCTCGACATTGCGCTCGGCGACGTCCCGGCGCAGACCTCGTTCGAGCGCTCGATCAACTGGCTCCGGAAGGGCGCGACGATCGCAGGCCTTGGCTGGAACGTGATGACCTCGCTGCTGCAGCCGATGGGCTTGGCGCAGTCGATGGTCCGGATCGGCCCGAAATGGGTCGGCCGCGGCATCTCCCGATGGATGCGCGACGCTGCCAGCATGGAAAACACGGTCAAATGGATACACGACCGGTCTGACTTCATGCGCCTGCGAGGCAAGACGCAGCAGCGCGAGATCAATGAAATCAGCAACACGATCGGGCTGAAGTCGGGGCGGCTCTCCGGCTGGGTCGATGAGGCCTTGCGCAAGACGACATTCGACAAGGCCACAAAGCAGGGCATCGTCGATTCCTACTTCTGGCTGATCCAGCGCATGCAGATGGTCGCCGACGTGCCGACATGGCTCGGCGCCTATGAGAAGGCGATGGACGGCGGCGCGGCGGAAGCCGATGCGATCGCGCTCGCCGACCAGGCGGTGCTCGATTCCCAAGGCGGCGGTCAGATCAAGGATCTCGCCGGTATCCAGCGCGGCGGTCCGCTGCTCAAGATTTGGACGAACTTCTATTCGTATTTCAGCGTCACCTATAACCTCGCCGTTGTCTCGGCAAAGCGGACAAACTTCCGCGATCCGGCATCGGTCGGGCGGCTGGCGGTCGACATGCTGCTCCTCTACACGCTGCCGGCGACGCTCGCCGAAGTGATGCGCGCGGCGCTCTTGAGCGATGGCGAAGAGGGCGAGGACGGCCTTGTCGAAAAGCTCGTGCGGTCGAACCTGTCCTACATGTTCGGCTCGATGGTCGGCCTGCGCGAGATCGGCGGCGCCGTTCAAGGATACGCCGGTTATGAGGGCCCGGCCGGTACGCGGTTCTTCTCGACGTTCTCCAGGCTCGTGAAGCAAGCCGAGCAGGGTGAGCTCGACGCGGCGCTCTGGCGGGCGCTGAACGATGTGGCCGGCATCTTCTTCCATTACCCCTCGGGCCAGATCAGGCGAACCGTCGAGGGCGTGGAGGCCTTGGCGGAGGGCCGCACGATCAACCCTGCCGCGCCGCTGGTTGGACCGCCTCGCGAACCATAGTAGACAGTTCGAACAGCGCCCCCGCGCATCGGCATTGTTGACCGCCCCGAACTCTTTTATGGGCGGCTTGATCGATGAGGGCGCGTAATGCCGCAAACACCTGTTGAGCGCGTTGATGGCTTAACGACTTCGGTCGCGGTCAAGGCGCCATGCCATTGCGCCACAACGGCCAACATCACGCTCGCCGGCATCCAAACGATCGACGGCATTCTGCTCACGGACGAATACCCTCCGGTCCGCGTCCTGGTGAAGAACCAGACCGATGAGACGCAGAACGGCATCTATAACCCGCACGACGGCGGCCGGGCCTGGACGCGGGCGCTCGACTTCGATGGCCAGCGCGACGCGCGCAACGGAACGCTCGTGTGGGTCAACTCTGGAGATGAGAATGTCGGGCTGTGGAAAGTCGTCTGCGATGACGACGTCGTTGTCATTGATACGAGCGAGATCACGTTCGAGCCTGTCGTCTTCGGGGCGGCGAGCGGCATATTCCAGATCGATCATGAGCGTCTCGGCGAGGAAATTCCGACCGGCTTTGCTGGCGATCAGACAATCCGGTGGGCCTTCGAGATCCTCGGCTATCGGTTCACGGGCAATCCATCGGGCAGCGCCGTCATCGACATTTGGGCGGATGATTATGTGGACGAAACGCCCCCGACCGACGCCGACTCGATCACTGCGTCCGCGCCGCCGACGCTGAGCAGCGAGCGCTCGGAGAGCGATTTCACGCTGACGGGGTGGACGACGGAATTTCCGACCGACACGTGGCTGGTCTTCAACGTCGATTCACTCGCGGCACTGACCTACTACAAGCTGACGCTGATCTGTAGGCGGCTCTGATGGCTGTCGACTTCAACGGCCAATCAAGCGCACTCAATTACGCCTACTACACCAAAGGCAACTCCGGTGCCGGCGCGTCGCTCGTCACGATGGGCTCCGACTTCTCTGTGTTCGCGCACATCAATATGTCCGGTGCCCCTGGGGCGCTTGGCACATGGATTGGTGGCTGCGTGAACATGCCGACCGGCTTTGGCGGCTATAATAAAGAGGGAATGCTCATAACCACTGACCTCAAGGTCAGGGCTATGGCTGGCGGCACCCCAGGCGCGCAAACCGCGGACTCGGCAGTTATTCCACTGAACACGTGGGTTGCTGCCGGCGTTTCAATCAGCGCTGCGAGCCTGAAGGCATATCTCGACGGCGTTCCCGGTACTGAGAACACGACGTCGTGGGCTGGCGGCGGTGCGCTGGAAGAAACGATTATAGGTGCCTACCCGACCACATTCGGCGGGACATTTAACCGCCCCTTCCAATGGTGCATTGAAGACTTGGCGTTTTGGGCTGCGAAGCTGACCAATGCGCAGCATCTCGAGCTTGCGTCGCTTTCCGGCGATGACATCAAGAACTACATCCCAGCGCCGGTCCTTTACGTTCCGTTTTTGGATGGCGCCAGCGCAGCGAATGCGTTCCTCGGCGGTTCGCCGATTACGCTCTACTTCAAGGCCTACAACGCAAATCCGAGCGATACGACGGCAACCGTAGTCGATTGCGATAGCCAGCCGCCGGACCCTCCGCCTGACGAAATCCTCACGCATCAAGTCTACAACCGGGTGATCGGATGATGCTCGACCCTCGGTCCGAGAAGAGCCTGAAGGGCGTCCATCCCGATCTCGTTCGCATCGTGCGCGAGTGCGCCGTGTCGTGCCCAGTCATCTTTACAGTCACCGAAGGGGTCCGGACGTTCGAGCGGCAGAAAGCGCTCGTTGCTGCAAAAGCATCCAAGACGATGAACTCGCGTCATCTCACGGGGCATGCCATCGACCTTGCGGCCATGATCGATTTCGATGGCGAGGGCGATCATGAGATCCGATGGGATTGGCCGCTCTACAAGCGGCTGGCGGACGAAATGAAGAAGGCTGCGAAACTGTTGGCGCTGCCGATCGAGTGGGGCGGCGACTGGAAAGGCGGGTTCAAGGATGGGCCGCATTTCCAGTTGCCACACAAGGACTACCCTGCATGACGAGAAAGCCGGCGCCGATCATCAAAGTCGCGACGGAGGTGGGGCCGACACCTCCGCTCGTCAAAAAAGGCGATTACACCGGCGATCCGCTCTGGAACGCGCGAAGGCGGCGGCTCGACATCAGTATCACCCTCCTGTTCGTCGCGCTGTTCGGCTCAATGGCTCATAGCGTCGAGATGGCGGCCGTCGTGGTTCCCGCCGTGATCGTCGCGATCACCGGTCTGATCGGTCTCTATTTCGGGGTTTCCGAATGGGGCCGCATCAACGGTGTCCTTGGCACCACGACCACGACGGAAACGAGCGTGAAGGCATGATCTGGCTCCGAGTCGCCCTCGCATTCTTCGTCATCGGCTTGATTGCGGTCTGGCAAGTGCAGCTCGCGAACATGGAAGCCAGCCATTTCCGCGACATGGCTGCCGAGAAGCAAAAGACGACGGACGTCACGAATGAATACGCCGCATACAAGCTGGCGATCGAGCAGACCATCAGCAACAACGCTCGACAGCACGCGAGCGCGATTCAGAAGGCGCTCGACGATCGGGACGCGCTCGCGGGCGAGAACGATCGGCTGCGACAGCAATATGCGATCGCGGCGAAGGATCGGGACGAAGAGGCTAAGAAGCGAATAGCAGCGCTGAACAGCGCGGGCACTCCAGAAATTGCGATGCTAGGCCCGGCAGCGCTGGCGTATTTGGACAGCATCCGCCGCGCGCAGCATGAGGACGTCCAATGAAACTAGCTCAACGCATCTTCAATGGCCCATCCGCGCTGGAGCCGAGATCGGAGCGTGTTGTATTTCACTCCTGCGTGCTTGGCCCATTCGGAAACGGTCCGAGTCTCGCCGCCGTTACCCATGGCGCCGCAGTCCTGTTTGCCGCATGGCATCTTACCGCTTGCGCTCCGCAGCAACAATCAAAGCCTGAGTTTATTCGGCTGCCTCCCGTCGAAACGACGCGCTTGGTTTATCCGAGCGTGCCGCCGGACGCCCTGGTGTGCCTCAGCGAGCCGACGCTTCCGGATAATGTGACGCGCGATACGGAGTTGGCAGCGTGGGCGGAGAGCGTTCGGAATGCTGGCCGCGACTGTCGCGAAAAACTGGATTGGATACGGGCGCTCGTCGCGACCTGGCCGCGTTCTTAGTAGAGGGAGTGGTTGCGTGACAAAGCCCAGAAAGAGACCCGAGCCGCCGCTGCCTCGCCGCATGGCGTGGCACATGGCTGCCGACATCAATTGGGTAGCGCTCTATCGCGCCGGCGTCGGCTTCCTGCTGATGCTCGTCGTCGGCTTGATCGGCTATCAGTCGAGCCGGATCATAAGCCGGCAAGATGAGCTCTATAGCTCTCTCGGCGGACTGCGAACGGAAATGAGGGTCGAGCAGCGAACCGTCATGGCATTGACCGAAACCGTCGCGAAGAACGCGGCGGCGGTTCATGACGGTGAAAAGCGCCTGAACCGCACCAATGATCGCCAGATCGAAATGAGCAAGACGATCGCCGTGATCGAGTCCCAGCTTATGGATCTGAGGGCGGTCCGGCGCTGACCGAAGGGAGAGTGACCGCATGCCCCTGATTCCATCGCACATCACCATCGAGCACGTCTTCAAAGGAGACCCGGCGTCCGAGCGCACGCTGGGCCTCATTCTCGCTGCGCTCGCCGCCCTCAAGGCCGACGTCACGACGATGAAGGCCGACATTGTCATCATCAAGGAAAGGACTGCCAACATGCCCACCCCAGCCCAACTCGAGGCGCTCATCGCGCAGCTCGATCCGCTCACCAGCGCCGTCCAGGCCATGGAGCAAGCCTTCGCGCTGCAAGCCCAAGCTCAGAACGCTCTGCGCGAACAGCTCCTGGCCGATCTCGCCGAAAGCGACCTGAACGAAGCCGACCAAGCCAAGACCTTGGCCGCCGTGGACCG
>Ga0137435_1000474_pt1 | contig 13468 bp, 16 predicted proteins | sample EasRivERMGT100_2_FD_104904 | JGI IMG/M metagenome (GOLD analysis project Ga0137435, IMG submission 104904) | Soil microbial communities from meander-bound floodplain in the East River, Colorado, USA - East River MetaG ERMGT100_2 | ecosystem: Environmental > Terrestrial > Soil > Floodplain ... | reverse complement strand
GTTCGAGGAAGGGGAGGAACTCGCGATCGAGGGACTCGCGTACTGGCGGACCACGATCAAGCGACGGAAGACCGAGCGCTTCGCAACGCTGCTTGTGGGGCCGGCGAAGCCGTCCCAGGCCGTAATCCCCGATCGCCTGCGGACCATCACGCCGCTTGCGCCCGCCTCGGCAACGCCGACGCGCACGGTGGACTTCGGCGTCAAGTACAGTCTGCGCCGTGGCATGGATTTCGTGGTCAACAAGGAGATGCACCACCATGACGCTCCCGTGAAGGTGGGCGAGCTACAGGTCTGGGACGTTGTGAACTCGACGTTCATGGATCACCCGTTCCATCTGCACGGCTTTTGTTTCCAGGTTCTCGCCGTGGATGGGAAGCCGCCGGCGTGGCTCTCGTGGGAGGATGTCGTCAATCTGCCCCCGAAGAGCACGACCCGTATCGCGTGGATGCCCGATGATCGCCCCGGAAGCTGGATGTATCACTGCCACATCCTCGAGCATCACGCAGCAGGCATGATGGCGCATTTCGATGTTGTGCGCTGAGGCGATGAGTATTCATCCCTCTCTGGAATGCACGTCGGCATCCCTGAAAATGTTTGCCGTAATGTTTGCCGGTCCATAGCTACCAATGCTTGCCAATACGGTAGGTGGAGACAGGTAAGTCCCAATGAAAACAACGGCCTCGCATGGAGGCCGTTGCATTCAAATCCCGCCGTCCCGACTGAGGCAAGTAGAGAGAGCGCCGAGGTTCGTGGTTCGAACCCCGAGCCCCGCGCCGGGAGCTCGTCAAGACTGCGTCGGCTCATGCTTCAAGGAACTCCAAAGCCTTTTTCACGAACGCCTGGTGGTACTGGAAGACACCCCCATGCCCCGCATCCTCATAGAGGACGACCTCGGCGTTCGGAAGGCGGCGCGCCATGTCGACCGAGTTGCTGCTGGGCACCATCTTGTCGTGCTCGCCATTCGCCACCAGAACCGGGTGATGAATGCGCGACAGATCGGCAGGACGCTGACGCCCCCAGGCGTGGATGGCCTTCAATTGGGCTCGGAACGCCGGGATCGAAACCGGCTTGACGCGATTCTCGGTGCGCTCTTTCAGTCGTGCCAGGAAGTCGCGCGCCGCATTGCGGCCGTTGGGCGTCTCGGTGAAGAAGAGATAGTATTCCGGGTGTCTGAAGGTGAGCCCGGCCTTCACCATGTCACGGATGGTCACCGACGTCACCTTGTCGATGCCCGTGCCGCCGGCTGGTCCGGTGCCCGCGAGGATGATCTTCCGGACCAGTTGCGGTTCTTCCTGCGCGATCACCTGCGAGATGAAACCGCCCAGGGAGAAGCCCAGCAGGTCGACCTGAGCAAAACCCAGGGCTCGGATGAAGGCCACTGCGTCCCGTGCCATCGCCTCCACTGACGTGGGAGTCTTTCCTTCCGACGCGCCAACGCCCCGGTTGTCGAAGACGATGACGCGGCGTCTCGTCGCGATGCCGTCGACGACGCGGGGATCCCACCTGTCGAGTTCCGCAGCCAGATGGTTGAGGAAGATTACGGGCACTCCGGTGTCGAGCCCAAGCTCCCGGTAGACGAATTTCGTCCCGCCGACATCGACGCTTTTCGTCGGCGCGTTTTTCCACGCGATGCTCGATCCAGGATGCGACTGTGCGTGCGTGCGCATATTGCCCTCCAAGAGTATCGTGGCGACAGGTTGCCATATGACGAACATCATATTCTTATGCCAAAAAAGAGCCTTAGGTACCGCTGGCGTCGAGGTGCTTCACGGACGCTTCGCGCAGGGCCTTGGAGAGCTTGGGGTCGTCGACCGCGCGGGCCAGCACCAGAGCGCCGACCATGGTGGCCACCGTCACGAGCGCGTGTTCGTAGGCACCCGGCTTTCCCTGGTCGGGTGAATGCCGGGCGACGACATCGATCACTTCCTTGATGTGGCGCGTCGCGGCTCGGCGCACCCTTGAGGCCTGGCGCGGCGTCTCCGAGCCGAGGGCGGCCACCGGGCAGCCGGTCTCGGCGTCCTCGACGTGCTCTTTCGAGAGGTAAGCGCGGATCATCGACCGAAGCGCCTCCTGTGGCGGCGCGGCCGCGGCGACGCGCGTCAGCGTGGCCACGCTTTCAGCTCCAGCACGATCGGCCGCCTCCGCCAGCATCGCCTCGCGGGAGGCGAAATGGGCGTAGAAGCCGCCATGGGTCAGGCCGACCTTTTTCATAATGTCGGCGACGCCTGTGCCGTCGTACCCGCTGCGCCGAATGGCGCGCGCGGCGGCCCCGACGATCCGTTCGTGGGTGACTTCCTTGCGGCTTGGGGCGGTCCGCCCGGCGGTGGCAGCGCTCATATGATGAGCATCATATATCAATCGGACGCGGAGCGCAATCGGCCGGCGCCCCGCTCGCCGCCCCCCATGTGACTGCGATAGTAGCCCTTTTTAGGACTATTAAGTATCTTCTTGGCACATAATAGACCTAATAAGGGCTACTAATGACAAATGATAAGCTGAGATTAGAAGACGTACAGGCTCAGTTGGGCCAGCAACTGCGTCAACTCCGGTTGCGGCACAACCTCACCCAACGCGACTTGGCGGGCCGAGCGGGGGTCGCCTGGAACGTGGTGAAGCGCCTCGAAGCAGGAAAGGGCGCCACAGTCGAATCGCTGGTCAAGGTGCTGCGCGCGCTGGGCCACGTCGATTGGTTGAACACGCTGGCCCCAGCGGTCTCGATTAGTCCGCTGCAGATCGCCGCAGCACGAACCAAAGCCCCGCGCCAGCGCGCCAGACAACAGGGGCGACGGCGTGTATAGGCCCGTCACCGCGGTCGAGGTTTTCGTCTGGGGGAAGCGCGTCGGCGCGGTGGCGTCAGATCCACGCCTCGGCTATAACGCGTTCGAGTACGATCCGGAGTTCGTCGCGACCGGCATCGAACTGGCTCCGCTCACCATGCCGCTTGCCCAAGCACGGGAACCGTTCGTGTTTCCGGCGTTGCCCGAGCTGACGTTCCATCGGTTACCGGCGATGCTTGCCGATGCGCTCCCGGATGCATTCGGTAACGCGCTGATCGACGCGTGGATGTCGACGCACGGGATTGAGCAATCGGCCATCACACCGCTCGACCGCCTCGCGTACATGGGCAAACGAGCCCTGGGCGCTTTGGAGTTCAAGCCCGCGCGCGGTCCTACCAAGCCCAGTAGCACAGCCATCGAGCTGTCCAGCTTGGTTGACAGCGCTCGCCTGGCCGTCAGCGGAAACATCGGCACGGACGGTCACGCGAGCGACGCGCTCGTGCAAATCATCCGTGTTGGCACGTCCGCGGGTGGGGCGCGCGCCAAGGCCGTGATCGCGTGGAATCCCAAAACCCATGAGCTCCGCGCCGGCCAATTCGATGTGGCCCGCGGGTTCGAGCATTGGATTCTCAAGTTCGATGGCCTGCGGGCCAATCAGGAGTTGGGCGACCCCGTCGGCTATGGCCGGATCGAATACGCGTATCATCTCATGGCGCGCCGGGCCGGGATGATTCTCCCGGAGGCGCGGCTGCTCGAAGAAAACGGCCGCGCCCACTTCATGACGAAGCGGTTCGATCGCACCGGGAATACCAAACATCACGTCCAAACACTGTGCGCCATGGCTCACCTCGATTACAACCAGAAAGCCACCCACGATGCTCACCAGCTTTTTCTGACCATGAATCAGCTGGCGTTGCGCTATGAGGAACAGGAGGAAGCGTTTCGGCGGGTGGCGTTCAACGTGCTGGCGGCCAACTGCGACGACCACACCAAGAACACGTCGTTCCTGCGGCGCGACGGTGGGCGTTGGGAGCTTGCCCCAGCATACGATGTCACGCACGCCCACAACCCCAAGGGAGAGTGGACCACCCAACATCTGACTGGTGTGAACGGCAAGTTCACGGGGATTACTCGTGTTGATCTGCTCGACCTGGCCGACCGGTTCGGCATCGGGACAGCGCCCAAAATCTTGCAGGCGGTTGCTGATGCCGTGGCGGCGTGGCCCGATTTCGGCAAAGCGGCTGGAATGGATGTGAGCGCGATCGAGCGCATCGAGATGGACCTGCGCTCCGTGGCGCTCTAACAAGCCTCACTGCACACCTCCCGCCTCAATATACCACTGCCTCAGCGGCTCACGATCCGGTGCGTCGGATGCAGCACCACATTCTTGATCGTCTCGGCGTGGGTCGTACCATACCTCGCTCGGGGCGTCGTCGTCACGTCAGCACAAGCCGGTTGTGTAGGCGCGCCTCCATCGGAGCCGTGAGGGCTCCCCGTTCGAGCGCCTCCGCGAGCGCCGCTGTGGCGGCGGCCCGATCAGCGTCTAAGCCTCGCTCCCGCAGTTGTTGGGTCATTCGGGCGAGCCGGCGGGCGTAGTCGTGCGATTTGAGCCTTCCCGCGTCTGGCGCTGGCTTCAGCTTGTTCAGCTCCTTTACGAGGCGCTGGAGTGTGATCCGTGCCATCGGACTCCCTCGGCGATATGTGTGACCATGCCATCCATAGTCTGTGGAGTCCTCCTTGACCCGGCGTTGCGGACGCCTCCTTGGCTAATCCGACGTGAACCTACTACGTGTGACTCCTGCGCGTGCCTGTGCGTGGACACCGGCTCGCCGATCAGTACATCCCGCCCATGCCACCGCCGCCAGGCATCGAGGGCATCTTCTCCTTCTCCTTCTTCTCCACCACCACGCACTCGGTGGTGAGGAGCAGTCCCGCGATGGACGCGGCGTTCTGCAGCGCCGTGCGGGTGACCTTGGTCGGGTCGATGACGCCGGCCGCGACCAGATCCTCGTACTCGTCGGTCTGGGCGTTGTAGCCGTAGTTCAGCTTGGCCGACGCCTTCACCTTTCCCACGACGATTGCGCCCTCGGCGCCCGCGTTCTGAACGATGATCCGGATCGGCTCCTCGAGCGCGCGGCGAACGATCTCGATGCCGGTCTTCTCGTCGTCATCGGTGCCCTTGACCCTATCGAGCGCCTTCTGGCACCACAGGAGCGACACGCCGCCGCCCGGCACGATGCCCTCCTCGACCGCAGCGCGCGTCGCGTGCAGCGCGTCTTCGACCCGGGCCTTCTTCTCCTTCATTTCGGTCTCGGTGGCCGCGCCCACATTGATGATGGCGACGCCGCCCGCGAGCTTCGCGAGCCGCTCCTGCAGCTTCTCCTTGTCGTAATCCGACGTGGACTTCTCGATCGCCGCCTTGATCTGGCCGATGCGGCCTTGGATGTCAGCCTGCTTGCCCTTGCCACCGATAATCGTGGTGTTGTCCTTGTCGATGACGATCCGCTTCACGTGGCCGAGATCGTCGAGCACCGTGTTCTCGAGCTTTAGGCCCAGCTCCTCGGAAATCACCTTGCCGCCGGTGAGGATCGCGATATCGGTGAGCATCTCCTTGCGCCGGTCCCCGAAGCCCGGCGCTTTCCCCGCGCACACCTTCAGCGTGCCGCGCAGCTTGTTGACCACCAGCGTGGCCAGCGCCTCGCCCTCCACGTCCTCGGCGACGATGTGCAGCGGCTTGCCCGCCTGCGCCACCTTCTCGAGCACCGGGAGCAGGTCCTTCATCGAGGAGATCTTCTTGTCGTGCACCAGGATATAGGCGTCCTCGAGCACGGCCTCCATCTTCTCCGGGTCGGTGATGAAGTAGGGCGACAGGTAGCCGCGGTCAAACTGCATCCCGTCCACCGTCTCGAGCGTGGTCTCGAGGCCCTTCGCCTCCTCCACCGTGATCACCCCGTCCTTCCCCACCTTCTCCATCGCCTCGGCGATCAGGTTGCCAATCTCCTTGTCGTTGTTCGCCGAGATCGCGCCGACCTGTGCGATCTCCTTCCGGCCCTTGGTGGGCGCGGAGATCCGCTTCAGCTCCTCCACCACCAACTCGACTGCCTTGTCGATGCCGCGCTTCAGCGACATCGGGTTGGCGCCCGCGGTGACCGACTTCAGGCCCTCGCGGAAGAGCGCCTGCGCCAGCACCGTCGCGGTGGTCGTGCCGTCCCCGGCGATATCGGAGGTCTTGGTCGCCACTTCCTTCACCATCTGGGCGCCCATGTTCTCGACGGGATCCTCGAGCTCGATCTCCTTGGCGACGGTGACGCCGTCCTTGGTGATTGTCGGGCTCCCGAACTTCTTGTCGATGACGACATTGCGGCCCTTGGGACCGAGGGTGACCTTCACGGCCTCGGCCAACTGGTCCACGCCCCGCTTGAGGCGCGAGCGGGCCTCGGTGTTGAATTCGAGGTACTTGGCAGGCATCTCTTCCTCCCCCGCTCAGCTGAGCTTGGCGATGACGTCCGATTCCTTGATCAGGATGATCTCTTCCTCGTCGAGCTCGACCTGCGAGCCGGTGTACTTCCCATACACGACGCGGTCCCCGACCTTCAGCTCCATCGGGACCCGCTGGCCCTTTTCCATCCGGCCGGGCCCGACCGCGATGACCTCACCTTGGATCGGCTTCTCCTTGGCCGTGTCCGGGATGTAGAGACCACCTTTCATCTCCACGGTGTCTTCCATCGGCCGGATCGCCACCCGATCGGCGAGTGGGAAGACCTTCAGTTTCGCCTTCGTCGCAGTAGTCATGATGCTCCGCCTCTACCTGAAGTAGAACCGCGCAAGTGACTTAACAACGGATCGCAGTTAACTAGTAACAGTTGCCGCTTTGTGAGCGTATCTTGGTGTACTTGACTTGTCAAGTGAACCAGCGTACTTGCCAGTTCTGGCTCAATGATTAACCTCATACGGTTAATTGATCAGTCGGCCCGAGGAGGAATCCCATGGATGTCCCATTTGTGATCCGGCACCGGCTGGAGGAATTGGGGTTCGACCAGCAGGATCTCGCCCGCGCCGCCCGCGTGACGGACTCTTACATCTCTCAGTTACTGACGCGGAAGAAGGCGCCCCCCGCGCCGAGCCGCACCGACATCTATGCCCGGATCGACAAGTTCTTGAAGCTCCCGAGCGGGGAGTTGGCGAAGCTGGCGGACCTCCAGCGCAAGGAAGAATTGAAGCGGGAATTGGGGGAGGACCCCGTACCTCTGTATCACGAGTTTCGCGAGTTGATCCTGCGCAAGTGCAATCGTGAGCAGGAAAAACACGTCCGCGCGATCTTTGCAACGCAGCCCTTCGGCGAGCTCGAACGCCTGGTCACCCAGAAGCTGCTGGATGTGGTCAAGCGGGTGGCGAAAGACGAACTCGAGAACGACTACTGGCTCCGCATGGTGGCCCAACTCAGCGGCCGCAGCTATGAGGAGATGCGGGTCGTCGTGCTCGAGTTCCTCGATACGGACATCTTCCACGTGTCCGCTGAGAACTGCGTCTCGTTCTTGGATCCGCTGATTGAATCTTGGGACATCGACCTCGCGACATTCGGTCTGGAGATTGTCTTAAACCACAGCGTCATCCCAGGGCAGGCGAAGCGATTCGCCTTTGTCGAGCTGGTAGCCGGACAGCCCGTCAGCGACGAGCCGGGGCTCCTGGAATTCCTCCAGGATCCTTCCCTCAGCGGCACCGCGACCGCGGAGGAAGTCGAATTTCTCAAGCAGCTGAGGTTCAAGCACACGCGGCCGACGCCCCTCTACTATTACCGGGAGTTGCAGAACCTCAGAGATCCGCTCCATTTTCGCACCCCATAGCTCGCAAGGAAGGCAGCCGTGAGGGACTTTGCCTGCGGGCGGACCTACACTCGGGGGGAGATCCGTCAGGCGCTCGGCGGCGACCTCTCGAGCTACCTGCCGCACCGGGACGGGCACGTCGTGTGCGGCTGCTTCAGGCCCGACCTCAACCCCGACGCTCCCGACGTCATCCTGCCCGGCCGCGGTCCTAAGATCGAGCGCTGGGCGCGAGTCTTCGCGACGCAGCGTGACTTCATACCGTGCTTCGTGAAGGCGGATACCAATGCCTGGGAGTACGTAGGTCGCTTCCGCGTGCGTCGGGTCATCTCGGATGCGGTCGAGCTTAGGGCTAGGGCGAGGGCCGCGTCCAGGCCGCCGAAGGACCTCTCGATGGTCCTGTACCTACGGGAGTAGGTAAGGCGTTCGTCATACCCCACCGGCCGCCTTCGACCTCGTTCACCGCTCTTATTCCCTGGTCCGCACGCACATCCACATCAGATCCATTCGACCTTGAACCCGCGCTCGAGGAACCAGTCCTCAACCTCTCGCTCGCTCTCAAACTGGGGCATCTCCACGAGCTCGCCAACAAGGTGGCGAGCCTCGAGCTCCTCCATCTCGTAGTCCTTCATCCCGTCGCGACTAGACCACACGATGTCGCCTGCGTGCGGATCGAAGAAGGCGCGATCGTTTGGGTTCGCTTCAAGCGAGCGACGCCCGACGATCCACGGCGCGTAATCAGGATGCCAGAGGAAAAACCCATCAGGGTCTCGTTGCAGCCTGAGCGTCTTCATGATCTCGCCCTCCGACGCCCCGGCTCACCGCATGTCGCGCGCGGCGGTGCGTCGGAGGCCGTGGAAGATACGTGACGCGAGCCCCGTCCGGCGACAGGCAGCCGTCCATGACGTGCGGAAATCACCGATCCGCCGGCCGTTGGGCTCCTTCGGCTCGCGGCTTTCCGATCAAATCCGCCGTCCCGATTGATTCGGATCAAATAGAAAGGGCGGTGTGCTTACGCACCCGCCCTTTCACACTTCACTACCACCCTACTCGCGTTCCAGAACCGCAGTTGCAACTGCGCACGACCGGGCCTATGGGCTCACGCGCGTGCCCGTGGACTGGATCCGCGGCCGAAAGACGGGCGCTCGCGTCCGGGCCCGCTGTCGCCGCGCTGACGCCGCGATTCCCCGGTCACTGCACCACACGTACCGGGGTGAATTGCTGAGTCGCCCGCTTCCGTCGCCGAGCTGGCCCTGGTAGTTGTTGCCCCAGCAATAAGCGGCGCCCCCGACCGTGAGCCCGCACGTGTGGGCGTAGCCGGCGCTCACCGCGGCGAAGCTCACGCCGCCCGCCACGAGTACGGGGCTCCTCACGGAATACCATTGGCGTTCGTCAGCACCCAGGCGTCCCGGAGGTTTCCATCCAATCCACCAAACACCGTCATCCGCCGCGACGCCGGGTCGTAGACCGCGCTGTGCCCGTACCGCTCGACCGGAGCCGTCCCCGTGGGTGCAAGCAGACTCCAGCTCGATCCCGCGGTACTGCCGTCGGCGTTCGTCAGCACCCACACGTCATTAAACAAGCCGTACCCCCCGGACCCGCCGAACACGATCATCCGCCTAGATGCCGGGTCGTAGACCGCCGAATGGCGGTATCGCGCTGGGCGGATGGCACCCGTAGGAGAGATGTGCGTCCAGACGGGCGTTCCCCCGATGCCGTTAGCCGACGATAGTACCCACACGTCGTCCAAAGGCAGCTGACAAGAGAGACAGGTCCCGCCAAATGCCGTCATGCGATTGGAAGTGGGATCGTAGACGGCAGTGTGTAAGTAGCGGGCCACCGGCGGTGTTCCACTGGTGCTGAGCTGAATCCAGCTAGACGTCCCAGCGGTCCCATTTGCGTCCGTCAGCACCCAGACGTCGTCAAACACGTCAGTTGACGGGTAAGCCAGATTCGCCCCGTTCATGACGATCATACGGTTGGAAGCCGCATCATAAACAGCGGAATGGTAGAACCGCGCGGCCGGCGCGATGCCCGTAGGGGCCAACTGCACCCATGTGGGTACGCCGCCGATACCATTGGCGTTGATCAGGACCCAAATGTCGCCAAGTGCTCCGGCGTCCCCGACACCGCCGAAGACGATCATGCGATTGGAATTCTGGTCGTACACTGCCGTATGACTCCAACGCGCTGGCGGCACACTTCCTAATGGGAACAACTCGATCCAGCTGGGCCCTCCGCCGTCGCCATCGGCGTTGGTGAGGATCCACACGTCGTTCAGTGGTCCGACGCCATTGACAAAGCCCCCAAACACGATCATGCGGTTCGTGGAAGAATCACGCACAGCCGTGTGACTACTACGACCGAGGAGGCTTGGACTTGAAGGCAAGAGCTGGATCCACGATCCGACTGCGGGGGCCGCGTGGACCGTGAGCACCAGCCGCGGGCCACTCGCGCTCTCCCTCGACCCGAACTCGACCCGTCCGTTCGCCCGTTCATTCGTCTTCTTCAGTATCCAGCCGTATTGCGCGCCGCCGCCCGTGACGATGCCCGCCACGTCGGCGGTCACATCGAACGTCACGACGCCGGTATCTCCGTTGTGAATCGTCAGCGTCGCGGTCGGCGTCGGAACCCACGGGTGAGCCGAGTCCGGGGGTCCCATTTCCCATGCCGTCGTATCCGCGCAGTCGGGCCTCCGGTTGATCGGGTTGGCGTCCTCCGCACAATTCCAGGTCGCTCCCGTTTCGGTCCACGCTCGGGTCATCGGGTGCAGGTCGATGGTCCGGCCGCTGGTGCCCCAGTTGTCGCCGTTGTCGCTGATCGTGAGCTCGATCCGCGCCGCCATCAGCGTTCCGGCGCCGATCGCCTGGGAGATGACCGTCGGATCCCACATCAGGAGCGCGCGGTTGTTGCCGCTGTTCTGCAGGCGCAGGCTCGTCTCGGTTCCCTGGTTCTGGTTCGGCGCCCCCTCCCGCAGGTACGTGTCCGCGCTTGGCGTGAGCGGGTCCCCATTTTCAGAGTTGTGCGCGCCGTCCTGGATCTCGAACTGCGGCCCCGACGCCATCGGCTGAACCGGCAGGTCGTGATTCGCGCACGACGTCAACGGGAGCAGAAGTGCGGGCAGGGCAAGGGTCGCAACGGCCCTCAGGGTAAAGTGCAGGCGTCGGCGGGTCATGGCTCAGGCTCCTTAAGGCAGTGAGGTCGGCGTCAACCGAGGAAAAACGCGAACGCCGAGAACGCGGGTTCGGCAACTGGCGCGTTTCTAAGCGCAAACAGAACGGTTCGCCGTCAAGGGCGCGTCAAGTCGCCGTGCCGCGGGCTGATCCGCACTCCCGAACGCCACCCCTCGCCGCTCCGGGCCCGCTGCCGCGTTTGTTTGCCGGAATGTTTGCCGGTCCATGAGAGCCGATAGCTGCCAGTGCCGTCATTGGCGCACCGTAATGGCCAAAAAAACAACGGCCCCGCATGGGGGCCGTTGCATTCAAATCCCGCCGTCCCGACTTAGTACTGCATCACTGGTCGCTTGGGATTCGTGAACTGGAGCACTTGAGTGCCCCACGCGAGCGTCCGTACGCTTATGGGTTGCTGCCGCGCGGGGTGAGTCGCTGCCGTATCGCGCCCAGATGATAGGCCGCGTGCGCGATCGCGCCGAACGCTACGCCCAGCGCGTCCTCGTCCCAAGTCCTGTGAGACGACACGGCCACCAGCATGCTCTCGTACGCGCGCTGCAGTCCCGCCCGCAAGGCGGGCCACGCCGCGTCGTCCACGGTGGACACCGTCCAGCTCAGGGCGCGATCGTGCGTCGTCGCGTCCCCGCGCAGGGCTTGCCTCGAGAGCGCGAGCGTCACGCTCAGGTGGTGCACGTGGCCGGCGATCGTCGTGTTGTTCGGCCCGGCTTGCTGAGAGGCCTGGGCCGCGTTCAGCTCGGCGATGGTCCCGAATACCCCGGTCCCCAGGGATGTGTCGATGAAATAAGTCCACGGCCCGGGAGGTCCCGCGAAAGCTTCACGGAGCATTCTCGTCACGAGCTGCACCACCACGACGGGCGGCGTAGCTCCCGATACGCGTCGACTCATGGTCATGACATCCGCCGGATCAGGGCGATCATCCTTGCGAGGTGTTGGTCGAGCCGCCGACGGTTGACGGCTCGACCTGCGCCACGTCAGGCCGCCTTGTAGATCCGGACATCCGGCGCGGCGTCGAGCAGCGGACTGAGCGCGCCGACGACGTCGGCTGTAAACAACCCGGTCTTCAGGTAGGCACTCGCCTGCTCCGACGTGTCGAAGCCGTGAAGCACCTGGACGTCGTCGTCGCGGACGAGCAACTGCTTCGACTTCGCCCCGGCGATCGTGGTGAGAAACGGCTCCTTGTAGCGCTGGTAGACACCAGCGGCCGCCGCCCGGTTGGCGGGTGCGATCTTCAGCGTGATCTCGAGGTAAACCATTGGCGTTCTCCTTTGTTTGGGCTTATCCAGCCCGGGGTGAAAGAACGGTTCTTCGCTCAGGCGCCGACGTCCACGGGCAGTCCCGCCGCTTTCCAATCGGGCAACCCTTCATGGGCGCGCCGGGCGCGATACCCATGCTTGCGGAGCACGCGCACCGCGTCGAGCGAATACACGCAGTACCGCCCGCGGCAATACGCGATGATCTCGCGGCGCTTCGAGAACTCCCGGAGGCGGCGCTTGAGCTCGGGCACCGGCACCGACAGGGCGCCCGGAATGTGTCCCGCCGCGTACTCTGCCGCGGGCCGGACGTCCACCACGGTGACGTCGTCCTCGCGCATCAAACGCCGCAATTCCTGGAACGTCACCGGCTCGAGCTCGTCGTTGTCGTCGAGGTACGACTGCACGACCTGCTGTACGTCGGCGAGCCGGCTGTGGCCAAGCGTCTCGAGGGTGCGCAGCAGACCGAAGACGTCGTCATCCGCCAGGCGATAGTACACGTAGGTCCCGTCGCGCCGCGTCTCCACCAGCCGCGCCTGGCGCAGCACGCGCAGATGCGCACTGGTGTTCTTGATCGGCGTGGCGACGTGCTCGGCGAGGGCCTCGACGGTTTTCTCGCCTTGCCCGAGGAGATCGAGCAGCTCGATGCGTTTGGGGCTCGCGAGCGCGTGCCCGATGCGGGCGAACTGCGCGTACAGCGCGTCCTTGAACTCTCGGTGGTCGGACATGTGGCCTAGCGGGGGAGTGCCCGGGCCGCGAGCACGGTGCCGGCGAGCAGAATCGCGGCATCGAGGTAGATCAAGCCGAGATGGCCCAGCGTGGCGAAGCCGTAGGGATAATGGAGCGGCAGGGCCAGCCCGACGCCGACCACCGGAGCCAGGAACGCCGTCCACACGGCCCATCGCTGGCCGGCGCGAATGCCGTTCCAGGCCAACGCGATCACGGCGATCCCGAGCGCGATGATGAAGGCCGCCACCGCGACCTGCAAATGGCTGATGTAGTTATAGAGGTGCGGGCTAAACGCACGGATTTCGTCGGGGGTGCCGCCGATGTGCTGGGGCGTCAGGCCGAGCTCGATGAAGCCCGTGAAGTTGCGGACCAGGAACATGAGGCCATAGCCGACCAGGCCGATGCCGGCGACGAGCACGAGGTTGGCGCCAAGATTGACTCTGCTGCCGGCGGGCAGCGGGACGGACGAAGCAGCCATGGGAGTCTCCCTGCGAGGGTGGACCGGCATTGACTATCATTCTAACGGGCATTAGAATATAGCCCGACGCGATTTCGCGCAAGTCCCCCGTACCGAGGACGACGTCGTGAAGCCGATGTACCTGGATTTCAATGCGAGTACGCCGTGATGAACATTCTCATCATCCTCAACGACCCTCCGTACGGCACCGAGCGCTCCTACAACGGCCTCCGGCTCGCCGGCT
>Ga0137435_1000473_pt1 | contig 13487 bp, 11 predicted proteins | sample EasRivERMGT100_2_FD_104904 | JGI IMG/M metagenome (GOLD analysis project Ga0137435, IMG submission 104904) | Soil microbial communities from meander-bound floodplain in the East River, Colorado, USA - East River MetaG ERMGT100_2 | ecosystem: Environmental > Terrestrial > Soil > Floodplain ... | reverse complement strand
CGACAAGCTCGTGCGCTCCAACCTGCGCTTCGTCGTCTCGGTGGCCAAAAAATACCAAAACCAGGGCGTGTCCCTGTCGGATCTGATCAACGAGGGCAACCTCGGCCTGATCCGCGCGGCGCACAAATTCGACGAGACGAAAGGGATCAAATTCATCTCGTACGCCGTGTGGTGGATTCGCCAGGCGATCCTCCAGGCCCTCGCCGAGCAGTCGCGCATCGTGCGCGTTCCGCTGAATCGCGCCGGCACGCTGCATCGCATCGGCAAGCGGGCGAACGCGCTCCTCCAGGAGCTGGGCCGCGATCCGACGCACGAAGAGATTGCCGCGGGAATGGACATCACCGAGGAAGAGGTTGCGAAGACGATGTCCATCTCGCAGACCCACCTTTCTCTCGACGCGCCGCTCACCCCCGGCGAAGACAATCGGCTGCTGGACTATTTGCCCGACACGCTCAATCCGACGCCTGACGAGCAGACCTTCGAGAAAGCGCTCACGGAGTCGATCGAGGAGGCCCTGGCCCACCTCAAGGAGCGCGAATCGAAGATCCTGCGTCTCTACTTCGGCCTCGACGGGAATGAGCCGATGACGCTGGAAGAGATCGGGGCGCTGCTGGGCATCACGCGCGAGCGGGTGCGCCAGATCAAGGAAAAGGCTCTGTCGCGGCTGAGGCACGTGAGCCGGGCCCGCGCGTTGGAGAGCTATTTAGGCTAGGTGGACAGTTGGACAGGGTGACAGGGTGACAGGAAATCACACATTGGGAGTCCGCCTTGGCGGACTCCCTTTTTCATTCTAGCATTCGCCTTCCTGTCTCCCTTTCCTTCTGTCCTCCTGTCCTCCTGTCCTCCTGACCCATGGCCCAAAACGCCTCATTCGACGTCACGACCGGCGTCGATCTCCAGGAAGTCGACAACGCGATCAATCAGGCGCAAAAAGAGATCGGGCAGCGCTACGATTTCAAAGGGTCCAAGTCCACGATCGAGTTCAACCGAACCGATGCGGCCATAGTCCTCGTGGCGGACAGCGAATTCCAGATGCGCGCGCTGTTCGACGTCGTGCAGTCCAAGCTGATCAAGCGCGGTGTCTCGGTGAAGAACCTCGAGATCGGCGAGGTGAAGCCCGCGGGGGGCGACACAGTACGCCGCGAGATCAAGCTCAAAACCGCGCTCGACTCCGACACGGCGAAGAAAGTCGCCGCGGCGATCAAGGACGCCAAGCTCAAGAAAGTGCAGGCGTCGATCCAGGGCGATCAGGTGCGCGTGTCGTCGCCGTCGAAGGACGAGCTGCAGACGGCGATCGCCCTTCTGCGTGCGGGGGACTTCGGAGTCGAGCTGAAATTCGGCAACTACCGGTGAGCTGGTTTGCAGGTCGCGCGCTTCACAGCACGCAGTTGCGGCGATCGCGCGGCGATCGCGCGTAGCCCGGCGACCTCCCCGGCGTTGGTGTGACGCCACGACGCCGGGCGCTCGGCGCGCACGGCGCGGGCCGATGACGGCGACCACTGGTCGACGAGGCTCGTTGCGGCATCACAGCGTGCGGAGTCTGCCGCGGCCCGCGCTGGGGAGCCCTCCGGGGCGCTCGGCGCAGTCAGCGTGGCGTCGGCCACGCGCTCGACGGCATCGCCGCTCAAGCGCGCGAGATAGCCAAGGTCGACCGGCTTGCCGCTGTCGCCGGCAGCCGGATGCGCTCGGCCGAGGTTGACCCGTGCGACGATGACGTCGGGATTGGCGACGTTGAGCACCGCCAGCGTGGTCAAGCCGGTGATTGCCGCGCCGGCGACGAACGGACGCCCCCAGCCGCGCAGCACAGTCACCCCGAGCCACACGAGCACGACGGCGAGCCAGCCCATGAACACGCCTGGATAGAACCGGTCCGTCGTCAGGCCGAAGTAGTTCACGTAGAGGCTGAGACGACTCGCCGCCGAGAAAAGCATCGCGATGACCAGCCCGATGATCGGCATGGCGAGCACGGTGTGCCGCCGAGCCACGTCGTGGCCGGGTCGCAGCGCGACGCGGCTCGCCACGAGCACTGGAATCACCAGCAGGGCCGCCCAGACGAGCTCGAAGAAGCCCGTTCTCGCGTACGTGGCCAGGCTGAGCCCCGTGCGCGCACGCACGAGCTCCTCGCCGCCAAAAAGCCATCCGAATTGTGCGAGCACGTAGGCGCCGAACAGTACGTTGAGCGTTCCGAGCGCGACCGTCACGTCGAGCGTGCCGAGCGTGAACAACGTGCCTTCGGGAGCGCGCCATGAGCGACGTCCCAGTAGCGCGCCGGCCGCCCAGCCGCCCACGATCCAGGCGAAAAACCCGATCGTGAAGGCATGCGTGAGGACTTTCTCGACGTTGATCGAGGGGGCGAGGCTGGCGAACAGCGGGTCCCCGCTCAGCAGGAGTGAACCGAAGATGATCACCAGCGGAACGGTGATAGCGACCGCGCGAAGTATTGGCTGAAGGGTCGGTCGCGCGTCGCGACGGGCATCGGCGGGAAACGCGTCGCGCAGCGCGATGGGGATGATTCCCATGGCGATTGTGCGCGCCAGCGAGAGGGCGGCCCACACGGTATCACGCAGGCGGGCGGCGAACAGCGACAGGCTCTCGTCGTGGAGCGCGATGGCGGCGAGGGCGAGCGCCAGCAGGACGGCGAGCGTGTCGAACGCCTGGAGCACCTCCGAGTCGCGCCACGCGGCGCCACAGGCGAACAGGACCGCCGTGGTGAGCCACACGCCCGCTTCACGCGACATTGCGCGCTCGGCCGACCAGGTGAGCCACACCGCGGTGAGCGTGAGAACACCGACCCACAGTGGGAGGGCGAACCCCATGGGTCCGAAATCATAGAACAATGCGTCCGCGAGCAGGGCGAGCACGACGCTCGCCTTGACGATCGACCGGGCGGTGCGCGCTTGTCCCGCGAGAGCGGTCGCGTCCGCGATGACGGCGGCTGGGGAAGAAGTCGGCGATGGTTGCATGGAAAGTACTTTACAACACAAAGATCGAGCCCGCAAGAGTATCTTTTGTCCCATGAAAGTGGGCTTCATCACACTCGGATGTGACAAAAATACCGTCGACAGCGAGCGATACCTGGCGCAGCTCGCCGACCGGGGGGTCGAGCAGACGCCCGACCTGGCCGACGCCGACGTCATCGTCGTAAACACGTGCGGCTTCATCGACGCCGCCAAAAAGGAGTCCATCGATGCCCTGGTCGAAGCCGGGCGTCTGAAAGACCAAGGACGCTGCAAGGCCGTGGTCGGCGTCGGCTGCATGGTGCAGCGCCACAAGGACGAGCTGCTCGACGCGCTGCCGGAAGTCGACCTGTTCCTCGGTTCGTCCGAAATGGACCGCCTCATTCCCGAGCTCGAGGAACGCGGCTTCATCGGTGCCGACGACGTCCCGGCGCTTCACCCGGGGCTTCGTGTCTTCGCCGGCGGGCTCGCGCACGTGCGCTACCTCAAGATCAGCGAAGGGTGTGATCACGGCTGCGCGTTCTGCGCCATTCCGCTCATGCGCGGGAAACACCGCTCGTTCGCCCTCGACGAGATCGTGCGCGAGGCGCAGCTGCTCGAGGCGCAGGGCGCGCGCGAGGTGAACCTGGTGGCGCAGGACCTCGCCCACTACGGGCGCGACCGTCGCGACGCCGGACTCACGCTCCCCGATGTGCTCGAGGCGCTCGTGCGCGAGACGACGATCCCGTGGATCCGGATGCTGTATCTGTATTCCGCCGGACTCACGCCGCGGCTGCTGGAACTCATGGCCACCGAAGCGCGCATCGTACCGTACCTCGACATGCCGATTCAGCACGGATCGGACACCGTGCTCGCACGCATGCGCCGCCCCGAACGGCAGGGAAGTATTCGCGAGAAAGTCGCGCGTATTCGCGCGATGGTCCCGGACGTCGCCATCCGCACGACGTGCATCGTCGGCTTTCCCGGCGAAACCGAGGACGATTTCCGCACGCTGCTGTCGTTCCTCGAGGAGATACAGTTCGAGCGCGTCGGTGCGTTCACGTATTCTCCGCAGGAGGGAACGCGCGCCGCCGAGCTGGACGACGACGTTCCGGAGAGCGTGAAACGCGCGCGGCTCGAGGAGCTCAACGAGCTTCAGCGGCTCGTCACCGCCGAGCGCTACGAGCAGCGGCTCGGCCGCACGGTGCGCGCGCTTGTCGACCGCGTCGACGACGGAACGGTGCAGGCGCGCACGGCATGGCAGGCCGATGACATCGACGGCGTGACGTTCGTGCAGGGTGTCGACGGCGTTGCGCCGGGCACGTTCGTCGACGTGCGGCTCGACGATGTCGTCGACGACTACGACTTCTCCGGGTCGCTCGTGCGCGTTCACTCCGCGCCGAGCGCGGCGCCGCGAATCGTCCGCGCGCTTCCCGTGATCGCGACGACCATCGGCAGCTACGGCAGGTGACGCGGTCACGCGAGCTCATGGAGCGCGCGCGGGCGCTCTTTCCCGGCGGGGTGAATTCCCCCGTGCGCGCTTTTCGCGGTGTGGGAGGGGAGCCGTTCGTGGTCGAACGAGGGGAGGGGCCGCGCATCTGGGACGCCGACGGGCGTGAATTCATCGATTACGTCCTGTCATGGGGCCCCCTCGTGCTCGGCCACGCGCCACGCGTGGTGCTCGACGCCCTCGCCGAAACGATGCGGCGCGGCACGAGCTTCGGTGCACCGACGGAGCTCGAGGTTGTCCTCGGCGAGTTAATCGTCGAGCGCATGCCACACATCGAGATGCTGCGCTTCGTGTCGAGCGGCACCGAGGCGACGATGAGCGCGATTAGACTCGCTCGTGCCGCCACCGGGCGCGACGCGATACTCAAGTTTGACGGATGTTACCATGGCCACGCCGACAGCTTTCTTGTCCGCGCGGGCTCCGGTGTCGCCACGCTGGGCCTCCCCAACTCTCCTGGAGTCCCGGCAGCGCTCGCCGAACTGACCCTCACGGCGCCGTTCAACGATCTGGATGCGGTCGAGCGGTTGCTGCGCGCCCACTACGTCGCCGCGGTCATCGTGGAGCCGGTCATCGGCAACGCCGGGTTCATTCCCCCGGATCCACGCTTTCTGCCAGGGCTCCGCGCGCTCGCCGATCAGTACGGATGCCTTTTGATCTTCGACGAGGTGATGACCGGTTTCCGGATCGCGCCTGGTGGTGCGCGCGAGCGCTTCGATGTCGTAGCCGACCTTACGACGCTGGGCATAGTCATCGGCGGCGGGCTTCCCGTGGCGGCGTACGGCGGGCGGCGCGAGCTGATGGAGTCGATCGCTCCCGCCGGACCGGTCTATCAAGCCGGAACCCTCTCGGGGAATCCGCTCGCGATGGCCGCGGGGATCGCGACGCTCACCGCGCTGACACCGCACCTCCACGACGAGATCGCGCGGCGCACCGCGCGTCTCGTCGAGGGGCTTCGTGCATCGGCGGCACGACATCGCGTGCCGTTCACTGCGGACTGCGCCGGTTCGATGTGGGGGCTGTTCTTCCGCGCCGAACCCGTCCGATCGTTCGCCGACGCCAAGGAGGCCGACGTGGAGCGGTTTCACCGCTTCTTCCACGCCGCGCTCAACCGCGGAGTGTATCTTGCTCCGTCGGCGTTCGAGGCCGGATTCATGTCGTCGGCGCACAGCGAGGCGGACATCGATCTGACGTTGGAGCGGTTGGATGAGGCTATGGAATCGGCGCGTGAGTAAAATCCGCGCGGTGCTCGCCGCACTTTCCCTGGTGGCGTGCACGTCGGTGGTGGCCACGACGACTACCACCAGCTCGACCGCCACGAGCACGCCCGCGGCGCCGACGCCGCCTCCATCCACCACGCCCGCGCCGTCAACGAAACCGCCGGCCGAGTCGCCGCCAGCCACGCCGCCGGCCGCGCCGCCTCGGACGATCGTCATGCCGAGTCTTGGGCGGGATGCCGGCGGCGAAGACATTCGCGTCGTGTTGAGGAATGCGGGGCCCGTCATGCGTGTGACATCGCCCGGCGGGCTTGTCTTCACGGAGCGCGACGGCCGCCAGCTCGTTGCCCGCGGGCGCGGCGACGAGCCTTGGCGGATCGAACGCGACGGCCGCCGTGTGCGCGCCGTGCGATCGGACGGCCTCCCCACTGTCTGGACCGAGCCGCCATTGATCGCTCGTGCGGAGCGCGGTGGCGTGATCGCCCTAAATGGGAGGGGATATCGCGGCGAGCTCGCCCTCTACGGGCAGGACAGCGGTGTCGTCGCGGTGAATCGCGTGCGAATCGACGACTACCTGCGCAGCGTGGTGCCCCTGGAGATCGGCTCCAAATCGTTCGGCGACTCGGCGGCGATCCAGGCGCAGGCGGTGACGGCGCGGAGCTATGCGTACATCCATTTGTCGAAGGAACCGTCGAGGATCTACGACGTGACCGACGGGGTGCAGGACCAGGTGTATGGGGGGATCGCGTCGGAAACTCCCGCGGCCGACCGTGCCGTCGAAGCGACGCGGGGCTTGGTCCTCAAGTACGCCGGGCGCGTGGTCAACGCTCCGTACCATTCGACGTGCGGAGGAACGACGGCGGCCGCGTCGGAGGTCTGGCGCTCGGGTGACGAGCCCTATCTCACGCGGGTCAGCGACCGCGTTCCCGGGACGGACCGCTTCTACTGCGACATCGGGTCCCGGTTCAGATGGACGCGCACGCTCGACGCCGCGACGCTCAACGCCGCGATCGCCCAGTACCTTGCGACCTACACGGCGGTGCCTGCGGCGGGTCCGGGTTTCGCGCGCGACATGACGGTCCTGTCGAAGACGCTCTCTGGCCGCGTGGCCGCTCTCTCGCTCACCACGTCACGCGGCCGATTCACACTTCGCGGAAACGACATTCGCTACGTGCTGCGACCGCCCGGTGGCGAGATTCTCAACAGCACGTATTTTTCGGTCGAGCCAACGACCGACCTGGACGGATCAATCGCACGACTCATGCTGCGCGGAACGGGATACGGGCATGGCGTGGGGATGTGCCAGTGGGGCGCCATCGGACGCGCGCGGGCAGGTCAGGATTTTCGAACGATTCTCCACACGTACTATCCCGGAACAACTGTCGGAACGGCGAACTGAGCGCGCGCTGCGCGTCGCGTGCGGTGTGTGTGTCGCGATCGCACTGGTCGCGCTCGTGCCGCGTGGCGCGAGCGCGCAGGGCGTCCTCGAGCGGCTCAACCTCGACCGTCTCCAACTCGTCTCCCTCGGCGCTTCGGCGGGACCGATCCGACCATCCCAGGTCGTGTCGACCACCATCTATGCCGTCGGGGCCGACTACGGCGAGATCACCCGCGGCATACGCATCGTGTTCGGCGTGAGCTACTGGCGGTCCCAGTACACCGACCGCGTGGTCGAGGATTTTGCCGCGACGCTGGAGCGGAACATCGTCAACGGCACCGCGATCACGCGTATCGTGCCGTCACGGATTTCGCTGTTCGACGTCACCTTTAACACCGAGTTTCGCTGGATGCGCCCGTCCGCCACGGCACTGAAGCCCTTTCTCGGCCTCGGCGTGTCGGCACACGTGATGAACGCCGAGGGCGACCTCATCGAGGGCACGTTCATGGAAACCTCGCTGGACAACATCGCCTCCGGCGTGTTCCTCACCGCCGGATTGCAGCTCCGCCCCGTGAGCCACTTCGGCCTCGAGGGGGCGCTTCGCGGCGATTTGCTGAGTGGCGTGCGATCGCTTCAGGCGCGGGGCGGCGCCAACTACTACTTTGGGCACCTGCGGAGCACTACGCCATGAAAGACATTGTTCGCATTGGCGTCGTCGGCGCCGGGGCCATCGCTCAACTCGCGCACCTTCCGGTCCTCGCCAAAATGCGCGGCGTGGAGCTGGTCGGTGTGTGCGACAACGACCGCCCGAAAGCGCGCGCGCTCGCCGACCGCTTCGGAATTCCGGACACGTTCACCGACATCGAGGATTTGCTCGAGATTCATGCGCTCGACGCGGTGGTGATCGCCACGCCGAATCATTTGCACGAGCCGCACGTGCTGAGCGCGATGGCCGCCAAGGTCCACGTGCTTTGCGAGCGGCCGCTGTCGCTCACGTCGCGCGGAGTGGAGCGCATTCTCGCCGCGGCCACGCGCGCCGACCGCACCGTGACGGTCGCCAACAATCACCGGTATCGGACCGATGTGCAGGCGCTGTCCCGGTTCATCCACGGCGGGGAGCTGGGCAAGATCACCGGGATTCGCGCCGGATCGTACCAGTTCAAGCGCCAGGGCGAGGGCTGGCGCACGCGGCGCGCGGAATCGGGAGGAGGAGCATTTCTCGACCATGGCGTGCCGTTGCTCGACCTCGCGCTCTGGCTCGCCGATTATCCCGATCCGATGCGCGTGACCGCGCACATGGACCGAGCGCGCGGATCCGGCGCTGTGGAAGACGCGATGATCGCGCAGCTCGAGTGTGGATCGGGAGGGGGCGGGGGCGCTTTCGTCTTCGACGTATCGTCCACGTACGTAGGCGAAGAGGAGCGCTGGTGGTTCGAGGTGCTGGCGACGCGCGGAAGTGCCCGGCTTGCCCCACTGCGCGTGGTCAAGGAGCTCAACGGCCGGCCGACCGACGTATCGCCGACGGGCGCGGCGAGCCGCGAAAGCGCGTTCATCCAGTCGTATCCCGCCGAAGTGGCGCACTTCCTCGCGGTCGTGCGCCGGGCGACGGAGTACGAGGCAGCGCTCGATCAGGTGATCCTCCACCGCACCGTCGAGGCGATCTACAAGGCGGCCGAAGAGGAGAAGGAGGTCCGGCTGTAACTGGGCTGCTGGGCGACTGGGCGATTGGCCGAGGGTCCAGCAGCAGCCCAGCAGCCCAGCAGCCCAACTAGGGCCGCTCGCCACCGGCGAGCGACGCAAAGATCTTCGCGTCGATGAACGTCTTGAGCAAATGCTCGTCGAGCATCCCGTCCTTCGCTTCCATGCGCAGAATGTCGAGCGCGCGCTGGGAGGGCACGGCCGGCTTATAGGGCCGATCGGCCGCGGTCAGCGCGTCGAAAATGTCGGCGATCGTCATCATCCGGGTCTGTACCGAGATGGACTCGGCGCCGATCGCCCGCGGGTAGCCCCGCCCGTTCAGCTTCTCGTGATGCGCGAAGGCGATGTTGGGGATGTTCTTGAGCTCGCGCGTCCACGGGATCTGCTCGAGAAAGCGATAGGTGTGCGTGACGTGCGACTCGATCTCGCGGCGTTCGCGATCGTCGAGGTTCCCCTTGCGGATGAGCAGGAACTGAAGCTCGTCGTCGCGGAGCAAGGGGCGCTCGACGCCGTCGAAATCGGTGTACATCACGCGGCTGATGTTCTCGAGCTCGTCGCTCGTCGTCGCGCCGCCGAGGAGGGACGGCTCGTTGGCGTTGATGATCGCCGTGAGGTAGCGCTGGAGCTCGTCGTGGCTCGCGCGGCGCTGGTCGCCCAGGGCGGCGACGGCGGCGTCGTGGGCCTCGCGTCCGCACTCGAGAAGCAGCTGGACGCGCTCGCGCTCGAAGCCCAGATCGGCCGCCTGGACGAGGTACGCGAACCGGTGGCGGATGATCTCGAGGTCGTGCGGATAGAGTTTCTTCTGCTTGACCAGCACCTGCTCGCGCACGCCGACCTTTCCGAAATCGTGGAGGAGCCCGGCGTATCGCAGCTCGCGCAGCTGCTCGCGCGTGAAACGCACGTCGCGGTACGGCCCTTCGCCGCCGCGGTCGATCGCCTCGGCCAGGCCCACGGTGAAGCGCGCGACGCGCCCCGAGTGTCCGGACGTGGTCGGATCGCGCGATTCGATCGCCGTTACCGCGGCAGTGACAAAGCCCTCGAACAGGCGCTCGATGTCGGCATACAGGAGACTGTTCTCGATCGAGACGGCCGCTTGCGAGGCCAGCGCGCTCACCAGCTCCACGGCGCGCCGGTCGTAGGAGCCGACTTCGCGCTCGACGACTTCGGGCGATGAGAGACGCGTGTCCGCGTCTCGCTTGCGATTGATGAGCTGCAGCACGCCGACGATCTCGTCGCGATGGCTCTTCATCGGGATGACGAGCATCGACTTGGTGCGATAGCCGAACTTGTCGTCGAAGCTGCGGTTCTGCTTATACGAGACGTCTTCCGGCAGGAGGTAGACGTCCGCGATCACGAGCGGCTCCCCGGTCGCCGCGGCGTACCCGGCGAGGCTCGTGTGGTCCACCGGTACCGTGTACTCGGTGAGCGGCAGCGCGGGGAGCGTGTGGTTCTGCGAAAGCTTGAAGCGCAGCACGCGGGCGGGGCCGCCGTTGTCGCGCTCCGTCAGATAGAGCGAGCCGGCGTCGCTCAACGTGATACGCCGCGCCTGGCTCAGAATCGTCTCGAGGAGCGTGAGCAGGTTGCGCTCGGTGGAGAGCGCGACGCCGAGACTCGTCAACTCGGCCAGCTCACGGTGCCGCAGTTTTTCCTCGGCTTCGGCATGCCGCTTGGCGACCAGCGTCGTGGCGTGGCGGAACGCGCCGCGCAGCATCGCCATGACTGCCCCAATGGGTGCGTTGGCGGCCAGATACCCGGTCAGCAGGTCGGCGGGGAAGTCGGCGGGCGGATCGTGCTCACCCGCGTCGCCGAGACCGACGAACGCCGCGACATGGGTCAGATCCTCGAGCCGCGCGCGTTCCCCGCCGGTGCTGCGCAGCAGCCCCCGATCAAGCACGATGACCGTGGCCCGCCCCGAGTCCAGCGATGCCGCCGTGGGCAGCACAGGGACGCGGCGCACCTCGATATCGTCCTCGCGCCGCCCCAACGGAGCGGCGGAGATCGTGCGACCGAGGGCGGCAATCAGGAGAGGCTTCAATCGCGCCAGCGGGAAGAGGTGACGCCAAGCGGAAAAAAACGCCGGCCTCCGGAATTTTGGAGGCCGGCGATAAACAGGCTCAATACGTCGGCCCGTTCGGCGTTAGTGGCCGGTCTTGCCGAGTTTGGCGAGGTGCTGCTCGGCCGGCGCGAAGTTCGGGGCCTTTTCGAGCACCTGCTTGAACAGCGCCGCCGCCTTGGCCGGACGCTTGTTGTCCAGCTCATCGAGCGCGCTGGCGTACAGGTTCGCCGTCGTGACGTCGAGCTTGACGGTCTTCGCGGACGGAGCGAGGGGCTTGGCGAAGGTCTCGACTTTCTCCGAAGCCTTCGTGCCGCCGCTCTGCGTGGCGCCGCCGGAGGCGGGCGCGGTGGCCGCACCGCCGGCGTCACCGACGCGGCGGCCAGGCTTGGCCTCGAGCTTGAGCGCGTTGACGCGCGTCGACATCTGCGCAATCAAGCCCATCACGTCATTGGCGCTGCCGGTGACCTTGATGGGGTTCTGGATCTGGCTCGTCTCCATGTCCGTCGTGTGCGCGGTCAGCACCGCACCGCCCGGAGCGTTCATGAAGCCGCCGTAGATCACGTAGTGCGCGCCGAGGATCTTGCCGGCGCGAACCGCGGTCGTCGGGTCGATGGCGCCGAGCTTCGTCAGGTTCAACTCCTCGAGCACCGATTGGATGCGCTCGCGGTCGACGAGACGATAGTTGGCGTTGCCGGCGAGGTCGGCGATGAGCAATTCCTGAATGCCCTTGCCGATGCCGTCGTAGTCCTTGGCGTTGCCGCCGATCGAGCTGTTGTCGAAGTGCAGAACGGCGACGACTGGCTTGCTCTGCGCCGCGGTCACCGCGGGAAGCGCGAACGAGGCCGCGACAGCGAGCACCCGGGTCATGTGAGACAGCGTACGCATTGTGGTCTCCTCCTGAGACGCTAGACAGTCAAACTCATCCCTTCCGACGCGGCGACCACGTTCAACCGGCCGCCCAACCCTTCAACCCGTGCCCGGCTCGTCGCCACACACCGGTCAATCTCTTCGTCGCTGCGCTCAGGTTTGTGGTGGAAGAGGACCAGCTCGTCCACTCCGGCATCGAGCGCCAGCGCTACGGCATCGTCGTACGTCGAATGTCCCCAGCCCCGGTGCCGAATGTACTCCTCGGCGGTGTACGTCGCATCATGCACCAACACATGCGCGCCCCGGACGAACTCCACCAGCCCCTCTCTCCACCCCGGGCGAGTCCCGTAGTCTCCCCCATCCCCTAACTCGTTGTCCGATATGTAGACGACCGATTGGGCCTTTCCTCCCACCCCGGTGAACCGGTACCCGAGCGCTCCCCCTGGGTGCCGCACCGGGAACCACCGAACCTGGTACCCGTCCCCGGAGCGGCTCCCCCCCCCCAACTCACAGAACTCGACCTTCGCCGTCAGTTGATCGAACGCCACCGGAAAGACCGCCGGCGCCATCTGGTCGCGGACCACCCGCTCGATACTCGAACCCGGGGGGGACGACGACAAAATGCTGAAGTTGTTGCCCTGCTGAAAGATCGGTGCGAAAAACGGCAGACCCTGTATGTGGTCCCAGTGCGCGTGCGTCAGATAAATCTCGCCGGAGACGGTCCCGCCATTCCCGGCGCTTGCCAATAGCGACTTCCCAAGCTCCCGGATGCCGGTCCCGGCGTCCAGAATCACGAGCGCGTCGGTCGCCGTGCGCAGTTCGATGCACGGCGTGTTGCCACCGTAGCGGACGGTGCGTGCCCCCGGTGCGGGTATCGAACCTCGTGTGCCCCAGAACCGAAGTCGCAGAGTCATGTACGGCGCGCCTCAGCGCTCGGAGGCAATAATGCTTGTGTCCGGTAGAAATGCGAAAGGAAGGCAGTCACCTGTGACTTGTGACGTCCGTCACATCCGGATCTGGGCCCGCTGCTCCAGCGCCGTACGGTTCGCCAGGCTGATCCGCCGGCGCTCGACGTTGATCCATCCGGCGTCCTGAAAGTCCTTCATCGCGCGCGAAACGGTTTCGCGGCTGGCGCCGATCATCTGCGCGATCGTCTGATGGGTGAGCGCTTTCTCGATCTTGTCCGTCCCTGATTCCTGCGACAGGTCCAGCAGGAGCCGGGCGATGCGTCCCGGGACGTCGAGCAGCACCAGTCCGCCGATCTTTTCGTCGGCGCGCCGCAGCCGGCGCGATAGCTCCGTGAGTAACGACCACGCGACGGACGGCGACGATTCGACGCGCTTCCGGAAGTCCTCGCGCCGCAGAACGAGGAGGCTCGAGTCCTCCATGGCGATCACATGCGCCGAGCGTGGCCGGTCGTCGATGAGCGACAGCTCCCCGAAGTGCTCGCTCACGCCGAGCACGCCGAGAATGACCTCTCGACCGTCCTCCCCGACGAGCACCACTTTGACTCGCCCTTCGCGGACGACGAACAATGAGTCGCCGGGGTCGTTTTCGAACAGGATGACACTGCCGCGCGGGTAGAACTTTTCTCGCGTGAGCTCGGCGAAGCGCTGGAGCTCGATTTCTTCGAGTCCGCTGAACAGCGGAACGGTGGCGAGGAACTCGGCCGTCGTTGGCGTCACGTTGGGCTGGGCGATAGTTCGGACGTTTGGCACTGTGGGCCGCCGCCGTCGCGGCCAACCTGAAGACGCGCGCGAAGATACTTCGAAACGTCCGCGTCTGTCAAACTTAACCCTTTGTCGGCTTGTCTTTTACGCCGGTCTTG
>Ga0137435_1000472_pt1 | contig 13494 bp, 16 predicted proteins | sample EasRivERMGT100_2_FD_104904 | JGI IMG/M metagenome (GOLD analysis project Ga0137435, IMG submission 104904) | Soil microbial communities from meander-bound floodplain in the East River, Colorado, USA - East River MetaG ERMGT100_2 | ecosystem: Environmental > Terrestrial > Soil > Floodplain ... | reverse complement strand
TGCGAATCTGGTTGATGAAGATCACGAGCGTGTTGGTTCGCTTGATGTTGGAGGTCAGCTTCCTCAAGGCCTGGCTCATGAGCCGCGCCTGCAAGCCCATCTGCGGCTCGCCCATCTCGCCCTCGATCTCGGCCTTGGGCGTGAGCGCCGCAACCGAGTCGATTACGATCACATCGACCGACCCCGAGCGCACCAGCATGTCGGCGATCTCCAGAGCCTGCTCGCCCGTGTCGGGCTGCGAGATCAACAGATCCTCGATCTTCACGCCGAGCTTGGCGGCGTATTGCGGGTCGAGCGCGTTCTCGGCGTCGATGAAGGCCGCGGTGCCGCCCGCTTTTTGCGCCTGCGCGATGACCGAAAGGGTCAGCGTGGTCTTGCCCGAAGATTCCGGCCCGTAGATCTCGACTACGCGGCCGCGCGGCAGCCCGCCCACACCAAGCGCGATGTCCAGGCCAAGCGAGCCGGTGGAGACCACCTGGATATCCTGCAGGGCCTGGGAGTCCATCTTCATGATGGAACCCTTGCCGAACTGCTTTTCGATTTGCGCCAGGGCGGCCTGCAAGGCCTTGGCTTTGCCTTCTTCCATGACTTTTCCTTCGTTGACCATCGGATTATCCCTCATGTTAAGCGTTGCAGCGGACGCAGGCGCCGCATCGCCCGGGCGGCGCAAACCGAAACGAGTAACCTGTCTCTCGTCGCCCCGCACGTCAGCCATTGCGGGGTGCTTCGCTGCCTTGAAACGCGCGGCCGAAGCAGCCGGTTGACCTGTAGTTTTATACAGTATCTGAGAAATTGCAAGCCCCACATCAAATCAATGGCTTGGACGGAAGGAGCCGGAGCCCGCCAGGAAACGCCCTCAGGCCCAGGCGCACGGCAGGCACCGCAGAACGGCGAAGAGGTACAAATGGGTCCAGGGAGAATAGAATCCCTTTCCTGGAGTTTCTAGGTCCAGAAGTCGTGCATCAATCACAAGGAGGAGATCGTGAAGACTGAACTCTTTTATCTGGCTTGCGTCACGGCCTTGACGGGCCTGCTGTGGATTCCCTACATCCTGGACCGCGTCGCTGTCTGGGGGCTCTCCGACACGGTCGGCTACCCCGTCAGCCCGAAACCGCAATCGGCCTGGGCGGAACGCCTCATGAAGGCTCATTCCAACGCGGTCGAAAACCTGGTCGTATTTGCCGCGCTGGTACTTGCGGTCTATGCCGCCGGCAAGGGCAACAGCGCCACGGCCACCGCCTGCGTCGTGTACTTTTGGGCGCGCGTGGTGCATCCGCTGGCGTATACGTTTGCCGTTCCCTGGGTCCGCACCCTCGCGTTTACGGTCGGCTTCTTTGCGCAAGCGACGCTCGCTTGGCAATTCCTGAAGTAGCCGGGGACCTGGTGGTGGGCTATCTTGCTCGAGCGACTTGCGCGGCGACACGCGTTACGGGTGGCCGCGCGCCGACCGCTTCATTGGAGGCGCAAGCGGCCGGGTACCCGTAGCGTGTCGCTTGCCGCGCCAGGAGCGAGGCAAGATAGCCCACTGTCACAGGAATACATCCACGTTATGTACAACGCATGGAAAGTGTTGAATGCGGATGCGCTCCGAAAAGCCGCTCTCGTTCCGGAGCCTTTCCCGTACTTCATCGTCGACAATATCATCCGGCCGGAGGTACTTTCCGAAGTCGTGGAGAGCTTCCCCAGGATAGAAAAACGGGGGAGCTTTCCGCCGCACGCGGTGACCTGCTCGGGTCGGTTTGCGGAGCTCATGCAGGAGATTGAAAGCGTCGAGCTTCGAAACTTGATCGGCGAGCGCCTGGGCATGGATCTGACCGGCAGGCCGCCGATGGTCACCGTTCGCGGCCGCACGTCGATGAAGGACGGGGAGATCCACACCGACTCAAAATCCAAGCTCGTCACCGTCCTTCTCTACCTGAACCCGAGCTGGGCCTCCTCCGCGGGAAGACTGAGGCTTCTCTACAACGATCGGGATCTGACCCCCTACGCCGCGGAGATTTCCCCCGAGGCCGGGCGATGCCTGGTTTTCAAGGTCACCCCGAACGGCTGGCACGGACACGAGCCGTTCGAGGGCCAGCGGCACACGATCCAGCTCAACTACGTCACCTCGGAAAAGGTCCGCGACCGGGAGTTGAATCGGCATCGGCTCAGCGCCTTTGTCAAAAAGCTCTTTTCGAAATGAAAAGGGTGTTGCTGATCAAGCTCACGTCTCTTGGCGATCTGATCCATGCCCTCCCCGCCCTGAGCGACGCGAAACGCGCCCGCCCAGAGCTGGAATTCGATTGGGCTATCGACGAAAACTTCCAGGAAATCGCCGGCTGGCATCCGGCGGTGAAGGACATCGTCACGACCAATCACCGCCAATGGCGAGAGGCCTTGGCGCATCCCTCGACCCTGAGCTCCATTTCCCGGCTCATTTCCCGACTCGGTGCGGTCGAGTACGATCTCGTCATCGACGGGCAGGGCAACTTCAAGACGGCCCTGCTGTCGCTGTTTGCCAAGGGGCCGAGGGCCGGCTTCGACAGGCATTCGGTGCGGGAATGGGTCGCCCATCTCGCCTATCAAAGGCGATTCGCCGCATCCAAGAACATGCACGCCATCGAACGCTTGCGGCGCCTGTTCGCCGCCGCCTTGGATTATCCGGTCCCGGCCTCGCCGCCCGATTTCCAGATTCAGAAGGAGCGTTTCGTCAAGCCGAAGGTCGAACTCCCCAAGGAGTATCTGGTCTTCGTCCACAACGCGAGCTGGAAGACCAAGCTGTGGCCAGAAGCCCATTGGGAAGAGCTCCTCAAGAGGTCGGTTGAGGCGGGATTCAAGGTGCTCCTGCCCTGGGGAAACAGCCAGGAGGAAGCGAGAGCCAGGCGCCTGGCCGTTCGCTCCGGGATTCAGGTCCTGCCCAGACTGACTCTTTCAGAAATGGGCTATGTGCTCGACAGGGCCAAGGCCTGCGTCTGCATGGATACGGGCCTCAGTCACCTGACCGCGGCGCTGAACGTGCCCTCGATCACCCTCTACGGATCGACCGACTCCGGGCTCATCGGCGCGTCGGGCTCCTCGCAGCTGCACCTGAAGTCGGATCGCTTCTGTTCACCCTGCCAGAAGAAGACCTGCCGCTACAGCAAGACGGAGAACCCGTGCTTGCAGCAAATCACGCCGGACAGAGTCTTCGGGGAGTTGCTGCGCCTGGTCAAACCGCTGCAAGCCTCACCGGGATCCGCCTCGATCCGAAGGGTTTCTTGAACTCCCCGTAGCGCCCGGCGATGGCGCCGCCGCACTTTCTGCACCGGCCGTCCTCGCGCTTTTCATCGTAATCGACGCCGTAGTCGAGGATGCGGTACCAGTCTCGCGTAATCGCGGCGCCGCCGCAGTGCGGGCAATAGGTGCTGCCGCCTTCGGTGTCGTGCACGTTGCCGGTATACACGTAACGCAGGCCGTGGCCCAGCGCGATCTTGCGCGCCCGGGTCAACGTCGCGGCCGGCGTGGCGGGAATGTCGGTCATCTTGTAGTCGGGATGGAAGGCGGAGAAGTGCAGCGGCACGTCCGGCCCCAGCTCCTTTGCGATCCAACGGCATTCGGCGTCGATCTCTTCGTCCGAGTCGTTCCTGCCGGGAATGAGGAGCGTGGTGATCTCGAGCCAGACCTCGGTCTCGTGCCTGAGATAGACGAGCGTATCGAGCACGGGCTTCAAGTGCGCGCCGGTGAGCATGAAGTAGAACTCGTCGGTGAACGCCTTCAAGTCGACGTTGGCCGCGTCCATCTTGGCGTAGAACTCGCGCCGCGGCTGATCGTGCATGTAGCCCGCGGTCACGGCCACCGCTTTCACGCCGACCTCCCGGCAGGCATCGGCAACGTCCATCGCGTACTCTGCGAAGATCACCGGATCGTTGTAGGTAAAGGCGACGCTCCTGCAGTCGAGTTCCACTGCCGCTCGTGCGAGCTGCTCCGGGCTCGCCGCATCGGCGAGCGTGTCGATGTCCTTCGATTTGGAGATGTCCCAGTTCTGGCAGAACTTGCAGGCGAGGTTGCAGCCCGCTGTGCCGAAAGACAGCACGCTCGATCCCGGGTAGAACTGGTTGAGCGGCTTTTTCTCGATCGGGTCCACGCAGAACCCCGACGAGCGGCCGTAGGTGGTGAGGACCATCCGGTCGCCTTCGCGCTTGCGCACGAAGCACGCCCCACGCTGGCCCTCGTGCAGCCTGCAGTCGCGCGGACACAGGTCACACTGGAGCCTCCCGTTCGGGAGCATGCGCCACCAGCGGCCGACGTAGGGTTGGTCGAGCACGGTGCTCATTGCCGCAACTCCGCTTCGCGCCATTTGAGCGCGGTGTAGCGCTTCACGCGGCAGCGCCGGATGTCCGTGTCCTGCGGAATGCCGGCCTTCTGCCTGAGACTCGCGATGAACCGATCCGGATGGGGCAGACTCTCCCAGACCTGCGGCAGGTAGGTCGCGCGCCTGTCCGCGCTTGGGTCGCCATACTCGAGGATGAGGCCGTCCACGCCGGGACGGAGCCGCGCGATGAGGTCGGCATGGTCCTCGAACCGCAGCCGCTTGGGCGTCGAGAGCAGCGATACTTCGATGTCCGCGCGCGCGAACTCCTCCCGCGTGAGCGGTTTGAAGCGCGTATCCTGGAACGCCGCGGCGCAGGCGTTGGCGGAGACGTCCTGGGCGAGCGGCCTCTGCGCGTCGAGCGTGCCGACGCAGCCGCGCAGCTCTTTTCCCTGCATGAGCGTCACGAAGCTCGCCCGCCACTCCTTCAGCCAGGGCTCGTCGGCAGCTTGCGGGCCGGGCGAATCCGCACCCGCACCAAGCGCCGCGGACAGCGAGGCGCGTGCGATCTGCAGCAACCTTCTCCCGTGCTCGGCTTCGTAGCGCGAGGGGCCCGAAGAGAACGCGAAAGACGCGTAGCCCACGACCTGGTCCTTGCCGCCAGCGGTATCGCCCGAGTTGCGGCAGTCCAGGAGTTTCGGCTTCAGGCCGAGCCGCTTGGCCGCGATCAGCGCGCCGGCCACCGGCGTCGCGCCGCAAGCCTGTTCGTGGGAGATTCCCGCATCGAGGCCGAGAATAGCCCGCACCGTCGCGCCGTCGATTCGGCGCGCGGCCTCGTAAGGATGGTAGTGCGAGAGATCCGAGCTGATCACGATCAGCGTCTCGTCGCCGCCCCAAAGGCGCTCGAGTACCTCTGCAACTTTCTCGGGTGTCACGGAGCCCACGACCAGGGGCACGAGCGAGAATTCGCCGAGCACCTGCTGCAGGAACGGGAGCTGCACCTCCAGCGCGTGCTCCTCGGCGTGCGTCGCGGCCGATTCCATGACCTGGGGCAGGCCACGGATCGAGGCGATCGCCTCGCGGTCGAGCGGGATGCGGCCGAGCGGCGTGTCAAAAGCGCTCGCCTGCGGCAGCGCGAGGCCCCGCACCGCGACCCGGTGGCAGGGACCGAGGACGACGACGCGCGTGACGATGCCGCGCGCCGGGCGCAGCAGGTCGTAAGCGCTCGCTGCCACCGGGCCTGAATAGACGTAGCCGGCGTGCGGAACGATCACCGCCTTGGGAAATCCCGGCGCAAGTGGCGTTTCTTCCGTCTGGTCGAGGTGAGCGGCAACTTCTTCTGCGAGCGAGCGCGCATCGCCCGGATAGAAAAGCCTCGCCACGGCGGGCGGCCGCACCGATGGATTCTGGAAAAAGCTCATCTACCTAATATAGGGGCGAAACCCCTCGGACCCAAGGCCGCTGGGCGCGTTTCAGCGCGAGAGTGGCCCGCGATAGCTGGCCGTCCAGGGCTCGCGCACGCTGCCGGACCGCGCCTCTCCCGCCATGGTTTTCCCGTTGACCGTGCCCTCGAGCGCTATCAGCCGGCGTTTGTAGAGCAGACCGAATTGGATCCGCTCGCCGCGCACCGTCAGGTCTCTCAAGTACAGATCGGCGTTCCCGTCGCGTACAAGCCCGCCTACGGTGTGAGGTTCCTGGGTGATCTGCAGTCTGAGCGGAGCACCGGCAAGCGTCTGGGGAAGCGCGAGCTCCCATACGCCCTGCACACGCGCGGGAACGACGTAGTAATACAGTCTCGTCCAGGTCGTGCCGCTGATCATCTCCTTTTCCGGGACGTCCATCGAAAGCTCCTTGTCCGGAGGCCAGGGCGAAAGCGGATAATCGTGCGACACGATGCGCGCTCCGGGCCGCAACTCTTCGCGCAGCCTGGGCACCAGGCGCGTGACGAAGCGCGGCAGCAGATACAGCATCACCACGCTCGCGCTCTTGATGTCGGCCTCGAACAGGTCGCCCTGCACGAAGTTGACGCGATCCGCGACGCCTTCGTGCTTCGCCCCGATGCGCGCCATTTCGACCAGCTCCGTGTCCAGCTCGACGCCGACCCCGCGCGCGCCGAAGCGCTTGGCGGCGGTGATCACCAGTCGCCCGTCGCCTGAGCCCAGGTCGTAGACGACGTCGTCGCCGCGGATATCGGCGAGCTTCATCATTTCATTGACGATCACCCAGGGAGTCGGGACGTAGGGTCCGGCGATGTTGTCGACCGGCTCGGCTTTTTGCGCGAAGGCCGGCGCCGCGGCGTTCAGCGCCGCGGCGAGCGCAATGCAGCGAAAGAGCCAATTCATTGTGTTTCCTCCAATCTATTGAGCAATCCCTGCAGCGCGGCGATCACAGACTGCCGGCGCACTCTTTCCCGGCCGCCCAGGAAATGCCGGGTGACGCTCTCCACGGCACCCTTCCTTCGCGACCACGCGATGCACACCATGCCGACGGGTTTCTTTCGGGTGCCGCCGGTTGGACCCGCGACGCCGGTCACCGCTATCGAAACCTGCGCGCGGCTGCGCGCGAGCGCCCCTGCGGCCATTTCCCTAGCGGTTTCCCGGCTCACCGCGCCGAATCGTGAAAGCGTTCTCGCGCGGACGCCGAGCAGCTCGCGCTTGGCCGCGTTCGAGTAGGTCACGAAGCCGCGGTCGAACCAGGCCGAGCTTCCCGACACGGAAGTCACCGCCTGGGCGATCCAGCCGCCGGTGCAGGATTCGGCGGTCGCGAGCTTGAGCTTGCGTTTTTTCAGCCGGGCGCCCACCCGCTTCGCCAGGGCTTTGAGCCTGTCGCGCGCCATCAGCCGATAACCCGTTTCGCGACTGCAAGGACGAGCAGCGTGTAGAAAGCCGCGACGACGTCGTCGAACATCACGCCCAGGCCTCCTTTCATATTGCGATCGATATGGCGGATCGGCGGGGGCTTGATCACGTCGAAAAAACGAAAAGCGACGAACGCGAATGTCCACCATGCCCAGTGCTCCGGCGTGACGAGCAGGATAAGCAGCATCGCGACAACCTCGTCCCAATTCATTCCACCGTGATCGGGAATGCCCAGGTCGCGCCCGGTGCGCTCGCAGGCCCAGACGCCGATGCCGAAGAAAACCACGATCACCGCGAAGAAGGACAGCGGCGAGAGCCACGGGTTGAGCAGAAAGTAAAACGGAAATGCGAGTAGCGTCCCCGCGGTGCCCGGGGCGAACGGCGCCAAGCCCGTGCCGAACCCCAGGGCGATGCAATGGGCCGGGTGAGAAAAGGTGAAGACTAGCGAGGGCCGCCAGATCATGCGAAGTGATCGAAACCTTTGCGTGGAGTGGAAATGAGCTTGCCCTGGGCGTCGCGCAGAGACGCCACCGGCTCACCGGCGACCGCGGTACCGATGCGCGTAAGGGAAAGCGCGAGATCCCTTCCCACTGCCTCGATTTCGGGGCGCTTGGATGGCGGCGCCGTGAACAAAAGCTCGTAATCGTCGCCGCCCGCCAGCAGGCATTCCGTCGCCAGCGTCGCGTCCGCGCAGTCGGCGATCGCCTTTGCGCGCGGCAGACTCTCCCAGGCGAGTTCGGCGCCTACGCCGGAGGCTTCCAGAATATGGCCGAGATCGGCGAGCAGGCCGTCGGAGACGTCGATGGCGCTGCGGGCGAGGCCCCGCAGCCGCCCTCCCAACTCGACTTGCGGCTCGGGTGTGTGCAGGCGTTCCAGACAAGCCTCGCGTCCTTCGCCCTCGAGCTCCACGCGGCCCTTCAGGTGAGCGAGCGCAAGCGCCGCCTCGCCGGTCGCGCCCGACAGCCATACGTCGTCGCCCGCAAGCGCGCCGTCGCGCCTGAGTGCGAGCCCGGGCGGCACCTCGCCGATCACCGTGATCGAGATCGCGAGGGGACCCTTGGTCGTGTCCCCGCCGATGAGCTCGACCCCCCAGCGCTCGGCAAGCGCGAAGAAGCCCTTCGCGAACGCGGCAATCCATTCCTCGTCGGCATCCGGAAGGGCGATCGCAAGCAGCGCCCAGCGCGGGTCGGCGCCCATCGCGGCGAGGTCCGAGAGATTGACGGCGAGCGCCTTGTGCCCGAGCTTGCCTGGATCCGTCCCGGGGAAGAAATGGCGTCCGGCAAGCAGCAAGTCGGTCGAGACCGCCAGCGCCATGCCGGGCTGTGGCGCGAGCAAGGCGCAATCGTCACCGACGCCGAGGATCGCCGTCGGCGTAGGGCGGGTGAAGTACTTGCGGATGATCTCGAATTCGGAGGCCACGTTGTTCAGGCTTTCCTCTCTCCCGGGCGCAATTGGGAGGCGAGCTTGTCGAGCACGCCGTTAACGTACTTGTGCCCGTCGGTGCCACCAAAGATCTTCGCCAGCTCGATCGCCTCGTTGATCACCACCTTGTAAGGGACCTCGGGGGCGTTTTTCAGCTCGAAGGCGGCGAGCAACAGAATGCCGCGCTCGACGGGCGATAGCTCCTTGAGTTTGCGGTCCAGCGCCGGCGCGATCAGGCCCTCCAGCTCGGAGGCTTCCTTGATTGTCCCGTGAAAGAGCCGGGCAAAGTAATCGCCGTCGGCCTTTCCGAAACTTTCGGATTCCTCGAGCTGGGAACTCAGGCGTGCCGTGTCTTCGCCCGAGAGCTGCCACGCGTAAAGCCCTTGCAGCGCCAGCTCGCGCGAACGGCGCCGCGCCGATTTCATCGGTGACTCTTGAAGATGTTCTTGCCGAGGTTCGCCATCTCCACCGCGACCTCGGCGCAGTCTTTCCCCTTTTGCGTCGCGCGCGCCTGGGCTTGCTCCTCGGTATCGGTGGTGAGAATGCCGTTGGCCACTGGAATGCCGGCATCGAGCTGCACCTGCATGAGGCCCGACGCGGACTCGTTGGCGACCACGTCGAAATGGTGTGTCTCGCCGCGTATCACTGCGCCGAGCGCAATCAGCGCGTCGTATTTTTCCGTGTTGGCGAGCTTCTGCAGGGCGAGCGGCGCCTCGAGCGCGCCGGGCACCGAAACCACGGTAGGCGCGATGACGCGCAGCTCGGCAAGCCGCTTGCGGCAGGCATCGAGCATCGCGATGCCGATCTTCTCGTTGAAGCGGGAGCGCACGATCCCGACCCGCAGACCCTCCCCGCCCAAATCGGGCTTGATCTCCGTCATCAGGCGTTCCGCGTCTCGGCTCTTTCCGCGTAGCCCGTGACCTCGAGATCCCATCCGGCCATGCTGGGCATTTTGCGGGGCGAGGCCATGAGGCGCATCTTCCCAACCTTGAGGTCGCGCAGGATCTGCGCGCCGATTCCGTAGGTGAGGAAGTCCATCCTGGAGTTCGCCTCCGGCCGCTCCGGTGATGCGACGCGCTCGATGAGCTGCGAGGCGCTCTGCGAGCAGTTGAGCAGCACCATGACGCCTCTGCCCTCGGCGGCGATGCGCTCGAGCGCGTCGTCCACCGGCCACGAGTGCGTGCCGGGACCCGCATCGAGCAGGTCAAGCAGGGAGAGCGGCGCGTGCACGCGCACCAAAGTCTCCTTTCCAGGGGTGATCTCGCCGCGCACGAGCGCAAGCTGGGTCTCCCCGGAGAGCTTCTCCAGGTAGGCGATGAGGCGGAACGGCCCGAAGCGGGTCTGGATCGCGCGCTCGGTGACCCGCTTGATGAGCGATTCGTTCTGGCTGCGGTACCGGATCAGGTCTGCGATCGAGCCGATCTTGAGTGCGTGCTGTTTCGAGAATTCCATGAGGTCGGGCAGCCGCGCCATGCTGCCGTCGTCCTTCATGATTTCGCACAGCACCGCCGCCGGATAAAGGCCCGCGAGCTGCGCGAGATCGCAGCAGGCTTCGGTATGGCCGGCGCGCATCAGCACCCCGCCCGCCTGCGCGATGAGGGGGAACACGTGGCCCGGCTGGACGATGTCCTGGGGCATCGCCTTGGACGAAGCGGCGGTCTTGATGGTGTGCGCGCGGTCCGCAGCGGAGATGCCCGTGGTGACGCCGGACGCCGCCTCGATGGAAACGGTGAAATTCGTCCCGTGCACCGAGCGGTTGCGCGCCACCATCGGCAGGAGGTTGAGGCGGTCGGCGTGCGCCTCGGTGATCGGCATGCAGACGAGGCCGCGTCCGAACTTGGCCATGAAGTTGATTTTCTCCGCGGTGACGAATTCCGCGGCGAAAATGAGGTCGCCCTCGTTCTCGCGGTCCTCGTCGTCGACCAAGACCGCCATCCGGCCCGCCTTGAGCTCGGCGATGATTTCGGGAATCGAATTGAGGCTCATGGGATCGCAAATTTTACGCCAGTCGGCGCCGCGAGATGGGTTTTCCCTCCTTGGATAAGGAGGGGTGGTGCGAAGCGCCGGGGTGGTTTGGCAGGCACTCGCACCACCCCGCCCCTTCGGGGCACCCCTCCTCAAGACGAGGAGGGGAAAGCGCATCGGCCCCGCGCTACTCTTGCTGTTCTGCGCCCTGCTCCTGGCCCTCGATCTTCTCGCGGATGCGCGCGCCCTTGCCCGAGAGTTTGCGCATGTAATAGAGCTTGGCGCGGCGCACGTCGCCCTTGCGTTTCACCTCGACCGAGGCGATCAGCGGCGAGTGGGTCTGGAAGGTGCGCTCGACGCCCTCGCCCGAGGATACCTTGCGCACGGTGAACGAGGAGTTGATGCCGCGGTTCTTCTTTCCAACCACGACGCCTTCGTAAGCCTGCACGCGCTTGCGCTCGCCTTCGACGACGCTCACGTTGACGATCACCGTGTCGCCCGGCGAAAACTCGGGAAACTTCTTCCCGATGCGCTTCACTTCTTCCTGTTCGAGTTGCTGAATGATGTTCATCGCCTTAGTCCTTTTTCGATTCCTCTTTGAATTCCTCGAGCAGCGCCCGTTCGGCGTCGCTCAGCCCCCGCCGCTCCAGGAGCTCGGGCCTCCTCTGCCACGTGCGCCCCAGCGACTGTTTCAGCCGCCAGCGCTCGATTCTCGCATGGTGCCCCGAGACGAGCACGGGCGGCACCGCTTCGCCTTCGTACACCTCCGGCCGCGTGTACTGCGGGGCCTCCAGGAGGCCGTCTGCGAACGAGTCCTGTCCGGCCGACATCCCGTCTCCCAGCGCGCCGGGCAGCTGCCTCACCACGGCGTCGATCAGCACCATCGCCGCGAGCTCGCCGCCCGAGAGCACATAGTCGCCGATCGACAGCTCCTCGTCCACGCAGCGGCGGATCAGTCGCTCGTCCACGCCTTCGTAGCGGCCGGCGAGCAGCACGAGGCGCTGTTCCTTCGACAGCGCCATCACCTTCTTGTGATCCATCACCTGCCCCTGAGGCGAGAGATGGATCACTTTCGCTTTGCCTTCCGCCGCCGCCTTCGCCGCGGCGGTCGCCTTTTCCAGGGGCTCGGCGAGCATCACCATGCCGGGCCCTCCCCCGTACGGCCGGTCATCGACCGTGCGGTAATTGTCGGTCGTGAAATCCCGCGGATTCCACAGCGCGAGGCTCCACAGTCCCTGCTCCAGCGCCCGCCGGGTCACGCCCGATGCGCTCACGGCGGCGAAGGCCTCCGGGAAGAGTGTCACGCAATCGAAGCGGATCACCAGTCCGCTCCCCACTCGACCTCGACCGTGCCGGCTTCGAGATCGACTCTGCGGATCACCTCCGGGGTGGCCGGCAGGAGACGCTCTCCGGACTCGTGCGCGACGCGCATCACTTCGTTCGCGCCGCCGGCGCTGAAAAATCCCGTTACCTTGCCGAGCCTCTCGCTCTGGCCGTTTACCACTTCCAGGCCGATCAGATCGGTCTGGTAGAACTCGTGCTTCGCGGGTTTCGGGAGATCCTCGCGCCTGAGCGCGACCTCAAGACCCCGATATGTCCCCGCCTTGTCGCGATCCTCGCATCCCTCGAAGCGCGCCACCAGGTGGGCGCCGTGCGCGCGGCACTCAGTCAGTGCGACTTCCTTGAGCTTCCCCGGCTCGCCGACCCACCACGCGGAATACTTGCAGAGATTGCCGCTCCCGGCGCCGAAAGGCTCGACCTTCACTGCGCCCTTCACGCCGAAGGGCGCCATCACGCGCCCCATCACCACCCATCCGGTTGGCCCGCGCGTCGCCAACCCGCCCCGCGGCGCTACTTGGCCGGAACCGCGGCAGCCGGCGCCTTGTAGCCCTTGAGAAGCCGCGCTACCGTGGGCGAAAGCTGCGCGCCCTTGCCCTTCCAAAATATGACCCGGTCGGTCTGGATGCGCAGCGACTCGCGGCCCTCGGGCGCCTTAGGGTCGTAGAAGCCGACGCGCTCGATGAAGAGCTTGCCGGCAGCCCTGCGCGAATCCGCGACCACCACATTGAAAAAGGGCCGATGCTTGGCGCCGCCGCGCGAAAGACGAATCACAACCATGAGGAATGACCGAAGCCGAAAAGGGCGTGATTTTACGCGACTGAGGCTCTGATTGGCAAGGGAAAACCGCGCCTGGCAGATGCTCCGCCATTCATGTAAGCCTTCGCGCGAGGTCAGAACTGACACGCGCTGCCAGGCACGATATGATTTAAGTGACACAGGTAAGCGGCGCAATTATCAGAGCCGCGCCTCCAGGGAGATGAGATGTTGGCATTTCGCAGATTCCTAGAGTGGAGTCTTGTCGTTTCCGCGATGCTGCTCGTCGCCTGCGGCGGAGGGGGCGGCGAAGGGGGCGGAAGCGCCGTTGGAAGCGGCGGCTCGCTCGCGATCAACCCCTCGGCGCTCAGCTTCAGCGCGGACCACAACGGCGCCGTCCCGGCGGCGAAGACCTTCACCGCGACCTTTTCGGAACCGACTGTCGCTTTCTTCGTCGTCGGCGTCCCCGCCGGCTCCACCCTGCCGCCGTGGCTGAACGCCCCGACTATTACAGGAGCGAGCAGCCCGATCACCGTAACCATCACTCCGAACACGACCGCGATGGCGCCCGGCGTCCATTCGACGACGATCCGGATGGTCACCGCGACGGCGAGCCAGGCAATCATCTCCCTGCGCGACGCCAGCGTGACCTACACGATCAACGGGGTCATCTCCGCTTCCCCGACCTCGCTCAACTTCGACGAGCAGATCGGGGTCTCGACCCCGGCCGCGCAGAACGTTACCGTCAGCGATACGGGAAACACGAACTACGCCTGGACTGCAAGCATCAGCTACCAGAGCGGCGCCGGCTGGCTGCTGCTCAACGGCACCAGCAACGCCGGGGGCCAGACAGTGCCCCCCGGAATCCTTTCTGTGAGCGTCAGCGGG
>Ga0137435_1000471_pt1 | contig 13498 bp, 13 predicted proteins | sample EasRivERMGT100_2_FD_104904 | JGI IMG/M metagenome (GOLD analysis project Ga0137435, IMG submission 104904) | Soil microbial communities from meander-bound floodplain in the East River, Colorado, USA - East River MetaG ERMGT100_2 | ecosystem: Environmental > Terrestrial > Soil > Floodplain ... | reverse complement strand
CGTCCTCGGAATCACGATGCTGTGGAGCATCTACATGGCGTTCAAATACGCCAAGCTCTGGTCCGAGGGTTACGACTGGCGCGACGTGTTCCGGCAGCCGCGCGACCGTGAGCTGATCGACGTGGCCGACGAGACCGTCACCTCGCTTCGCGGAATCTTCGACCGGGATCAGCGGCGCTCGATGCGCCAGGAGCGTCAGGCCAGGCGGATGCAGCGCAACTCGTCGCCCGCGGCGCTGCCCGGCGGAGGCGGAGCGCCCCTCGCGAGCGCCGACGTCGCGTATGTCGCCGGTCCGTACGCCGACCGAATACGCCGCGCCGAGGCCGACCGCGACGAGATTGCGCGCCTGCTCGACCGCATGTCGACAACGGACCGCTCGCGCATTCCGGACGTCGGCCGCTCGGCCGACGCCCTCGCGGAGAAGGTGCGGATGCTCGCCATCTCGCTCGCCGACCTCGATCGATCTGCTCCATCGAACGCGGTGGAAAGCATCGACGCCGAGATCGCGCGGCTGGAAGGCGCCGCCAATCCGCTGGACAGCGTCGCGAGTGAAGAGCGGGTGCGCCGCCTGGCGCATCTGCACCGCCAGCGGCGCGGCGTGGCCGACGTGAATAGCCGGCGCAGCGCGGTCGCGGCGAAGCTGGAGACGTGTGGGGTCGCGCTGCAGAACATCAAGTTCGATCTGCTCAGGCTCGGCGCCGGGGCGCAGACGCACCAGCACATCACGTCGCTCGCGATGGACGCACTGTCGCTCGCCGACAGCGTCGACAACGCCCTCTTCGTGGCCGACGAGATGAACCGGCTGACCGGCACGAAGTCCAGCGGCCGGTCGGCGGCGCGTCCAGGGTGACCGACCACCTTTTAGACCGCGTTACCGTTGCCGTCGGCTCGCATTACCTGATCGAGGGCGAGATCGGGCGTGGGGGAATGGCGGTCGTGTACCGCGCGGTCGATCTGCGGCTGCATCGCTCTGTCGCGCTGAAGGTTCTTCCCCCCGAGCTCGCGTTCAACGGCGAGGTTCGCACGCGGTTCATTCGCGAAGCGCAGACGGCCGCGCAGCTCACCCACCCGAACATCGTCCCGATCTACGCCGTGGACGAACGGGACGGGATCGTCTACTTCGTGATGGCGCTCGTCGAGGGGCAGAGCGTCGGGGCGCACCTTTCGGCGGAGGGACGCTGGGCGCCGGAACGCGCCATCCGCGTACTCCGCGACGTCGCCGACGCGTTGGCGTACGCGCACGGGCGCGGCGTCATCCATCGCGATATCAAACCCGACAACATTCTGATCGAACGGGCGACCGGACGTCCGCTGGTCACCGACTTCGGCATCGCGCGCGCCGCGGCAGGCGAGGCGCGCATCACGCTCACCGGGGTAACGGTGGGCACTCCCACGTACATGTCCCCCGAGCAGGCGCTTGGCGAGCGCGAGCTCGACGGGCGCAGCGACATCTACTCGCTCGGCATCGTCGGCTATCAGATGCTCGCGGGCGAGCCGCCGTTCCGCGCGGTGAACACTCCGGCCATGCTGCTCAAACACATTCAGGAGCGACCGCGGCCGATTCGTGAGCGCAATCCTGAAGTGCCGCAGTACCTTGCCGTGGCGATCGATCGCGCGCTCTCCAAGCGCCCCGAGGACCGTTGGTCAACGGCAACCGAGTTGCGCGATGCGCTGATCGGCGCAGCGACGCCGCCACCACGGTCGCAAGCTGACAGGGCATCGCCGTCCGCGTCGTTGGCGCACTTCGGCGCTCCGGCAAGTTCGCCGGCCGCGCCGCCGGTTGCGCCGCCGGTTGCGCCTTTGGAGCCTCTGCGCCCGTCGATGCCCGTTTTCCCCGATCCCCCCGCGGGCCTCACGAAGGGCGAGCTGCGACGCTGGCACAAGACGCAGCGCAAGCTCGCCCTGCGCCATCATGCGGAGCTCATCGCCGACGACTACGACTCGCGCCCACTCGAGCGGCGTGTGATTGCGTTTCGGCGGAGCGCAGTGCGCTTCGCCGTGTTCACGCCGATTCTCTTCGGTGTCAACCTTTCGATGGAGGGCATTCCCTGGTTCATCCTGCCGTCCGCGCTCATGATGCTCGATGTGTTGCGAAAGGGCGGGTCGATATGGTCCGACGGCGTCGGTCCGATCGACGCATTCAAAAAGGGGATCCGGGCGCGGCTGCGCGCGACGCATCCAGCGCCGCCGACATACGTGCCGCCTCCTTTCGAATCACCGCGCCCCCTCCCGCTCGCCGCGGGGCCCGTTCCGGCAGCGACCGCGGTACCCGAGCCGCTCGCCCTCGCGCCGCGCGATGTCGTCGCCGGCAACTATGGCGAGAGCGTGCGCCGCGCCGCCGTCGATCGCGCGATGGTGCGCGACATCGTCGCCGGCTTGCGCCCGTACGAACGCGATCTCATTCCCGACGTGATTCCCACTGTCGACGCGCTCGCCGAACGTGTCGGGGCGCTCGCCACGACGTTGCACCGGCTCGACGCCGACGTCTCCGGCAGCTCGCTCGGCGCGCTCGATTCACGGATCGCCGCATTGGAGTCGGAGCCGGCCACCGCCGATCGCGAGCGCAGGCTGTCGCTCCTCCAACGGCAGCGCAAGTCGCTGCACGACCTGCTCGACCGGCGACGCGCGCTATCCAACCAGCTGGAGAGCGCGTCGCTCTCCCTCCAGAACCTGAAGCTGGATTTGCTCAAGCTGCGCTCGTCCGGCGTTGGGGCCGCCGTGGAGGACGTGACGAGTGCGACGCAGGAGGCCCGTGCGCTGTCGCGGGACATCGGCCACGTGCTCGACGCGGCCGACGACATCCGGCAACTGTAGGTTGCCGAGGTCGCTCTGCTGACATCCAGCCGGCGAATAGATTTGCGCCTATGAGCGCCGTGATCCGTCTCATCGCGTTGGCCGCTCTCGGAGCGTGTACCGCCACGCAGGACGCGTCGCCGCGGGCCGCCAAGAGCGCGCCGTCGGTGGACACCGGATCCGTCGCCGCGAAGGGGCCGGCGAAGGTCGCCCCGGCTGCCCACGACTCGATCAGCCGTCCGCAGATGCCGCTCGTTCCGGTTCCGAGCGCGCTGCGCGGGTTGTACGTCAACCGCTGGGCGGCGATCGGCGATCGCATGTGGCAGCTGATCGAAGTCGCCAAACGGACGGAGGTCAATGCGCTGGTCATCGACGTAAAGGACGACCGCGGTTTCGTCCTATACCGCTCGTCGGTGCCCCTCGCCAGGGAGATCGGAGCCGACACGACGCGTCCAATGTCGCACCGTCGCATGCGTGCGGTGCTCGACACGATGCGTGCGTACAATATCCTGCCCATCGCGCGCATTGTCGTCGCTAAGGATCCGCTGCTCGCCGAAAACCGCCGCGAGCTTTCGATCAAGCGAAAGAGCGACCTGACGCCCTGGCTGGACAGGAACGGCCGTCCGTGGCTGGACCCGAGCCACGCCGACGTCTGGAAATACGCCGGCGACCTGGCCGTGGAGGCGGTGCGGCTCGGGTTCAGCGAAGTGCAGTTCGATTACGTTCGCTTTCCCGACGAAGACCGGATCGTGCGCGAGGCCGTGTTTCCGCACATGAACGGCCGCGTCCGCGCCCAAGTGGTTCGCGACCAGCTCGCCTATTTGCGAAGTCTCATCAAGCCGCTCAACGTGCGGATGACGATCGACGTGTTCGGCCTGACGTCGACCGACACGACGGACATGGGGATCGGGCAGCGGTGGGAGATGTTCGTCGACCAGGCCGACGTCGTGCTGCCGATGAACTATCCGTCCCATTTCGCGCCCGGCACGTACAAGCTCGCCAACCCCAACGCGCGTCCGTACGAGACGATCGACCACGCGCTCAAGGACGCGAAGCGCCGTAGCGCGGGGATTACCGGCGCGGCCAGAATCATTCCGTGGTACCAGGATTTCACTCTCGGGCCGCCGCACTACTTCGCCGAGCAAGTTCGCGCGCAGATCAAGGCTGGGTACGACAACGGCATCCACGAGTGGATTCTCTGGAATCCGCGCAGCGATTACAACCTGGACGCGCTCAAAGCCAAAGGCGACAGCGCGAGGTAACGCGGAATCAATGGGGTCAGACCCCATTGATTCCGGCTAGCGTCGCAACAATTCCGCGATGGCGTTGGACACCGGCTCTGGCGCCTCTTCCGGCGTGAAGTGCCCCGCGTTGTCCACGACGCGCAGCGATGCGCCGGCTATCGCGGCCTGCAGCCGTCGTCCCAGAGCCACCGGGAGAAAGGGGTCCGACTTGCCCCACACGACGGTCGTCGGCGCGCTGATCTCCTTGAGCCGCGGCGCGAGGGCCATCGATTCGCGCGGGTCGAGTGCCGTGAGGTGACGCATCAAGGCGTCGCGCCCTTCCGTGGTCGCGAAGGGTCGCAAATACAGCTCGACCGAGCGCGTGCCGCGATCGCGGTCGGCGTAGCCGCGCAACAGATCGCCGCGCACGATGGAGAGAATCATCCCCGGCGGCAGATGCCGGGTGAGTGGAAGCATCGCGCGCGCGAGTTTGACTTCCCGCGGGGGCCATGCGTCGAAACCGACGCTGTTCACCAGGCACAGATGCGACACGCGGTGCGGGTGGCGAATCGCGAGTGACTGCGCGACGCCCCCGCCAAGATCGTGACCGACGACGCACGCTCTGTTGATGCCGAGGGTGTCGAACAGCTCGATCACGCGGTCGGCGTGGGCGCGCAGGCTCACGTCGCGCTCGAGCGGCGGGTCGCTTCTGCCGTAGCCGAGGAGGTCGAGCACGACGATGCGATGCCCGCTCGGCAGCAGGGGGACCATGTCGTTCCACAGGTGCCCCGATGTCGGGAAGCCGTGCAGCAAAACCACGGGCTCGCCGGCGCCGCGGGTACCGGCCGCGTAGTAGTACAACCGCGCACCGGATAGATCGAGGAACTCACCGCGCACGCGGCACCACACGGCTGCGCATTGCGGCGGGAAGATGCGAGGGGCGTACCTGCGACGCCAGGACGTCCGGAATGCAACGCGGGCCGCCACCGGAGTGACGGCCCGCGTTTGTGCGTCGAACTAACGGTGCTTAGAACCCGCCGCCACGGCGTCCACCACCAGCCGTGAGACGCTCGAACGTGGCGCGATCGGCCTCGGGGAGAAGCGCCTTGATCGCCTCGTTCTGCTTCGTATTCGCTTCCGTCATCTTGGTGCGCGCGTCGGCATCGCCGCCGCGGGCGGCTTCCATGAGCGGAGCCGTTACGGCCTGCGTCGCCTTGATGATCGAGTCGGCCTTCGCCTTGATCGCGTCGGTCGCCTTCACCGAATCCAGCGCGGCCATCACGCGCGCCGCACCGCCGCGACCGCGGCCGCCACCCTGCGCCTGCGCCACCGACGTCACCGCGACGAACATCGCGGCCGTCATCACCGCCATCCGAATCATCTTCTTCATTGCAGAGCCCCCAAGGGTTTGTGGAGAGAGACTACCGAGCGCGCATCAGACACCGATCTGGCCAGAATGAACACAGTACGGCGCCATCAGCTACGGGTGCGCCAGGACCCGCGCAACGGCAAACTACGTGGACGCAAGAGGTTATTCCGCGCCCCTCTAGCGCAAACACTCAAAATCGCTATCCTTACCCGCCCTCATCAAGAGGGCGCCAACGTCGGCGTGCGACGGATCGTTCGAACTTCGGTCTTGCGAGCCTGTGTGACGCTGCCGCCACCCTCACTCCCGAACGCTACCACAACCGCTCCGTCGCAGACCCCGGCTTTGACGCTTCCGTCACCGCCGGTCTCGTTTCCGCTCGGTTGGCTCCTCGACCACGCGGCGGCGCCGATTCAATATCGCGCCATGGTCGAGGTCGCAAGGCTGCCAGCACCGATTCCCGATCAGGTTGCGACACTCCCATTTACGCATCGTGCGGCATTGACGTTGGCGGTAACTCAGGCTCCAGACGGCACTTGGAGCCACGCAATGCTTAGTCTCCCAAATAATCGTGCGGAGCACTTCGAGGGGATCGGGACGATCAACGCCGTCCGGCGACTCCTCGAGTACGGCTGGGACAAGGACTCGCCCCCACTCGTACACGCACGACGCGTCCTGTTCCGACTCCTCGCTGAAGACGAGGACGCCGACTACCTGTTCGAGCTGAGGGGCAAAACAGGACTCGACGAGGATCTCGCCAGGCGCGGACGCGGGATCCTTCGCGAAGCGGCCGCGGCCGCGCTCGCTCAGGCCGGGTACGAGGGGGATCCGCGATTGCGCGGTGCCGCGCGACGAGTGATAGAGCGCATCGCGGCATATCTAAGATCACCAATGGCGGAAAAGCCGTTCATCCGGGTGGGCAACCAGCACGTGCTACCCCCCGAGGCGGCCCCGCCCTCGATCTACGCGCTGCAAATGCTCGCGCACATGCCGCTCTTCCGCGCCGAGTACCACGATGCGATGGCGCTCTTGTATCGGCACCTGTCGCAGGCGATGCCGCGGCAGGAACCGGTGCAAGTCTTTGGGAAAAAGCTCATCTCGCAGCCGCACCTCGTCCTCGGCGACATGTTGCCGAACCGCAATGCGGCCGACGACGACGTGGTGCTGGCCGTGTACTGGCTCGAGCTCATGGCGCGGCTCGGCTTTCTGCGCCGAAACGACAACTGGTGCAAGCTGTACGACCGCTTCCTCGACGACCGCGACGAGCTTGGCGTGTGGCATCCGCACAAGGGGATCCACGCCGTCCGCAGCTCCAACCCGTTCCTCTGGGCGGCGTATCCGCTCGAGGAGTCTTTGAGCGGCGAGGAGCGGTGGACCGATATCACCTTCCGCCTCGGCCTGATCGGTCGACTCATCGGGCGCACGATCGAGCTGGTGTGACCGATCACGCGGCACTCGCGCCGCACGCAAGCCGATAACGCGGCCATTGAGACCCGCGGAGATGTATCCCGCAAACATTCCCGGCATGACGACCCGCACGCTGCGCTTGGCCACCGGCGTGAGCGTGCGCGTCGCCGAGAGCGGCGCGGCGGACTCGCCGCCCATCGTGTTCATTCACGGCTGGGGCGCCTCGTTGTACACGTTTCGTCATGCGCTCGACCTCCTGCCGGCCGCGGGCTTTCGAGTCATTGCCCCCGATCTTCGCGGGTTTGGGTTGTCGGACAAACCGCGCGAGCGAGGAGCCTATTCCCTTGGCGCGTTTCGAGACGACGTCGTGGCACTGCTCGACGCGCTTGGCTGCGAGCGAACTCCTCTCGTCGGGCAATCGATGGGGGGCGCCGTCGCTCTCGAGGTCGCGCTCACTCACCCGGGGCGCGTGACCGCGCTCGGCCTGATCAATCCCACCGGAATCACACCGATTCGCTACATCGGCCTGCTCCGCACCGCGCCACGAGGCGTCGTGCGTGCGTTGGGGAGACGAATCGTGCCCCGTTGGATGGTCGGTCTGATTCTGCGTCATCTGGCCTACACGGACGCCTCACGGGTCGAGGAGCGCGACGTGGACGAGTACTGGTCGCCGACCCAGCTGCCGGGGTTCGTGTCCGCGGCGCGCGCCACAGTGACCGACGTGTCGTGGCGGCCCTTTTCCGCGGACAGGCTCGCCTCCCTCGAACCTCCGGCGCTGTTGCTCCTCGGGTCCGGCGACAGGTTGGTCCACATACCCGATCCCGGAGCGCGTATCCCCTCAGCGCGGGTACACGTCATGAATGGAGGGCATTGCGCGCATGAAGAGCGGCCGCGGGAGGCGCTTGACGTGATCGCTCGGTTCGTGCGCGGCGCCAGGGTCTAGCTGCAAACAGGACAACGTCTTAGATTGATGAACGACTAATGAGAAACCGACCCGGGACGGTCCCGGCCGTAGGGCTCGTGGCAAGCAAAAGGGCAAATGGATTCGTCGACAACTGATTCAGGGAACGGCTCGGACACGGAAGAGCGCGTGGCATTCGGCGCGCTGGGGCTCTCGAAAGCGGTCTTATCGGCGGTGAGCGACGCGGGGTATTCGTCGCCGACACCTATCCAGCAACAGGCAATCCCGCTCGTCCTGAAAGGGCGCGATATCATGGGTCTCGCGCAGACGGGCACCGGCAAAACGGCGGCGTTCACGCTGCCGATCGTCAACCGGCTGATCGACGGTCCGCGACGGACTCGCGCTCTCGTGCTCACCCCGACGCGTGAACTGTGCGTCCAGGTCGAGGAGAGCGTTCGCAAATACTCGAAGCATTCCGAGCTGTCGGTCGTGAGCGTGTACGGCGGCGTGCCGCTCGACCCGCAGCAGAAGGCGCTCCGCGCCGGCGTGGACATCGTGGTTGCGACGCCCGGCCGGTTGATCGACCACCTCGAGCGGCAGAACGTCGTGTTCGACGACCTCGAGGTGCTGGTGCTCGACGAAGCGGACCGCATGCTCGACATGGGCTTCGCGCCGCAGATCAACCGCATCGTCGCCGAGGTGCCGACGTACCGCCAGACGTTGCTGTTCAGCGCGACGATGCCGCCCGAGGTGGAAGCGCTGGCGCGCAAATACCTCCGCAAGCCCGTCGTGGTGCAGGTCGGCCGGCGGTCGGCGGCGGCCAGCACGGTGACGCACGCGGTGTATCCCGTGTCGCGCGAGCGTAAGAGCTCACTCCTCGCCCAACTGCTGGCTGGCGACAAGCTCGACTCCGTTCTCGTGTTCACGCGCACCAAACACGGCGCTGACCGCGTCGTGCGGCACCTCGAACGCGAGGGGATCGAGGCGACGGCGATGCATGCCGACAAGACGCAGCCGCAACGGACGCGCGCGCTCGAGGATTTCAAGAGCGGCAAAGTGCGAGTACTCGTGGCGACGGACATCGCGCAGCGCGGCCTCGACATCTCGGGGATCAGCCACGTCATCAACTACGACGTGCCGCAGCAGGCCGAGGACTACGTGCATCGCATCGGGCGCACCGGACGCGCCGCGCAGGAGGGGGACGCGTTCACCTTCATGGCGCCCGACGAGATTGCGATGGTGCGACAGATCGAGCGGATGCTCGGTCAGCCGATCCCGCGAATCTCCGTGCCGGGTTTCGATTTCGGAACCGTCGCCGCGGACTAATAGCTAGTCGGACAGTCGGACAGGCAAGCAAAAAGGCCCGAGTGATCTCGGGCCCGTCTTCGCTGTCAGACTGTCAGACTGTCCGACTACTTATCGTTCGGCACTACCAGAATCCCGACCTCGCCGTTGAACCCGTCGCGCATGGTTGGGACGCCAGGCGGGGCCACCCAGAGACCGCCATCGACGCGGACGTTGATCTGGTGCTGGCCCGGCGAGAGTGGCACCGTCAGCTCCCACAGGTCGCGGCCGTGGCGAACGAGCGTGAGCGGGCTCCAGTCGCTGAAATCGCCCATGACGTCCACTGTTTCCACTCCACCAACACGAATGATGATCTTTTGCATGCCGGGAGCGGCTGGGCGGACCTCGAAGCTTTTCACGAGCAGCGCTTTTGGCGTGGCGACCGGGACGACGCCCTTGGGCATGGGCCAGTAGGCGAGCGTGAGGCCGACCGTCCCATACGTGCGCGACGGGATGCCACGGGCGACGTTCGCCGGCTGCCTACCGCCGCCGGCAACCAGTGCGACCCGGTCACTCATCCACACGGTGGCGGTCGCCGCCGACCAGCGGCGCGAATCCGGAGTCACGTCGTACGAGCTCCCGAAACGGTAGCCGCCCTGGGCGTTGACCTCGAGCGCGCCCTGTTCCCAGTGGATCGACGCCTCGGCGTCACTGAACCGCGATTGCCGGCTGCACGCTGGGGGGGCTGCCTCGAGGAGGGCGAAGGCCGACGCCGAGGCGCCCGGTGTCGGTAGACGAGTCGCAGCGGTGCCGCACGAGACGGCAGTGTTGGTGCTATCCAGCGTCGGCGCGACCTTGGTGAACGAGAAATTGGTGAGCATCCCGCTCATGGTCGCGTTGCCGAGCTTCGTCCACGCGCCGCCGCCGGTGACGTCTACCGAGGAGATCACGGCCACGCGCCAAGGGCGCGCGAGCCCGCCACCGACCCAGATGCCGCCGCGTTGCTTGAACAGCACGTGGATGCGCGTCTGCACATCAACCTGATCGTCGCCCAGGGACTGATCCGAGAATGCGCGGCTGGCATTGCTGATCATCTCGGCGCGCACGCCGTAGACGGTGGGCGAGGTGAACATGCCCCTGATGCTGCCGTCGGCGAGCTGCCACTGCTGCTGTTCGGAGAGCCAGGCTGCGCCGCGCGCGTTAATCGAGAACCCGCCGCGCTCGTAGCTCACGCCAGGGGCGAGGCGGAGATTGTTGACCGGGAGTCCGCCGTCCTGTTGCGTAACCAGTGCGCCCGCCTCGACACGCGGGGCGATTTGCGCCGCGATTGCCTGAGGAGCGAGCAACGCGGTGGTCAACGCAACGATGGCGAACTTCGCCTCGGTCATTAGGTCACGGGCTCGGAGTTTCGGACTCCCCCGCCCGCGGCAGCAGCTTGCCCGACGGTCCAAGGGATTCGCGCATCCGGTTCTGCAGTGCGATCCCCGGATTCAACCCTTGGAGTATGTCGCTTTCGACGTTGTGATACAACCCCATGAAATCGGCGTCTCCGGCCCCGCCTTGCCAGAGCTTGATGATAGCAGAGGACGCTTCTTCGGAAGGGATTCCCTTGGTGACGAGGTCACCAAGGACGGTCAGCGCGGAAACGATGGACCGGCCGCGTGGCTGGTTCTTGAGTGGGGCCAGGTGTTCGGGCCGCACGCCCCGGGCTTCGAGGAGGCCGGCGGCGGCGTTCAACTCCCCGTCGCTGATGTTGCCGAAGAGCGCGCGGGCATCCTTCAATGAGGCAAAACGGGCTCTGACCGCAGCGGCGATGTGCCTGCTGTCGGCACCCTTGGAGATCCCCTCCCGCGCGCGCAGGATCAGGAAGTTCCACGGCAGCCCGGCCACCTTGGCCGAATCGATCGTGGCATCCACGACAAACCGACTCGTCTGATCGAGTTTGAACAGGGGATCGGAGGTCTGCGCTCCGGCCCGAACCGCGACCAGCCCCACCAGGCGCACTGCAGCCCGCAGGGAACTCAAATGACGGCTCACGACGATGACCCCCTACTGACGAGCACGACGGAATTCGCGTGACCGAACCCATCATCGGGCGCCACGGGCGCGCGCGGATCCGCGATCCAGTCCTGGGAATCCACAACGAACGAGTACAGATGGCGCCCGACACTGAGCGGCACCGTGACCGACCACACTCCGCCGTTGTCCACTCGGGTCATCGGCGTTTCGTCCACGCTCCATCCGTTGAAGTCGCCAACCAACGACACCTTGGCCGCCTGCGGCGCGATGAAGCGGAACGTCATCACCTTGACCGTATCAGAAACCGGGACCCGCGCAATTGGTAGCGCGGGAACCGCCTGCGGCAGTCCGGTCGAGGTAAGACCGTCCCGGTTATTAACGAACGTTCCACCAAACACACCGATGCCCACGAGGCCCGCGGCGAGCGCGAGACTCGCGATAGGCGACGCGGAGATGAGCCTCGGCTCGATGAGGCGGTGCCAGAAGCGGCGTCGCGGCGCGGGTTCGGCGCGGACGGCGTCCATGATGCGTGTGCGCGCCGCCGGGCCCATGACTACGGGCCGGCGCGCTTCACGCGCAATCCATTCGACGTACGTCTGATCGTCGGACTCAGTCATCCTTGATCCGCTCCCACCGTTCACGCAGCCGGTCACAGGCCCGCTTCACACGCATCTTGAGCGCCGACACTCCTACACCGGTCAGCGCAGACATCTCCTCGTAGCTGAGCTCCTCGATGTACTTCAACAAAAAAGCCTCTCGCAACAACGGTTCCAGCTCTGCCAAAACCCGCTGCACGAATTCTTCGTCCTCGCCCGTCCACCCTACAGCACGATCCGGCGCGTTCAGAAGCAACGCTTCCTCTCGTACGAACACCCGCTCGCGGTGTGCGCGGCGCGCGGCGAGGCTACGGCACTGATTCACCAGAATGCGATACAGCCAGGCACTGAACCGATCGCGTTCCTGATACCGATTGAGCGCTTTGTACGCGCGCAGGAAGGTGGCCTGAAGCGCGTCCTCCGCGTCATCGCGGTTGCCCAGCATGCGGACTGCGAAACGTGCACAGCGATCGTAATACCGGTCTACCAGCGCAGCGTAAGCGTCAACGTCGCCACCAAGCACACGTTGAACATCGGCGGCATCGTCGCTCATGTCCTTGGTTATAACCCACCTCCAAGAGGTTGGCGTCACATTCGTTTGTGACGAGCCCCACTCGTGGAACCTGCCCCTGTGTGTGACCGCCGGGAAGGCCGTCCGGGGCTGCAAAGCCCTGAATCATTCAATGATCAACTATTGGGTAGGGCATTCGATTCCGTCAATCTGACCAGCCCGACGGCTCGCGCGACTCGGCCGTTTGTCTACTTGACGCGCCCCAGGCGCGAGACTGTCAGCGTGTCCGCCGCGTCGCCACGGCTCAGGACGAGACTCAAATTCGCCGCACCGAAGCCGAGACCGCGAGGGTCGTACACCATGGAGTCCCGGTTAGCCGAGAGCGCGACCCGATACGTGCCACCGAGGTTTCGCCGCACGAGGACGGTCGCCGCCTGCCGTAACTCGACTGTCCCGGCCGCGCTGTCGAAGCGGACCGCGACGAAGGCGCGCCGGACCACCGCCAACTCGCGAGCGGAAGCGAAGACGTGCAGGGCCTCCGCCGATGCGGCGCGCACGGCCGCGCCGTCGCGCCACGCGATGAACCGCGCGGCCGCGAGCGCCATGAGCACGGCGGTCACGGCCATGACAACGATCAACTCGGTGGCGGAAAAAGCGCGTCGAGAACGGAGCATGCTCCGATCCTATCGACGCGGACGCGGGAACGGATCATCTTGGGATCTCACTCCACATCATTTCTCCGCCCCATGCGCAAAGCCCTCGTGCGTACGTCTCCCCTGTTGTCCGTGCTGTTCGCTTCCGTGGCGTTGGCAAGTTGTCAAAGCCCTCGCGTGCAGGCCAACATGGCCGATGCCATCAACCAATTCGGCACCGAGGTGAGCGACATCAAACAGCAGTTGGCGGAGATTCAGTTCCAGGTCGACTCACTGAGACAAGTCGCGGCGAAACAGGACTCGATCATGGCGCGCTTGGCGAACCTGGCCGGGATGCCGTTGCCGGGGCGATAGAACAGGGTCCGGCCATCCGGCCATCCGGTCCGCTTATCTTTGCTATCGCCATCGACCGACAAACCGTGCCCGTGACACTCACCTGCAACCGTCCAATGACAGTCTCGATCGAATATTGCACGATGTGAAACTACGAACCTCGGGCCGCCGGTCTGGCGGCCGAGCTTCGCGATCGGTTCCCCGGCCTTCGAGTGCAGCTCGTGCCATCGCGCGGCGGGCGGTTCGAAGTGGTGGCCGACGGTGTGGCGGTTTTCGAGAAATCGAAGCTCAATCGGCACGCGCGCCCCGGCGAAATCGTGAATCTGTTGACAGCCCGGTTCGGCTCGTCGACATGAGTTGGCTTCCTCGACCCATGACATGCGCATCGCGATCTCGACGGGCGGCGGTGATG
>Ga0137435_1000467_pt1 | contig 13553 bp, 10 predicted proteins | sample EasRivERMGT100_2_FD_104904 | JGI IMG/M metagenome (GOLD analysis project Ga0137435, IMG submission 104904) | Soil microbial communities from meander-bound floodplain in the East River, Colorado, USA - East River MetaG ERMGT100_2 | ecosystem: Environmental > Terrestrial > Soil > Floodplain ... | reverse complement strand
CCGGATCGGCGCCGGCTCGAAGGCAAACCACCTCGCCTACATCGGCGACGCGGAGGTCGGCGCACGCGTCATTATCGGGGCGGGCACCATTACCTGCAACTACGATGGTGCCACGAAGCACCGCACCGTGATCGAGGACGATTCGTTCATCGGTTCGGACGCGACGCTGGTGGCCCCGGTGACCATCGCGAAGGGCTCCTATATCGGCGCCGGCTCGACGATCAGCAAGAACACGCCGCCCGGGCAATTGACCCTGTCGCGCGCCAGGCAGGTGTCCGTGCCGGGCTGGAAGCCGCCGAGGAAGAAGTAATCATGTGCGGAATCGTCGGCGCCGCCGCGCGGCGCGACATCGTGCCGGTGCTGATCGAAGGCCTGCGGCGCCTCGAGTATCGCGGCTACGATTCCTGCGGCGTGGCCGCGATCGGCGAGGGCAAGCTGTCGCGCGTGCGCAGCGTCGCGCGCGTCTCTGACCTGGCCGCTCAAGTGTCGCAGCTGAAGCTGGCCGCCGAAACCGCGATCGCGCATACGCGCTGGGCCACGCACGGCGCACCGGTGACCCGGAACGCGCACCCGATGGTCTCGCGCGACGAGATCGCGGTGGTGCACAACGGCATCATCGAAAACTACGAAGAGTTGCGCACCGAGCTGAAGGCGAAAGGCTATGCCTTCGACAGCCAGACGGACACCGAAGTCATCGCTCACTTGGTCCACAGCCACTATGCGGGCGACCTTTTCCAGGCGGTGCGGCGTGCAGTGAAGCGGCTCGCCGGCGCCTACGCCATCGCGGTGGTGGCGAGGAGCCAGCCGCATCGTGTGGTCGGCGCGCGGGCCGGCAGCCCTCTGGTAGTGGGCGTGGGCACGCAGGAGATGTTCTTCGCCTCCGACGCGCTTGCGTTGGCCGGCACCACCGACCGCATCGCCTACCTCGAGGAGGGCGACGTGGCGGAGATCGACGTAGAGGGCTTTCGCGTGAGGGACGCCGCGGACAAAGAGGCCAGGCGCGAGGTGCGCACGGTCAAGGCGACCGGCACCACGGTCGAGCTGGGACCCTACCGCCACTACATGCAGAAGGAGATCTTCGAGCAGCCCAGCGCCGTCGCCGACACCCTCGAAGGCGTGGAAGCGGTGACGCCCGCGCTCTTCGGCAAGGACGCGCAGCGGACGTTGCAGGGTGTGCGGAGTGTCCTCATCCTCGCCTGCGGCACCAGCTACTACTCGGGGCTCACGGCGAAATACTGGATCGAATCGCTCTCGCGGCTGCCGACGCAGGTCGAGATCGCGAGCGAGTACCGCTACCGCGACAGCGTGCCCGATCCGGCCGCACTGGTGGTGGTGGTGTCGCAGTCGGGAGAGACCGCCGACACGCTCGCCGCCCTGCGGCACGCGCGCAAGCTGGGCCAGAAGCGCACGCTCGCGATCTGCAACGTCGCCACCAGCGCCATGGTGCGCGAGACGCGGCTCAGCTTCCTGACGCACGCCGGCGTCGAGATCGGCGTCGCCTCGACCAAGGCCTTCACCACCCAGCTCACTGCCCTGTTCCTGCTCGCGCTGGTACTGGCGAAGTTGCGCCGCCGCCTGCCGGCGCGCGCGGAGGCGCAGCACCTCAGGCGCCTGCGCCACCTGCCCAAGGCGCTCGCCGCAGCGCTGGCCCTTGAACCTCAGGTCATCGCCTGGGCGGAGCGCTTCACGAAAAAGGAGCACGCCCTGTTCCTCGGCCGCGGGCTGCACTACCCGATCGCGCTGGAAGGCGCGCTGAAGCTGAAGGAAATCTCCTACATTCACGCCGAGGCGTATCCGGCGGGAGAGTTGAAGCACGGGCCGCTCGCGCTGGTCACCGAGGAGATGCCGGTGGTGACGGTGGCGCCGAACGATGCGCTGCTGGAAAAGCTGAAGTCCAACATGCAGGAAGTGCGCGCGCGCGGCGGGGAGCTCTACGTGCTGGCCGATGGCGACACGCGCATCGCGACGCAGGAAGGCATGCACGTGATCCGGCTGCCCGAGCACTACGGGCTGCTCTCGCCGATCCTGCACGTGGTGCCGCTGCAGTTGCTCGCGTACCACACCGCCCTGGCGCGCGGCAGCGACGTGGACAAGCCGAGGAACCTGGCGAAGTCGGTGACCGTGGAGTGAATCGCTACGATGCAGTCGTGGTCGGGGCCGGGCACAACGGCCTCACTTGCGCCTGCTATCTCGCGCGCGGCGGACTGAAGGTCAAGGTGCTCGAGCGGCGGCCGCGCGTCGGCGGTGCCTCGGTCACCGAGGAGTTCCATCCGGGCTTTCGCAACTCGGTCGCCGCCTACACGGTGAGCCTGTTGCAGGCGAAGGTGATTCGCGATCTGCGCCTCGCCGAGCACGGGCTGCGCATCGTCGAGCGGCCGGTCGCCAATTTCCTGCCGCTCGAGAACGGCTACCTGAAAGTGGGCGGGGGACTCGGGGCGACGCAGCGCGAGTTCGCCAGGTTTTCCGCGCGCGACGCCGAGCGCCTGCCCGCGTACTGGGCGAAGCTCGAGCGCGTGGCGGATGTGCTGCGCGCGACGGTGCTCGAAACGCCGCCGAACGTCGGCGGTGGCGTGCGCGACGCGCTGGCGATGTTCCGGGTCGGGCGCCGCCTGAAGGGTCTGGACATGGAGGCGCGGCGCGACCTGCTCGGGTTCTTCACGCGCAGCGCGGCCGACTGGCTGGAGGACTGGTTCGAGTCCGATCCCGTCAAGGCGGCGTTCGGCTTCGACGCGGTGGTAGGCAACTATGCGAGCCCTTGCCACGCGGGCACGGCTTACGTCCTGCTGCATCACTGCTTCGGCGAGGTGAACGGCAAGCGCGGCATCTGGGGGCACGCCATCGGCGGCATGGGAGCGATCAGCGAGGCGCTCGCCGCCGAGGCGCGGCGGCTGGGGGTCGAGATCCAGTGCGATGCGCCGGTGGCCCAGGTCAGGCCCGGCGTCGTGGTGCTCGCCGACGGCAAGGAGGTCGCAGGGCGCGCGATCGTCGCCAACGTCAACCCGAAGCTGCTGTTCCTCAAGCTGGTCGATGCCTCGCTGCTCGAGCGCGACTTTCGCGAGCGCATGGAGCGGTACAAGTGCGGCTCGGCCACTTTCCGCATGAACGTCGCGCTCTCCGTGCTGCCGCGCTTTGCCTGCCTGCCGGAGCCGGGGCCCCACCATGCGTCGGGGATCATCCTGGCCCCGTCGCTGGGCTATATGGATCGCGCGTACCTGGATGCGCGCGCCGGAGGCATCGCGCGCGCGCCAATCGTGGAGATGGTGATCCCGAGCACTCTGGACGACACGCTCGCGCCCAAGGGTGCGCATGTGGCGAGCCTGTTCTGCCAGCACTTCGCGCCCGAGGCGGACTGGGCGGCGCGCAAGCAGGAGGCGATTGAACGAATCTTCGACGTGGTCGAGTCGCATGCCCCCGGATTCAGGCAGAGCGTGATTGCGCAGACCGCGCTGTCGCCCGCCGACCTGGAGCAGGAGTTCGGCCTGGTCGGCGGCGACATCTTCCACGGCCAGCTCTCGCTCGACCAGCTCTGGTCGGCGCGGCCGGTGCTGGGGCACGCCGATTACCGCATGCCCGTGCCGGGGCTGTACCTGTGCGGCTCGGGCGCGCACCCCGGCGGCGGGGTCACCGGCGCCCCCGGGCACAACTGCGCGCGCGAGGTGCTGCGCGACCTGGGATGGAGTTAGGCGGGAACCCGATGGCGTTGCCGAGGTCTGCTTGCAGCTACCCAATCGAATCGATGAACAAGGCTCATTGATGAAGCAAGTGATTCTTGCAATAACCCTTGGACTCGCCCAAGTCGTGTTCGCAGATGGCGACAAGGGGCACTCGCCGAAGGCGATCGACTACTCGAAGGCCGAGGCGACGTCTTTCGGCATCGCCGCCGATCCACGCAAGGCGAAGCGCACTATCCGCGTCGACATGAGCGACAGCATGCACTTCACCCCCTCCGAGATCGAAGTGCGGCGCGGGGAGGTCGTGCGCTTCGTCGCCGCGAACAGGGGGCAGGTGCTGCACGAGATGGTGCTCGGCACGCTGGACAGGTTGAAGAAGCACGCGGAGCTGATGAAGAAGTTTCCCGGCATGGAGCACGACGAGCCGCACATGGCGCACGTCGCGCCCGGAAAGACCGGGGAGATCGGCTGGCGATTCACGAACACGGGAACGTTCTACTTCGGCTGCCTGATCCCGGGGCATTTCGAGGCCGGGATGATGGGCAAGGTGATGGTGAAATGATGAAACGCAGCAGGACCTATCCAGAAGGAGCGGAAACCATGAAACGCCTTGCTGCCCTGATGCTCGTCGCCGCCTTTGCGGCGCCGGCCGCGATGGCTGATGACAAGCATCACACAGGCGACCTCGCTGATGGCGAGATTCGCAAAGTGGACAAGGATGCAAGAAAGATCACCATCAAGCACGGGCCGCTGCAGAATATCGACATGCCGGCGATGACCATGGTGTTCCAGGTGAAGGACTCCGGGGTGCTCGATCAGTTGAAGGCGGGCGACAGAGTGAAGTTTCGGGCCGAGAAGATTGGTGGCGCCTACACCGTGACGAAGATAGAGCCGGTGAAGTAGCGCTCCCGATCGACATCGTTGGGCCTCAATCCTGATGTTGCTGGCCTTGCGCCCGCTTGCTGGGAATTGTGCAAGGCGAGTTTTGATCTAGATCAAGCGCATTCGGACTGGCCGGCGCATATTTGGCGCAGCGAGCGATGACGGCCGTGAAGCATGCATTGGCAATGCGGAGGGCGTCGAAACTGCGGTCTGCAGGGGTGGCGTTCTTTGCCCTGTTCCTTCTGGTTCTGCAGCCGGTGTGCGCCGCATACGAGCGCCACATCGCTTCGCCCCTTGCCGCGCCTGCAGCAACTGCTCATGGCGCCGGGCATGCCGATGATGCATCGTATGGCTCTCACGACGGCACGCCGTGCTGCTCGGAAATGCGGGCTGACGCGATAGCGTCGGAATCTCCGGCGGCAGCCAGCAAGAACTTCCTCGCCGCCCTGGCGTTCGTCGCCTTGCCCCTCGCGGCTATTTCACGACCCGGGTCCACTTTGCGTTCTTACGCAGCGTGGAGCACCCCGCCGCCTCTTCCGCTTTCGTATCACGCCCGCTCGGCGCGCATTCTGCGCTGAGATTCCTTTCGTTTTCCTGCCGCGCCGGCGAGCAGTGCCGTGGCCGCGGCTTGTCTGTTGACTCTGGCAATAACGAAAGGACCACGTCATGGAAGCAATTCGAACAGGTAAAGGAGACTTGAAATGAAAAGGATACTCATAGCTGTAGTTGCAGGGCTCGCGATCGCAATGCCGATGCTGGGAACGGCGGCTCCGGATGAAGCGCAGAAACAGATGATCCAGCGCGCGCAGGAGGCAAAGAAGAAGCTTGCCGCGGCGCAGGCCACCTCTGGCGCCGAGCGTCAGAAAATGATGCAGGAGCACATGAAGATGATGCAAGGCATGATGACGCAGATGCAGAAGGCCAAGCCGGGCGGCGGAATGTCACCGCAGCAGATGCGCGAATGGATCGACGAGCATATGAAGCTCATGCAGGAAATGATGGGACAGATGATGGACGAACATCACATGATGATGCAGGGTGGCGGCATGCAAGGCATGGGCATGAAGTGAAGACAGAAACTCAGGCGGTGACGACCGATCCGGTCTGCGGCATGCAAGTCCAGCCGGGCAAGGAGGCGGGCAGCTTCGCCTTCAAGGGCAAGACGCACCTGTTCTGCTCGAAACGCTGCCTGCAGGCATTCAGTGCAGAACCGGAGCGCTACGTCGGCAAGCAGGCATCCGCTGGCAGCGGCCATGCGGCGCACTCCCCCCACGCGCATGCGATCGTGAAGCCGGTGGGCGCTCCCGCGCCCACCGGCGCCCGCTACACCTGTCCGATGCATCCGGAGGTCCTGCGCGATGCGCCCGGCGACTGCCCGATCTGCGGTATGGCCCTGGTGCCGATCGCCGGCAGCGGCGAAAGCGACGACAGCGAGTTGCGCGATCTGACACGCCGCTTCTGGTTCGGCGTCGCGCTCTCGGTCCCGCTCGTGGTTCTCGCGATGGCGCCGATGTTTGGCGTGCATGATGCGTTCAGCCTGGCGCCCCGCGCGCGCGGCTGGATCGAACTGGCGCTCGGCAGCCCGGTGGTGCTGTGGGTCGGTTGGCCGATCCTGAGGAAGTTCTGGAATTCGCTCGCCCACTGGGCGCTGAACATGTACACCCTGATCGGCCTCGGGGTGGCGCTCGCCTATCTGTTCAGCCTGGCGGCGGTGCTTGTGCCGCAGCTGTTCCCGCCCGAATTCCGCGAGCACGACGGCGCGGTCGGCACCTACTTCGAGGCCGCGGCCGTGATCGTCACGCTGGTCCTGCTGGGCGACATGCTGCAATTGCGCGCCATGGGCCAGACCAGCCAGGCGATCCAGGAACTGCTGCGCCTTGCGCCCAACCTGGCCTGGCGGCTGCGCTACGATGGCTCCGAGGAGCAGGTGCCGCTGGACAGCGTGCACGTGGGTGACCGGTTGCGCGTCAAGCCGGGCGAAAAGATCCCGGTGGACGGCTCGGTGATCGACGGTTCGAGCTACGTAGACGAGTCGATGATCACCGGCGAGCCCGTCCCGGTCTCCAAGCACGCAAGCGACCGCATCACCGGCGCCACCGTGAACGGCAGCGGCTCGCTCGTGATGCGCGCCGAGCGCGTAGGCTCGGATACGCTGTTCGCTCGCATCGTGCACATGGTGGGCGAAGCGCAGCGCACGCGTGCGCCGATCCAGCGCTTCGCCGACCTGATCGCAGTCTATTTCGTGCAGGCCGTGGTGGCCGTCGCTGTGCTCACCGCGATCGCCTGGTGGGTGTTCGGCCCCGAGCCCAAGCTCGCTTATGCGCTGCTGAATGCGGTGGCAGTGCTGATCATCGCCTGCCCCTGCGCGCTGGGGCTAGCCACGCCGATCTCGATGACGGTCGCGATGGGGCAGGGCGCGCGCCGCGGCATCTTGTTTCGCAATGCCGAAGCGATCGAGCGCATGCGGCAGGTGGACGTGCTGATCGCGGACAAGACCGGAACGCTTACGCAGGGCAAGCCCGCATTGACCGACTTCATGGCCGAAGGCCTGGATGAGAAGGAGGCGCTGGTTCTCGTCGCCAGCGTCGAGCAACTCTCCGAGCACCCGATCGCGCGCGCAATCGTCGAAGGTGCGAAGGCGCGTGGCTTGACTCCGCTGCCCGCGACCTCGTTCGAGGCTCTCAATGGCCTGGGTGTGCGCGCCGTGGTCGGCAGCCGGCGCGTGCTGGTGGGCAACCGCGAGTTCCTCGTCAGCGAAGGCGCCGACCCCGCGCGCTGGCAGGAGCGCGCTGACGCATTACGCGCGCAGGCGAGGACGGCAGTGTTCTTCGCCGTTGACGGCATGGCGGCGGGACTGGCCGCGGTGGCCGACCCGGTCAAGGAGAGCACCCCCGAGGCCATCGCGGCACTGAAGCAGCTTGGCATCCGCATCGTCATGCTGACCGGCGATTCCAAGCGCACGGCAGAGGTCGTGGCGCGGCAGCTCGGCATCGACGAAGCCATCGGCGAAGTGCTTCCCGGGGACAAGGCGGCGCACGTGAAACGCCTGCAGGCGGCGGGCCGCAAGGTGGCGATGGCGGGTGACGGCATCAACGACGCGCCCGCATTGGCGCAGGCGGACGTGGGCATCGCGATGGGCACCGGCACCGACGTGGCGATGGAAAGCGCCGGCGTGACCCTGGTGAAAGGCGACTTGCGCGGCATCGCGCGCGCGGCGCTGCTCTCGCGCGCGACGATGCGCAACATCCGGCAGAATCTCGCGTTCGCGTTCGGCTACAACGCGCTCGGCATCCCGGTGGCGGCGGGTGTGCTGTATCCGTGGTTTGGCTGGTTGCTCAGCCCGATCATTGCCGCCGCGGCGATGAGCCTGTCGTCGGTGTCGGTAGTGACGAACGCGCTGCGCTTGAGGCGTGCGCACATCGATGCGGCACCACTAGGCTAGAATCCGTCCATGTTCCCGCGCCGCACCCTGTTGCGCACGACCCGCCTTCTCCTCGGGGCCTTCCTGCTCGCGCAGGCGGCGCTTGCGCTTGCGGCATGCGATTGGGGTGCGCGCGATGCTGCGCGTGCGGTGGCGATGGCGGCAGGAGGCGGCGAGGCGCCTTGCCACGAATCGGGCAGCGCCGCTCCCGCTTCCGCTCTGTGCCTGGGCCACTGTCTTGGCGAGAAGCAGAGCCTGGACAAGCCCTCGTTCGCTGTTCCGGCGATTGCGCTGGTCGCGGTGCTATTGATCGCGCCGGCCGCTTCACCGCATGCACAGCGCGCCATGCGCCGCGAGCGGCCACTTCGCGCGGCTGCGCCGCCCCCGCGCATCCTGTTCCAGTCCTTCCTGATCTGACCCTCCGCGCCTGAGCGTGGGCCGCCGGCGTTCGCCGGCGGCGGTCTTGCGAATTGGAGGATGCAATGCGAATCGCACTGTGGTTGGCGTCGGCGCTCATCGCCGTCGCGGGCGCGCCGGTGGGCGGGCAAGTACTGACTTTCGACGACGCGCGCCGTTTAGCGCTGGAGAATCAGCCGGCGCTGCGCGCGCTGGAGCATGCGGCGCGCGCGGCGCAGCATGGCTCGGTCGCCGACTCGGCGCTGCCCGACCCGCGTCTCAAACTCGGCGCGCTGAATTTTCCAATTCAGGGTTTTCCCAGCGCGCGCGACGACATGACGCAGCTCGGCGTCAGCTTCGAACAGGCGTTCCCGGGCGGCGACAAGCGCCGCTTGCGCTCGGAGCGCGCGCATGCCGAAGCCGGGCAGTTGTTCGCGGAATCCCACAACCAGATGCAGGCGATCCAGCGCGACGTGGGGCTGGCGTGGGTGGACGCATGGACCGCGGCCGCCGCGGAGCGCCTTGCCGGCGAACTGCAGCGCGAGTCCGAGCATGCGGTGGAGCTTGCGCGCATTCCGCTGGTATCGGGCAAGGGCTCGCCAGCCGACGTTCTGGCCGCGCGTCAGGCCCTCTCGCAGGCAGTGGATCGCCGGCTCGAACTCTCCCAGCAGTCCGCGCGGGCACGCGCGGCGCTGTCGCGGTGGGTGCCGGAGGCTGCGGCACGATCGCTTCCGGCGGAGCTCCCACAGTTTGACCCTCCCCCGTCGCTCGATGTGGTGCGCAAGTCACTCGACGCGCATCCTCAGCACGAGACGCAGGTGCTTGCGCAAGGTGTGGCGGACGCCGACGTAGCGCTGGCGCGCGAGGCTTCCAAGCCCGACCGCACGATCGAAGTCGGCTACTACGCGCGCAGCGGCGGCCGCACCGACATGCTGATGTTCCAGATCGCCTTCGAGCTGCCGCTCTACGCCGAGCGCAAGCAGGACCGGCTGGTGGACGCGAAGCTGCGTCTCGCGGAGCGCGCGCGCGACATGCGTGCGGACCATCTGCGCGAGCTGCAGGCCGGCCTCGAAGCGGCCTACGAGGAGTGGCGGCTGGCGGGCGCACGGCTCGACAACGCACGCACGGCCGCCGTGCCAGCCGCGCAGGCGCGGCTCGACGCTCTCAGTGCCCAGCACCGTGCGGGCGGCGCAAGCCTCGCAGCCGTGCTCGAGGCGCGCCGCGGCCTGGTCGAGGGGCGCATGCAGGAATTCCAACTCTCCGGTGCGCAAGCCAAGGCACGCGTTGCCCTGTCGTACTACACGAACGAAGGAGGCCACCGATGAAATATTTCTTCTTGTTCCTGCTTGCAGCAGGGCTGGCCCTCGGCGCGTACTTCGTCGGCAAGCGCAGCGCGCACGACGCCGCGCCCGTGGCGACACCGGCGAGCCCCGAGCGCCGGATTCTTTACTGGCACGACCCCATGCATCCGCAGCAGAAGTTCGACAAACCCGGCAAGTCGCCTTTCATGGACATGCAGCTGGTGCCGGTGTACGCGGACGAGGAAAAGAGCGGCGAGGGCGGCGTGGCCGTCAGCGCGCAGGTGCAGCAGAGTCTCGGCGTGCGTCTTGCACCTGCGGAATCCGCCGACCTGGGCCAGCAGACGCGCGCGGCGGGCTATGTGCAGGCCGACGAGCGGCGCATCGCGCGCGCGGAGGTTCGCACCTCGGGTTGGGTGGAGCGCCTGCACGTGCGCGCGGTCAACGATCTCGTGCACAAAGGGCAGGTGCTTGCCGAGATCTATGCCCCGGAGCTACTCGCCGCGCAGGAGGAATACCTGCTTACGCGACGTATGGCGCAGGCCAAGCCGGCAGATGCCGCGCTGGCGCAATCGGCACGGCGCCGGCTCGAGTTGTTGGGCATGCCGGAGGCGAACATCGCACGGCTCGACGCCGGGGGTGCCGCCGAGAGGCGTGTACCGCTGCTCGCGCCCATTTCGGGTGTGGTGAGCGAACTGGGCGTGCGCGAAGGCGCGATGGTGCAGGCAGGTGCTGCCGCCTTCACCGTCACCGACCTGTCTTCCGTGTGGGTCTCGATCGAGGTGCCCGAGGCGCAAGGTGCGCTGCTGCGCCAAGGCGCACGTGCCAGCGCCATCGTGCGCACGCTGCCGGGCAGGACTCTGGAGGGACATGTCGACTATGTGTATCCGGAGGTCAACGCGCAGACGCGCACCCTCAGGGCACGCATCGCGCTGCCGAATCCGGGACAGCTGCTCAAGCCGGGGATGTTCGCGGAAGTCATTCTCTCTTCCGCGACGCGCAAGGCGCTGACCGTGCCGACCGAAGCGGTCATCCAGACCGGCACGCGCAGCGTCGTCATCGTGGCCGAGTCCGGCCGCTTTCGTCCTGTGCAGGTGAAGATCGGCGCCGAGGCGCGCGGCCGCAGCGAGGTCCTCGACGGGGTGCAAGCAGGCGAGCAGGTCGTGGTGTCCGGCCAGTTCCTGATCGATTCCGAGGCCGGGCTGCGCGGCGCGCTGGATCGCCTCCTGGTACGCGCACCGGCATCCGCCCCGAACGCGATGCACCGGGGCACCGGTAAAGTCTCGGCGGTGGATGCGGCGAAAGGCGAGGTCGAACTGGACCACGACCCGATCGCCACCCTGAAGTGGCCGCGCATGACCATGGGCTTCCACGTCAGGGACAAGGCGCAGCTCGGTGGAGTGAAGCCCGGCGACCGCGTTGAGTTCGAACTGCGCGGCGAGCCGGGCAAGGAAGGCGACTACGTCATCGAGCATCTGCGGAGGATGCCGTGATCGCCGCGCTGATCCGCTGGTCGCTTGGCAACCGCTTCCTGGTGCTGATCGCGACTGCGATAGCCACGGCGTGGGGCGTTTGGGCGGCGCTACACACACCGCTGGACGCCTTGCCCGATCTTTCCGACGTGCAGGTCATCATCCGCACGCCCTACCCCGGCCAGGCGCCGCGGATCGTAGAGGACCAGGTCACGTATCCGCTCACCACGACCATGATGTCGGTGCCGGGCGCAAAGACCGTGCGCGGCTACTCGTTCTTCGGCGACTCCTTCGTCTACATCCTGTTCGAGGACGGGACGGACCCCTACTGGGCGCGCTCGCGCGTGCTCGAGTACCTAAGCCAGGTGCAGGCGCGGCTCCCCGCGCAGGCGAAGCCGGCGCTGGGTCCCGATGCCACCGGCGTGGGCTGGATCTACCAGTACGCCCTGGTGGACCGCAGCGGACGGCACGACCTGGGCGAGCTGCGCGCGATCCAGGACTGGTTCCTGAAGTTCGAGCTGAAGAGCGTGCCGAACGTGGCGGAGGTCGCCACGATCGGCGGCATGGTGCGCCAGTACCAGATCCAGCTCGATCCCGACCGACTGCGCACCTACGGCATACCGCACGCGCGCGTGATCGCGGCCGTGCAGGCGGCCAATCGAGAGTCAGGCGGCTCCGTTGTCGAACTGGGCGAGGCGGAGTACATGGTGCGCGCGAGCGGCTACCTGAAGACGCTCGACGATTTCCGCACCATCCCGCTCGCGGTCGGCGCGAAGGGTGTGCCGGTGCTGCTGCAGGACGTGGCGCGCCTGCAGGTCGGGCCCGAAATGCGCCGTGGCATCGCCGAGCTCAACGGCGAGGGCGAGGTGGCGGGCGGCGTGATCGTCATGCGCTCGGGTAAGAACGCGCTCGAGACCATCGCGGGGGTGAAGGCCAAGCTGGCGGAACTGAAGAAGAGCCTGCCCCCGGGCGTGGAGATCGTGGAGACCTACGACCGCTCCGGGCTGATCGAGCGCGCGGTGCGCCACCTGGGCGAGAAGCTGCTGGAGGAATTCCTCGTCGTCGCACTGGTGTGCTTCGCGTTCCTGTTCCACCTGCGCTCGGCGTTCGTCGCCATTGTCACCCTGCCGATCGGCATCCTCGCGGCGTTCATCGTCATGCACTACCAGGGCGTGAACGCCAACATCATGTCGCTCGGGGGAATCGCGATTGCCATCGGCGCGATGGTGGATGCCGCGGTGGTGATGATCGAGAACGCTCACAAAAAGCTGGAGCGCGGCTGGTCCACCGAGGCGGAGCGCCTGCGCCTCATCGCCGAGGCAGCGGTGGAGGTGGGGCCGGCGCTGTTCTTCTCACTGCTCATCATCACGCTGTCGTTCGTGCCGGTATTCGCGCTGCAGGCGCAGGAAGGGCGTCTGTTCTCGCCGCTGGCCTACACCAAGACCTAGGCCATGGCGGCGGCGGCGGGCCTGGCGGTGACGCTGGTGCCGGTGCTGATGGCAATCCTCATCCGCGGGCGGATTCCCGAAGAGCGGCGCAATCCCATCAACCGGTTCTTCATCGCCGCCTACCGGCCGCTTCTCGCGTTGGTGCTGAAATGGCCCTGGGCCACGCTCGGCGTTGCCGCCCTTGCGCTCGCGGCAACCGCATACCCGGTGATGCGGCTCGGCGGCGAGTTCATGCCACCGCTTTACGAAGGCGATCTGCTCTACATGCCCTCCGCGCTGCCGGGCCTGTCGCCGGGCAAGGCGGCGCAGATCCTGCAACAGACCGACCGCCTGATCGCCACTGTGCCGGAGGTGAAGCGGGTGTTCGGCAAGATCGGCCGCGCCGAGACCGCCACCGACCCGGCGCCGCTCGAGATGGTGGAGACCACCGTGCAACTCAAGCCGCGCGAGGAGTGGCGGCGCGGCATGACGCCGGAGAAGCTGGTGGAGGAACTGGACCGCCTGCTGCAGCTCCCCGGGCTCGCCAACATCTGGATCCCGCCGATCCGCAACCGCATCGACATGCTCGCCACCGGCATCAAGAGCCCCCTCGGCATCAAGGTCTCGGGCAACGACCTGGCGGAGATCGAGCGCGCCGCCGCGCAGATCGAGCGCGTTGTGAAAGAGATTCCCGGCGTGTCCTCGGCGCTCGCCGAGCGCGTCTCGGGCGGCCGCTACATCGACGTCAAAGTGGATCGCCAAGCCGCGGCTCGCTACGGCATCAGCGTGTCGGAGGTGCAGTCCGTGGTCTCGATCGCGATCGGCGGCGAGACCATCGGCGAGACCATCGAAGGCCGGCGGCGTTTTCCGATCAGTGTGCGCTATGCGCGCGAATTGCGCGATTCGGTGGCGGACCTGAGGGACCTGGCCTTCGTTGCCGAGTCAGGCGCCCAGCTCACGCTGGGCACGGTCGCGGAGATCGCTAT
>Ga0137435_1000465_pt1 | contig 13571 bp, 16 predicted proteins | sample EasRivERMGT100_2_FD_104904 | JGI IMG/M metagenome (GOLD analysis project Ga0137435, IMG submission 104904) | Soil microbial communities from meander-bound floodplain in the East River, Colorado, USA - East River MetaG ERMGT100_2 | ecosystem: Environmental > Terrestrial > Soil > Floodplain ... | reverse complement strand
CGAAGCTCCGAAAGGAACTGATCGAATTGTGTGCGGTCAGTGTCGCGTGGATTGAAGACATCGATCGCGGGCAATGAACGCCACCGTCGCGCACGTCCGATCCTACAAGGGCAGCATGGACCGCGCGGTCTACTGTGGCCGGCCCGGTCCCTTCGGCAATCCCTTCGGGGGGAAATACGTGCCGCGGGCCGAGGCGATCTCCGCCTTCCGGAATTGGTTCCTGGCCGACGCCCAGTGCGCGCTCCGTGATCAGGCGGTGCGGGAATGCACCGGCAAGATCCTGCTCTGTTGGTGTGCGCCGCTCCCCTGCCATGTCGACGTGATCGCGGAGTACGTCAACTATATGTGGCTGCAATCACTCGGCCCGATCCTCGCGCACCCCCATGCCAGCCCAGAATCCTAAGTACCTCAAGCCGGCCGGCTGTGCGGGCTGCAGCCTGGAAACCATCGGCTTCGGCTACGCGCCCCCGTCTGGACCGCTGGGGGCTCGCCTGACGGCCATCGGCGAAGCCCTCGGCTATGAGGAGGCCGTCGCCGGAGAGCCCTTCTACGGCTCGGCCGGGGGCGTGCTGAGCCGGATTTTCCACCGGGCCGGGATCGATCGCCAGCATGTGCGGATCGGCAACGTCGTGAGCTGTCGGCCGCCCAATGACTTCCTGGCGGGCGCCCCCTGGGAACAGCACGCGATCGCCATGTGTCGGCAGTATCTCCAACCGCTGCTCGACAGCGTGCCGGACAACGGCGTCGTCATGCCGCTCGGGGCCACCGCACTCGACGCGATCTTAGGGCTGGCCGGCGTCCCTGGCGTGGCGGTGAAAGACTTCCACGGGACCGTGACGCGCAGTGCTGACAACCGGTACTGGATCGTGCCGTCCTATCACCCGTCCCATTTACAACGTGGAGCGATGAACCTGCTCGACGTGGTGACGCAAGATGTACGTCTGGCACATCGGATTAGTCAGTCCGGCTTTACGCGCTCCACGGCCCAGCTCATTGTCGATCCCGTTCCCGACGTGTACGGCGCCTGGGTTGATCGTCACCTTGAGCGGGCAACCACTGATCCTGATGGGACACATCTGTCGCTCGATACCGAGTTCCCCGAGAAGATGGGCGCCGACGAATCCGAAGTCGAGCGATCGGGGACGCTGATCACGCGCGTGAATGTCGGGAACGATTCGGTGATGGGCATGACCGTGCCGTACCGCGGTCCCTATATCGGCCACACCGAACGCCTGTTGTCCGGGCTCGCGCGCCTCGGCGGCTGGGTGTGGCTCTGGAACAAGTACGTCGACTGGGACAAGCTGCGGCAGGCCGGCCATACCCTCACCGGGATCATGGCGATCGACGGCATGTGGGTCTGGCATTACCTACAAAGCGATCTGCCCCGCGGGCTCGGCTTCGTCGCCCCGATGGCCAGCGACTTCGGCGCCTGGAAGCACTGGGGCAAGGATAAAGAAAAGGAAGGCGTGTACGCGGCGGCGGACGGCCTGCAGAACTGGCGCGTCTGCATGTGGCTACTGAAGGATGCGATCAAGTACGGCATCTGGGATGTGTTCATGCGCGACTGGCACGAACGCGATCAATACGTGCTGCGACCAGCGACCGAAATGGGTGTGCCGATCAACCGGGTGGAGCTGCAGGCGTTCCATGAGGATCTACAGCGGAAGCTCGGGAGTGTGTTAGCCCGGATGAAAGAGACGGCCGCGCAAGGCGTGCTGAAGCCAAAGCTCGGGTACGCGAAGCGGCCGATGGAAACCTGCTGGGCGTGTGACGGCGAGAAGCAAAGTGAGTTCGATGACGTTGTGTGCCCTGTCTGTCAGGGACAACGGAAGATGCCACAGCGGCAACCGCCCGCCTCGATCCTCGGCAAACCGAAAAAGGGCGGCGGCGAAGCGAAGATGGCGTACATGCTGGAGGGAGTCACACTTGTTCAGCGCAATATCGACATCAGCGTCCGTGTCTGCCTTACGTGCCATGCGGAGGCAGTTGGAGCGAAGCATCGCTGCCCACGCCCCGCTCAACCAAAGCGCCCGCGCGGGCAGCCTGTGGTGGAAGTTGTACGCCCAACACCAAATCTTGAGCAGCGAACTGTTCAGCAGGCTCGCTACTTCTGGCAGCTCCCCTTCAACCCGGACGCCCCCGCGCAGATCCTCGCCTACCTCGCGCAGCAAGGGATCGACGCGCCGATCGATCGCAAAAAGGGTCGCGCGACCACCAACAAAAAGGCGATGGAAGCCCTGAAGAAAGCGCATGCCGATGATCCGTTCTTCCAGCTCGAAATGGATTGGAAAGCCGTCCAGAAGGTCGACTCGACGTACGCGGTCGGCACACTGGCGCGACTTGACGCAGATGATCGCGTTCACCCTGAACTTAGTTGCAAGCCAAGTACTCTCCGGGACAGTTGCACCAACCCGAACCTCCAGAACGTCGTCGCCGACAAAGCCGGCCCCGACGGACTCGCGAGCGGGTTCCGCCGGTGCATCGAAGCGCGCGATACGATCCCGGCGGTGATCACGCCGGAGGAGGTTGTCCGATGGACCGCGAAGTGGGGGAACCCTTCTGGCACTGGCATCGTCGCGCCATGACGGAGTTAGCACATGAAGCACACGCCCGCGTCATCGCCCGCGCGAAAGCGTGGCATACGCACGCCCCGGACCGGAAGACGCTCCACTGCCCCCACTGTCGCGCCGATCGGCCCTTCGCCAAGTCCCGCTGGGTCGCCGGCCGGTACCGCTGCGAACTCTGCGGCTGGCACGTCGATGAACCGTACTGACGACGTCACGTGGTGGTACGTGTCGACGCCGGGGTTCACCTGCGCGATCGCGACCGACGAGGAGGATGTGATCCGGCAGACGCCGCCGATCCTGCGGCGCTTCGTCGGACAACCGCGCTCGAACCTGACGTCGTGGATCCAGGACAGCCCGCGCCTCAATCGCGCGTGGGTGATCGAACAGCTTCCCGCAGGCGATCCGCGGAGCCGCGTGTGATCACCCGTCGCACGTTCCTCCGTGTCCTGGGCAGCGCCGCGGTCGGCGCCGTTCTCGCGCCACGGATCCCGATCGCACTTCCAGAGGCCCCGACACTCACGACATACGTGACGGCGCCGTCACCGGGCGCGCTCACCCTTGAAATGCTGGAGGCCGCGTACAAGGCATGTGCCATCGGGCGTCGCGAGCCGTCGCTGATGATCATGCACGCCTCCGTCGCGCGGAAGCTCGGGCTTGTCTACGATGTCGAGATCGAGGATGCCGCGTGATCACCGCCGACACGTCCTGTCGCATCCTCGAAGTCGACTTCTCCGGGATCGAAGCCGTCTTAACCGGCCGCTGCCTGTGGACGCACGGCTTCGACAGCGAGCGCGCCAAGCAGTACATCCGCCTCGCCCGTCTCGGCATGCACGCGGCCGTGACATCGCTGAAGGTCGGCAAGCCTGTCGATCTCTCGCAGCAGGATCTGATCGTCAAAGCCAATCTCGACACGATCAAAAAGGGCTATCCGAAGGAATACGACACATCGAAGCGCACGGTCCACGCGAAGAACTTCGGGATGACCGCCTACGGGCAAGTCGAGAAGTTCCCAGAGTTCTTTCCAACCCTCAAGATCGCCCAGGAGTTCGAGACGTACTACTACGCGCTGGCGCCGGATCTCCCGAAGTGGCATCAGGCCCTGCGGAAGCAGGCCCGTGATGCCGGCCGGCTCGGTGGCCCGACGCTCCCCGGTGTGCCCGCGACGATGTGGGATCACCCCTATGGGTACCAGCATTGGTTCTGGGACGTTCTCAACTACAAGCCGATCAATGAGTTCACCGCGCGCAAGTGGTTGAAGGATCCGACGCGCGCGCACCGCATCGTGCAGATGCACGGGCGGTACTTCAAGGTGGACTTCGGCGGCGATGGCAACCGCGTGATCGCGTTCTATCCGCAGTCGATTGCGGCTGGGCGCCTCAAGGAGGCGGAGCTTGATCTATTCTGCCCTTGGTCCCCTTTCTATATTGGCGATTGCTACTTTGGTCGGACTCCATTACTTTCCCCGATTCACGATTCTCTGTTACTCCATATCCCTAATCGTTGCTGGGATCGGGTGGTGGAGATGGTGGCGACCGTCATGCAACGGCCCAGCACGTATCTACCCATTCCCGTCGCGTGGGGCTGGGGCGAGTACCTCCCCATCGGGGTCAGCGCCAAGCAAGGGCGGAACTGGGCGCCAAGCATCACGGAGGATGAACAGATCAAAATCAAACTGAAGACGGGACACGATGTCACGTTGAACCCCTCTGGGATGGAAGATCTCGTGTTGCCTGCCTACGTGATCAACGCAGGGCCTGATGACCCGGTCATGCCCCGTGAGGGTGAGGGCGATCAGGAAGAGTGGACGTTCCTCGCGAGGCATGTGGCATGAAGAATTACGAACAGAAAGCCCATGCTCGCTTCTGGGCCGTAGTTATCAAAACGGAGACGTGTTGGCTGTACGTCGGCAATCTTCACGAGAAGGGCTACGGTAAGTTCTACTACCACGGCCATCAGGAGTTCGCGCATCGTGTGAGTTGGGAGTGGGAGTACGGCCCAATTCCCGAAGGGCTGTTGGTCTGCCACGACTGTGACGTACCGAACTGTGTACGTCCCGATCATCTATGGCTTGGAACCAATCAAGAGAACGTGATCGACTGTGTACGCAAAGGTCGCTGGGACAAGCGCGGCCTGCGCAATTCACAGGCGCAACTGAACGAAGAAATCGTACGTGAGATTCGACTACTCGCCGCACAAGGTGTACGGCAATGTGAGATCGGACGACAAATTGGAATACCACGCGGCCACGTCCATGCCGTTGTCAAGCGGAAGCTCTGGGCGCACGTTGCGTAAGGAGGAGGAATGGCGGTTCCTGGCGTGGCACGTCGCATAAAGGAAGTCGAAGCCTACAAGCAGGCGGTGTCCGAGTCCCGCATCTTCTATCGGCGGGGGCTGGCCCGTGCGATCGTGCGGGACTTTGTGTCGTCGGCGATCCAGGCAGGCGTCGCGACCATGTTCAGCAAGCCGGACATCGCGACGTTCGCCGTCGAAGTCGCCGATCGGATCACCAAACATCTGGAGCGGCTGGAGGAGGCCGAGCTGCATGTCCACTAACAAGCTGCCGTTGATCTACATTGCCGGTCCATTCCGGGGACCGTCGCCGATCGTCGTGCGCCGCCATGTTGAAGCCGCGCGCGATCTCGGCCTCCGCGTCGCCGAGGCGGGCGGGTACCCCGTCATTCCGCACACGATGACCGCCGACTTTGACAAGCTGCTGACCGATCAGTTCTGGCTGGACGGCACGCTGGAAATGCTGAAGCGGTGCGATGCGATGGTGCTGACCTACGACTGGGAAAAGTCGTCGGGCGCGCGCGCCGAGCAGGCATGGGCGCACCAGTACAACATGCCGTGGTACGTCGATGTCGATCCGACGCAGGCGCACATCATGGGCCGCGGCTGGCCGCTGCATCAGTTCGTGGAGGAAGTCAGCCGCAATCTGATTGCCAGTTCGTGGTTCGAGCGCGGCTATCGAGGGGAGGCGCCGCCTCCAGCCCACCCATGAACGGCTATCAGTGCGTCCAAGCGGATCCCGGCTGGAAGTACGACCAAAAGCTGAAGATGTCGGACGGCGTGGCCCGGTCGAGCAGCAGCCAGTACACCACCATGTCGGTACAGCAGATCTGTGATCTCTACGTCCCGTCTGCTCATGATGGACGGGGGCGACAGATGCGCACCGGCACGCTCGCCGGCTACCCGATCGCTGACATTGCGCTGCTGGGCCTGTGGATCACCGCACCGTTCCTGATCGCCGGCATTCACACGCGCGTGTGCAACGCCTGGGGCTTTACGCCGCGGCAGATCATCCCGTGGTTCAAGGGCCGCCTCGATCTCGATTGGTCGAAGGATCAAGCCGTACCGCATCCGCGCCTCGTCATCCAACCCGGCATGGGCCATCTGACGCGCGGCTGCGTCGAGTACCTGATCCTCGCGACACGCGGCAAGTACACGTCACTCGTCCAAACCCGCAGCGAGAACGGCCTGCTGATCGCCGAGGAAGCCGCCTTCATCGTCGCCCCAAAATCCAAGCACTCGCGGAAGCCGAAGGAAGGCTATGCGTTGATGGAGCGGCTGTTCCCCGGCCCGCGCTTGGAAATGTTCGCGCGCGAGTACCGCGAGGGCTGGGACGCGTGGGGGGATGGACTGCCCAATGGGCCAGACTTCCCGGCTTATGAGCCTGCACCGGCCGACGACGTGGAGATTATCGAATGGCCCTGACGGTCGAGCAGCGGGCCGCCAGCTATGCCGCGGCCTATCCGATGTACCCACCGGTCGTCACCTGGGGCCGCTGGCTGTACGGCATCTGGGAGATCGGGAACAACTATCGCAACACCACGCCGCTGTACGGCGCGTATCCCCCCGGCTACCTCGATCGGCTCGCGGCCATCTTCCCGGACTATCCGCGGGCGCTGTGGTGGCATCTATTCTCGGGCTCGCTCCCCCAGACTGAATCGTACCGGCGGATCGATAGCAACCCGGCGCGATCGCCGGATCTCCTCGCCGATGCCCAACAGCTCTCGCAGCGACTGACACTGGGCGCGATGAATTTCGTGGCCGCCGATCCGCCCTACTCCGAGGAAGACGCGATCAACTACGACACGCCAATGCCGAACCGCCACAAGGTCATGCGCGAGCTGGCCTATTGCGTGCAGCCCGGCGGCCAGCTCGCGTGGCTCGATACGGTCAAGCCGATGTATCGCGCCGCGGAATGGCATCTGTGGGGCGAGATCGGGATCGCGCGCTCGACCAACCACCGTGTGCGGTTCGTCTTCCTGTTCGAGCGGAAACCCTATGCCGAGGAGATCATCGAATGGCCGCTCACGCCGTGAACCCACGCGACTGGAAAGTACTCGTCACGATCCACTGGATCCACCCGGAGCGCAGCTACTGCAAGGCGCTCAATCCTGATGGCGTCGAGTACTTCATCTTCTACAACGCCTTCCAGGCGACGGACTATCGGGATATTGGGGATGTCGAGATCGGGACGCAGGTGAAGGGCACGCCGATCAATCACCCGCGGGGGCCACGGCTCATTGAAGTCGAGATCGTCGAGATCTAACGCGGCGGATCCTCTACGTGGGGCTTCGTGCTGGCCGCTGCAGCAAGCACCGCTGCCGTGCGCACCTGCTCGGCCAGCGCCTCTTTCAGCATGTCATTCTGTACCTGCAGCGAGGTATTGAGCGCCGTCTGCGCTGTGGCCGTGCTATTGACGCTGTGCTCGATCCGGCCCGTGCGCAGCGCCGTAATGAGTCCCGCAAGGCCCGCGAAGATCGCCCCGATCATCGTGGCCCACGCCATGATATCCGTCGCCGTAAACGTCATCTCTACAGCCTCGCGAGGAAGAGATCACCACGACCATGTGCGTTCCCCCACCACGCCGCCCACTCGCCTTCGGGACAAATGGCCGCGCGCGTCTTCAGCCAGTACGGATCTCCCGGCGCCGTCAGGTCCGCAAGGTTCGGACAGATCACCCGACATTGCAACGAGCCGTCGAGCGGGGCCGTCACGATCTCGTTGGCGCGGGGATGATCCTGCTCATGCGAGCTAGAGTACAGCGCGACCTGGGAGCGGGGATCGCCGGGACGGGCATGACAGTAGCTCGCGTACCGCGTCATCGACGTCCAGTCCATGGCGTACATCATACCGGCGTCGACCGGGCCATTCGGCGTGAAGTCCCAGCGACGGAACACGCCGCCGGGATTCGATTGATCTTCCTCGCCGACGACGCAGTCCCACCCCGTGTCACAGTGGCCGACCGCCAGTCCCGCATCGGTGATCACCCACGACTCGCGCGTACGAAGCCGGATGATCCGATTGCCCTGTCGCTTGTCTTCCTGCAGCTCGCGGATCAGCAGGTACTCGCTCGACTTCGAGATCTGACATTCGTCGAAGCCGCCATAGGGCGACGGGAACGGAATGATGTCCCCCTGCCACGACACGGCGGCGCCGCCATTCAGCTCGAAGCTATGTGATTGGCCGTCGTAGCTCGAATGACAATGGGAGATCGGCCCCGCCCCTGATGCCGCAGCATCGCCGCTCTGTCCAGTGGCGATATCGTAGAACACCAAGCGGCCGTTGCTGGGTACGTAGAGGATCGTCGGATGCGACAGGCTCCAGTACGCGCCTTCGCCGGTCCCCTGGAACGGCAGCGCCTGGACGAACGACACGGCGCCGGTCGTCTTGTCGACTTCGAGTACGGCAAGCTGCTCGTTCAGACTCACCAACACGAACAGCGTCGGGAACGCCCCATGCGCATTGATCGCCGGCCAGTAGCTCATGCCGAGGGGATGGACCTGTCCATCCGCGTCGCTCGTCACGCGCACACCGAACGTGTGGTACGGCGCCGGGAACTGGAACGGCCCCGGTCGTGACGGCAACCAGCCGGCTATTTCACTGCGGGACGGTCGCGGGCGGATCGCCACGCTGCCCGCATGTTCGAGAAAGCCTGCTGTACTCGGAGGCCCTGTAGGTGGCCCCACCGGACCGGGATCGACAGGAGGAGGCGGAGGGCCAGGATCAGGAGGGAGAGACGGTCCCTCCACCGGCCACGTGGTTTGGAGTCCATTGCGGAGTGTCTTCCAGTGCAGGCGCTCGGCGATGATGCGCCAGTAGGCGTGATGAACATCGTGGAGGAGGGGATCGCGACCATGCGCACGGCGGTACCACCCGCGCACCACCCGTTCCACATCACGCGCCTCCAGCACAAACAGGGTGTAGGCGCGATCGTCGTTGGTCAGATCGGTGTCGAGTACCTCGGCGTCGGTCATTGGGGCTGTGTAGGAGGATACATCACGCTGGCCGCCTCGCGGATCAACCCCGCCATGGCCCGATCGGGCAGCGTGCCCGTCAGTGCCGCGACCATCCGCTGCGTGTTCTGATCGGAGTACGCCGCCCACTCGACCAGATCGGACCCTTTGGGACTCTCCATCAATCGAACGATCGAGAGCGCGCCCCAGAGCGATCGTGGCCCGAGGCCCACTGCGCGCAGCACGTTGGCCACGTCATCTTCAAACTTCATCGCCGAGCCAATCGACGATCCCTTGAGCTTGGCCTTCTGGGCACGGGCCGCGGCGACCGCCATCCGCGCGACTTCCTGCGCCGCGGTGATCTCGGCCTTGCCACTCTGCGCGGCCGTGCGCACGTCTCGTGTGCCTTGCCGGCGAGCGGCCGTCACGGCCTGTCGCGCGGCCTCCCGCACGGCTTCTGTCTCTGCACGACCACGCGCAGCGGCACCGGCGACTTCCTCTGCGCCATACGTCTTCGCCGATTCGACCAGCGTCTTCCCGGTCGCCTTCGCTCCGGCGACGCGCTCGGCCGCCTGCTGCTGGGCGAGCTGGAATGACTGCCCGAGCCGATCGAGATTCGACAGGATCTTCTGTGCCGGCTCGTCATCGAAGATGACCTTGGCGAACTCGGGGGACTGCTCGACGAGCTTGTGGACGCGATCGGCGAGCCCGTCCACCCCACCTTTGATCACATGGTTATAGGTGAACGCCGATCGCAGGTGATCCCAGGCGCGCTGGCCCGTCTGTGCGTCGCCGCCGGCCGCCGACTGCGTGACGAGCAGATCTTTCAACGCCATCGCCTGTGCGGGATTATCCGGCTTCAACGTCCGCGCGATCTGATCCGGATTGTTCATCGCCGCGGTGATCACCTGTTTGCCCACGCCGCGCCGGTACAACGGCACCATCGACTGATAGGCCGCAGTCGCGACGTTGTACGGCTCATGGACGCTGAGGGCATCCCGCACCGCCATGCGCAGGCCCTTGGTGATCTTCTCCAGATGTTTCTTCGCCGGCCGATCCCAGTTGACCGCTTCGTCGAGCAGCATCTTCAACCGGTGGATATCCTGGAACGGCAGTTGTTCGAGCTTGACCTGTTGCAATTGCCCGAGCACGCCCGGCAGCGGATGCGTCTCGTCCACGCCGAGCTGCCCGGCGATCGCGCGCTGAAACTCTTCGCGGGACATCCGCTGGCCCACGGCCGCACCGGCAGGGCGCCCGGCCACCCCGGTCAGAAACCCAATCCCCTTCGGCAGTTCCTTCGCCGGGAACAGCGCCGCCGGCCGCGCCTTGCTGGCCATCTCGTCGAGCGCGGCCTGGAGCGGCGTGACGTTGATCATCGGGCCGGACTGCGCGACTTCGGCCACTCGCTGCCCGGCCATATCGAGCGCACGCTTGGCCGGTCCCTGCACCGCCTCACGGGTGAGCTGGCCGGTCGCGGTCGCGCTGGGCGGGCCGGCCAGCAGGTTGTCGTACTGCCGCGTGAGCGTCGAGATCGCGTCCGAATTGGCCAGCTCGACATCCGCCAAGATCTCGGTCGCCTTGAGCTGAGCCGCGACTTCCTGCGCACCGGCCCGGCGGCCGATATCCGCGGTCTGGGCGGCGACACCCCGCCGCGTGGCTGTAATCGCCGCCCTGCCACGCGTGACTGTCGCGGCACGTGTCGCCTCGGCCACCGACCGGGCCGCGTCTAGGCCCTCCTGGACGCGTGTACGGAGGGCGCTGACGGTCGCCCGGCCTGTCACCTTGGCCGATTCGATCCCTGCCGTAACCGCTTCCGTCGCCTGTTTGCCGATCCGGGAGCCCAGGATGGCGCTGCCGGTGCGTCGAATCGGCCACATGAGTAGTCGGCCGCCGACTTCGTACGCCCCCTGCTTGGCGCCTTCCATGAGGGGATCCATGCCTTCCGGCGCCGTGCCGAGCTGCTGTTCGGCTGCCGCCACGCCCCCGCCTGCGATGGCTGCGACGACTGGGGGACCGAGTACTCGCGCGACCCACGGCAGGACACCGGCTGTCGCGCCGCCGGTGAACGGGGCGAGCGCCAAGCCGGCGCCCGTGGCTCCGAGGCCGATCCGCCCTTCCGTCGTCCGAGGATCGAAGCCGGCGGCCATCGACGCGAGGAGGCCGGGCTGTTCAGGATTGGCGGCCCCCGGCGTCACGAGGGGCGTCTGCTGTGGATCCCCTGCCATCGTGCTCGGAGCGAGCATGCCGCGCACGGCCGCCGCGGGAGGCGTACCAGTAGGCACCGTAGGCTGACCAGTCGGCGCCGCGACTTCCCCCTTGAACTTGTCGACCCGCGCCAGTACACCGGGGACGTACTTCGTATCGCGCACGACGCCGCCGTACGTTCCCAGCACCTTCGACAGATCACCCTGATGTTGATCCAGGAGTTGGCGCAGGTACTTCACGCCGCCGACGATGTTCTGTCGCGGATCCATTGGATCGACGCCGAGGGTTTTGGCAGTGGAGGGGAGAAGCTGGAACGTCCCGACCGCGCGTGTCTTCTGGCCGCCGACCGTGATCTCCGGACCGAACACGGTGGGATTGAATCCGGACTCTTGCTCAGCGACCGCGAGCGCCAATGCCGGAGGCACACCGTTCTCGGCGGCGGCCTTCCGAATGAGATCCTGGACGGTGTCAGCCATCGATCGCTACGGAATGATCCAGTTGCCCTGCGCGTCTTTCGTCGCAGCCGGGGCGGCGCTCGACGCAGCGGCAGCCGCAGGCGTCCCTGCAGCCGGCTTGGTCGGCACCGGATCATCAGGCAGGCGCCCCATGATCCCATCGAGCACGCGGATCGATTCGTCAATCCGGGCGCCGGCTGATTCCTGGGTGTCACCGGTCAGCAACGCGTCGCGGATCTGGGCGATGGCCGCTTCCGCGCGCAAGGCATCGCGCTCGGTCTGCGTGCCGCGCTGTTCGCCGACCGACCGCGCCATGACGTTGACGACGTTGTTGATCGCCGATTCGAGCTTGGCGATCTCGGTGCGGTACTTCGGCAGCCGGCGACGCACGGTGTACACCGCTCCAGGCGCGAGTTCGCCCAGCTCCCCTTTCTTCGGCAGTGGTCCGAGGAGGTTGTCTTTGATGTGGGTCAGCTCCGCCTTCAGCCCTTCGACCGACTTGCGCCGCTCACGCACGGCCGGCGTCGGAACATTCTGCCCCGCGACATCGGCGGCGCGCGTGCCGACTGGGACACCACCGGCCTGCGCCGCCGCAATGTCAGCCGGCGCCTCGAACTTGGCCTGCGCCGTTCCGGTGCCGCGCGCCTTGGCCTCCCCTTCGAGCATCGTCTTCTCTTCACGAAGCACGATATCCGCCTCGTGTCGCGACAGCCCATCGAACGGCTTGTCGAAGATCGCTTTGGCGATCGCCTCGCGGTCGACGCCGTACCGGTACGTCTGTCCACTCGCCAATCGACTGGCCGGCGTGACCAGCTCACCTTTGCTCACATAGCGCAGCGCATCTTCCAAGGTGATCGACTCGTCGATCGCTTTGAGCTGAGGCAGCATCTTTCGCGCGAGGCCCACTTGTGCCATCCGTGTTCGTTCGAGCTTGCCGATCTCCTGCGTCGTCTCCTGCTCTGCCCGCTGCTCGGGCGTGAGCATCTGGAAGCCGAGGAAATTCTGTCGCGGATCGGGTGGCGCCGCCGGTGTGGCCGGTGCGACGGCAGCACGACTGGACAGCACGGGAGGTTCCGCCGTCGCACCAACAGCCGACGTACCCGGTGGCGCCGGCATCGGCATCGCGACGTTCGGGGATGTGCCGCTCACGGCCGCCGCCGCATCCGGTGTTTGCCCCGCACCGACTGCCAGAGGCGGTTGCAGCCCAGGCGCTGACAGTAGGGGGCCTAGCTCCTCGAACGAGAAGCCTTTCTTTTTCGTGGACTTTTCCAGCTCGGGAAAATACCGGGTGACAAACCCTTGGTAGGCGGCCCAATCACCGGACTCTTGCGCGGCCTGCAGCGCCACGGGATTCAGGGCGGAGAACTGACGAAATTCCGCTTCCGTCGCCTCGCGCTGCTTCCGATCTTGGCGCTCACGGTTGCTGCGGAGCGCCGAGGCGAGCCCCCGCGCGAATCCCCCACCGAATCCGCCGACGCTGGTACCAGCCGCCATCACAGACTCCTTTAGGACATCGCGACGCCGGTCCCACCCGTATTGGGCTTGGACCCGAGCATGCCCCCCTCACGAGTGAGGTACTGGCCGAGCAGATCACCGACGCCACTCCCAACATCACTCCACATCGCCATCGTCTGGCCACGCTTCTGTACGTCCAGACTCTCGCGAGTGAGCACCGCGTTAATCAACGCGTTGAGATCCATGCTGGCGACTTGGTCGGCATTCAACCCGAGCGCCTGCAGTTGTGGCCCGAGCTGCGCCAATCCCGCTACAGCCCCTTGTCGCGCCTGCGATGTAATGTCACCGAGCTGCTGGGCCTGCTGCACGTAGCTGCCGGCGATGGCCGATCCCTGCCCGCCGCCTCGTGGCGCGAACCGCGCGACGGCATTGCGCGCGGCGTCGTACTGATCGATCACCTTGCCACGCTCGGGCGCCGTCGCCTCCATCATGGCCGCCGGATCGCCGCCGATCAGCTTTTTGAAATAGTCCAGGACCGGCGACAGCGCCTCTTGCCCCTGTTGCCGGAGATCCGATCCTTCCTGGCCGAGGCGATCCGATCGATCTTTGAGGAGTTGATTGATGTCGATGCTGCCGTCACCGGGTTT
>Ga0137435_1000464_pt1 | contig 13581 bp, 11 predicted proteins | sample EasRivERMGT100_2_FD_104904 | JGI IMG/M metagenome (GOLD analysis project Ga0137435, IMG submission 104904) | Soil microbial communities from meander-bound floodplain in the East River, Colorado, USA - East River MetaG ERMGT100_2 | ecosystem: Environmental > Terrestrial > Soil > Floodplain ... | reverse complement strand
TCTTCAGTCAGGTGAATCGCGCTCTCTTCCTCGGCGTGTGTTTCAGCGACCGTCGCGGCTGGTGGCGGCGCACTCCGGGAGACTGGCTCAGTGCCGCACGCTGCTGCGATCACGCCCGCAGCGACGATCGATCCTTTAAGTACTGGCATTCTCATCGAAGCACTCCGGCAACAAAGTCAACGGTCAATCGACTGCGCGCAGCGTCGAGCCGCCTGTCGATGACCGTCATCCGCGTGTCCAATGCGTCACGGCGAATCAGCAGAAAATCCATCAGATTCATCTCGCCAGCTTCGTAACTGCGCCTGCCGAGCGTCTCGTTGTCCGCGAGGCTTGGCAGGGAGTCTCTCTGCAGATTGGCGGCAAGTGCGGTGCGCTGCTCGTAGACCGCGTACGCGGTGCGCAGTTCCGCCAGGGCGGTCTCTCGGGCAATTTCAGTCTCGAGACGCGCCCGGCTTGCGCGCGCGAGGCCGGCCGCAAGCGTGCCCTTCCCGCGCTGAAACGTTGGAAGGGTGACCGTGAGCCCGCCGAGGACAATCTTATCGGCTTGTTCGTGAGCGTATCCGACACGTAATCCGACGTCGGGGCCCGCTAGCGCCTTCCCGAGCTGGGCCTGGGCTTCACCCTCGCGTAGTTCCGCCCCGAAGACGTCGAACTCGGGTCGCTGTTCGACACGTGCTGCCAGCTGATCGACCGGCGGCGGCGGAGCGATGTCAAGAGAACCCCGCAGCTCAATCGGCTCGTTGGCAGGCAGCCGCAAGAGAGCTCGGAGGGTTCCAGCGACGGCCGTCAAATCAGCCCGCGCTGAAACAAGCGTGCTGGCGGATCGTGCCGTGTCTATTCGCGCCAGGTTCACGTCAATTGCGGCGATAGCGCCAAACGCAAACCGGCGTTCAGTCGCATTCAGCAATTCTCGTGCGACGCTGTCCCCTTCCTCTGCGACCTGCAGCCGTTCCGTCGCCGCGACCGCTTCGAGGAACGCCGTTGCCGCGTCGAAGATGACATTCCGCGCGGTCTGCTGCACCTCGGCTCGCTGGCGTTCAACCCCCGCACGTGCGCCGGCGATACGCGCCTGGCGCTGGCCGCCAGTCTCGAACTGCTGCGACATCACCAGCTCGAGATCGGTCGCGCGCGGGTCAGAACCCCATCGGGGACCCGCGGCAGCCTCGACGGTCGGATTGTCACGCAGCCGCGCTGAGGCATCGACCAATGCCGCCTCTGCTTCCGCGATGCGGGCACGCGACACGACCACCGCGCCTCCCTGGTCGCGGGCCCGGGCAATGGTCGCTTCAAGAGTGAGTACGGTCTGGGCGGCTGCGGCCACGGGCGCTCCTGCAAGCAGCCACGCAGCCGCGACCGCGCGAACGACACGAAACATAGGACTCCTCTGCACAGACGGGCGTCACACTCGAGCGTGACGCGCAGTTAACGCGTCTTATGTCAGCGAGTCTTTTGGAATGTGGAAGATACGAGGCGGAGCTGGATCGAGAGGAACATCAGATCGTCGCAGCAACGCCCTCGAGGGGACCGTATCCGCGGGCACGGCGTCAACGACCGGCGTCACGAAGGCGGCGACTCGTGCGCAACACATACAGCGTGCGCAGTTCAGTGGGCAGGGATCATTGGTGGAACCCGCAGTCGACTCCGTGCAGTCGTCTGCCGCGATGAGGATCAGCAGATCGGTTGTCTGTAGCGTGAAAGCGCCGAGCCAGACTGCGAGGAAGAGCCGCGCCACCGGTTCACGATACCATGCGAAGCGCTCCCTCCTTGTTGGAAATCACCTGATGCATGGGCATTTGACGGATCGTCGCATTCGAGAGGGCGAAGCCTGGGCCGCCATCTTTTTCACGATGGCACTCGGCGGTCGGTTTATCCCTGGCTTCGGGATCTTTTTGACCGTGGGTCCGACGGAACACCGCATGTAACAGGCTGGTTCGGTTGAACAGACCACGGCGCGGCGCATGGTGCGAGCGTAGTTACCGGTGCGGTTCTTCCGAGGATCCGCGCTGTCCGGGTGACACGTGAAAGAATCCTAAGAACCCGATCGCTTCGCTACGCCCCGATAGAGAAAGCCTCCGAACTTCGGTGCTCCCTTCAGATAGCCGTGCTCGAGCTGTTCTATCTCGAATCCGGCTTGCTCGATCAACGCTGAGATGCGTCGGTTCAGGGGACCGGAAAGGGTGACGCCGCGATTCGCTTTCGCGCGAGTCTTGCGGATGTCGCCGAAGGATCGACCCCCACGACTCTTGTCACCATGCGCGGATAGTGCGGAAGGTTGAGGCCCGTGCCGAAGCCGACCTCGAGAACGGTGCCCTTCACGTTTTCGAGGCATCGCGTTCGCTCATCCTTCATCGCCTTCGTGTTCATGGCGACGTTGACGATGTGCGGGAGAACGCGGTTTTCGTAGAAGCCCATGATCAGTGATCGTATCCCTCGTCAGAACCAGATCGCCAGACACTGATCGCCTGCCCCACACACAAAATTCCGGACACCTCGCCACAACCAGTGATCACGTGCCCATTCGCAAAGGATCGGCTCCCACAACCGGCGATCACCTGCCCATTCGCAGGCGATCGCCCGCCAGAACCCGTGATCACCTCTCCATTCGCAGGTGATCACCCGCCACAACCGATGATCTGAAAACTACCGGCTGACGAGTTTACAACTTGTCAACTCCGCCAAACTCAGGGGGTGCGGCTGGCTGGCAGTTTAAGCCCACCTCGCACTGCGCCGCAGCCATCGCCTCGCGCACGCGCCGCGCACCACGCGGGCTGCGTGGGCGGCGCTTCGGTGTGGCCATACCCGAAGGTATCGTCGTCCCGCTATCGCGCGAATCGGTCTGTGGGGAAACCATCAGGGCATGAACATCTTCGCTAAGTGCCACAAGGCCCATGCGAAGAACGCCACGAACGTGATGATGGTGAGGATTCTGAGACCGGCGCTGACGATTCGAGCTTCCCAGCGGGCGAGGGGGTCGTTCATTCGGTGCTCTCCTTAAGGTTCGAAGAGCACAAGAACGTGAAACGTTTTAGCTGCAATCCCCGCGAAAGTCAATTTAACGGTTCATAATTCCCAGAGCCACTTCGGCCGGCGTGCAGGGCGGCCCTTGCGGAATGTAACCCCGCCAGACACCGCGTACGCATCGTCGGGGTGCGGTTGTCGCAGCAGATTTCCTCGGGGCCGGGAACCCGCTGGGCGTTCGAGGTTGTGGGCTAGCTACGCGGCAGCCGTCGTCTTGCGCTGGGAGATGGCTGCGCGGCGCCGGCCGCCGATCGACTGGCGTGTCCAGCCCTGCGGCTTCGTCTCGCGCAGCGGTTGAATGTCCGCCTCGATCAGCTGGGGCAAGACCCGTTAATCCCGCCTCGCTTCCTCGCTATTCTTCCAATACAACTGAATACGCCTAGTAGTAGACGAGTTACCTCCAGATTGGCGAATCGGAATGTGCAGGCTTGGGCTTGGCGGGTGGTATGAGCAGCGAGCCAGTTGCCAGCGGTATGCCATCACGAGCCCTTCGTCTGGTACCCTCGAACTGACGGTGTCCGCTCCGGTCTTCAACTTTGACGTCGATATCGTGAGACCTGATGGAACGTTCGCGACCTAATTACGGGAGCGGAACGAGAGTTTGCCATGTCGGTGATCGAGGAACAGATCCGACTCGCCAGGATCCGTCTCGCCGGTATGTTAAATCACATTCTTGGCGGTCCCACACGAGCGCTCGGCAGATGACCGAGACGCCGGCAACAACCTGACGGTCAGTGTTGCGTTTGGAAAGACCGCGCCCTGTTCATTCGCCGCCGCCCAGAGGGACGACTTGCACGGCGGCGTCGCGCACTTCCTCCAGAAACCTGTTAAGCGTCGAGCCCTTCAGCAGAATCTCCCATCGACTCCGCGCACTCTGTCCGAAGATCACGTGTGTAATGCCTTCACGCTGGGCGAAGGCGATGAGTCCGTCCGCAGGCCGATCTGCTCTTACACGTACTATCGTCGCACCCAATTCTTCTGCGAGGGTGATGTTGCGTTGAAGCGCTTCTCGATACTCAGGCTTGATGTGGCCCGGTGCTTCGCGCGGCGTTTCCACGTACACGGCGTACCAGCGCGCGCCGAACCGCGATGCGATTCGCGCCCCTGCACGAATCACACGAGGGGCGTCGGCGCTGGAGCTCATGCACACCATAACGCGCTCAGGAATCAGGGCCGGTTCCAGACCTTCGCGCTGCCGGCGGGAGGCCGCCTTCTCGCCCACTTCATCGGCAACGGCGCGAAGCGCTAGCTCACGGAGCGTGGAAAGGTTGGTCTCCCGAAAAAAATTCGTGAGCGCCTGTTCCACCTTCTCGGGCCGATAAACCTTGCCCTGGCGCAAACGCGTGCGGAGTTCTTCGACCGTCACATCCACGTTGACGACTTCGTCTGCTCGATCGAGGAACGTATCTGGGACGGTCTCGCGCACGCGTACGCCGGTGACGCGACCGACCGCATCGTTTAACGTCTCGAGATGTTGAATGTTCACGGCCGTCATCACGTCGATGCCGGCATCCAGGATTTCCATCACATCTTGATAGCGCTTTTCGTGACGGCTGCCAGCGACATTCGAGTGCGCGAGCTCGTCGACCATGCAGAGCTGGGGCTTTCGTGCGAGGACGGCGTCGAGATCCATTTCTTCCAGGATCACACCGCGATACTCGATCTTGCGCCGCGGAACGAGTTCCAGGTCGCCAAGCAGTGACTCGGTGTCCGCGCGCCCGTGCGTCTCGACAAATCCAATCACGACGTCAACGCCGTCACGGCGCATGGCGTGTGCATCCTGAATCATCGAGTAGGTCTTTCCCACGCCTGGTGCGGCGCCGATGTAGATGCGCAGGCGGGCGCGATTCTGTGTGTGTAGCTTGGCGAGCATCTGCTCACCGGTAGGTCGGTCTCTCTCTGGCACCGCCTCATCGTAGCGTGCGATTTCGGATCGGATTTACGTCGTTATGAACTCTTTACGCCTTTTTTGCTGAACCCTGCGTCCGTTTGAACGTTGGCGGAAGGTTTCTTTCCTTATGACTTCTTTACGAACTCTTGATCACTTTCCTACGAAACCAGGCCCTAGACTGGACGAGTTATGAGCACTCATTTTGGCGACAAAACCGCGGGAGCCGGTGGCGATGACCACAAGGTCATCCCCTCGGGCGGATTCGGATTCTCCCACTAGCGAGGTGTCTCGTGCTCGATGTTGTCTTCGTCGGAGTCTCGGTTCTCTTCTTCGTCGTGAGCATCGGCTACGTGGCTGCCTGCGATCGACTGATGAAGTGAGGTGACATGTGGGCTTGGATTACGCGATCGGTCTCCTCGTGAGCATCGGCATGCTCGGCTACCTGATTCTCGCGATGTTGAGACCGGAGAAGTTCTGACATGACTGTCAACGGTTGGCTCCAGATTTTGTTCTTCCTGCTTGCCATTTTCCTCGTGACGCCGGTCATCGGGGGCTACATGGCTCGAGTGTTCACACGTCAACGCACCTGGCTGGACCCGATACTTCGACCGTTCGAGCGGCTGGTCTACCGCCTCACCGGCGTTGACGAGACTCGCGAGATGCGATGGACCGAGTACGCCGTTGCGCTGCTCCTTTTCAGTTTCGTCTCGATGATGGTGCTGTACGCGATGCAGCGGCTGCAGTCTGTGCTGCCCTGGAATCCACAGGGCTTCGCCGGGATTGGGCCGGCTCTCGCCTTCAATACCGCCGCCTCGTTTACGACCAACACGAACTGGCAGGCATACGGCGGCGAAACGACCATGAGCTATTTCACACAGATGGCCGGCCTCGCCTACCACAACTTCGTGTCGGCGGCAGTCGGTCTCTCGGTCGCGATCGCATTCATCCGCGGCATCGCCCAGAAGGAGAAGGATACCCTCGGCAACTTCTGGGTGGATATGCTGCGCGCGTCACTGTGGGTGCTGTTGCCGATCGCGATCGTCGGCGCGCTGTTCCTCGTCTCGCAGGGCGCGGTGCAGAACTTCAAGCCGTACGACACGGTGCAGACGGTCGAGGGCGCCACGCAGGTGATCGCGCAGGGGCCGGTGGCCTCGCAGGAGATCATCAAGCAGTTTGGCACGAACGGCGGCGGCTTCTTCAATGCGAACAGCGCGCATCCGTTCGAGAACCCGACCCCACTCGCAAACTTCCTGGCGATGTTCGGCATTTTTGCCATCTCGTCGGGCCTCACCTACACCCTCGGCTCGATGACCGGGTCGCGGCGACACGGCTGGGCCGTATGGGCCGCGATGGCGTTGCTTTTCCTCGCTGGTGTCACCGTCGCGTACTGGGCGGAAGCACGCGGGAACCCGATGCTGACCGCGGCGGGGGCCGACCAGACGACCACGCCCATGTCGCCCGGGGGCAACATGGAAGGGAAAGAGGTCCGGTTCGGTATCGCCAACACAGCGCTCTTCGCCACCGTGACCACCGATGCGAGTTGCGGCGCGATCAATGGCTGGCACGACTCGTTCACGCCGTTAGGCGGACTCGTGCCCCTGGCGAACATCCAGTTGAGCGAGGTTGTCTTCGGCGGCGTTGGCGCCGGCATGTACGGCGTCCTGGTCTACGTCATCCTGGCGGTCTTCATCGCCGGTCTCATGGTCGGCCGCACACCCGAATACCTCGGCAAGAAGATTCAGGCGTTCGAGGTGCAGATGGCGATGCTGACGGTGCTCATCTTCTCGCTGATGATCCTGGCGTTCACGGGGATCTCGAGTGTGTCGCCGGACTTCGGCACATCGAGCATCTTCAATCCCGGTCCGCACGGGCTCTCCGAGGTGCTATACGCGTACTCGTCCGCGACCGCCAACAATGGCTCGGCATTCGGCGGCATCAGCGTCAATACGAACTGGTACAACACCACGCTCGGCCTGGCCATGCTCTTCGGACGGTTCTTCATGATCATTCCGCCGCTTGCCATTGCCGGAAGCCTGAGCCGCAAGAAGCACATTCCCGCGTCTCTCGGCACGTTCCCCGTCACCACGCCGCTCTTCACGGCGCTGCTCGTGGGCGTGATCGTGATCGTCGGCGCGCTGACCTTCTTTCCCGCGCTCAGCCTCGGCCCGATCGTGGAGCACTTCATGATGAACGCGGGACAGGTGTTCTGATGGCCACACACGCACAATCGCTCTGGGATCCGCAGATCATCCGCCGCGCGCTCGGGGATTCCTTCCGAAAGCTCCATCCGCGCACGATGGCGCGGAACCCGGTGATGTTCGTCGTCGAGATCGGCAGCGTGCTCACCACGCTTCGCTTCATATATGACGCCGCGACCGGCGGTGGCAATCTCGGCTTCGAGTTCCAGATCACGTTCTGGTTGTGGCTCACCGTGCTTTTTGCCAACTTCGCCGAGGCGATGGCCGAAGGCCGCGGCAAGGCGCAGGCCGATACCCTGAGGCGTGCGAAGACCGAGACGGTCGCCAAACGCGAGCGACCGGACGGGACGTACGAAGTCGTGCCGGCGCCGTCGCTCCGGAAAGGCGACATCGTCCGTGTGGTGGCCGGCGAGGTTATCCCTGCCGACGGCGACATCATCGAGGGTGTCGCATCGGTCGATGAAAGCGCCATTACCGGCGAATCGGCGCCGGTCATTCGCGAGTCGGGCGGCGACCGCTCTGCGGTCACCGGCGGCACGAAGGTGCTGTCCGACTGGATTCGGGTGAAAGTGACGGTGAATCCGGGCGAGACGTTCCTCGACCGGATGATCGCGCTCGTCGAGGGAGCCGAGCGGCAGAAGACGCCAAATGAGATCGCGCTCAACATCCTGCTGGCGGGGCTGACGATCGTGTTCCTGATCGCCGTCGTCACGCTCCAGCCGTTCGCGATTTATTCGGGTGCCCCGCAGTCCGTGTTCGTGCTGGTTTCGCTGCTGGTCTGTCTCATCCCGACGACGATCGGCGGCCTGCTGTCGGCGATCGGCATCGCCGGCATGGATCGGCTGGTGCAGCACAACGTGCTGGCAATGTCGGGGCGCGCTGTCGAAGCCGCCGGAGACGTCCATACGCTGTTGCTCGACAAGACGGGGACGATCACACTCGGGAACCGTCAGGCGAGCGAGTTCCTTCCGCTTCCGGGCATCAGCGAGGCGGCGCTCGCCGACGCCGCGCAGCTCGCGTCGCTGCCGGACGAGACGCCGGAAGGTCGATCGATCGTCGTGCTCGCCAAAGAGAAATACGGCCTGCGTGGACGCGAGCTGTCACCGCAGCAGGCCACGTTCGTCGCGTTCACGGCGCAGACGCGTATGTCGGGCGTCGACCTGCGCGTGCAGCGGGCCGCGATGGTGACGGCGGGTGCCGCGTTGGCCACCGGAGACGCGGACCTTCGGGAGATCCGGAAGGGTGCCGCCGATGCTATCGAGAAGTGGGTCGTCGCCAAGGGCGGAACCGTGCCTGAGCAGCTCGCGGGAATCGTGCAGCGCATTGCGCGCGCCGGCGGCACGCCGCTCGTTGTGGCTGAAGGCCGTCATGCGCTCGGCGTCATTCACTTGAAGGACATCGTCAAGGGCGGAATCAAGGAGCGCTTCGCGCATCTCCGCGCCATGGGTATCAAGACGGTGATGATCACGGGCGACAACCCGCTCACGGCCGCCGCCATTGCGTCCGAAGCAGGGGTGGACGACTTCCTGGCCCAGGCGACGCCCGAGGACAAGATGGCGCTCATCAAGCGGGAGCAGGCCGACGGCAAACTCGTCGCGATGACCGGCGACGGCACCAACGACGCCCCGGCGCTCGCCCAGGCCGACGTCGGCGTCGCGATGAACACGGGCACTCAGGCGGCGAAGGAAGCGGGCAACATGGTCGATCTCGATTCGAACCCCACGAAGCTCATCGAAGTCGTAGAGATAGGCAAACAGTTGCTCATCACACGGGGAGCGTTAACCACCTTTTCGATCGCCAACGACGTCGCCAAGTACTTTGCGATCATCCCTGCGATGTTTCTGGCTACGTTTCCAATGCTCGGCGCGCTGAACATCATGGGGCTTCGCACGCCGCAATCGGCGATTCTGTCGGCCGTGATCTTCAACGCGCTCATTATCGTCGCGCTCGTTCCGCTGGCTTTACGGGGCATTCGGTATCGGCCCGAGGGCGCCGCAGCACTACTCCGGAGAAATCTTCTGATCTATGGCGTCGGCGGCATCATCGTCCCGTTCATCGGGATCAAGGCCATCGACGTGGTGATCACGGTCCTTGGACTCGCCTAGTCGTAGAACGGCCTGAAGGCCGGCGGAGAGCATGTATGAATATCAACCGTAACCTCATCATCGCCGTGCTGATGACCATCGTGACCACGCTGTTGCTGGGGGTCGTCTATCCACTGGCGATCACGGCCATCGCCCAGGCGGTGTTCCCGAATCAGGCCAACGGTCAGTTGATCGAGCGAAACGGGACGGTGGTTGGGTCGAGCCTCATTGGACAGGGATTCTCGTCGCCGGGGTACTTTCGTCCCAGGCCGTCGGCCGCCGGGATGGGCTATGACGCGGCCAATTCGGCAGGCAGCCAGCTTGGCCCCACGAACAAGAAGCTGATCGACGCGGTCACCGCCAACGTCGAGGCGGCGCGGAAGGAGAGTCCGAACGCTCCAGTGCCCATCGACCTCGTGACGACGTCGGCCTCCGGGTTCGATCCACACATTTCGCCGGCCGCTGCTGACTTCCAAGTGCCGCGTGTGGCTCGCGAACGAGGCATTTCGGAAGCGGACGCCCGACGTCTCGTCGAGGCCAACACCGCCGGACGGCAGCTCGGTTTCTTTGGCGAGTCGCGCGTGAACGTCCTCGAGCTCAATATCGCGCTCGATTCGCAGTATCCGGTCAAGAAGTAGATGACCGGTTGCAAGCCGGTGTCAGGGCTTGCGGAATACGATGAGCCATCATGGGTCTTCGTCCGTCGGCCCATCGATGAACCGTTCCTCTCTGGTGACCGTCTGCGTGGTCGATCAATACCTTGCCGATCGTTCAGCAGCTCGAAGAGGACGTTCAGGCAAGTCGACGCCTCACGTGCTGGGCGAAGGGCCCGGATATGTGCTCTATTCCCTGATGGACTGTGGTTCGGTTGGCTGTGATGCGTTTGATTGCTGCGCTCATCGATCTCTACTCGCTGGTCGTCCTGGTCGGCATCATCTTGTCGTGGCTGCCAGCGGCTCGACGAAGCCCGCTCCGAATGATGGTCTACCGCCTGACCGAACCTGTACTTGCGCCGATCCGCCAGGCGCTTCCGCCGATGGGCGGTGTGGATCTTTCGCCGATGGTGCTACTGCTCGCGCTGCAGCTCCTGAAACGTATCGTGTGAGCAACCGTGCCCGCGACGGACGTTGTTGGCAGCATCATTGAGCCGGATCATCTCACCACTGTGCGCATGACGTGTCCTGCGGTTGCCGTGACGCGGTCCAAGCCGCCTCTTGTGGTTGTTACAGGTCCGCGAATCTGTAGCCAACCCACGGTTCCGTGAGGATGTACTTGGGAGATGACGGGTTCGGCTCGATTTTCTTTCGGAGCAAACCAACCAGTACCCGCAGATGCTCCGGCTGGTCAACGACGTGCGAGCCCCAGACGGCTTTCAGGATCGCGCGATGGGTGAGTACGCGTCCCGGGTGCAGGGCGAGAAACGTGAGCAGCTCGAATTCTTTAGGCGTGAGACGTACTTCTTCGCCCTCTCTGAGCACTCGAAATCGTTCCCGGTCGATGACCAGGTTCCCTCGCACGATTGGCTCGCTCGGTGGCGAGGGATTGTCGACTCGCCGCAATGTGGCACGGATACGGGCGAGTAACTCTTCAGCGCCAAACGGCTTGGTCACGTAGTCGTCGGCACCGGCGTCCAAGGCGCTCACTTTGTCACCTTCCGCGCCCCGTGCCGAGAGGATCAGGATGGGAACGCTCGCGGTGTGCCGCACTCGACGGCATACTTCGACTCCGTCGATATCCGGCAAGCCGAGATCGAGCACGATCAGATCCGGTTTATCGCGCTCCACGGCCTGGAGCGCGGCTCGACCGCTCATGGCCGACAGCACGTCATAGCCGCGCGCTCGCAACAAGGGACCCACGGTGGCAATGATGTTCGGTTCGTCATCGACAATGAGAATGCGCGCGGCCATCGTTATTTCATCACCGTCGCTGCGCGCACTGGCCCCGGCACGACAATCGAAAATTTCGCGCCTGCGCCGGGCAGGTTCTCGGCCCAGACGTGCCCTCCAGCTGCCGCCAACAATCCTCGTGTGATCGACAGCCCCATTCCCGTACCCAGTGACGCTTGACGCGCCGCACGTCCGCGATAGAAACGCTCAAACAGGTGATCGAGCTCGCTCGGATCGAGCCCTGGTCCGTGATCCGTGACCGCGATATGTAATCCATCCGGTTCCACCCTGGCCTGAACGAAGATCTCTCGGTCCGCCTCCGAGTAGAGCGCCGCATTCTCCAGCAAATGGGACAGCGCGACCGATACGAGGCGTGGATCGATTTCCACCTCTCGCTCGGCATCTGCATCCACACGCAGTGCGTGTCGCTCCAGCATATGCCTGACGTGAGCGACGGCGGCATCGACCACGTCTGCGGCGGCGACCCACTGCCGGTCAATATCGATCGCGGCGGCGTCGATACGCGCCATGTCGAGAATGTCCTGGAACAGGCGGGTCAGTCGGTCGAGCTCGGCAATGGCCGCACCCGTCTGCTCGCGCCGATCATCAACCGACAAATCGCCACGCAGGTTTTCCACGGCCGTTCTGATTGCCGTTAACGGCGTCCGCAGGTCATGACTAAGAGACGCGAGCAACGTGGCCGCAAGGTCCGCCTTCTGTCGCACGAGCTCCGCCGCATCACGTTCCGTCAGGAACTGTACCCGTTCGATTGCGATCGCCACGACGCCCGCGACCGCGTCGACGGTGCCGATGTCGAGCGTCGGTGACGCCGCCGCAAGGAGCCCGATGGCTTTCGTGCCGTGACGCAACGGAACAATCGATACCTCGTTCTTGTCTCCAGCACGGGTGTGGCCCCCGTACGCACGTTGGCGAGCGTCGAACTCCAGCGTGCCTCGCGCCTGCGCCAAGGCAGTGTTCAACACATTCGCATCGATGGTGACGTCCTCACCGCCGCCTTGATGTACCTGCCAGCCGTTATCGGCGGGCAGGCAGATCGCGACCCTGGACAGTTCAAAGCGCCGGGCGACGTGCTGGGCCAGGACGTCGATGGCACTGGAGGTCTCAGTGGTCAGGAGCACATCCCGAGTCAGATCGAATAGACGGGTCACCTCGTTTCGTCGCGCGATCGCTTCGCGAGCGCGATCCTGTGCCGCCGCCGATAGATTGCTGGCAATAACCGCAACGACGAGGAACGCGAACAGGGCGATCCAGTTCTGCGGATCGGAGATCGTGAATGTGTTCACAGGAGGAAGAAAGAAAAAGTTCAGCGTGAGCATCGCCAGGATTGACACGATAATGGCGATTCGTAGACGCGCGAGTGTCGCGGTACCGAGTACGACCAGGAGTAACGTGAGCGCCACCGTCGTGGCACTTACGTCGGGCAACGTGCGAAGCAGTCCGGTGACAGCGCCAATCACGACGAGGCCACCGAGGAACACGAGCGCATCGCGTGTGGAAATGGGACGCGGCATGGTCAGGAGAATTCAATTCTGAGCTTCTTTTCGGTTCTTTACGGCTTTTTTATGCGTCGGGACCTAGTGTGAGTGGAAGGCGGGTGTATATGCAGCGAGGCACTTTGGCTCACGCGTGAGCGATTTCACCGGGATGAATTGAATGGGATCCCCGCGGACTATCTGGCGGCTGACGGTGGCATCGCTTCGGACCCGAGTGACCGCTGGCTGTTCGATCGCCCTCATGATGATGGGCGCCGCGACTGGCTGCATGAATGCGCCGGAAACTGCTTTGCAGCGGTTGTCAGAGGCGAACCGGCTGGCGGCGGACCTCCTCGTTCAATTCACCAAGGCCGGAGATGCCGCGAACCGGGCCGTGATGGCAGACACTGACGATGCGTCTGTCGCGTTTGCGCACGAAGCCGAGCAGGCGACGCAGGCCGTCCAGAGAGATACCGACGCGCTGGGGCCGATTCTTGTGGGCCTTGGTTATTCGAACGAAACCCATTTGCTCGAGGAGTTCGGCAGCCGATTCTCCAAGTATCGCGCGCTCGACCGCAGCATCCTCGATCTGGCCGTCGAGAACACCAACCTCAAGGCGGCGCGACTCTCCTTCGGTCCGGCTCAGGAGGCGGCCGATGCGTTCCGGGATTCGCTGGAGGCCATTGCGCCCTTGGACCCCGCGAAGGATACCTGGCGCGTCAAGGCGCTCGTCGCCACCGGCGTGGCGAGCGTGCGTGAGATCCAGGTGCTACAAGCGCCCCACATCGCTGAAGCCGACGAGGTGGCGATGACGCGCATGGAAAAGCGGATGGCCACCTCAGAGACGGGTGCCCGGAGCGCACTCGAGACGCTATCGAGCCTGGTCCGACCTGCGTCCCGGCCTCAGCTCGCTGCCGCCACCGCCGCCTTGGACCGGTTCATCGGCCTCAACACTCAGATCGCCGCTTTGTCCCGCCGCAACAGCAATGTCCGCTCCTTGGCGATGTCGCT
>Ga0137435_1000463_pt1 | contig 13622 bp, 15 predicted proteins | sample EasRivERMGT100_2_FD_104904 | JGI IMG/M metagenome (GOLD analysis project Ga0137435, IMG submission 104904) | Soil microbial communities from meander-bound floodplain in the East River, Colorado, USA - East River MetaG ERMGT100_2 | ecosystem: Environmental > Terrestrial > Soil > Floodplain ... | reverse complement strand
GTGTCGCCGGGTGCAACAACAATATCTAATGATATAGACCTATTTATTCACGGTAGGGATTCCGAATCTAATTCTATAGACCTTTTCTTGTCTGGCATAGTCTTAGTATCTAATGATATAAACTTATTCATACTTGGTCCGATACTAATAGACGATTCTATAAACCTATTCGTTAAGCAAAATGACCAAGCGACTAGTGGTATAGATTTATTCATACGTGGTTTACAGACCCCGAATAACCAAGCTTGCCCGGCTTTGGACCCCACATTGCCCATCCAAATAGGTGATGATTTAATTGAAATCTACCAATCAAGGATAGATTCCCTTATTAACCAATTAGGGAAAAATGTGCTACTAGAGTTCAATCCAATAACACAACCATGCACAAATTGTGAATTTGATGTTATTTCCGGAAAATCTAAGGGTATTTATAAGGTAGGGGGTCCAATACCTTTCCCAAGGGGTCAGAAGTGTCCATATTGCAAGGGTATAGGATTTTTAGAAGAACCAGTTTATAAATGCATAAAGTGTTTAATACAATGGAACCCCAAAGATGCTAAGACTTATGGAATCTCTGTTAGCGATCCGCTTAGCATAGTAAGATTTAAGGGATTTTTAACTGATGGGGATGATATGGCTAGAGCGAAGTCGGCAATAGCCAATTATGATATAGATGACCTTATGAAGTTTAGAGTTAAATTGATAAAGGAACCAATTATAGTCGGGTTGAGAGAATCTAGATACATTATAGCTTTTTGGAGATTAATGGATAGCTAATGATTATAAGAGTTAAACCAGCTACGGGGTTCAGTCAGCAATTGAAGGATGGCGTGTCTTCTAGTATGATAAAGCTATTAGACAACAGACTTGCTCTGAATGCCCAGACTGTGTTCATAGCCATAGGTGATTATCTAGCAAGTGTTTTCGAGAAGACCGATGTTGCAAAATCTTTGAGGGGTATTGGAACCGTAGACTTGCCAGCACATTTTGGCTTGTCAGATTCTGACGCTAATGGATTAGTTGATGGTATGGTAAATATCCTCATTAACTCCGTGTTTTTGGGTTCAAAGATAACTCCTAACGGTGGTTCATTGACTATAAGGGCTGTAGCCACAGATTGGGAAAAATATACCAGTCTTCCGGGAGCAAAATATATTTCAGAAAAATCCGGGATAGAAATTCCTGTTGTGGAATGGATGTTAGTTAATCCAGATATAGATATAGGACAGGCGGCTTATGATATAGTTTTCAGAGGGGATTCTGCACAATTTGATACAGTTATACAAACTAATTCTAGAAGCGGTAGGGCTATCATGGTTTCCTTGCAGGATTTGGGTGGTTCGGGTGGATATGCATTACCGGACATACTAAGGCATAATTCCGGTATGAATTTTATAGAATTTGCAATAGGACAGAAGGATGTTGCAAGACGTTGTGCAGAAATATTGATGGAAGGGGTGACGTAATATGAGTCTTACATTCAAAGGAACTAATCTAGGTGGTTTTGCTGGATACGAATTGGTCGATCAATTACAGTACAACATAAAGTTCTGGATAGATTGGGCTTTACTTCATAGGGGCGGATACAGCTTGTATTTGTACGATCAGGACAGCTATTTCGCAGAAAACGAATCTAAATTACATCCGGTCATAGATGAGAGATACCCAATAAATTGCGTCTGGGATGGGGTAGGACGAGAATGGGTATGGGAGTCTGGTGTTACACCTATGAGCGGAGGCGTAGAGCCATTTAGAGTTTCCGGTATCTACATAAATGGGACTTTTGTTTCTAGTGCCGATTTGGGTCCACAGAGGCACCATATAGACTACATGCACGGAAGGGTGATCTTTGAGGAAGAACAAAATCCAGATGATGATATAAGGGCAGAATATTGTTCTAGATCGGTATATGTGGGATTTGCAGATAGTAAGGAATTCCAGCTATTAATGATGGACACTATTCCAGAGTTCCTCACCAATACTGTACCGTCTGGCACACCGTCAAAAGACCATCAAATATGGCTACCGTCTATATTTATAGACACCGATTCCGGGGATGGTAAGGGGTTGCAGTTGGGCGGCGGTCAAATTAAGACTAGAATCATAACTTTGCATATTTTTGCCGATAATCCAAACGATAGGAACCTTTTGATGGATTGGCTCGATTATCAGAATAGATCAGCCTTTTTTATGGCAGATTTAAATAACATCCCCTTCCCATTTAACCATTATGGAGATGTAGCTTCTGGGGCTACAAATTGGGTGGATTTAATGGCACAATATCCTTGGAAAAAGATGAGAATAAGGGAAGGAACATGTAAAAAGATTAATTCCTTGAATACCCAATTATTTAGAGCTACTGTAAAATGGAAAGTCGAAATTGATTTTGGGGGTATATAAAATAGTGGATTTTAATGAAAAAATATATTTCACTAATAGATTTAATTTGTGTATAAATAATTGTTATGGACAGTATTATTGGTTAGTATAATTTAGTGGAGTCAATTTAATGGCAAATAATAGAATATTTTACGCTATTCAGGCAATTGGTTTCGCGCCTCATGAAGTCGCTGCTTCTGGTGGTGCGCCCTCCGGTTTTAATACTGCTCATGGTGTTCAAAGTGTTGGTCTCAATACTACATTCAATCTAGAGCAAGTATTCGAATTGGGCCAATTGGAACTATATGAAAACATAGAAGGTATTCCGTCAATCGAAGTAACAGCACAGAAGGTTCTTGATGGATATCCATTGCTTTATCACCTAGCTACACCAACTGCACCAGCTACATCATTGATTGGTAGATCAAATGAACGTTGCTATGTTGCATTGAATATTTATCCCGATACATTTGATAATGCTTCTGGTACACCGCTACAAATGGTTGGTATGTCTGGTATGTATGTATCAGCCCTTACTTACACCCTAAACGTAGATGGTAACTGCACAGAAGATATAACACTTGTTGGTAATGATAAGATTTGGTACGCTAGCGGAAACGGCTTCACACCAGTAGGGTTCGATGGAACAGATGCTCCGTTCTCTCCAAGCGGTGTTCAAAGACGCGAAGACGTTATAATGGGTTCTGGTGCAAGTGGAAGTCTGTGGCCAACTGATATTCCCGGAATTAATGCAAGCGGCTGGAATCTTCCTGATGGTGATGCATTCTCTGCCCACCTTCAGACCGTAACAATCTCAACAGATTTGGGTCGTGAAGAATTGTTCGAGCTAGGTCGTAGAGGGCCATACCATAGATTCGTTAGCGTTCCTGTCGAAGTGACTTGCGCGATCAACGTTACGTCTAGTGAGGGAGACCTTGTAGACGCACTGGCTGATCCGCCCGGTGGAACAAATCTCTCTGATCAGACTATCAAGATATATATGACAGAAGGGGCTATCTTCGATCTGGGGATTAGAAACAAGTTATCAAGCGTAACTTATGGTGGTGGTGACGCAACTGGTGGAAACGTAGAAGTTACCTATAACTATAGTAACTTCAACAGCTTCACTGTAACTCATCCAGAAGACCCCGCTACCCCATAACTAAAATTTAAAGCATAATTTAAAAGAGCCGAGATTTTTCTCGGCTTTTTTATTTTATTGGACCAATTTGTTACGGCTAACAAAATGGTAGCGAACAAAAATCAGAATCAAGCGTATAATAATCATGGGGCTACTGAATCGTTAGCTTGTTCCTTTCTATAACGATCTTTAGCCCTATTTTTTTGGGATAGACTATGATAAAAAGATATTACAAAAGACTTAGATATCTGATTAAAGAATTCAAGTTTAGACGAAAGTATGGTCACAAAAGTATAGATATTTATAATCTAGATTATGCTGTAGCTAAATTTACATTACCAATGTTAAAGATTTTTAGAGAAAAAACTTTTAGCTACCCACATGATTTAACACCCAAGGAATGGAAAAGTATTTTAGACGATATGATTTATGCTTTTGAATTCAAGGTGAACGAATGGGATATAGAAGATTATTCAAAAGTAAACTTTGATAGAGTTAAAAGTGGTTTTAGCTTATTCGGTAAATATTTTAGAGATTTGTGGATTTAACAAGAACAAAATCCAACAACGGGCGTATAATACGCAGGTAACTTTATTTAGGAGAAAGAAAATGAATAGAATTACAAATGTACTAAGTGCCGCACTAATCCTTTCATGTCTCGCAGGGTGTGCCTGTAAGACCACTGGAAAGATTGGCCCCGGTCGTCTTGATCTTCAGGGTGAAGTTCATGGATACCGTGGGTTTGCCGTTAATCCCAAGAATGGTGAGCGGTCAGTAACTCTTGGCGTTGTAACTGTTGGCGGCGATGCTCGTCTAGAGCCAGTCCAACCCCGCGTACTTGATTTTGGGTTCGGAATTGATGTTCCCGCACAGACGCAACCACAGTAAGTAAAGTAGCTAGTTTGAAAGAAATGGCCCGCTGAAAAGCGGGCTATTTCTCTTGGGGAAAATCTATGAGATGCGAGACTTGTGATAAGGCTATATATACAGATCAATTAAGAGAAAATAAAGAGGCTGCTTGGAACGAATTATATTTCTACTTCAAATTTCAATTCAATCAGGGATACATAACTGATGAAACATATATGCAATTATTTTCTGCTTTAGCAAGATTAGATAGGGAATATTACGAATGCTCAACGAATTGTGGTCACACAGAATCCGACAAATCATAACGCAAGAACAGATAGATGACAGGGTTAAGGAAATTGGTAAGATCATTTCCGATAAATATACGCCCGACATGAATAGGCTTGTACTAATAGGCGTTATGGACGGGGCAGGGCCATTTCTATTCGATCTAATAAAGAATATTGAAACCAAGTTGGAAATCTTCACCATTAAAGTAAAAACTTATGACGGGGTGTATAAATCTAAGTGTATCACCACCCCTCTAAATGAGTTGGCTCACTCTCATGTATCAGGGGCGAACGTTATAGTGGTTGATGATATATTAGATACTGGTGAAACTTTGGACCTAATCAGAAAAAATATATTGCCACTAAATCCAGCAAGATTAGAATCTGCCGTATTACTAGATAAACAAAAGACAGATATTAGACCGGACTATGTTGGGTTTAATGTGTGCAAAGATAAGTTTGTAATAGGGTATGGGCTAGACTACAAGGGGTTCTACAGGAATTTGCCGGGGGTATTTGAATATCATGCCTAAATACTATTGCAAAGCTGGTGAGTACGAGAACATAGTAGATGCCGAAGATGTATTTCGGGCCGCACTCAAATCAGTTACAAAAGCTATAAAAAACAATTCGGATATGGGATTCTTGATGGCTATAAATGAGAAAGGCTTTGAGAGTTCCGAAAATATAGTAACACCAATAATACCCATACTTAAAATAATGGGATTTGAAAAAACTAACGGAGAATGGATGGATATAGTTTGTGAAGGGTTAAAAACTCCGCTTGAAAATATTTGCCCTAAACAGCTTAAGTGGTATATTACAGGAATTTTAGAGGGTAATAATGAGCATAAAATTTAATTACAATAATGAAGCGGTTGAAGTAAAATTCTCTCATGATTTTATATCAAGAGAAGATGCGCTTTTTGCTGGTATCAAGTGCGTATCAGAAGAGGGGAGAAAGGTAACTATAGCAAAGATACTTAAGAATAACCAAGAGATATGTCAAGGAGTATCTATCTGTAGACCGCCAGATAATTTTGATAGGGCTATTGGAAGAAAGATAGCTCTTAGATGTGCGACATTAGAAATCGGCGATAAAGGATTTAGGACAAAAATATGGGACGAATACAGGAAGAATTGCAAATGAAAAAGAAAAGAGAAATAGACAAGAACATTCTAGAATCAATAAATTCTCCAAACGCTTGGAGTCCAGAATTGGAAGATAAGTGGCTTAGACAATTAGGGAGACTATCAAATAAAGAAATCTATGAACAATTCCCGCCATGTAAAAAGCCTCCACATATTTCTAAGGTGGTAACATGAAAAAACAAACTCTATGGAACAGCGAATGGAATTGTATAGTTTGTGGTAAGCAACTTTTGAATATTTGTTTGATGCCAGACGATGAAGAGTATGATAATTCTGGGGTCCATCCCAATATAGAGGGTGGAACGGCAGAGATAAGTTTTGGATACGGTTCCAGAAATGATCAGATAGAGAACCTTCTTGAGTGCGCGAATTACAAATATATAGCCTGCCTGTGCGATGATTGTTTTGATGAAAAACGGAAATTAATCAAAAAAGTTTATATTCTTGAGAAGAAAGAGTTTATTATAAGAGAGGAAGAGTAATGAAGATATTGTCGATAATTTTATCCTCTTTTGTCGTACTATTGTTCTGTAATGGTTGCGTACCCTTGGATATAATAAGATGTATTATTAACGATTCTTGGTGCCTATAGCACAATCCAATTAAATAAATCAATTTCACTTCCAACCCCTCTATTCTGAGGGGTTTTGTTTTCATAATTGTGTATAAAATAGGGGATAGATTTAGGACTTTCGACACCATTTTTGTGTTGGGAAAGGGTTATGGATTCACTTCAATCAGAACGCCTTATAGATCAAATTTCATGCGGTAAGGTTATTACCAAACAGAAATTAAGAAATAATTCTATAATTGAATTGTTACTTTATCCTCCCACCGCATTAGATAAGAGTATCGCCGCCAATATATATCAGGAAAAATACGATGAAGGTCTTTCTTTGGGCATATTGACTGAAAAAGAATTGATGTATTATTTGATAGAGACAGAACAATGGTCTGTAGAAAATAATATCAAAATAGAAACAATGAAAGACGATATAAAGAAAATAACTAAGGGGTTGCTTGACTTTATATTGCAGACCGATAAGCTTGAAAAAGCAAGGTTGATGCTTAGGAAGGTCGAAAGATCATTATACGAATTAATACATGAAAAGAATAATCTATTGATAAATAGTGCAGAGAATTACGCTTCCATGCAACAGCAAAGATACTTGATATCCAAAGTCACCCACAGACCCGACCGTGAGAAATTATGGTCTAGCGATTCGGAGTTTGAATCCGAACAAGATTTAGAATTGATAAATAGACTGACAAGGTTATTTTTTGAAGAGTCTAGGATGGGTTCTAGAACTATAAGGTCTGTCGCTAGATCGTATCCTTGGAAGCTTATTTGGGTATCGTCTAAGAGCAATAATACGCTATTTAACTTATCTCCATCGGAATGGACCGATAATCAGAAGTCATTGATTTATTGGTCAAATATATATGATAATGTTATGGAGTCTCACGAAAGACCATCTAATAGAATAATTGAAGATGATGATCTAATGGATTCTTGGTTTATTAGACAAGCAGATAAGATGGAGTCACAAACCAATAAGAATAACATTAACAACATGATAAAAGATAACGGTAAGCCCGGAAGAAAAGAGACATTCATAGTAACAGACCCACAATCTGCTAAAGAGGTTTACAGCATGAATGATCCACACGCTAGAGTAAAATTAAAAGCAAAAGAAAAGATGATAGTAAAACACGGTGCTTTAAAAGAACAGGATTCTCCAGATAGCCAAGAGGAAATGAGGACGCAAATAACCAAACAGTTTATGAAGAAAGGAAGATAGTATGGAAAAGGAATGTGACGACAAAGCATATGAAATTAATCAGGAAGAAAAAAGAGAACGCAGGGCTAAACTTTTAGAAAGCATGAAAGCCCGATTCAAGAAAATAGCTAAGAAAAAGTTTACCACATGTTTTATATTCGCTATTTCAGAATTTGAAAAAGTTTGGGGTCAAGAACTTTGGGGTCATGGACTACCAGAAGATCAATTAACCGACAAACAAAAAGCTAATAGGGAAAGATGGGGGCAAGTTAGAAGAGATATTTTAGACAAGGGTAATAGTCAATTAAGGGGTTTTGAATCCGAAATTGATGTTCATGATCTAGAATTCAAAGGATATTCTATGACATTTGTTGTTAAAGAAGGAGATAAAAATGGATCAAATTAAGGAAGAATTTGTAGATAAGGATGTTAATGGGAATGATGTGGATTTTGTAGTTGTGTATCCGGGGCATAAAGCTATCCAAGATGCAAACCTACAGTACAATTACAAAATGTCTAAGTTGATCAGAGAGGCGATTAAGGGTGACGAAAGACTTTTGATAAGGTCGGAGTTGGAAGATCACCTAACCAAGATAGGTATTTGGACAAAAGAAGATTCCTTGAAGATGGAGCAATTGGCTAATAAGATAAGAGCATCCGAACTTCTTATGAGAAGGGGCGGGATCAAAAAGTCCGAAGGGAAGCAAATTGCTATAGAAATGAGCAACTTTAGAAACGAAATGTTGAAACTATATCAGAAGAGACAACAGTTTGATTCTATAACTGCTGAATCCGTAGCAGAAAATCATAGATTTAACTTCCTTGTTACTAAATGCGTTAGGGTGAAACACACTAACGAACCATACTTTAAAAACCTAGATGATTATCTTGAAAGAGCTTCAGAATCTGTAGCCATAAATGGGGCAAAAATTCTCTCCAAAATGATTTACGGATTACAAGACGATATAAAGTCTACACTATTTGAAATCCAATGGTTGAAGTCAGCCGGTTTCGTTGATGATGCTGGAAGATATATAGACTCTGATGGCAATCTCACAGACAGAGATGGTAGAAAGATCAATGAACACGGAAGATATATAAATGAAAATGGGCAACTTATAGATAAGAATGGTAATTTGGTTGACGAAAAGGGTGATTATTTTGTATGTGAACCAAAGCCATTTATTGATGACAAAACTGGAGAACCAGTAGAACTTAATATTGGATAACTATAATGGCACAACCTTTTGTTCTTGACATAAATTTGCAAATACAGAAAGTCTTAGGACTAGATTCTGTGAAGCAACAACTATCGTCCGTTGCGGGGTCTTCCGCACAAGTAAATGTTGGAGCGCAAGGGGCTGCTCAAACTGCTACCGCGTTAGGTAATACGCAAGCCGCAGCCGTTGGTGCTGCACAAGCTATTAATAATGTCGCTGCTGCACAAACAAAAACTGTCGCTAGTACAGCCGCTTCAAATGCTGCAATAAAAAGCGGTGCTGGTCTTTTTGATAACTACGGAAGTAGAGTTGCACTAGCCGGTGCTAGATACTCTGCATTCTTGGTTGCTACTTCGGTTCCATTTGCTGGTTTGGCTATTATAGGAGAAGCTACCCAATCTATAATCCAACTAGACGAAGCAATGGTTAAGTTGAGTCAAATTTTAAGACAACCAAAAGAGGATATAAATGCTTTAAGAGAAGAAATAATAAGATTGTCAGTAGATACAGGAACTTCAATAAAGGATATATCTGATTCCGCATTAGTTCTTGCCCAAGCTGGTTTTCTAGAGGGTCCACAAGACTTTGCCAAATTCTTGGAACCACTATCTAAGATACCACTACTTCCGACATTCGGCTCTATAGAAGAAGCTACCGAAGGCGTTATTGCCGGTCTTAATCAGTTTGCCGATGCTGGATTGGAACCAATTGATATCTTGGACAAAATGACTAGAGTTGCGGACCAGTTTGCAGTTGAGTCTGACGACTTAGTACAAGCGTTAACTCGCGCGGGAGGTACTTTCTCCGCTCTAGGTGGCGACATAGACCAATTTTTTGCTGTCTTCACCACTCTTAGATCAACAACAAGAGAAAGTGCCGAATCTATCGCAACAGCTTTGAAGACAATCACTACGAGATTGGCAGAACCAATTACTGTGTCATTTCTGGAAAACTTGGGCGTGACAGTAAGAGATAATAAGGGTGAGTTGCTTGACCTTATAGATATCTTCAAGAACGTAGCTGTGGTATTCAACCAGTCTTCTAGAGAGCAACAAGCCGCCATCGGTAAGCAATTGGGCGGTTTAAGAAATATTGGTAGAGTATTCGCCGGGTTGAGTAATACCGATTTGACCGACCAAGTATTGGCGGTATCGCGGGCTTCTGGCGGGGCTGTAGCGGAAAGTGCAGCCAAGGGTCTAGAAAAGATAAGTACACAAATAGATTTGTTAGTTGCTAGATTTAATGAATTAGCACAATCATTGGCAGAGCCAGTTTTCGTTCCGTTTATAGAAGGTGCATTGGCTGTAGGAAATGCAATAGTAACAGTAATAGATGTTATAAAACCAGTTTTACCGTTATTCGTAGAGTTGATAGCTTTGGCTGCTGGACTTAAAGTTTTTAGCGTAGCCGCTACTTCTATTACAAAATTAGGTGGAGCATTAGCCGCTATTAATCTAGGCGGTTTATCTGGTATAGGAGGGGGTGGATTAGCAAGAGGGGCCGGATCGTTCGCTGGTGCTGGACAAAATGTTATTCCTATTGGGGGTGTTGGTGCAACAACATCTAGAGGGAGTAACTTATCTGGATTAGCCGGTTCTCAAGGTGGTCAATTAGCAGGATTGCTAGGTCTCAATCTAATAGCTAGTAAGCTATCTGAAAGTTTTGAAAAAACAGACAATAGCGTAGCTAAATTGGGATTAGGAGCATTACAAACATCAACAACCCTTTTGGGTCTAGCCTCAATTATTACTGGTAAATCTATTTCCGATCTATTCAAGGGATTGGGGGCCGTAGGTAAAACACTAGTTGGTGTTGGTGCTTTATTTGCTATTACTGGTGCTGTATCAGATCAGAATCAAATAAATATAGATGAATTAGTTACAAAAGCAGCTAAAGAAGTTAATTCCTTGGATGTTCAAATAACTTCTGGAAGCGAAGCTAGCTTGCAAAATGCTATATCTCAAGTTACAACTCCTTTAGTTTCAGCTATATCGGATATATCTGACACTTTTGATCCATCTACTTTTAGAGGGGCTTTTAGTGCATTCTCTGAAAGAATAAGCGATCTATTTAGTGGTGATTTTACTGATGCTTTTGGATTGAATTTATCCGACACCGTTAAGGGAAATGTCACATTATCTAATGATGACATAGACAAATTCACAAAAGAAATTGTCGGAGATAATCCTAAAGTTCTTGGCGATATAGTAAAAGAATCTTTGACTCAATTCGGAACGGATTTCCAAGAAGGCTTGCAAGGGCAAATAGAAGCTACATTAGAACCATTCAAAGATGTTGTTGACGTAAAAGCACTAGCTGGCAAGATTAGAGAAAGAATAATAGAGTCTGTCGGTGGCCTGAAAGTAATTGGAGATTTGAGAGTTCAGGCACAGCAAGATGCGGCTAATAAATTGTTAGCAGAATCTACTAAGAAAATAGCTAATGATTTACGATCAATTATACTTCCACAATCATTAAATGCTGAATTAATTAAACTGTCCGAAACCGTAAGATTAACTGTTCAATCTATAGATAGTTCTATAGGGTCTTTTGATAGTTTAACATCCACAATAGGCAAAATAGAAACACCCCAATTATCGACTACTGTTACACCAGAAGCCGCAAGAAGGGCCATAGAGTCTGGTAATGTTGATCTTGGCGGCGGGTTTGATCAATTAGATACTGCTGCACAAAAAATTCTAATTACACAAAGAGCTATCGAAGATTTTTCAAAGTCTCTACAGTTGAATCTTGGTAATCTAGAACAGCAATTTGGTGCTGGTGCAATAAATCCTAATGAAATTATTAACAATTTTATAGAAAGCTTTCTTGCTAATGTTCAGGGATTACCACCAGAAGCAGAACAAGCTATAAGATCGTCTGCTGGTCTAATAGCTTCAGACTTGGAACAATCCATAGTAGACAGTAAATTTGGAATTGAACCAGATAGATTAAAGGGGGCTATAAATACAGCACTAGGTGGATTTGGAGAAGTAACCGATCAATTAGTCGAACAAGTACAATCGTTGATAGAGGCACAACTAAGGCTAGCTAATGCACAGAACAAGGCGAGAGATTTTGAGTCTCAAATAATAACAACAGAATCTGTAAGGCCAGAAACTATTCTAGATAATCTATCTGAAACTCTAGAAAGAATTGGTATAACGGGAGTCAGCGCATCTAACGATTTAGATACAACAGTTGGTGCTATAAACAGAGTGAGCCAAAGCGTCGAAATTGCAAAATTGCTATTCGAAGAGTTTGGCCCTGCACTACAAGAAAGAAACCAGATAGAGGCAAAATTAAGAGAGGCCACTTTAGAAAACGCTTCCAATGTCGGAGAACTAACCGCCGAATATATAGAATCATCTAACAAAGTTAGAGATATAAAAGAAGCCTTTGCTGAAGTTGGGAAACTTTCTGATTTAGCAGCTTCTAGAGTTGGGCAATTTGGGGATGAAATAGATGAGTTTCAAACAAAGCAAGTAAGAGATGAAGGGGATATAACAAAGGAAATTATTGGCCTTGCCGCTAAATTGACCGAGTTTGATGCAGCGGCAGATTCTAGCAAAATATTTGAATCTGCAACTTCTAAATTTAGTAATGCTGTTGATAAGTTTACATCTACAACTGTTGGTGGAACCGTTACACCAACAAGAGAGTCTGATGCAAGATTCTTACCGACTAATAATATTGAAACACTTCCTCAAATAACATCTGAAGTTCAAGAAATATTTCAATCTCAATTAGAAAATCAAAGAAGCTTTACACAAAATATTTCAGATGCTGGTACAGCAATAGGATTGTTTTCTCAATTAATATCCGATTCTGTTTTTGGAACACAACTATTAGATGATGCAGCAAATACAACTAGAGCGCCATTTGATCCTAGTCAATTTCAACAAGCTATAAATGATACTTTGCAGCAAATATCTCGTAACAATTTGACAAATCCAGATTTATCTACTAATCCATTAGCATTTCTTGGGTCTAATATAGAAGACATTAAGAAAGGTTTGAAGCTTACTCTAGATCAAGAAACACAATCTAAGCTATTAATAAATCTGTCCCCAGAAGCAATAAATGCTTTAAAACCACTTACCGATCCTCTTGCATCTCCAAGTCAAATACCTTTGCCTAGTTTAATAGATTCTGATTTGGATACCCAATCGTCTTCTGCCGATTTTCTAGAAGCTACAAATTCTTTTGCTAGTGCTTCCGATCTTTTTGGGTCGGTAATTGTAAATCTACAATCGTTGATAGATCAAGCTAAAATAACACCAACTAGTGTTGATACTGCTGTCGCTCAAGCACAACAAGAATCTCCCGCCAATGATTTTATAAAAACCATCGGTGAAAAGATAAGCGAATTGGTTGCTATTGTTCAATCGCAAGCAGAAACGCAAGAGCAAGTAGCTACAGATCAAAAGCCATCAGAAATTAAAATAGATGGTTTAGAGAATGTAGAAGAAGCTACGAGTAAAAATTCAGAAGCTTTGGCTAGTAACAATGATAATCTTTCTAGTCTTACCGATCAATTGTCTAAAACGGAAGATGCTTTAGCTAAGGGTGTCAATCTGAATCTAGAAACTATTCAAAATGTAAATGTTAATGTTGCGGGAGTTTCCGAAGAAATAGAAGGTGTTGGTGCTAGATTAGAACTTGTGGCTAGGGATATTGCTAGAAGTCTTATACTTGGTGTATTGGACGACCTAGAAAGATCAGCACAAGATACTAATACAGCTATAGCATTTAATAATGCTAAGAATACTTTAACATAAGGTGATATATGGCAGATACTAAAATAAGT
>Ga0137435_1000460_pt1 | contig 13683 bp, 21 predicted proteins | sample EasRivERMGT100_2_FD_104904 | JGI IMG/M metagenome (GOLD analysis project Ga0137435, IMG submission 104904) | Soil microbial communities from meander-bound floodplain in the East River, Colorado, USA - East River MetaG ERMGT100_2 | ecosystem: Environmental > Terrestrial > Soil > Floodplain ... | reverse complement strand
CCGTCGCGCAGGTTTTCCCGAAATAGTCAGTAAATGGGCAACCATAACAGCGGTAGACGTCCAGATCCCACGGCGCTGAAGATCCTGCGAGGCGTGCCAGGTCATCGGAAGCTGCCTGAGCATGAGGTGCGTCCACCGTCTGGAGAGGTGACCAAGCCGGCAGGGTTATCGGCGGGTGCCGCGGTGGTCTGGGACCGGATCGCGCCGGTTTGTCTCTACATGGGCACGCTGACGACGGCGGATGTGCCGACGTTTGGGCGGATGTGCGAATTGCAAGCGACGGCTGAGCAGGCGTCGGCGATGAAGGATACGGATGGGTTTACCTACTTTGACGTGAAGGACGGGAGCCCACATCCCTGCCTGCGCGTGGAGCGGGAGACGGCGACGGCACTGCGGCCGTATTACGACTACTTCGGGATGACGCCGCCGAGTCGGGCGCGGATTTCGGTGCCCAAGCCGAAGGATCAGCCGGAGAGCAAGTGGGCGGGGGCGCTGAAGTAATGGAAGACTGCGCTGGAGAACATGACTGGCAGTCGGATGGGATAGTCCGGGACATCGCTCCGAATGGGCTGGTATTCCGTTGGTGTCGTCTGTGCTGGCGATTCGAGAAATTGAGACGAGGTGTTGATAAGGACTGGAGATTAGACGCTGAGGCCACGGCAGAAAGGCGCAAAACGAAGTGACTCGCGAGTCTAAGGCCTCTCGAGCGATCCGGCTCGTGAATCACCTGACCCACACGAAGGGTGCCTTTGCTGATCAGCCGTTCAATCTCCGGCCGTGGCAGGTCAAGATTCTGCGGCAGCTGTTCAAAACTCGCAAGGATGGGCTGCGCCAGTATCGCACCTGCCTGCTGATGCTGCCTCGGAAGAACGGCAAGACCGAACTGGCCGCGGCGCTGGCGATCTACTTCCTGCTCTTTGACGGCGAAATCGGGGCTGAGGTCTACAGCGCCGCTGCGGACAAGGACCAGGCGGCGCTGGTGTTCAACGTGGCCGCCCAGATGGTCCGCAATGACCCGGAGCTCTACGCCCAATGCGAAATCGTGGACTCACAGAAGCGCATCGTCCACCGCAACAGCGGGTCCTTTTATCGGGCTATCTCTGCAGAGGCCTACTCCAAACACGGGTTCAATGCGTCAGTGGTGATTTACGACGAGTTACATGCTGCGCCTACCAGGGAACTCTGGGACGTGTTGTCTACGTCTCAGGGTGCTCGGGTCCAGCCGCTGATGCTGGCGATCTCCACGGCGGGGTACGACCGGCACTCGATTTTGTTCGAGCTCTACGCCCACGCCAAAAAGGTGCTCGAGCACCCGGACCTGGATCCCACCTTCCTGCCGATTCTGTATGAGGCGCCGCAGGATGCGGACTGGACGGATGAGCAGGTGTGGCGCGCGGCCAATCCAGCCTTAGGTGATTTCCGCAGCCTCGAGGAGATGCGGACGTCCTGTCAGCGGGCGAAGGAGATTCCCGCACAGGAGAACACGTTCAGGAGGCTGTATCTGAATCAGTGGACCGAACAATCGGCCCGGTGGGTGTCGCTGACGGCATGGGATGCCTGCAAGGTGGCGCTGGAGTCGTTGAGCGGCCGGCGCTGCTATGTCGGCATGGACCTCTCAAGCACGAAAGACCTGACGGCGCTGGTGGCGGTCTTCCCTGATGATGATGGGTTCGACGTCCTCTCAACGTTTTTTGTGCCGACTGGGAACATCAAAGAGCGATCGACGCGAGACCGCGTGCCCTATGAGCAGTGGGTGCGCGAGGGGCATCTGATCGCGACACCTGGCAACGTGGTGGACTACGAAGCCGTGCGCGAGAAGCTGAGCGACTGGGCCACTGATTACGACGTGCGCGAGATTGCCTTTGACCCGTGGAACGCCACCGATCTCGTGACGCGGTTGCAGGCGCAGGACGGGTTCACCTGTGTGCCGATGCGCCAAGGGTTTGCGTCGTTGTCAGCGCCGACGAAATCGCTGGAGAAGGCCATCTTGGCTCGGACACTGCGGCATGACGGGCATCCGGTGTTGCGGTGGAACATCGGCAACATTTCTGTGGAGACCGATGCCACGGGGAATTTGAAGCTGTCGAAAAAGGTGAGCACGGAGCGGATCGACGGTGCGGCAGCGCTGGTCATGGCGATTGACCGGATGGAGCGCAACGCCGTGGTCAAGCCGGACGGCTTTCAGATGTTCGTCTTTGGAGGGGCACGCTAATGGCCACCAATCCTGACCACCTTCCGCGGCCACGCGGCCGGCCCAAGGCGAAAGAACCGAGCACGCCAGTCATGTCATGGGTCAAGACCAGCCAGTACGATAGGCTCGTACAACTCGCCAATCAGCGGGACACATCAGTCTCCAGATTGGTGAGTGATTTGATCAAGCTGCGGCTGCCGTAGGCATTTTTCCTACTAATCTAATCTTGGTCGGCGAAGTCTCCCCAGACTGGTAGGCGGTGAACCGCGCCTATGCCCTCTTCCACGTCAAAGCCGTCGACGATGAACGGCGTGTCATCACAGGAACGGCCACCACTCCAGAGCCTGATCGTGTTGGAGACGTTATCGAGCCGCTCGGAGTCTCCTTCAAAAATCCTCTCCCGCTCCTGCTGTATCACGACAGCAAAAAACCCGTCGGCCAAACCACATTCAAAACGCCGACGAAAGACGGCATCTCATTCGAAGCGACGATCGCCAAGATTGACGAACCCGGCACGCTGAAGGACCGCGTCGATGAGGCGTGGCACAGCGTGCGGGCGGGTCTTGTCTCTGGTGTCTCGATCGGCTTCCGCGCGATCGAAGAAGCCTTCATGAAAGACGGCGGCATTCACTTCCTCAAGACTGAGGTGGTGGAGCTGTCGTTGGTCACGGTGCCGGCGAATGCGTCGGCCACGATTCACAGCATCAAGCAACTCGACCTGGCCGCGTCAGGCCTTCATACGCCCGGCGTCTCGGGCACGTCAACCGTTGTGCGCCTCCAGAAAGCGGCGCAAGCCATGACCATTCCCGAACAGATCACCGCGTTTGAGCAGAAGCGTGCCGCGAGTTTCGCGGCCGCCAGCGAGATTCAGACCAAGGTCGTCTCCGAAGGCCGCTCGAAAGACGAGACCGAGCGCGAGACCTATGACGGCCTGATGGCCGAAGTGAAGGCGTGCGACAAGGAACTCGTCGATCTCCGCGACATGGAGAAGATGACGATCACCAAGGCGACGCCGATCACGACCACGCCCAGCGCGGTGGCGGCCTCAGAGCTCCGCGGTGGAACGGCGACCACGCCGATCATCACCGTGAAGTCGATGCAGCCGAAGGGCACGGCGTTCACCCGCATGTGTATCTCGATGGCGGCCAGCAAGGGCGACTCCTACCAGGCCATGCAGCGGGCCGAGTCCTACAAGGACATGCCCGAAGTCGCCTTGATGACCAAGGCGGCGGTGGCGGCCGGATCGACGACAGACGCGACCTGGGCCGGACCGCTGGCCGTGGCACAGCCGCTGGTCGATGAATTCCTTGAGCTGCTCCGTCCGCGCACGCTGCTCGGGCAGATTCCCGGGTTGCGGCAAGTGCCGTTCAACGTCAGCGTGCCCAGCCAGACGACTGGTGGCACCTACGCGTGGGTCGGTCAGAACAAGCCCAAGCCGGTGACGAAAGCCGACTACGCGACGATCTCGGTTCCCTTTGCGAAGGCGGCCGGCATCATCGTGTTGACGGAAGAACTCGTCAAGATCTCGAGCCCGTCGGCGGAAGCCCTCGTGCGCGAGGAAATGATCGCCGGCATGTCGCAATTCCTCGACACGCAATTCACCGATCCGGCAGTCACGGCGGTGGCGAACGTGAACCCGGCGGCCATCACGGTCGGCGCGTCCACGGCGGCGGCGAGCGGTGTCACCGCGGCGGCCGCGAAACTCGATCTCTCGACGTCGGTGGCGGTGTTCACGGCGGCCGGGATTCCCCTGGCGGGGTCCGTGTGGCTGATGAGCGATTCCAACGCGTGGGGACTCAGTGTGTCCCTTAACGCGCTGGGGCAGCCGTTGTTCCCCGGCGTGACTCCCGCTGGCGGCACGCTGTTCGGGATGCCGGTCATCGTCAGCAACAACGTCAGCACCCGTGTCGTGCTGGTGCATGCGCCATCGATTCTGTACGCGGATGAAGGCGGCGTGAAGATCGACGTGAGCCGCGAAGCCTCGATTCAGATGGACTCGGCTCCTACGGACACCGTCGATGCGACCACGGTCTACATCAGTTTGTGGCAAAGAAATCTTGTCGGCCTTCGAGCGGAGCGGATGATCACCTGGATTCGTGCGCGGACGTCGGCGGTGCGCTACATCACCGCGGCGGCCTACGCGGGCACGTAGACGGTGCAGCGGTTCCTGTATCGGGTGCAATACACGTATCCGGACGGAACCGTGTCGTATGAGTCGGTCTGCGTCAGGGCGGCAGATGGGGATACCACTGCCGCTCTGGCTGATGCCGAAACAGGGACCGATCGCTACAGAGTGGCGGTGAACGCCACGCGCTCGATGACGTTGTTGCTGGTTACGGCGGATGTCTGAGTTGATGCGCCTGGCGATCGGGGGGCCGACACGCGATGCGGTGCCGGCCTCGTTTGCGGTCGACTTGGCGCAACTCTACGCCTACACCCAACAGCGTGGACCGTGGTCGACCGTCACCGTGGGATTTGTGGCCTCGACCTACATCCACGTCGGCCGCGAATGGTTTCTCGAAGCCTCCCGCAAACAGGGCGCCACACACGTGCTGTGGCTCGATACCGATATGAGTGTTCCCCGAACGGCGGCGGTGCAGTTGATGCTGCATGGACTGCCGATCGTGGGCTGCAATTATTCGGTGCGGCAGGCGTCAGGGATCCCCACGGCGCAGCGCGATCGCATCAGAGTCCCAACGACCGAGCGTTCGCAGGGCCTCGAAGCGGTCGACGCGATCGGGTTCGGGTGCGTGTTGATGCAGACATCCATTGTGACGGACCTGCCGCGTCCGTGGTTTCGGCACGGTCTGAACGATGAGGGCGGGGACATCGGCGAGGACATCATGTTCTGCCGCGCACTCCGCGAGGCCGGACACACCATCTACATCGACCACGACCTTTCGAAAGCGATTGGACATGTCGGCACGTACACCTATCGAACCTGTCCCGACGCGTTGGCTGAAGTCTCCGTTTAACGGGGAGCTGTGGCCAGTGCCACCAGAGATGACGCCGGAGATGTATGACCACATGGTCACGGTCGCCGTGTTCGTGCCGGCTGACCCACCGAAGCCGAAAACGCCGAAGGTGAGTGTGCCGAAAGGCAGTGCGGCATGAACGTGCGGGCGTTGAATGCCCAGATCGTCCCGGCTGACCTCTCGGACCTCCCACACGGCTGGTTCAACCACGGCCCGAAAGTGCTGGCGTTGCTCGAGCAGCACCGGCCGGCTGTCGTGGTGGAGCTCGGCTCGTGGATGGGGGCCTCCGCCATTGCCATGGCGCGATCCGTTCGTCGCTGGGGTGGCGTCGTCATGTGCGTCGACACCTGGGCCGGAGAGTTGAACGACGACGGCGGATCGCCGGCTGGGAAGACCCCGCTGATGCTGCTGTCGTGCGCGCGCGCGATGGTTGAAGCCGGGGTGAGTGCCCATGTGCGGTTGATTCCCGCGACGACGGTGTCGGCGGCGGCCTATTGGCGCGACCCGATTGATTTTCTGTATGTCGATGCGGACCACAGCGAAGCCGGTGTCTGGGCAGATTTGACGGCGTGGGTGCCGCATGTCGTGCACGGCGGCGTGGTGGCCGGTGATGACTACGGGCATCCGCGGTATCCGGGCGTCAAGCGTGCGTGGGACGCCTTTGAGCGCACATCGGGGCTGACGCTGACGCGGTATCAGTCTGATCCGCCGTGCGTGGGCGGCATTCAGTTGGTTTACGGCACGGTGCAAAGGAGTCGGTGATGGACGAACAGAAGACCGTCACGGTCAAGGCGCTGCAGGGGCATAGCTACAGCGGGGCCTGGTATGAGGCGGGAGACGTGTACGAGATTGCGTCCGATCTCGTCGACAGCGTCCACGCGCAAGGGAAAGCGGCGCCTGTGGAACAGGCACCGACGCCTGACGCGCCACCCGTGACGAGGAAAGTTGGCCGAGGATGACGTGGACGGTGCGGGCGTTGAAGTGGCACACCTACAAAGGCGTGGCCTATGCCGAAAAGGCCGTCTACACCGTCGATGAGCCGACCGAGGAACAACTGCAGATCCAAGTGCATTCCTTGGAGGCGCAAGGATTGGCGCATCGTGTGGACCCCGTCGATCAGGAGGATCCCGGCTAGTGCAGATCGGGCCGTGGGAGATTTCGCTTCGGAAGAAGGCACTGCCGACCTTGCAGCCACTGAGTGGCAGGGGTGGGTGGTGGTCTGTGTTAGCCGAGCCGTTCCTGGGCGCATGGCAACGCAATCTAGACATCCGTGTCGATACGGTGCTGGTGTATTCGGCCGTGTTCTCGTGCGCCACGCTGATTGCTGCGGATATTGGGAAGCTCTGTCTGCGGTTGGTCCAGAAAGACTCAGACGGCATTTGGAATGAGATCGACAATCCTGCGTACTCGCCAGTCATCAGAAAGCCGAATCGTTACCAAACCATCATCAAGTTTGTCGAGCAGTGGATCATCTCGAAGCTGATTCACGGCAACACCTACGTCCTGAAGCAGCGCGATAACCGCGGTGTGGTGGTGGCGCTGTATGTGCTCGACCCGACCAGGGTGACGCCGCTCGTGACGACAGACGGAGCCGTCTATTACGACCTGAAGCGCGATGACCTGTCTGGCCTGAAGACAGAACAACTGATCGTCCCTGCCAGCGAAATCATCCACGACACGATGGTGGCGTTGTATCACCCGCTTGTGGGTGTGTCACCGATCTACGCCTGCGGCGTCGCGGCGTTGCAAGGGCTGGCGATTCAAAACAGCTCGCAGAAGTTTTTCAGCAACGGTTCGAGCCCTGGTGGTGTCCTGACCGCGCCAGGTGCGATCGCCGACGAGACCGCGGCGCGACTCAAGGCGTATTGGGACGCGAACTACACCGGCGACAACGTGGGCAAAGTGGCGGTGCTCGGAGACGGGCTGAAGTTCGAGAAGATGGCGACCAATGCCGTGGATGCGCAGCTGATCGACCAGTTGAAGTGGACCGGCGAAACGGTGTGCAGTTGTTTCCATGTGCCGGCCTACATGGTGGGCATTGGGCCTCCGCCTCCCTATGCCAACGTCGAGCCGATGGTACAGCAGTACTACAGCCAGTGCCTGCAAAGCCTCATCACCAACTTTGAGACGTCGCTGGACGAAGGTATCGGCATTTCAGAGAAGGTCAACGGGACGCAATACGGCACCGAGTTCGACGTCAACGATCTGATCTGGATGGACACCGCCACTAAAACCGAAGCGGCGAGTAAATCTTCAGGCGTGCTGTCGCCGAACGAGGCCCGAAAACGGTACTTCGCAGTCGGCCCTGTGGACGGCGGCGAGTCGCCGTATCTGCAGGAGCAGAACTGGCCGCTGAAAATGCTGGCTGGACGTGAGTTGCCGACACGTGCTCCGACGGCTCCTGAACCCATTCCGGTGGCACAGACGCTCTCTCCAGACAAGCACTTAGACATCGAGGCGCTGCGTCAGCGTGCGTCGGCCGTGATCATGGCTCTCTTGGAGGCTGCATGACTGAGCAGGAATTAGCCGCCGTTATCGGGGGCATCGTGCCGGTTGTGCGCGACCACGTCACGAAGCTCTTAGGGGATGTGGCGCAACGCGTGGCCGCCGCTGAGGCGCGTCTGTCCGTGCTCGGCGATTTGCGCGATCGCGTGGTGGCTGTGGAAACCAAGGCGGCCATGGCGCCACTGCCAGACCCGGCGTTGGGCGATCTGCGGGACCGTGTGGTAGCGCTGGAAACCACGTCTGCGCAGCCGACAGAGGCGGTCACGGCCCTGATCGAGCGCGTGGCGATCGTTGAAACCAAAGCCGCGCAACCGATGCCAGCGCTGCCAGCGTTCCCAGACATACCCGTGGTGGATCTGACACCACTGTGTGAGCGGCTCGCGGCCATCGAGGCGCGACTGGAGCCGCTTGAGGATCTCCGCGACACGGTGGTGACGCTGGAAACCAAGGCGGCCATGCCCCTGGTGTCGTCAGCGCCACACGAACGACTCGCCGCACTCGAAACGCGTGTGGAGGTGGTGCAGGAACGCCAAGCGACTGTGGACGCGGCGCTAAAGGCACTGCCTCCACACAGCGATACCGCTGATCTCACGAAGCAGGTGGAGGGCCTTCGGGAACGCCTGGTCGCCGTGGAGGTCCGTGGCGCGGTCCCAGGTCCGCAGGGGCCAATTGGCGCCCATGGTGCGAATGGCCGCGACGGGGTCAACGGTCTCGGCTTCGACGACTTCGAGGAAGAGATGCTTGACAACGGGCGGGTCATTGTCAGGCGCTACACATCAGGGGACCGCGTGAAGGAATGCCGGCACCAGACCGCCACGATGATTTATCGAGGCGTGTATATCCACGGCAAGCAATACGAGCGCGGTGATGTGGTGACGTGGTCCGGTGCGACGTGGCACGCCAACGTGGTGACCGTGACCAAACCGGATGAGGGTCACAAAGACTGGACCCTGATGGTGAAGCGCGGACGTGACGGCAAGGACGGCCTTGATGCGCAGGGCGCGGTCCCAGTGGTGAGGACACGCTAATGGCGATGGTGACGATTCAGCAGGCCAAAGACCATCTGCGCATCACCGACGACGCGAGCAATGCGGATCTTGGCATGAAGGTCGATCAGGCCAGCGCGATTGTCATGAACCACCTGAAAAGCCAAGCCGTGGCGGGGTGGGATGACGGTTCGGTGGCGGTGCCGGGACGGGTGGAAGCCGCGGTGCTACTGATCGTGGAATACCTCTATGAGCACCAGCCGATTGATTGGAACGTGATCAACGGGCTGCTGGTCAGCTATCGGGATCCGGCGCTGGCATGAGGAACGTGCTTAAGTTCGGTCAACAAACCAACGAGACACCTGACTTGGTGTATTGGGTGGAGCATGTGTGTAGTGGCTGCAAGAATAGTTTCTATGCCAAAGGTGACGCATGGCTGGATAAGGGGCTTTGCGATCCCTGCTATGAGCTACGCATGACAGCCTTACTGGATTTTATAGATAGACACAGAGAGTTCCGTTGTATGTGCCATTGGCCAAAATGAACATCGGACCCGCGCGCCATTTCGTGCTGTTAGAGGATCCCATCGAGGACGGGACGCCAGTAGTGTTCGCGCCGAGTCACGCATGGGCGGCGATTCGGCCGGCGCCACCTGGCGCCTTCGACGAGCAACGGGTCACGCACATCGTGGAGATGCGCCATCACCCACAGGTCACGTTCAACACGCGCATCAAGCATCGCGATCGGTATCTGTACGTGCGCGGGATTCAAAACGTCGACGAGCAGAACCGGCAGATGTTTTTGCTCTGCGAAGAGGTGGTCACGCCATGAGCGCGCGTGTGTATTGGACGGGGCTCGACGAGTTCTTGCGCGAGTTCGGCGCCATTCCTCAGGAGTTGAACGCCCAAGGGATGGACATTCTGCGCGAGGAAACCGAAGGCGCGGCGGTGGAAATCGCGCAGCAGTATCCGCGCAAGACTGGCACGCTCGCGCGACGGGTCAGGACTGTCTATCCCTCGTCAACGATTCTGGTCGGCATCGTCGAGAGTCGCGCACCTCACGCGCATCTGTATGAGTTCGGCACGAAGGCGCGCAAGACGTTCAAGGGTGCCAATCGTGGACGCATGTCTGCCGCCGCGCCGCCAGTGGTAGTGCCTGTCGCTCGGAGACGCCGTGCGCGTATGGCGCGGCGGATGGTGGACTTGCTGCGATCAAAGGGTTTTCAGATCGGCGACCAATGAGAGACGTGCTCCTCTACGGGCTGAGTCAATCGCCTGATTTCGCGGCGTTGCTGGCATGGTCCCAGAATACGGAAGGTGTCGCCTTCCCTGCGCCGGACCCGCATCGGCTGCAGCTGGAACACTGGGTCTGGTCACATCGCGAAGCACTCGGGACGGATGTGCTCGATGTCGGTGTCGTGATCCCGCGCGCCTATTTCGGCAAGGGCTACGTGACGTTTGGCGAATACGAAGAGGATGTGCGCGGCGACCTCTGCGCGATGCCATTCGCTGATAACAGCTTCGATGGGGTGGTGCTGACGGAAGTCCTCGAACACTGCAAGAACCCCTTTGCGGCGATGAAGGAAGTGCATCGCGTGCTCCGGCCAGGTGGGTTGCTGCTGGTGACCTCGCCATTCTTGTGGCCGTGGCATGGCACCGACGCCTATCACGATTACTGGCGCTTCACGCATGAGGGCTGGGCGTTGCTGCTGGAGGCTTTCGCGAACGTCGACATCATCCCCTGCGAATGGACGCCCGAAGCGCAGGCTGGGTACGACATCATGCGCCGCTTCGAGTGCATGGGGTTTATGTCCCAGACGTGCGCGACCACCGGCTATCTATGCACGGCGAGGAAGGCCGCGTGAAGCTGCTGCTCATTCATCCCGGTGCGAGTTGGGCCACGGCGGACGTCGAGGCCGGCCTGCGCTACGGACTGGAGTTGCACGGCGTGGAGGTCATCCGCTACCGCCTCGACACGCGGCTGATTCGCTCGGCGCGGTGGCTCCACGCGAATTGGCGATTGGCTCGCAAGACCAATCCCAACATTCAGAAGCCAAATGACGCGGACATGGTCTACCACGCTGGCGAAGGGGCGCTGGCGATGGCGCTGCGGCATCAGGTCGATGCGGTGATTGTCGTATCGGCGATGTTGCTGCATCCAGACGTGATCATCCTGATGAAGCGCGCAGGGCTTAGAGTCTTCGTGTTGTTCACGGAGTCGCCATATGACATGGAGCAGGAAGCCAAGATCGCGCCGATCGTTGATGGCTGCTGGACGAATGAACGCACGGTGCTCGAGGACTTCCGCAAGCTGAATCCCAACGTTCGGTATCTGCCTCATGCCTACCACCCGCAACGGCATCGGCCTGATCTCGAAGTCGCCGACGTCGCTGCGCACGATGTGGTGTTTGTCGGTAGTGGCTTCCATGAGCGGGCCAAGTGGTTCAACGCGGTGGATTGGACGGGCATTGACCTGGGCCTCTATGGCAGCTGGGACGATGTGGGGCTCTCGCCAGCACTCGCAGACCGCGTCATGGCCGACGCCATCGACAACGCCGCCGCAGCGGGTGTCTATCGTCGCGCCAAGATTGGCCTGAACCTGTATCGACGCTCTAAGGGATGGGGCAAGCACGCTCCACAGATTCATACCGCTGAATCGCTGAATCCTCGCGCCTATGAGTTTGCCGCATGCGGTGTGTTTCACCTGAGCGATTACCGCCCTGAAGTCGAAGAGGTCTTTGGCGATCTGGTGCCGGTGTTCACGACACCGGATGATGCTTCCTTCTTGATTCGCAAGTGGTTGTCCGACGATGTCGGACGGGCGCGCATTGCCGCGCAACTTCCGGCCTGTGTGGCCGAGTCGTCATGGGTCCAGCGTGCGGCCTGTGTCATCGGTGACGTGCGGTCCACCCTTGGGTTAGACCGCAACGTGACGGCTATGGCCGTCTGATGGCGCGCGCATCTAAACGCCGCCATAGGAGGGTGGCACAGTGAGTCGATACCACGGTAAGGGCGGCGTTGTGTATATGTCGGCCACAGGCTCTGGCGCGGCGGTCTCAGTCGCCAGTCTGTCCGAGTGGTCGCTAAACATGGCCACCGACAAAGTCGAAGTGACGTCGTTTCTCGACGCCAACAAGACCTATGTCCAAGGCCTGAAGGACATCAGCGGAGCACTCTCAGGCTTCTGGGAAGACTCGCAGGATGCGCTGTTTGACGCGGCCGATTCGTCAGACGGCGTCAAGGTCTACCTGTATCCGAACAACCTCGCGCCCACGGTCTACTTCTACGGCCCTGCGTGGGTGGATGCATCGATCAACGTCCCCGTCAGTGGCGCCGTCGGTGTGACAGCCAACATCGTCGCTAATGGCAGTTGGGGCAGGAAACCGTAGCAAGTCATTTGTTATCAGTAGTTTATGGGCACGGTATCGATCAAGGGTCATCAAGGCGAAATCAGGTGGGTCTACTTAAGCGCCATCGTCTTCGGCCCTTGGTCGTATCACGGCGAGAAGGGCAGTGGCACGTTAACCGCGCAAGTTGTCAGTTGCGACGAGTATCGGACGAGACAGCGTCCACTCGTGGCCGTCGTGCCGGTCGGCCGCTCCGAATGGAGTTGGGCTGTAACGGACTTGCAGATCTCCGGCACCACACTCACCGCGAGTCTGGTGCGACAGTGAGGCACCATGGGACGCAATCGATTCGTGCAGCCGGAGATCGTCCGGCTCGAGCTCAGTGACGGCGACTGGGTCGACGTCAAGAAGCGCCTCACCGTTGGCGAGGAGCGCGCGGCATTTCAGGCCATCGTCGGTGAAGTCAATCAAGCCACAGGCTGGCGGCGGCCGAACGTCGAGATGGTGGGCATCGCGGAGATGGTCGCCTACATCGTGCGGTGGTCGTTCCGTGACGCGCAGGATCTCCCAGTCCCAGTCTCTGTAACCGCCATTAAGCAGCTCGACGCCGTCTCGTTCAATGAGATCGAGAAGGCGCTGGAGGCGCACGTGGCCGCTGTGGAAGCCGAACTGGCCGCACTAAAAAACGGGAAGGATGGCGAGAACAAGTCCGTAGCGACTTCGCCATCTGCCGCGTGATGCGCTGCAGCTACGGCGACCTGATGGACATGCCGGACTACCTGTATCCGGAATTGGTCAACTGGTTGATCGAAACAAAGCCATCGGAAGGAATTGATTAATTGATCTCGGCTAAATTCGTCGCGGACTTCACACAGTTTGCCCAAGCCGTTGATCGGGCCGAACTGAAGCTGACCGATCTGCGCTCGGAGTCTGGCCGGGTCGAGAAGCAACTCACGCGGATGGGCGATTCGTTCAGCGGTAAGAAGATTTTCGCTGATGCGGAGCTCGCGTCCAAGGCCGTCGAGGGATTGGGCGGTGTGTCGAAGCTGACCGCGAACGAGCAATCGCGGCTGAACGGCATCGTCGGGGAAGCGATCAGTAAATACAAGGCGCTCGGTCAGGATGCGCCGAAGCATCTGACCGCCATTGCCGATGCGACCAAGCCTGTCACTAGCGGATTCTCGTCGATTCTGGGTGCGCTGAAACAGATTGGCCCTGCGCTTGGGTTGGCGTTTTCTGTGGGAGGCATTGTCTCGTTCAGCAAGGGCATTGCCGATTTCAGCGGCAAGATGCTGGACCTCGAAGCGCAGACACGGATCACCACCAGTCGATTGCAAGCGTTTGATTTCGTGGGCGGCGATGTTGATCTCACCATCGAGGACATCACCACCAGTGCGGATCAACTCGCCAAGCGTCTTGGCGGTGACGACAAGTCCGTGAATGACGCCCTGAAAAAACTGCACCTCTCCGGAGAACAGCTCAAGCAACAAGACCTCGACGAGGTGATGTTTCAAATCGACGAGGCGCTGGTCGGGGTTGGCAATTCGATGGACCGCGCGCGCATCCTGACGGATTTATTCGGGCGATCTGGCCAGCAACTCGGGCGGCTCATGGACGGCAGTCTGCGCCAAATCATCAAGACGGCTGAGGAGACTGGTCCGATCATCGACCGTGAAATCT
>Ga0137435_1000458_pt1 | contig 13764 bp, 12 predicted proteins | sample EasRivERMGT100_2_FD_104904 | JGI IMG/M metagenome (GOLD analysis project Ga0137435, IMG submission 104904) | Soil microbial communities from meander-bound floodplain in the East River, Colorado, USA - East River MetaG ERMGT100_2 | ecosystem: Environmental > Terrestrial > Soil > Floodplain ... | reverse complement strand
TTGCCGACGGCGCCGGATTGGTGACCGCATAAGCCGTCACCAGAAATACAAGCACTGCAATTCCAACACCAGTACCCCGACGCATATCGCCTCCTTACATCCCAATCGTAGTGGCAGCCGTACCGATCACCCATTCCGGAGATTGACCGTACCTTTGCCGGAAAACGCTGTCATCGCTTTTTTTAATTGTGCTTCGACGTGATCCGGTTAGCAATTCTTGAATTCTCTTGAGTGGAAGCACGACCATGCATTCATTAATTAGATTGCTCCTTTTTTGGCAAGTCAAATCTTACAAAACGATAGATTTTAGAATGCGCTGAATTATCATTGGGTCAGACGAGTAAGTTAGAGCGAAATTTGAAGTGGACGGTCGAAAAGCCGTCTTAGAAGGCGGCATTGCACTCCGAGGGATGTATACCTTCAAGCCGTTCAATAGGTTGCGTCAGAATCGGCATTATCGGAACGTGTCTTTCGGAAGGCGAGAAGAACTCTACCTGTCAGCCATGAGCGGTTGCCCTGTTGCCTGCGGGAGCATGCTGGCGCAGCGGGAGCAAACCTAACAAATTGTGAGGTTTGGTCTGCACCATTTCATCAGTCGGTACACGCGACGGTCATAGAAGAAAATATTCCCTAGACGTCGTTGACTTCACCATGAAGCCGTCCTAACGTATTCACAACATTTCTCCCGGCACTGGAACTACAACGAATCCAACGCGGGGAACACAGGGGGGCGTATGCAAGCAACTCACGCGCTTGCGTTAATTGGGCGCCGCATAACGGTTGTTGCGCGCGCGTCCCCTCCACCAGTCCGCTCGGCCGGACACTCCGCTGTTCACAAATCGGTGACGTTGCGTAGTGGCGCCCACAATCCTAAGGGCTTGAAGGTAGTCGACGATGACGGACAATTCTTGTCCAAAGGCTTCGGCGAATAAGTCATGGCTGCGCGACTTGAGGGGCGTTACACGGGGGGGACTAATGGATTACGGGCAGCGCGAACTCAGGCGGGGATGCAGGGGCCCGGACGTCGTCGAGTTGCAGGTACGGCTCGCGGGTTTCAGGGGAGCGCTGCCGGACGGCGACTTCGGCCCCGGCACCGAGCGCCAAGTGATGAACTTCCAGCGCGACTACATGGAGTTGCCGGCACCGTCAGGGATCGTCGATCGAGCGACAATGCGGGCGCTTGATCGATTTGCCGACGACTTTCCCATCGATTTCAAGGCGTTGAAGTGCCCATGCGGAACGTGCCGGGGGTTCGGACGCGGGCAGTTTAAGGGCCGGTACCAGCCCGGCAAGGCGCAGTTGGAAGCGTTCCACCGCTACGAGTACCCGGGCATCCATCGCATGCTCCTGTGGGCGGTGCGGGTAGTCTTTTTCTACCTGCCCGAACACAAGTTCGTGATCACCTCGGGTTACCGCTGCAGCGTTGACAACGCCAACCATAGCAGGAGCAGCACGAACCATCACGGCAAGGCGATCGACATAGACATCATTGCCAGGGCCGGCGAGAGCAAGCGGGACGACATGATCAAGTGCGATGCGGCGCGGGGGCGCATCGTCTCGACCGCCAACGCCCAGATCGGCTGGAACGCCCCCAACTGCAAGGCGCTGGAGCCCTCGAACATCGCGCCGACGTGGATTCACTACGACGTGCGCTGCTACGAAGCCAAGTACCTCAAGGACGAAGCGTTCTGCAAGACGCTGACGGCGCTCAACAACCGCAAACCCATCCGCTTCTGACAATGCCTATGCAATGCGCGGGCCCACTCCTGGCATGGAAATGAATCCAATCCCATCCGGGTTCGATCTCGACTTCGTTCGCAGGAGGTGACCGACATGCCACCGTTCAGTCGCAAGAATCTGAAGCGCAACGTGGTGCCGGACCGCCTGGATCTGCGCGACCGGCCGTACTTGCCCTCCATTGCAGTTACTCCCGCCGCGGAAATGCGACCCAGGATGGCGTTGCCGGTGCTGAATCAGGGCAGCACCAACGCCTGCACCGGGTTCGCACTCGCGAATGCGGTTCATTTCCTCATGCGGCAACGCGACCCCAAGGCGCCAGAGATATCGCCCTTCATGATCTACTCGATGGCGAGGCGCTATGACGAGTTCCCCGGTTCCACCGAAGACGCCGGTTCCAGCCTGCGCGGCGCGATAAAGGGCTGGTACCGGCACGGCGCGTGCCGCCACGAACTTTGGAAGACCTTGGACATGCCGCCCGGCGCCGCACGCGCGGAAGGCGATTGGTGGCTGGATGCGGCGAAGCGTCCGCTCGGCGCCTATTACCGCGTCGATACCCGATCGGTGGCCGACATGCATGTCGCGCTCAACGAGGTCGGCATACTCTACGCGAGCGCAGTATGCCACGACGGCTGGGTAAAGAACGGAACCGCGGGCACTCCCAAGCGCGGCTACTGGACGATCCCGGCACAAAAAGCCGAAGCCGACGACGGCGGTCACGCGTTCGTCATCATTGGCTACAACCACGAAGGCTTTATCGTCCAGAATTCATGGGGCCCCGGCTGGGGCACGCGCGGGCTTGCGGTCCTGACCTACGAAGACTGGCTCGACAACGCGATGGACTGCTGGGTCGCCCAGCTCGGCGTCGTCACCGATCAGCATCTGGAAGTCGCGGCCTCGCTCTCGCTGCGCGTCGAGAAGAACAAGGTGAAGCTCGCCGCCGATGCGATCCTGCGCGACCGCGAGATCTCGCCGTTCATCATCAATATGGAGAACAACGGGAAGCTATCGGCCAGTGGACTATTTCGCACCCAGGAGGGCGATGTCAAGGCGCTCGTCACGATGCACGTCGAGACGGCCCGCAAAACCTGGGGCCTCAAGGCCGGTGTGCCAACCGATGTCGCGATCTATGCGCACGGCGGGCTGACCGGCGAAGGCGACGCGGCGGAAACGGCGGCGAAGTGGATACCGGCGCTGTACGACGCGCGGATTTTCCCGATTTTCCTGATGTGGGAAACCGACCTCTGGTCCACGCTCAAGAACCGCCTTGCCGACCTGGTCGCAGACCAGCCCCGTCCAACGGCCGGGCTGGGCGATCAGTTGAAACGCTTCTGGAACCGCCGCCTGGAGCGGTTGTTCGCCATGCCGGGCTCGAGCATCTGGGGCGAGATGAAGCAGAACGCCGACGCGATCTCGGCAGGGGAAAAGAGCGGCGGGCGCATCCTGTACGAGTGCGCGAACCTGTCGCCCTGGTTCACCAAGACTCCGGTGCGCCTGCATCTTATCGGCCACTCGGCGGGATCAATCGCGCACAGCCACATCGTGCACCGGCTGTGCGAACGGGGGTGGACATTTGAAAGCTTGAACCTGATGGCACCGGCGGTAACCGTCAAGCTGTTCAACGAAACGGTAATTCCGCGGCTCAGGGACGGGAAGGTGAAGCGGCTCAACGAATTTCATCTCACTGACGTAGTGGAGCAAGCCGATCCCACGTGCAAGCCGATACTGTATTACACGCGTTCCCTGCTCTACCTGGTGTCGGAGTCGTTCGAGCGCGGGAAACAAACGCCGCTGGTCGGGATGGAGAAGTACTTCGACCGGCATATCGGCCGGCTCGGGCTCAAGAACGTGAAGGCGTGGACTTCGCCTGCCGGCGCGAGCCAGAGCACCACCCACGGCGGTTTCGACGACGACAAGGCTACGCGTGATAGCGTGATCAGCCTGATCACGACCGGCAAGCTGCCCACGGCATGAGGCAAACGGCGATGTCGGGATCGGCGCAGGCACTCGGGTTCGGATCGGGGCCCGGACACGGAATCATCTTCTGCGCGGCTCGTGCACCATGAAGAAGCAGAGAGTCCTGCTCTAAACGCGAATCGGATACAGGAGGATGAGATGACCGAACGAATGAAGATTTGCATAGATCGCGTCCTGCCGCGCAACCTGATGCGGCTGCAGCCAACGCGGCGGGGCCCGGATCGCGTGGTGCGAGCGATCAATCCTATCGGAACCACCTGGATGAATGGCTCCACCCTGGGCGTGCGATTCATGGGCGGCACTGCGGCACAGCGTGCGATCGCGCGCGAGCAGGCGGGCTGGTGGTCGCAGGTGGCCAATCTCAAATTCCAGTTCAACGACGCCCCTAACGCCGACATTCGCATCGCGTTCGACGCCGCGGATGGCGCGTGGTCCTATATCGGCACCGATTGCCGGGATATCCCGTTGAACCAGCCCACCATGAACCTGGGGTTTCTCGACGGCGGCACCGCGGCGCACGAGTTCGGGCACGCGATCGGCCTCGCGCACGAGCATCAGAGCCCCCATGGCGGGATCGTCTGGAACGAAGCAGTCGTGATCCGGGAGATGGCGAAGTCGCCCAATTTCTGGGACGCGGACACCACGCGCCACAACATCCTGCGCAAATACACTGCGAACCAGGTCAACGGCACTGCATTCGATCCTGACTCGATCATGCTCTATTTCTTTCCTGCCGAGTGGACGAGCAACGGCGTCGGTACCAATGCGAATGAAGTGCTTTCGCGACTGGATCGGGAATTCGTCGCCGGGGCGAAGATGTACCCGGGCAGGGGCGGGACCGTTGCCACTGCGAAGGAATTGGAGGTGAACGCGAAACGGCGCACCCAGGCTTCCATCGGCAAGGCGGGCGAAGAGGACATCTTCAGGTTCACGGCCGACCGGGACGGGCGCTACGTGATCGACACGAGAGGACCAACCGACGTGGTGATGAAGCTGTTCGGCCCGGGCAGCGAGACTGCGCTGATCGCCGAAGATGACGACAGCGGCGTCGACACCAACGCGAGCACCACCGCCAACCTGGTCGCGGGCGGCTACTTCGTGCAGGTGAGGCACTACAACACCCGCAGCGGCATGGGGAACTACTCGGTGAAGGTGCGCAGGGTATGAAGCCGCACGCTGCGCGCCGGATACGGCGACTACGGGATCAGAGTCACTTTTCCGGAATCTGAAAAAACAGGATGGGAGGCAACATGGCGGAACGAAAACTAGGCTTGGCGCTGTCGGGTGGGGGATTCCGTGCGGCATTTTTTCATCTGGGTGTGCTCGCGCAAATGGCCGAGCAGGGTCTGCTGCGCTCGGTTGAGGTAGTCTCAACAGTATCCGGAGGATCGATCGTCGGCGCGCTGTACTACTTGCACGTAAAACGCCTGCTGGAGAGCAAGACGGATCAGGAGATCACGAATCGCGATTACCTGGATATCGTCGCCCGCATCGAGATCGATTTTCTCAAGGTGGTCCAGCGCAATATACGCATGCGGACCTTTATCAATCCTTTGAAAAATCTCAAGATGTGCTTGCCGTGGTACTCCAGGAGCGACCGGATCGGCGAACTCTACGATGAGTATATCTATCGCCGGGTGCTGGACCCAAATCGCACAACGCCGGTCGAAATGCGCGAGCTCAAGATCATCCCCAGGGGAGGAAAGGCGGACTTTCACCCGAAAAAAGACAATGCTGGGCGTTCGGCCAAAGTGCCGATCATCCTCATCAACGCGACCACCCTCAATACTGGTCACAACTGGCGTTTTGAAGCTTCGCACATGGGAGAGCCGAAGCGCGACGGCAGGGTCGAAGCGGAGACTGACAAGAACATGCGCCTGCGCCGGGCGAAGTCGTACAGCGATATCGTCAAAGTGCAACAGAACATTGAGCTGGGCCTCGCGGTTGCAGCGTCGGCGTGCGTGCCGGCCATTTTCCCACCGCTTGCGATCAGCGGCCTGTACGGAAAGGGCAGTGAAAAGATCCGCGTGCAACTGGTGGACGGCGGCGTGCACGATAACCAGGGCGTGCAGGGACTCGTTGACCCGGACGAGATTGAATGCACGCATCTCGTAATCAGCGACGCCTCGGGACAGTTGCAGGATGACGACGATCCCGCGACCGGCGCTCCTACGGTCATCCAGAGGGCCAATGACATCCTGATGGAGCGGGTGCGCCAGGAAGAGTTGTCGAGATCGCTCGACGATAAGACCCGCGGCGTCGCCCTGATGCACCTGCGCAAGGGGCTCGCCGCCAGGGCGGTGTCCTGGAACGAACCGGACGGTAATCCGGCTGGGACCGATAAGCGCGAACGCAATCCTCGCGCGCCAAGCGAGGCCTTCGGTGTGACGCAGCAGGTGCAGGATTTGCTCTCGCGCGTGCGCACCGACCTCGATTCATTCTCCGATATCGAGGCGTATTCACTGATGCTCGATGGCTACAAGATGAGCAAGCCGGAGCTGAAGCAGTTCGAGGACTTTCGCGGGAGACCGAGCGCAGGTCCGGCTGACACGGAAGCGCCACGACCCGGCTGGGTATTTCTTGCCGTCGGGCCGTGGATGGACGAGTCCAGGCCTCCTCATGCCGGCTATCTCGAGCACCTTGACGTGGCACGCGAGAAATTCTTCAAAATCTTCCGGCTGAGCTGGCCCATTGCCATCACAACGTTCGTGGTGGTGTCGGCTATCCTTGCCGGATTGTGGTTTTCGTATGATGAAGAGTTCAAGGCGCTGCTCGCGCGTGAAGTGACTATTGGTGCCTTGCTGCTTATCGCCGCCCTTTTTGCACTGGGTTACGTGGCGCCGAAACTCGGCCGCGCATTCAAGGTATTGCGCTTCATACGCACCCCCGCTCAGGTGGTAGCCCAATTTTTCGGGTTGCTGCTGCTGGCGGTGGGAGGCCCATGGCTCATCGCCCTGCATCTTGCGATTTTCGACTTTCTCTTCCTGCGGAATGGCAGGATTGAAAAATTGGGACCGCCGCCCGGTTAGCAGGAGAAAAAAAGCGGGCTTTGACCCCATTGGGTAGTTATAACCGCAAGCCCATCCGATACTGACAACGCTTATGCGACAACAGGCAAAAGGAATTGCGCCATGCTGATGGCCCTTTACTGGGATGACCGGTTGATGCTGGAAGACAACCAGAAGCCGCACAAAGTGGCGATCGGGGATTCGTGGTTTTGGTACACGCTGACGCTGTGCCAGATCGCCTTGCAGGCGATGCGACCCTAAGCTGCCGTTCGGAACTGGCGGATGTGAACCCACGACGGAAGCGCGGGAAAAGCCTCGAAACAGCCGGGCTGCGGGAAAGCGCTTGCCGCGTTCTCGCAGTTGGAATAGATTGATCGGTAATTATCGCTAATCCCGCATGAGGAGCACGCTATGAAGAAAGTCTTGGGCGTCTTGATATTCATGACACTGATCATCGGCCCGACGGTGGCTCCACCGAGCCGCGTCCAGGCTGCGCAACAGCAAGCCGGATGTTGCAAGGTACGAGATGCATTGAGCAGCCGCAATTGGCAGAAGAACGGTTTAGACCTTCCAAACTGCACGCAGCTCAACGACAAGAGGGACGGCGACAACGTGCGTCAGCCCACCGGCCTCGTCTGGTGGGACGGGCAGTGCTCTTGAGCCCGCGGGTTCAGGGCGACATGGCGAGGTCTCTCACCTTCTTGAACGACTGGCTTTTTGCCGGATCCGTCCTGGTGACGAAACTGGCAAGCCGCTCCAACATCTCCTTGTCAATTCCGTCTGCCTTCACTCCACGGCGTTTCTGCTGGGCCACGACTTCCCCGAACTTCGTGAGAGCCGCTTCGAATTCATTCGGCTTGGCCAGCAGGCAGTTCGCGAGCAGCAGATAGTAAGCCCGGGATTCCTGGCTATCCATGAGAGCAGCATCCGTGCGAGAAGCATCCGTGCGAGCAGCTTTGGCGTCCTGCGCCATCAATTCGAGGAGTTGTCTCCAGTCCACCGGTGCTCCGGACGAAGGCCGTGTCATGCGCAGCTCGACGTAGGTCAACAAAGCCTCAGGCATTGGCTCATTCGGCTCCCGCAGTCCCCGCAGCCGTACGTGAACCTCCCTGGCTACCGGGATGTCCTGGTCGCTGACCGCATTGTTGAACATTGAAGACAACAACTCGCTCATCACCTTCTTCGTCTCGTCGAGCTGCCGTCGGATGTTTTCGAGATCCTGCGTCGCGTTGTGCACGGTCTTCATGTCGGTCTTGACCAAGTCCGCGTCGGCCCGGACTTCTTTGCCCATGTCCCGGATGCTCTTCAGCTCGTTGTACCCGAAATAGCCGAGTCCCGACACCAGTAAGGTGACGATGGTCCCGATGACGGTGGCCGTGATCTGCAGCAGACCCCGGGTCCGCTCGAAGCTGCTGATCACCTCGTCGGCCCGCTGCCTGGTTTGGTCGAAGACCGTCTGTGCCGCTCGGAGCGAGATATCGACGATCCGGTGTTCGACGTCGAGCTTCGCGTTGAATAGCTGGAGCTTCTCATCCATGCCGTGAAGGTGCAGGTTCAGGAGCTGTTCGTTGGCATTGCGCAGGCGCTCGCTTACGGTCAGGAGCAGCTTCACCTCGATCTCAGGGTGGGCTTCCAGGGTCTTCCGGAAATCGCGGCCGCCGATCTCCAGGAGCATGCACGCCTCGCGCGCGATGACGGTTGCCGACCGCGGGCGATCTTCGAAAAACCCCATCTCTCCGAAGACCTCGCCCTTGCGCATCACCGAGAGGTTGGTCTGCTTGCCACCGTCCAGGGGAAGGACCGCGTCAAGCGAGCCCGCCCCGATCAGCAGGATCGAGTCTCCGACCTCTCCTGCATGAATGATCGCGGTGCCAGCGGCATAACTGCGCTCTTTGCTGACCTCGTCCTGTAGCAGCCACCGGACTTCCTCGTCGTTCAAAGCGGAGAAGATCGGGTGATGATCAAGCAGGTCGGCCCAGTCAAAAGTCTTCACGCGCGTCTCCTCATCTTCCAGGGACGTTCCGTTTCACCGGACCTGGCTGTCGCCGGTCCGCTTACTCCCGAAACCACCAAGTGTCCAGAGCTCCTTCGCGCGCTCAAGGTGTTACCTCTCACGCTGTGCCCACTCTGACCACATCAGCGGACGTTAACCCGCGGTTCTCGCTACTGCCGGCTCATCCGGCGGTCCCCACGGCGCACGCTCTCGTTACTTCCGGCAGGCGTCGCCTCCGAATAGGGGTGCCTGCTCTACCGTCTCGTTCTCGACCCCTCATGCGTTGTTTTCCGGACGAAATAGTTTACCCGCCACGGACTGCCGGCACCAGATGCACCTCGCTGTCGGGGCCGATGGGCGCGACGCACGAAGACTCCCGCGAGTGCTTGAACGCTACCAGGACGTTGGGGTAGCGTTCAGCGATCCAGGGAAGGTCTGATCAATTCGCACGTCAGCACAAAGTGACGCGGTGACGAGGTGACGAAACACCCGTCGGGCTGCGAGTCACGGTGCCGCTGGCGCAAGAAGACTTGATCTATATCAGTACGCCTCTGGCGCGCGGGCGTAGAAAGAAGGTGCATTGCGCTATCAAGGAGTATCCGGCGCCGCACCCGGGTACTACGCGGCGCAGGCACCAGGGCCAACGAGGCGAACCCTTGTCAGGCCCGATCAACCTCCTTCGGGGGTTGACGCGACGCCGGCCGGGTCTCAGAAGCTGCCCGGTACCCCGAGCGGGTCCAAGCGGCAATGCGTGGTCAGTGACGGCCGGCGCCGGGGCCCTCAGGGTTTCCGGCGCTTCTTTTTTCGGACCGGATCGCGAAATCCCGGTTTTCCCACCGGACACCTGATTGAGTAGAATTTCGTCTGTCCATTTCGCGCCAGAAACGTCCATGAAAGGCATTACGTATACTTTTTTCGTGACCGAGACCGAGTATTCGAGGCTCCAGGCCGCGTGCCCCGAGGATTTCCCGTTCGACTATGCGCAATTCTCCGCGAGCGTGGATCAGACCATTCAGGAGGCGGCGCCTACTGTCGCCATCGAAAAGGTATTCGTCAGCGTCGAACATTTCCTTGCCTGGTGTTCCGAGACTAACGCGCAGCCCAGCAACCTCAACCGCGCCAGGTATGCTGCGCTTATTGGCCATCCCAGAGGCCGGCTTAACGAAGATTTGTAGCCACCCGGTCGGGCCGGAGGAGAAAAAGATGACAGAGATGACGCCGAAAGCAACCAACCACGCTGGGCTGGGACCGCTGGCCTCGCGTTTCGTCAAGGTCGCCGCGCTGCCGTGGGAGAAGACGCGGCATCCGGGCGTGGAGACCAGGGCACTGGTGGCGGATCCAAAATCCGGCCTGCTGACCGTGCTCACGAAGATGGCGCCAGGCGCGCGGCTGCCGGACCACGAGCACGTGCGCGTCGAGCAGACCTACGTCCTCGAGGGCGCGCTCCACTGCGACGAGGGCGTGTGCAGGGCGGGCGACTTCGTTTGGCGTCCCGCCGGCAGCCGCCACCAGGCTTGGGCCGGGCCGCAAGGCTGCCTCGCGCTCGCCATGTTCCAGATGCCCAACCGGTTTTACGAGAAGGATGGGAAGGTGGTGGACTTTCTCGGCAACGATTGGCAGAAGGCCTGGGGCGCAATCGTTGCCTGAAGACGAAAGGGAAAAGGGAAAAGGGGAAAGGGGAAAGGGGAAAGGCGGAAAGGACACTGCCCGACAGGACTTTCCTTTATTCTTGGGGCAACTGGCACCGACAAGAAATAGCGCCCTCATCGATCAGAGATCAGGAGGAGAGATGAAAGCCGTGCTCGGAGTAATCGCTGGAACCGCCGCCGCGCTGCTGGCGGTGACCGCCGCCGCGCAACAGTATCCCGAGCGGCCCATCCGCCTGATCGTTCCGTTCGCCCCCGGCGGAACGAGCGACCTGATGGGACGGGTGATCGGCGCCCGGCTGGGCGAGGCGCTGGGCCAGACGGTAGTCGTCGACAACCGCGGGGGTGCCGGCGGCACCATCGGCGCCGCCCTCACCGCGCAGGCGGTCGCCGACGGCCATACTCTGCTCGTTCCCCACGTGGGTCTTGCCATCAACGAGACCCTCTATGCCCAGCGGCAGTACAACGCGGTGAAGGACCTGGCGCCGATATCCAGACTCGGTAATACGCCGAACGCCGTGGTAGTCAACAACGCGTTGCCGGTGAAGAGCGTGCAGGACCTGATCGCGCTCGCCAGGAAGCAGCCGGGCAAGCTCAATTACGGTTCCGCCGGCGTCGGCAGCGCGGCGCACCTGGCCATGGCGCTGCTCGAGTACGCCGCCGGGATCAAGTTCAACCACGTCCCGTACAAGGGCGGCGGCCCGGCGCTGATCGCGACCGTAGCGGGAGAGGTGGATTTCTCCATCCCGGCGTATCCGACTTCGGTCCCTCACCTGAAGGCGGGCCGGCTGCGCATCCTTGCCGTAACGGGCGCGATGCGCGAACCGACCGTGCCCGACGTGCCGACCATGGCCGAAGCGGGCCTGCCGGGTTACGAATTCGTCATATGGTTCGGCATGTTCGCGCCGGCCGGCACGCCGAAAACCGTCATCACGCGCCTGAACCAGGAGATCGTGAAGGCGCTCGCGATGCCCGACATGCGCGAGAAGCTGGCTCAGACCGGGGTCGACGCCGAGTCCTCGACGCCGGAGCAGCTGGGGCAACTGCTGCGCTCGGACGTGGCCAAGTGGGCGAAGATCATCCAGGCGGCGGGAATACCCATTAATTAAGGCGTGATCCCTTTTCCCTTTTGCCTTTTGCCTTGTGTAGTCCCATCACCCATCACCGTGCGGCGGCGGCGCACCTTTTCCGCCGGAGTTGGTGTCTGAGGGAGTTGGGTACTATCATCCTGGCAGCATGTCGCAATCCCGTACTGAAAAAAAAGCCGGCTCCCGAAGGAAGCCGCGAGCGCGTTGGCCGCGTTTCGCGATCGGCCGCTCGCTGTCGGGCGCGGGCCGGTGGGCGTTTCAGGCGGTGCGGGCTGCGCCGTGGGAGATCCAACTTCTCGTGGGCGTGGTTTTGGCCGCGGTAATATTCTTGACGTTGAACTGGGTGTACCAGGTCGTCCGCAAGCCGGCGGAGATGTTCTTTCCGGTAAGCGGGGTGCTCAACAAGACGCCGACGGAAACCTGGCGGAAGTATGGGCCGCTGTTCCGCGAGCATGCCACGGCGCTCATTACGCCCGAGTTCCTTGCCGCGCTGGCGCAGGCGGAAGGCGCCGGAAATCCGGTGGCGCGGACCTACTGGCGCTGGCAGGCGACGTGGAATCCCCTCGAGGTGTACCAGCCCGCATCGAGCGCGGTCGGCATGTACCAGATCACCAATGCGGCGTTCCTTGACGCGCGGCGCTTTTGCATCCACGACAACGTGGTGGTCGAGGACGGCCCCTGGAACGACTTCAGGTCATGCTGGTTCAACAGCTTCTACACCCGCACCATTCCGAGCCACGCTATCGAGCTCACCTCCGCCACTCTTGATCGCAGCGTTGCGAACACGCTGGCTCGCCACCGCATCGCCAGGGCGACGTTGCGGCAGAAGCAGGATCTCGCCGCCGTCATCCACCTGTGTGGACCCGGGACGGGCAACCTCTACGCCCGCCGCGGTTTCAGCGTCGCCGCCGGCCAGCGCTGCGGCGACCATGACGTCGCCGCGTATCTCAAGCGGGTGGACACGATGAAAAGCCTGTTTCTGCGGCTGGCAGCCGCGGGTGAATGATGAGGGCAGAATGCAAAAAGGCAGAAGGCAGTAGGCAAAAGGCAAAAGGCAGAAGGTGGAAGGGTTCTCAAGTAACGACCTTCGGGCTCAATTCACCACTCACCAGTCACGCCTTCTTGCCCAAGTGGCCCTGCTACAATTCTCATCGTGAACCCTTGCCCGTCACTTTTGCCTTTTGCCTCTTCCCTTTTGTCTTTTGCGTTTGCGCTCTGCGCCGGAGCAGCCGCCGCCGCAGAGCCGGTGTATCCGTCCAGGCCGATCCGCATCATCGTGGCGGCCGCCCCCGGCGGCGGCACGGACTTCGTTTCCCGTTTGATGGGACAAAAACTCACCGAAGCGCTGGGGCAGCAGGTCTTGGTCGAAAACCGCGCTGGCGCGGGCAGCACGATCGGTTACGAATATGGCGTGAAATCGGCGCCCGACGGCTACACGCTCACCATGATCACAGGGAGTTATTCAATCAACCCCAGCCTCTATCCGATCAAGTTTCATCCGCTCAACGACTTCACGCCCGTGATCTGGGTCGCGCGCGGCCCGTACATCATCGTCGTGCATCCGTCGCTGCCGGCGCGTAATATCAGGGAACTGGTGGCGCTGGCCAAAGTCAGGCCCGGGCAGATCATCTACGGCAGCAGCGGCCAGGGCGCGATCGTGCACCTCACGACCGAGCTCTTTCTCACCATGGCGGGCGTGAAGATGACGCACGTGCCCTACAAGGGTGGCGGGCCGGCGATGACGGACCTCCTCGCGGGGCATATACAACTCGTTTTCGCGACCGCGCCAGTGGCATTGCCGCAAGTCAAGGCGGGCAGGCTGCGCGCGCTTGCGGTGACGACGTCGACACGCCTGGTCGCCGAGCCCGGGATCCAGACCGTCGCCGAATCCGGCGTGCCCGGTTATGAAGTCACCAACTGGCACGGCCTCATCGGCCCGAAGGGGCTGCCGCGCCCGGTCGTGGAGCGCTTGAACGGCGAGATGACGAAGATTCTCCAGAAGAAAGACATGGAAGGGCGGCTCCAGTTCGACGGCCTGTCTCCGGTCGGCGGCACGCCGGAGCAACTATTCGAACAGATCCGGAAAGAGATCGAGCAATGGCGGCAGGTCGTCGCCCGGGCCGGGATCCAGATCAACTAGAAGGTGGAAGGCTCTCGAGGGACAAGTAGTCATGCCATTTACCATACTATTTCCGGACAGCCGGTTGGACGAGCTCGATCTCGAGCGCGGGGTGGCCGGTCCCGATACGAAATTGCTCAATCCGCGCAAGAGCAGCTTCGATGCAATCGATCGCGGCGCGTTGGCATCCTGCGAC
>Ga0137435_1000457_pt1 | contig 13804 bp, 13 predicted proteins | sample EasRivERMGT100_2_FD_104904 | JGI IMG/M metagenome (GOLD analysis project Ga0137435, IMG submission 104904) | Soil microbial communities from meander-bound floodplain in the East River, Colorado, USA - East River MetaG ERMGT100_2 | ecosystem: Environmental > Terrestrial > Soil > Floodplain ... | reverse complement strand
TGGTTCGACGCGACTCGTTAGTCGCAGACACCGTACATCGTGGTGCGAAGAGTGGGGATCGGGCGCGTCCGCCGGCGGCCGCACCCTGCCCGCGGGCGGTCGCCGGCGAGCCTCCGGCCGCGTCGATCAACACTTTTCCGCAGGCACGGCGGTTGCCTTCTCGCCTGCCGTGGACTGGCCGATTCAACCCGTCGAAATCCAACGACGTTTCGTGCCCCGTTTCTGTCCGCGGAAGGATTGCAGCCAGCACGTCCTCGAGCCGGGTCAACCGTTCCGTATTCAGTACGACGGTCACTTCCGCCGTTCCGACGGACGCTGGGTGCCGCGATACCACTGCCTTGTCGGAAATCACGGATTCTCAAAGCAAACGTTCTCGGTCACGTACTACTTGAAGCGCCCCGAGCTGGTCGCCCCGATCTTTGCGGGATTGCAGGCCGGGTCGGGGCACCGACAGCTTGCTCGATCACTTGATTGCGCACCCTCGACCGTCACACGCCAGAGTGCCCGCCTCGGACGGCACGCGTTGCTGCTCACGGCATCGGCACTCGCGGAGCTGAGCGCGATCAACGAGCGGCTCGTCATCGACCACTTCGAGTCGTTCGTCAGGACCCAGGACTACCCTGTCGGCGTCGCCACGGTCGTGGGCGACCAATCGTGGTTCATCTACGGGCTCGATCCGGCTCCTCACAAGCGCACCGGCACGCGATCGAGCTTCCAGGAGGCCAAGCGCAAAGCACGGGCGCCGCAGGCGACCCGCGGCGGCTACACCGGATCGATGGTTCGCGTTCTCGACTCACTGCTTCATTTCTTTCCGGAAAACCGCTCGATTGGGCTCACCACCGACGGGATGGCGGCCTACACCGATGCACTCAGCCAGCACCGGTTCGCCGGCCGATTCGAGCATCTCGCGTACCCGAATCCGAGGCGAGGACCGAAGGGCTCACCGCGCAGCCCGCAGGCGATCCGCCGGGACCGCGCGATGTTCCCGGTCGACACGCTCCACAACCTGCTGCGGCATTCGGAGTGTCATCACCGGCGCGAGACGATCGCGTTCGGAAGGCGCACCAACGCGATCCTCGAGCGGCTCTACCTCGCCGCGGTCTGGCGCAACTTCGTAAAGAAGGTTTCCGAACGTCGCCCGACGAAGGTAACGCCGGCGATGAAGGTGGGACTGACCACCGAGCCGTGGAGCTGGAAGCGCGTGCTCGCCAGACGCCTCTTTCCTGGCCGGGTCTGCCTCCCGAAAAGCTGGATCGACCTCTACAAGCGGGCCTGGATTACGCCCGGCGGACCGAATCTGCCCCACGAAAAAGCGCTCGCCTTTTAGGCGTCGGTCCGAAACCCCTCGACGTTCCGCAATTCGAGAGCCAAGCGCGATCGGCGGGGCTCACCACGGACACAACCACCGTCACGAATTCCGCAATCTTCGCACCACCATGCGTATCCTTCCGGCCATGCTCGGCGGAAAGCGTGCACGCCTCGAGGGACTCCTCGTCGTCGCCGTCGCGGCGCTGACCTTCGGCCTGTTGGAGGCCGGGCGCCACGAGCTGTGGTGCGCCGACGGCTACTACCACATCCGTAGCGCGCAAATCCTCCGCACGCACGGGATCTCGCGCACCTTCCCCTGGTGGCAGGAAACCTTTCTGCGCGACCACTGGGCCGACAAGGACTTCCTGTATCACCTCCTGCTCGTTCCGTTCACGTTCGGTCACCTCGTCATCGGGGCCAAGGCCGCCGCGGTCGTCTTCGCCACCGGCACGATCGCGACGTTCCATCACGTGTTGCGGGTGCTGCGGGCTCCCGGTGCCGCGTGGTTCACGCTCGCCCTCATGGCGTTCTCGCCGATGCTCCTCGCGCGGCTCGCGTTCCCCCGCGGCTTCGTGCTCGCGATCGCGCTCTCGCTCGCCGGCACCGCCGCGATCTTCTGCAGGCGCGAGCGGCTCGCCGCGGGGCTCGCGGCCGCCTACGCGTGGACGCACATCTCGTACCACCTGCTCCCATGCATCGCGCTCGTGTACGACCTCCTCCGGCCCCGAGAGGACGGACGACGCTCCTTCCGGATGACCGCGTGGACCGTCTCCGGGATGACGGCGGGCGTCGTCGTGAACCCGTACTTCCCGAACAACTTGCGGCTGTGGTGGGTCCAAAACGTCGACGTCTTGTGGACGGGCTGGGAAGTCCGCGAGGATCTCCGCTTGGGACAGGAGCTCCTCCCCCCGGCGCCCGGCGCGCTTCTCGCCACGAACGCGGGCATCTTCGTCTGCTTCGCGGGAGCGCTGGGACTCCTGGCGCGACGAAAGCGCCTCTCGCCCGAAGGTGCGACGGTGCTCCTCGTCGCTTCGGGGTTCCTCGCGTTGACCCTGCGCTCGACGGTCTTCCTCGAGTTCGCGTTCCCGTTCGCGATCTTGTTCGCGGCGATCGTGTGGCGCGATGCCGGCTTGAGGCTTCCCAGAGTGGCGGCGGCTGCCCTCGGGGTTGCGGCGCTCGCGCTCGCCGCGAAAACGACCGCGACGATGGTCGACATGGCCCCCCGGACGAGGCTCCCGGACCTGTGGGGCGCCGCGGCGTACGTGCGCGACCACGTCCCCGACGGGGAGACGGTCTTCCACGCGGACTGGGACGAGTTCCCCCAGCTCTACTTCGCGGCCCCGGGCAAGCTCTATCTCGTGGGGCTCGATCCGACCTTCATGCTCGTCACCGACGCCGCACGCTGGCGGCTCTACCACGACGTCGCCTACGGCCTCGTCGCGGATGCGTACGCGCCGATCCGCCGGGGCTTCCGCTCTCGGTACCTCTTCGCGACCGCTGACGACCTCGACCTTCTCCGTGTGGCGCGGCGCGACCCGCGCTTCCTCGAGCGCTACCGCGACCACGCGGCCACGGTGTTCGAGCTGGCGGACGACGATCGACCGCCGCTCGCGTGGGACATCCGGCACGCCCGCGTGGCGACGGACGGCTTCGTGGACCTGGCGGCCGCGTTAGGCCTGCCGGACGACGGAGGCGATCGCTGCGCGGTCGCGACGGCGGAGATCGGCGGCCCCGGGCAGCGGACGCTGGGCATCGCCTCCGACGACGAGATTCGCGTCGAGCTCGGCGGCATCGAGATCTACGCGCGCTCCCCCCGCCGCTCGCCGCGGGCCGGCGTTCCCGGCGGCCCGCCGCTTGCGTTCGAGGATCTCGATCGCACCCTGCCCGACACCGCGGAGCGGGAGGTCGAGGTGACGCTCGCGCCCGGACCCAACCGCATCGTCGTCGAGGACTGCCGTCTCGGCGAGGACTTCGGATTCTTCCTCCGGCTGCGGTAACGTTTCTCCACTGGCGGATCATCGCCTGGGCGTGGCCGAAGCCCTGGCGCGACGCACCTCGTCGAGGTTGCGGCGGGCCTCGGCATCGCGCGGGTCGGCGCGGAGCACCGCCTCGTAGTGCTCGATCGCCTCGGAAAAGCGCCCCTCGCCGGCGCGGATGACGCCGAGGTTGAACCGGGCGGTCGCTTGCCCGGGGTCGAGGCGGATCGCGTTCTCGTAGTGGATGGCCGCCTCCTCCAGCCGCCCCGCGGCGAAATGGAGGTTCGCGAGACCGACCTGTCCCGCGACCGAGCGGGGATTGCGCGCGAGCAGCTCGCGGTAGCGCTCGATCGCCTCGTCCGTCCGGCCGAGCCTGACGAGGGCCGCACCCCACGAGGCAACCGCGACGTCGAAGGTGGGATCCTCCCGCACGATCGCGGCGTAGCGCGCCTCGGCCTCCTCGAGGCGCCCGTCGGCGGCGAGGAAGCCGGCGAGGTTGACGCGCGCCTCGAGATGCCGGGGATCGATGGCGACCGCATGCTCGTACTCGGCCTTGGCCTCGGCCGTGCGCCCGGACGCCGCGAGCACCGTTCCGAGGTTGTAGTGCATCGCCGCGTTGGGAGGCGTCACCGCGATCGCGTGACGGAAGAGCGTCTCGCTATCCTTCCAGAACCCCACCTGGTGCCAGGTGAGACCGCCGAGGACGAGAGGCACGAGCACCGCGGCACTTGCGACGAGCGGCCGCGTCTGGGGCCATCGCCGCGCGACCTCCGCGGCGCCCCACGCAAGGAGGACGAAGATCCCCACGAGCGGCAGGTACGTGTACCGGTCCGCGAGCGCCTGGTTTCCCACCTGGACGATCCCGATCACCGGCACGAGCATGATCAGGTACCAGCCCCAGCCAACCGGAAGGTAGGGGTGGCGGCGCGCGGCGGTCACGGCGGCGGTGATCGCGCCGAGCACCGCGAGCGCCACGACGACCTGCAGCGCGGCGTAGCCGCCGGGCGGATACGGGTAGTAGACCGCGAGATCGACGGGCCAGACCGTCCGTCTCAAGTAACCCACAGTGCTGATCGCGGCGTTGGCGAGGCGCGTGTCGAGCGGGATGTCGCGGAGCGGCTTGACCGCTCCGCCTGCTGCTTGCACGTAGAGCGTGACCGCGCACGACGCCCCCGTCAGCGCGAAGGCCCACGCCTTCTCCCGCAGCCGCGGCACGAGGCTCCCCCACCTCTCGAGCGGCCAGCGATCGAAGAGCAGGAACACGAGCGGTAGCGTGACGAGCATCGGCTTCGCGAGCAGGCCCGCCGCAAGCAGGGCGGTCGCCGCGCGCGGCCATCCCGCGCCCCCCGACCGCGCCCAGGAGACGTAGGCGAGCAGCGATCCCATCGCGAGCAGGCCGCTCAGGACGTCCTTGCGCTCCGCGACCCAGGCGACCGACTCGACGTGGAGCGGGTGCAAGGCGAACAGCGCCGCGACGGCCGCGCTGGGCCATCGATCCCCCGTCCCGCGCCGCAGCGCCATGAAAAGCAACACGGCGCTCGCGGCGTGGAGGAGCACGTTCACGGCATGGGGGCCCCGCGGGCCGGGACCGAACAACGTCACGTCCGTCATGTGCGAGAGCCAGGTCAGCGGGTGCCAGTTGCTCTCGTACCCGGTCGTGAACGCCCAGGCGACCCCCGAGGGCGTCAGCCCGGCGCGCACCTGCGGGTTGCGGACGACGTAGCGGTCGTCGTCGAAGGCGACGAACCCGGCGCTTGCGACCCCGGCGTACGCGACGATCGTCGCGGCCACGAGGGCGAGGACGATCGCGAGGTCGGACGGCCGCTTCGACACGGCCGGGATCTTAGCGGACGGGCCGAGCGCTCACTCGAGAGGGATCCCGATGGCCGCGAGCGCGAGGTCCCGCCGCAGCGCATCCATGCGGGCGTTGAACGCTCCGAGGAACTCCGGCTCGGTCGCGAGCCCGTTGTAGTCGAGGGCGCCGATCTCCTTCCTGAACCGGGCCACGGCGTCCACGCCCTCGCGCCCGATCCACACTTCCTCGGAGACGGCCTTCTCGGAGATCCGCTTCGCCTGCCGGTCGGTCTCGTCGTGGTCGTGGAACAGCCGGATCTCCTGCGGCTGGCCCGTCAGGTTGTCGACGAGGACCGTGTGGATCCGGCGCCAGTCGATCGTCGCCTGCTCCCGGATGGCGCAGGCGCGCTGGAAGACCCGGTGCACCGCGTTCATCCGCTCGACGTGCACGGCCTGCCGGTTGGACTCGGCCCAGTTGAGGATATCGATCGCGGTCTTCGCCGTCACGGCGAGCAAGCCCCCGGCGAGGACGAGCAGGAACGTGCCTTCCGGGGATCCGGTGCCCTTCCACATCGCGGCGCGGATCAGCCCCCACGTCAGCAGGACCGCGCACCCCAGCACGAGATAGCGCAGTCCGTTGAAGCGCAGGTTCGCGCGGAACCGCCGCTGCCTTCGCACCGGGATCGGTTTGTCCGCAGGTCGGGCCTGCGGGGCCGGCGTGATCAACGTCGGCGATTCGGCGCGATCTTCGAGCATGGCAGACTCGCTCACGGCTCTCCCTCCGTGTTGATGTTCGATCGAGGACATTGTCGCCCGGCTACGGCCAGGACGATGCAAGATCCGTCCGCCTTGCGAAAAAGCGCGTCGTTGCAGGGACGCGAGCCCCGGCTGCGGCGAACTGGCGCATCGCGCCACCGCGCATCCCGTAGGAGGGATTACGAGGATGTCTTCGAACGAGGGAGAGCGGACGAGGCCGCCGCATAGGTGCGCGGCGGCCCCTGTCCGAAGACGTTACCGGCCGAAGTTCCACCGGACGAACGCGCGGAGCTGGTCCGCGTTGTTCACGATCTGGTACTCGGCACCCGCGCCGAGCTTGTCTCCCAGGAACGTGAACAGCGCGCCGACCTTGCCTCCGACGTCATCGCCCGACTCGTCGAAGTCGGCCCAGTTGACCTCGCCGTTGACCTCGAGCCACTTGAGCAGCTTCCAGCGAATGCCGGCGCCGATCTCGTAGCCGTCATCGTCGAAGTCGCCACCGGGCAGGTCGACACTGACGTCGTTCCACTTCACTTGGGCGTAGATGTCGGCGGGATCGCCGAGCAGGCCGTGCCAGCCGGCGCCCACGTTCCAGAACGTGAAGTCACCGATGTCGTCGTACTCGGCGAAGACGTGGATCATCTTGAGGAAGCCCACGGAGCCACCGGCGAACCAACCGTCGTCGGATACGCCCTCGTCGGGGTTGAAATCCATGTAACCGGCCTGAACGTAGGACCACTTCGGGGGCTCTTTCGCTTCCTGGGCCAGTGCCATGGTGCTCACGCACAGGACGGCCATTGCTACGGCAAGCTTCTTCGTCATCCTCTTCCTCCAATGAATGAGCTCGGCGGTCGATGCTCGAACCGCGGATGCTACACCCTCAAGGGCCCGGTCGATGTTCCATTTCCGCAGCCCACCAGGTGCGTCGCGGCGGTTGCAGGAGACCTTATAAGCTTTGAGCGCTCAACGCCGTGCCGCCACGGTGGCCGCAACATGACCGTGGATCAGGTCCGCGACGCGCTGCACGTGGAAGGCTCGCCGAGCCAGGTCGTGCTTTCCGACGGGACGCGCGCGAGCGCCGAGGAGTTCACCGTCGCCGAGGGCGTCGTCCACGTCGAGTACGACGGGCTTGCGAGCCGCCAGGAAACGCGCGCCGCGCTCATCTGGCAGCCGCTCCCCGTGACCTACGACACGGTGGCGGCTCTCGTGAAGCGCTTCGGCGAGCCGACCTCGGGCCGGGACGCGCTCGTCCAGGGTCTGCAGAAGGGACCGGCGACCTGGGTGGTGCCCAAGTGCGACGCGGTCATCACCTACTATCGCCGCCCCGAGTTCTGGCTGAGCGACGTGACCACGCTCCTGCGCGTCGAGAGGCTGTCGCGACTACCCGGCGAGTCGCCGGCGATCGCGGCGGTTCAGGAGTGGCGCGCGAGCGGTGCGACGCCTGCGGTCCAGAAGAACGGGAAGGTCTCGCTCGCAAGGGTCTCGAGGGTCGAGCCGCCCGGGTACGGCTTCGAGACGGCGGCCGTCGAGGCTGCGGACAAATGGAGATTCATCCCCGCCAGCAGCAACGGGCGTCCCACCGAGGGCGTGATCGACGTCGAAGTCCGGATTCCGTAGAGCGGGATCGAACTACGGGCAGGCGCGCTGCGTGCAGATGACGCCGCCGGCTCCACGGCAACAGGTATTGCAGTCGACCTGCCAGCACTTGGTGCCGGCCGCGGCGGCGTTCTGCCAGCTCGCCAGTCCCACCGACACCGCGCTCAGGAACAGCACGACAGCGACGTACGTGATCTTCTTCTTGTCGATCATCGTTCACCTCGTGGTGCGAAACGTACCACGGCCGGGCGTCTTACGCGGAAGCGAATCTCGAAAGGCCGCGAGCGCATGAAGCGCTTCGACCGTCAGCTGATGATCCGGAACGAAGGGCGTCGAGAACGGCAGTCCGACGGACCCGGGAAGGAGCGCGATGTGGGCCGCAGGCGAGACGATTCCGTTCGGGGCGTGCAGGCTGGGCGCCGAGCGTTCCCACATCCGGTTCAGCACCGCGGGAGATCCATCGGACATCTTCTGCACGATGGCGCGGTCGAAGTGAGGCCACCGCATGAGGTTGGTGAGAACCGCCGAGACGATGTTGTTGCCGACTTCCTTGGTGTGCTCCGCAACCACGATCGCGTTGATGATCCACAGCAACGCTACGGCGTAGGCGTTCCGGAGCAGCTTGCCGTCGCTCGCCGAGAGCGAGGCGCAGGGGCGCTCCAGCACGGGAGAGTTCAGCTCGACCAGCGCCAGCGTGCTGATGGTCCGCACGAGCTCGGACCCCGCCGTCGATCGCCAGTACTTCGTGAACTCAGCCTGATGGCGGCGCCGGACGCGCCATGCTCGAAAGGCCTTCAGCATGTGCTGAACCTACCACCACTTGCCCCGGCTTCCATGGCACCGGGGCGAGGGAGGAAATCCCCCGAGGCATGTGAACGCGCCGGAGGTCAATCCGTCGTGTCACCGCTCCTCTACGGAGGACACCGCACCCGAAATCGCGCGGAATACCGCTCTGGCACCTCACTTGCCCTTCCTTCGACCGGGAAGGAGGTGCAGCGATGAAAAGCGCCAGAGTCGTTCTCGCAGTGCTCATGCTCGCGCTTGTCGCCAGCATCGCCACGACGCCGGCCCGAGCGGAAGCCTCGTTCGGGTTCTTCTACTCGAACCTCGAGCCGCACGGATCCTGGCACGTCTCGGCGCGGTACGGCCAGGTGTGGCAACCCGCCGTGCACGCGCGCGGCTGGAATCCGTACTACGACGGCCACTGGCTCTACACCGATGTCGGATGGACCTGGGCGTCGGACTACCCGTGGGGTGCCATCCCCTATCACTACGGGACCTGGGTGGTGGATCCCGCGTACGGATGGGTCTGGGTTCCGGGTTACACCTGGGCGCCGGCGTGGGTGACGTTCCGCACCGGTCCCGACTACATCGGATGGGCTCCGGTGGCGCCGGCGTTCTCGGCGAGCTTCACGCTCGGCTCGCGGTGGCCGGCGAGCAGCGCGTACGTCTTCGTGCCGGCGCGGAGCTTCCTCGCCCCGCACGTCCGGACGTACGTGGTCCCCGCCTCACGAACTCGCGTCGCCTACCGGCACGCGAACGTGGTCACGGCGCCGGTCGTGCGCAACCACACCGTGTTCACGCGAGGTCCCGACGTGCGGAGCGTCGAGCGCGCGACGGGACACCCGGTTCGCCCGAGCCGGATCGAGCACGTGTCCCGCGTGACGGCGGTCGACCGGACGGTTGCGCGGAGCGGCGCGCGAGCGACCGAACCGCGGCGCAAGGACTCCGTGATCGCATCGAACAAGCGCTATGAACCCTCGCCGCGGAGGGCGGAGCCGCAGCGCCAGCCGAGGGCGATGAAGCATCAGGCGAAGCCCAAGCACGGTCCCGACAAGCACTAGCTCGAGCGGAGCGCCGGGACCGCGAGGTCCCGGCGCTCTTGGCAATCGGCACGGCCTTGGCGCCCGACGTACCATATCCTCTCTGCCGAAGGAGCCTTCGATGAGCCGCCAGCGCCACGCCCGGGCCTTCACCGCGACCTTCCTGCTCACCTCCCTGATCCTGCCGGCAGCTCCCGTCTCGGCGACCTGCGGAGGTGGAGGCGGGGGCGGCATGGGAGGTGCCACGCCGGGCGGCTCTCACAGCTCCGAGGAGGTCTATCACGTCCCCTGGAAGGTGGTGGGCGGAGCTGATCCCGTTCCCGCGGGGGACCTGGGCGTCTACTGGTTTCCCAAGTCGCCGGAAGAGGTGAACACCTCGCGCCTCCGCCTCTCGCGCACCCTGACGCTGGTGTCGGCGCGCTGCGTGGCGACCGTGCTCGTCACGCCGGACAACGCGGCGGTGCGCTCGAAGTACGGCGTGGAGTCGACCGCGTCCGCGCTGGTCCTCGTCGACGGCGGCGGTGCCGAGCTCGGCCGCATGGTGCCGCAGGGCGGGCCGTTCGACGACGAGCTCGCCGGCAAGCTCGTGACCGACGAGCTCGACAAGCGCAAGAGCGCCGCGACTGAGCTGCTCGACGCGGCCAAGGAGAAGCTCGCGGCGAAGGACGAGGAGGGAGCGGCGGCGCTGTACACGCAGGTCTGGCAGCAGCACTGCCTGATCCCCGAGCCGGGCAAGAAGGCCGCGAAGGCCCTCAAGAAGCTCGGGCGTCCGGTCGAGGAGGCGTCGCTCGGAAACGGCGAGGCTCCGGTCCTGTCCGGCCCGAAGGCGGTCGAGGTCGTCAAGGTGATGACCGTCGGACTCGCCGCCGAGCGCGGCGGGAACATCGGCCAGGCGCGGGCGCTGTACGAGCGGGCGCACCGCATCGACCCGTCCGATCCCGTCCCCGTCCGGTACCTGGGCGAGCTGATGCGCCACGAGATCGGCGACTGGGTGGCCGCGCGCTCGCTCTTCGAGCAGGTGCTGGACATGCCGTCGGACGCGGTCTCCCGAGCGGTCGCGCTCCACGGCCTCGGCAAGATGACGATCCACGAGGGCCGCTTCAGCGTGGGCCTCTCGCTGTTCCAGCAGTCCCTCGACGCCTACCCGCTCGCCCTGACCTACCGCAACCTCGCCGTCTACTGGAACTCCGAGCGGGACCACGTCAAGGCGCACGCCTACGTCGAGAAGGCGCTCGCGCTCGATCCCGACGACGACTACAACCGGATCTTCGCCGCGACGTACTTCGTCGAGCTCGGGCGGCCCGATGAGGCGCGCGAGGTCGCGCTCCGCTTCGCGGACTGCCTTCCGGCCTCGTACAACCTCGCCGCGATCCACGCCCAGCTCGGCGACAAGCCCAAGGCGCTCGAGCTCCTCCTGCGGCACTTCACGGTCTACGAGCAGTTCGATGCCGTGCGGGCGAAGGAGATGCAGGAGGCCCGCGACGACGTCGCCTTCGAGTCGATCCACGACGATCCGGCGTTCGTCGCCATGACGGGGCTCGCCGACCGCCGGGGGATGGAGCGGTAACGGAAACGTCAGGCGGGTCGGCGTTTTCCGAATGAAACGGCAACGTCGGCCAGGGTCTGTGCTGCGGTCTCGGCGTACATTCGGGGCGGATCGTCGGGGATCCGGTCCGGAGGAACGTCATGCGTCCGTGTCCGCCCCGACGATCGACCCTCGCGATTCTTGCTGCCCTGTGCCTCGCCGCCTCGTGCGACGACGCCATCCTCCTCGAGCCCGTCCGGCCCGCATCGAGCCTCGTCATCTCGAGGTCGACGCCTTCGAGCGGCGACGCGACGCTGACGAGCAGCGCGCAGGTGCTCGCCGAGAATCAAGTCCGGCTGACGCAGCTCATCGAGGGCGTCACGCACGAGCTCGACGTCGAGTGGGATGCGGCGACCGGAGAGGTGACGAGCGTCGAGCACACGTGGACGACCTCCTCGCAAACGTCCTTGACCACGAAATGTCCGAGCTCCGGATGCAACCCCGGCGAGATCGCCCTCGACGTCGAGGCCAAGACGATCGCGTTCACGGACCTGGACCTCGTCGGGACGATCCTGATCGTCACCCCGACCCGATCGACCCTCGACGGGACGATTCAGTGGTGAAGTAGCCGCTGGTCGCTAGTCGGGCAGGAACGTGTAGTTGCACTGTCCGGCGAGCGCATGCCGATCCCCGAACGCAGGGGCGCAGTAATCGTCCACCAAGCACCGTCGTGCGTTCTGATTCGGGGGCGCCTCGGATGCCCCTGACACGCAGACCACGAGAGGTGGGTTGACGGCGTGCCACGTGTCCCCCGGGACCATCCAAGAGGGGGCCTTGTACTCGACGATCGTCACGAAGATGTCGGAGTACGCCCCGCACCATTCGTTGGCTGTGCCACAGGTGGCCGCCTGCGAAGGGCAACTAGGGTTCGTATGCAGGTTGTCACAGTGCGTGCCACAAGGGTTGAGCGGGTTCGGGAAGCAGTCGACCTGCGACCGGCACGAATTGGGCGCGCCGGCCGGAGACAGTTCGTACATGACGGAGAGCGGGCCGTTTCGATCTCTTGTCGTCGAGCACATCAGTTGTCCTAGACCGTTGCGATTGTTGACACCGCACGGGTTGTCGGCGCAATCGATGCAAGGTCCTCCCGGGCCATCGTCATTGTTCTCGTAGGTCCGCTCGACCAGGATCCGGTAGTGGAGCCCGCCCTGGTTGTAAGCGTCGATGAAAGACTCCGCAAAATCGCAATTAGGTCGGTTCGTTGCGGCGCGGACCAAAATGTCGCCTGCGTAGGGCTGAGGGTTTGGGGGCGGGTCGTCCTCGAGCGGCGGTTGTGGGGGGGCCGCGAAAAGCATCCCGCTCGTCATCGTACAGACACACAGGCCGGTCAGCAGCGCGAATCGACGCTTCATGGAATCCTCCTTCCAGCGAGTTCTGTGTGGACCATAACCCCGCACGTCGAATGCGGTCAACCGGGACCTACCGGCCAAGGCCTCGCTTCCGGGCCCACGCCTCGAACCCCTGCGTGAGCTGCTCGAACGACTCGATGACGAAGAGGACCGGCTGGAGATGACTCACGTCGTACTCCTGCTCGGCGATACGGTCCGGGTCGAAGGGAAGCTTGACGACGTGCGCACCAAGCGCGTGCTCGATCTCGGCGTAGGAGGAGAGGATCCCGTTTCCGTAGACGCGGATCCCCTCCGATGTCTCGATCATGCCGAACTCGACCGTGAACCAGTAGAACCGCTCGATCCTTCGGCGGTCGGCTCCCCGCGCCGCGAGGGCGCACCGGCCCATGTTCTGGTAGAAGTCCGCGAAGCCGGGGTGCGTGATCATCGGCAGGTGGGCGAACACGTCGTGGAACAGGTCGGGGGCCGGCGTGTAGTCCATCTCCTCCGGCGGCCGGATGTAATCGGTCGACGGAAAGACCCGGCGTGCGAGGAAGGCGAAGAACTGCTCCTCGTGCAGCAGGCCGGGCACTCGCGCGACCTTCCAGCCGGCCGCTGCTTCCAGCACGCGGCTCGAGCTGGATAGGGACGGGATCCGGTCCTCGGGAAAGCCCATGGCCTCGAGACCTTCGAGGAACTCTCGGCACGCGCGGCCGGAAAGCCGTGCTCGCTGGCGCGCGTACAGCTTCGACCACGTCGCGTGGTCGGCCGTCGGGTAGTCCGGGTACGGGATCGCGGCCCCCTCCGGTGCTTGTCCGTCGAGCCTGATCGGCACGCATCGGGGATCGGTGGAGGACTCGTAGGCCGAGGAATCGTCGCGATTCATGACATCTCCGTGCGCGCATGCGCGCGAGCTTTCCCGTTCGTGGAGGGCCGGACGCGGAGGGTCAGCGACGGTAGATGAGAAGGCCGCCTGCGGAGGTCATGGCCCGGACAGTGTACGACTTTTAGAGCGAAGCGAGGAACTTCAGCAGGGCCGCCCGGTCCTCCTCGGAGAGCGCCCGGAAGCGGTCCCGGGACACGGCGGCCTCCCCGCCGTGCAGCTCGATCGCCTCCCGCAACGTCCCCGCCCGCGCGTCGTGGAGGAAGCGGGAGCTCAGGCGCAGCCCCATCAGCGGCTCCGTCCGGAACTCGGAGGGCGACGCGTCGCCGAGGCAGATGTCGGCGAGCTCGGGCCCCATGTCGTGGAGTAGCAGGTCGGTGTAGGCGGCCACCGTCTTCGCGCGCAGCGGATCGATCGCGTACTTCGCCGTTTCGAGGGTGGGAACGTGGCACCCCACGCAGCCGACGCTCGCGAACAGCTTGCGTCCGCGGCGCCCATCCTGGTCGAGCGAACGCGGCACGGGCGCCGCCAGGAACCGCACGAACGCGTCGGTATCGTCGATGGCGCGCCGGTCGATCTCCGGCTCGGGCACGGGGTCGACACCCTCGGGGATCGCGTCTCCGCCGATCGTCTCCTCGACCGGCACCGCCGGGTTCGTCACCCCCTGCTCGATCACGAAGGCGCCGTCGTTGAAGTCGCGCAGCGAGGGCACGAGGGCCTTCCGCCCGAATCGTCCCAGGCGGCCGTCGAAGAAG
>Ga0137435_1000456_pt1 | contig 13862 bp, 9 predicted proteins | sample EasRivERMGT100_2_FD_104904 | JGI IMG/M metagenome (GOLD analysis project Ga0137435, IMG submission 104904) | Soil microbial communities from meander-bound floodplain in the East River, Colorado, USA - East River MetaG ERMGT100_2 | ecosystem: Environmental > Terrestrial > Soil > Floodplain ... | reverse complement strand
TCGGGGAGCTCGCGGCATCCATCGCACACGAGCTCGGCCAGCCGCTTTCAGCCATCATGACGAACGCCGTCGCCGGGCGTCGCATGCTGGAGACCGCCGACCGCGGCTCACCGGACGCGGTCCGCGAGATCCTCATCGACATCAACGAGGAGGCGAACCATGGCGCCCAGGTCATAGGACGCCTCCGAACGCTGTTTCGCAGGGCGAGCGCCGAGCGCGTCGGCCTGGACGTCAACACGGTGATCGAGAACGGGCTTGGCCTGCTCCGCGCGAACCTTCGCGAGAAGAACGTCACCGTTCGATTCGCGCGTAACGAAACCCTGCCCCGCGTCTTCGGCGACCCGGTCCAGCTCCAGCAGGTCGTGGTGAACCTGGTCATGAACGCTGGCGACGCGGCGGCGTCGGCAGGCGACGAAACCCCGCGCGTGATCACGATCGACGCTGGCGAGCCCGGGAGCGGGCGACTCAGGTTCAGCGTGACTGACAGCGGGATCGGCGTGAAGGACCCGGCGGACCTGGAGCGGATCTTCGAGCACTTCGTGAGCACCAAATCCCAGGGAATGGGTCTGGGATTGACGATCAGCCGCTCGATCGTCGAAACGCACGGCGGGAGGATCTGGGCGGTCGCGAATGCAACGCGCGGCCTCACGGTCCACGTCGAGCTTCCAACACTCGCCGCGGTCGCAGTGCCGAATGATGACCCTCTGCACCCCAGCGTCCGGCAGCCTGCCGCGGACGTCGGTGCGGCGCGGCTCGAACGGGAGCTCAGGTAACGTGCAATCCAGAGTGACACGAAAGCGTCCGCGAGATTGACACGGATACAGCATGCTCGATGCGTACGCGGACGCCCTCTCGCCCTATTTAGAAGTCATCTTGTTGTTTCCGTGTGCATCCCGCGCCCGCTTTTGCTGGATCCTAGACCCTAGCCCGTTGGCGCCCCTTCGCCACAACGACTGCCGGACGCAGAATGCGCAGAATGCGCAGAGCGGACGCTGCAACGGCGGAACAGCAGTTGGCCTGGAACGAACAATTCTCCCCTCCCGCCAGCGTCACGCTGTTGCAGCGTCCGCTCTGCGTTCTCTGCGTACTCTGCGTCCAAGCTGTTGTATTGCCGAGATGCCTCAGAACCCTGGTCGTTCAGGGTGAACGCTAAAGCGTCCGCGAGATTGACACGGATACAGGATGATCGATGCGTACGCGGATCGACGCCCTCTCGCCCTATTTCGAAGTCATCTTGTTGTTTCCGTGTGCATCCCGTGGCCGCTGTTGCTAGACCCCAGACCCTAGACGCTGCCGCACTCCGGCAACGCTACCGCTAGCGCGGCCTCCATCCGCCGTACATGCGAGCCGCGCCAGTATGCGCGACCGCACGACGGACAGCGTCGGACGATGCCCGGGGCGTGCGACGAGGTCGCGGTCTCGGGCGTCGACCGGGAACTGCAGCGTGTCCACGCCGATCGCGCGAAGCCAGCGCGCGAGACGGCCGAGCATGGCGTCGGCGAGAAATCGGCTCATCGACGCTCCCGCACCTCGTCCGTGGTATCCAGGCCTGTGGCATCGAGGAACACGTCCTCGCGAATCGAATCGAGCGACGGCGGATGTTTCACGTTGAACGACCGGTTGGAGAGCACCACGACCCAGATGCCACGCACGCCGTCGACCCACAGCGACGTGCCCGTCCACCCCGTGTGTCCATACGCGATCGGGTTCGCGCAGCGGTCCTGCGGTGTCGGATCTTCGTCGGGACAAAACGCCATCCAGCCGAGTGTGCGGTGGCCGGCGCGTGGCTGCTGTGTGAACAGCTCGCGCACGAGATCGGAGCGAAGAATACGCACGCCGCCCAGCTCACCGCCGTTCGCAACCATCGCCGTGAAGCGTGCCAGGTCGTGGGCCGTGGAGAAGAGCCCCGCATTTCCCGTCGGTACACCCAGCTTGTGGGCGATCGGATCCGAAGGCTTTCCCCGGTACACCTCTCCCGTCTTGAGCAGTTGCGTCGGCGCGCAGTTCTCGCATGCAAGCCCGGGCCAGAATGACGTCGAATGCATGCCGAGCGGCCGGAAGAGACGTCGCTCGAGAAACGCGGGAAGGGGTTCACGCGCGACACGCTCCGCTGCCTTCCACAGCACGATGAAGCTGACGTCAGAATACTGCACGTCGATTCCCGGCGGTTCGCCGAGGGGCGTTTCAATCATGTTTTCGAGCCGCTGGCCGGGGGCTCGCCCGCGCACCTTCGCGCCCGCCGGCAGCCCCGACGTATGCGTCAACAGGTGGCGCCACGTCACGCGCTCCTTCCAACGACCCTCGAACTCCGGCAGCCATTTCTGCACCGGCTCGTCGAGCGTGATCCTGCCGTCCTGCACGAGCAGCAACACCGCGGGGGTCGTCGCTACGGCCTTGGTGAGCGACGCGAGATCGTAGACGGTGGAATCCGGCGACGCCGGATCATCCGTGTCTTTCCAACCGACACGTCCGAAGCCGGCTGTCTCGGCGATACGCCCGCGCCGGCCGATGGCGAGCACTGCGCCGGGAATGACCCGCTCGGCGACCGCCCGCCGCAGGTCGCTGGTGGCGGAGTCGATGTTATCCGGCGCGACGAGGTACCGGCCCGATGCTCGGCGCGCCGCGCGGGCCGCCGACCGCTGGTGGTGCGCCCAGAGGACGATGATCGTAACAACGACGAGAGCAACGACGCCCCCCAGTCCGATCAGCAACTTCCACTTCTGCAGCGCCGGCTCGGCTGACTTCGGCGGCGGCGCTGGCCCCGTCCGCGACTCCATCCGATCCGCGAAAAAGGCAATATGGACGCCACGTAACGTCCCATGCGGGGCGAGCTCGGCATGGCCGATGTAGAGACGGCGCGAACTCCCGAACAGCGCGAACTCCCAGACAGCGCGAACTCCCAGACAGCGCGAACTCCCAGACAGCGCCAACTTCCAAACAGCGCCAACTTCCAAACAGCGCCAACTTCCAAACAGCGCGGACTTCCAAACGGCGCGAACTGAGTGTCAGCCTACGGGATCATCGGAGCGATGACCAACGTTCCCGTCTTGATCGTGGGGGCCGGGCCAACCGGTCTCGCGCTCGCGCTCTGGTTAACGCGACTCGGCATCGCCGTGCGGATCGTCGACGAGACCGCCGAGCCGGGGACGACGTCCCGCGCGCTGGCCGTTCAGGGGCGCACGTTGGAGCTCTATCGTCAGTTGGGAATCGCTGACGCGGTGATTGACGGCGGCTCTCAGATAGCGGCTCTTAATTTCTGGGTGCGTGGCCTCAGAGCCGCGCACGCGACGCTGGGGCGCCTCGGTGAGGGCTTGACCCCGTACTCCTTTGTGCTGGTCTTTCCGCAAGACGCTCATGAGCGCTTGCTGATCGAGCGGCTGGAAGCCCTGGGTGTGCGGGTAGAGCGCCGCACTGAGCTGATCCGTTTCGAGCAGCACAGCGGATCCGTGACGGCGACGCTCCGGCGGCCGGATGGATCCGAAGAAACCTGCGAGGCGGCTTATCTCGCGGGTTGTGATGGCGCGGGGTCCACGGTCCGGGAAACGCTACGGATCGGGTTTCCGGGCGGAACGTATCAGGGCCTCTTCTATGTCGCCGATGTGGACGCAACCGGACCGGCGACCGACGGCGAACTGCACGCCGATCTCAGCCATGCCGATTTTCTGATTGTCTTTCCCATGCGTGGACAGGGACGCGTGCGACTGGTCGGGATGGTGTTTGAGCACAAGGGCAGCGGTGCCCTGACCTTCGACGACGTGCGCGGTCGTGCCATCGACGATCTGAAGCTCGGCGTCGCCAAGGTGAATTGGTTCTCGACCTATCGTGTGCACCACCGCGTCGCGCACCACTTCCGCGAAGGACGCGTCCTTCTCCTCGGGGACGCCGCCCACATCCACAGCCCGGTCGGTGGTCAGGGGATGAACACCGGCATTGGCGACGCCGTGAATCTCGCCTGGAAACTCGCCGCCGTGCTGAACGGAACCGCCACGGAGAATCTGCTCGATACCTACGAGCCGGAACGGATCGCCTTTGCGCGACGGTTGGTGGCCACCACCGACCGCGTGTTCACCTTCGTGACGAAGCAGGGCCGGGTGGCGCGGCTAGTACGCACGAGGATCGTTCCTCGACTCGCGCCGTTTCTCTTTGGACTCAGTCCACTGCGGCGCACTCTATTCCGGATCCTGTCGCAGATCGGCGTCAATTATCGCAACAGCACTCTGAGCGTGGGTTCGGCGGGTGCCGTCCGGGGTGGGGATCGCTTGCCTTGGGTCGAGACCGCGCCGGGACAGGACAACTTCGCGCCGCTGACTTCTCTGGAATGGCAGGTCCATATGTATGGCGAGCCGCGACCTGACGTGAGAGAGGCCTGTGCCGAGCTACGCCTCCCGTTTCACCAGTTTGATTGGCAGCCGGGAATGCGGCGCTCCGGTCTCAGTCGCAGGGCGCTCTACCTGATCAGGCCAGATGGCTACGTCGCGCTGGCTGATCGGCGCGCCGATCCCGAGCCTTTGCGTCGGTACTTCGCCGATGGTCCAATGGCGCGAGCGATCCGCTCTCGAGAGCATCCACACCTCCGAAACCCAGAGTGAGGAGACACGCGCGATGAGCGATCAGGCGAAAACGGAAGTTGCCGTGCTCGCCGGCGGCTGCTTCTGGGGGGCTGAGGACATCCTGCGTGATGTCCCGGGCGTGATCGATACCGAGGTGGGGTACACCGGCGGCCACTTGGAGAACCCGCGCTACGAGGACACCCACCACAGCCGGTCAGGCCACGCCGAGGCGGTCCGCGTGACGTTCGATCCCTCGGTGCTGAGCTATGAGGATTTGCTGGAGCAGTGGTTCTTCCGCCTGCACGACCCAACGACCCTCAATCGCCAGGGCAACGACGTCGGCACCCAGTATCGGTCGGCGATCTTTCCGCAGACCCCGGCACAGCAGGAAACGGCGGAGCGAGTGAAGGCGCGCGTGCAGGCCTCGGGCAAGTGGTCGCGACCGATCACGACCAGCATCGAACCCGCGTCGACCTGGTACAGTGCGGAGGCGTACCATCAGGACTACCTGCGGAACAACCCTGGCGGGTACACCTGCCACTATTTGCGCGACTGAGCGAACCCTGAACGACGCGAACTCCCGAACGGCGCGGACTCCCGACGGCTACGTGCGCAGTGATCTGAAGCCGTCTCTCAGGCCCTCGACGATGTAGGCCGGTTGCTCCCAGGCCGCGAAGTGCGTGCCTTTGTCGAACTTCTTGAAGTAGATCAGTTTGGGATACGCGCGCTCCGCCCAGCTCCGGGGGGTGGTGTAGAGCTCATCCGGAAAGACGGTGAGGGCCACCGGGAGCTTGACGCCCGTGGCGTCGAAAAAGACCCCCTTCGCTGTGCGCAGGTTTTCCCAATAGAGGCGCGCCGAAGAGACCCCCGTTTTCGTCAACCAGTACAGCGTGATGTTGTCGAGGATGTCGGTCGGCGTGAGGCCTTCGGGCTTTCCGTCGAAGGAGCGCGCGATCATCTCGTAACTGCGCTTGTCGTGGTCGATCATCCACGCGGCCAGGCCAATCGGTGAATCCTCGAGCGCGTAGAGCGTCTGCGCGCGCAGCGCCATCTCGTTGGCGTAGCCCAGGCCATACTTGAAGAAGAAGGTGATCTGCTCGTACGCGTTGCGTTCTTCGGCGGTAAAGGTCGATGGTGGAGGGCCGCCTGCCGCGAGCAACTTGCGAATGTCGGGTAGAACGGTCGACGGCATGTTGGTGGAAATACCGAGCAATTCCGGAGGCGCCTGTACCGCCATCGTCTCCGTGATAAGGTTCCCCCAATCGCCGCCCTGCGCCACGAATTTCGTGTAGCCAAGGCGCTTCATCAGCGTGGTCCAGGCGCGCGCGATGCGCGGCGGGTCCCACCCCGTCGTCGTCGGCTTGCCCGAGAATCCGTAGCCCGGCAGCGACGGTATCACGACATCAAAAGCGTCCTCGGCCTTGCCGCCATGGGCAGTCGGATTCGTAAGGGGCGCGATGATTTTCATCTGCTCGATGATCGAGCCGGGCCACCCGTGCGTGATGATGAGGGGCAACGCATTCTTTTCCTTCGACTTGACGTGAATGAAATGAATGTCCAGCCCGTCGATGTTGGTGATGAAATTCGGAACCGCGTTCAGCTTCGCCTCGACTTTGCGCCAGTCGTAGTCGGTGCCCCACAAGCGCGCGAGCTTCTGCATCGTTGCGAGCTGGACGCCCTGCGTGTCATCGTTGACCGTTTCCTTCTCGGGCCACCGTGTCGCCTTGATGCGCCTGCGCAGGTCGACAAGGTCGGCGTCGGGAAAATTCACCTGAAACGGACGAATTTCGTTCGGCTCACCTACCGTCGGCTCCGCGAGCTCAGGCATTACGTCAGTCATAGCGTCCAACTCCCTGGGAAAAGCGAGAAGACCCAGCTGGCTCGCGGCAACGGTTGCGGCGGCGGCACCAAGAAAGCGACGGCGATCGAGATCGTGCATATCCATGCGGCGATGTGGCCGCGGAAGATGAATGCGACCTTCGGCCCGGCGACATGCGGCCTTTGGCCAATTCGGGATTCGGATTCGGGCTTCGGGGGTTTCCAGCATCGCTTTTGGAAGAACAACGGACGCAGATGACGCTGAGTTCGCAGAGGGACGCTGCAACAGCGTGATTCCGGGACGTTGACCAACTGATCAACGGGTTGGTCCGCAGTTGCAGCGTCCTCTCTGCGTTATCTGCGCATTCTGCGTTCGTTGTTGTCGCGCGTTGGGATGCCCATCGGGCGGCACTGACGGTGAGTTGCTAATCTCAGGGGACCGGCCGACATCGGTGTCTCACTCGGGACGACGCTGAACCTTCACAACACTGAGATGACGGACGCCCGATTCGCTCTGCGCGGCTTCCGCCGCACTCCCGGCTTTGTCATCACCGCCGTGCTCATCCTCGGACTGGGCATCGGGATGTCGGTCGCCATGTACACCGTGTTCGACGCGGTGCTCAGGCGTCCACTCCCGGTAGTGCAACAGGACCGGATCGTCGTGCTGTGGAACTATCGGCAACCGGGAGTCGAGTTCCCGCTTCAGCCGAAAGACGTCACGGAGTTGCGCCACACCACGCGGACCATGCGCGGCGTCGCGGCCTTCGCGCACTGGGGCGCCTTCGCCTTTGCCCTTGTCGACGGCGATCAGTCGCTCGTCATCCCGCAATCGGTCGTCTCGGGCAACTACTTCGACGTGCTCGGTGCACGTCCGGTGCTCGGACGCCTGCTGCGACCGGAGGACGACGTCAAAGGCGCGCCGCACGTGATGGTCATCAGCTACGACACTTGGCGGCGACGGTTTGGCGGCGACTCGGCGATCGTCGGACACCGCGTTCGCTCTCCGCTCTACCAGTGGAGCTACACGATCGTGGGCGTTGCTCCGCCAGGGCTCGACTACCCGGCCGGCGTCGGCGCCTGGTCGCCGCTCGAGACCTTCGGCGCGCCGCAGGTCGTAGACCTGGTCGCGCGGCTCGCACCCGGCGCCACCCCGGCGGCCGCCGGTGCAGAGCTGTACGCCATGATGCAGCGGCTGCACCCCGACTACCGGCTCGCCGGCGCCGAGTCGCGGACGTTCACCACCGCGGTCGTGGGCGACATTCGGCAAACGCTCATCATTCTCACCGTCGCCGTCCTGCTGCTCCTCGCCATCGCCTGCGCCAACGTCGGCAACCTGCTGCTGCTGCGCGCGTCGGGCCGCGCGCGCGAAATGGCCATCCGGCGGGCCATGGGAGCGACCACGGGCGACGTCGTTCGCCAACTGCTCATCGAGAGCACGATGTTGGCCGCGGCCGGAGGACTGCTCGGTCTCGGATGCGCAGCCGGATTGCTTCGCGCGCTGGTATCACTTGCACCGCCGCAACTCCCGCGCGTGGACATGATCGGTATCGCGGGAGCGCCCCTGGCCGCGGCGCTCGGCGTCACCTTTCTCACCGTGCTGATACTCGGCGTCTTTCCCGCCGTGAGCGCGGGACGCGGACGGCTCGTCTCGCCGTTGCGCCTCGACGCGCGGTCCGGAAGTCAGAGCCGCGCTCGTCGGCGCCTCCGGCAATCGCTCGTCGCATCGCAGATGGCGCTCGCCCTCGTCATGCTGGCCGGCGCCGGACTCCTCGTGAGAAGTCTCGAACGGCTCGAGCGCGTAGACCTCGGCTACAGGGCGGAGCGGCTGTCGATGCTGGAATTGACCTTCCCCTTCGACCGTTACAACACGGCGCCCAAATACATGGCGTTGTTCGATCGCATCTTCACCCGGCTCCGGGCGGTGCCCGGTGTCGTATCGCTCACGCCGGTCATCATTCCACCGTTCCTGGGACCGAACGTGTGGCAGTGGCGCCCGGTCGTCGAGGGACAGTCACAGGCCGAGGCGGATGCGACGCCGTTCATTCCGGTCGAGGGTGGGAACGCCGAGTACTTTCGCACGTTCGGCATCCCCATTGTGCGCGGCACTGATTTCAGCGACGCGGACCACGACGGCGCGCCGGCGGTGGCCGTCGTGAGCGAAGCAGTCGCGCAGCGTCTCTGGCCCGGGCAGGACGCCGTCGGCAAACATATCCGCTTCAATGGGCTCGACAGCACACTGTGGCGCACGGTGATCGGCGTTGCCGGCGACATCCGCTTTCGCAGCCTGCGCGACGCGACGCCAACGATCTACATGCCCTGGCGCCAGATGGGAACGCAGGGCACCGTCGCCATACGCACGAGCGGCGACCTGAGCGCGGCCCTCGGCGCAATGCGACGCGCGGTCGCCGAGTTGGACCCGCAGGTGAGGATATGGCGCGCGCGATCGATGGACGATCTGCTCGCGGGGCCGCTCGCCCAGCCGCGATTGAGCACACTCCTGTTGTCGACGTTCGGTTTGACGGCGCTCCTGCTCGCCGCGATCGGTCTCTACGGAGTGATGGCCAGCGCGGTGCGTGAACAGACGCGGGAGCTCGGCGTCCGCATGGCGCTCGGCGCATCGCCCGAACGGATACGCCGCGACGTGCTCAGCGGCGCGCTCGCCGTCGGCGGCGCCGGGGCGCTCGCCGGGCTCGCCGTAGCTGTCGTCGCCACGCGGTTTCTCGTGACGCTGCTTTATGGCGTCAGCCCCGTCGATCCCGTGACCTTGCTCTCCGTTTGCGGTCTGCTCGTGGTCGTTACGATGGTCGCATCGTACGTTCCGGCTCGGCGGGCAACGCGCATCGATCCGGCGCTGGCCCTTCGCGCGGATTCCTAGTGCTCGTTCGTCGCTAGCGTCGCGTTAGGAAAACAAACGGACGCAGATGACGCTGATTGCGCAGATGGGACGCTGCAACCGCGTGATTCTGGACGCGGATGTTGACCAACTGATCAACCGTTGGTCCGCAGTTGCAGCGTCCTCTCTGCGTTATCTGCGGATTCTGCGTTCGCCGTTGTCGCGGGTTGGGATGCCCGACAGGTCAACTCAATGCCGCGTCGAAGAACTCCTGCACGTCCAGATCGAACGCCTCGGCCATGCCTTCCGGATGCCACACGAGCCGTTCGCTCAGCACCTCGCCAGGGTCCGCCGCACCGCGCCAGCACGACACGTTTCGCGCGTCCGGATTGAGGATCCAATATTCCGGCACACCCGCGCCCACATAGAGCGTGCGCTTGGTTTGGTAGTCGTACGCCGGATTGCTCGGCGACTCGACTTCGACCGCGAGCAGCAGATCGCTTAGGGAAAACGGATACGGCGGCCGTTGGGCATTGGTCAGCCGCACCACGTAGAGGTCGGGCTGCACTCGGTTGCGGCGCCTGTCGTCGCGGCGCACGTCGGATGGCGAAAAGATGGGCCGGCCGACGCTCGAGCCGCGGAGATACTCGCGAAGGCGCGCGTACAGCTCGCCGATCACCAACTGATGGACGTCCGACGGCGCCGGCGTCACGAACAGCACGCCGTCGATGACCTCGTAGCGTTGGCCGTCGTCGGGCAGCGCGTCGAGCCTGTCGACGGTCCATTCCATCGCGTGGGCGGGCATGGCCATAGGATAGGCTCCTCGGCGAACACTCGGCAAGCGGACACGAGCCCACTCTACCGACGTCGAATGCTGGAAGCGGCCGGTGACGAAACAAGAACGGCGCGGCCGAGGCGCTCTAGCCGCTCGGTTGCATTGCGCCTACTATAGAGCCGAGCGTGCGACGTACCCCCCTCCGGCATGTGACCCGCCCCCGCGAGCCGCTCCGCGGTCCTCCCTCGCGATGAGCATCGCGTGACGCACACTATCAGTCGCCTCAACTCGGCGCTTGACGCCCGTTATGTCATAGAACGCGAGCTCGGCGCCGGCGGTATGGCGACCGTCTACCTCGCGCGCGATCTCAAGCACGATCGCAGGGTCGCGCTGAAAGTGCTCCGCCCCGAGCTCGCCGCCGTGATCGGAGCTGATCGCTTTCTCGCCGAAATCAAGACCACCGCCAACCTGCAGCACCCGCACATCCTGTCGCTCTTCGACAGCGGGAGCGCCGACGGCCAGTTGTTCTACGTCATGCCGTATATCGAAGGCGAGACGCTGCGCGGACGGCTGCAACGCGAAACCCAGCTCCCCGTGTCCGACGCTGTGCGCCTCGCCGCAGAGGTAGCGAGCGCGCTCGACTACGCGCACAAGCGCGGCGTGGTACACCGCGACATCAAGCCCGAGAACATCCTGCTGCAGGATGGCGGTGTGCTCGTGGCCGACTTTGGCATCGCGCTCGCCGTGCAGCACGCGGGTGGCGAGCGGATGACTCAAACCGGCATGTCGCTCGGCACGCCGCAGTACATGAGCCCCGAGCAGGCGACCGGGCAGAGGACGATCGACGCACGATGCGACATCTACTCGCTCGGCGCGATCACTTACGAGATGTTGGTCGGCGAGCCGCCGTTCACGGGGCCGAGTGCGCAGGCGATCGTCGCGAAGGTGTTGACGGAGTCGCCCAAGGAGGTGACGGCGCAGCGGAAGACGGTGCCGCCGCACGTTGCCGCTGCCGTGGCGAACGCGCTCGAGAAGCTGCCGGCCGACCGGTTCGCGACGGCGCACGAGTTTGCCGATGCCCTGCAAGGGAAATACCTCTCGACGGCGACGACGGCGTCTCGACCAACGACCGGGTCCGACGGTGGGCGTGCACCGAAGCAACGCATTGTGCTCGCGGCGATGATCGCCGGTGCGGTATTCGCGGCCGGCGCGGTCGGCTGGGTGGTTGGCGGCCGGGGCGCTGCGAGCTCGGAGGTCGCTCGCCTCGCCGTATCCGTGCCGCCGGACGCCTCGTTCGCGAACATCTACGCGGGGCCGCCGATCGCGATCTCGCCGGACGGGATGACGATCGTTTACACGGCGCGAACGGTAAGCGGGCCACAACTCGCGCTTCGCCGGCTCGACGAACTGAAGCCGCGGGTGCTCGCCGGCACAGTGGCTGGCCTCTATCCGTTCTTCGTCAACGGCGGAACCGCCATCGGCTTCAGCGACGGTGCGCAGTTCTTCCGTGTCGCGCTCGACGGCACCGCGGCCGCGCCCGCGTCGCCCACGCAAGCCGGCGCGGGAAACGGCGCCGATGGCACGATGGACGGGGGGTTCGTGGTCGGCTCGTTCGCCGCGCGTGGCGGCGCCAACGCCGGTCTATCAATTGTCCGGGCGTTCGGCGATTCGCTCGTGCCGCTAACGCGCCCGGACACCATGATTGGCGAGGCGTCACACGTGTTTCCCGTCGTGATCGACCGGAACACGGTGCTGTTCGCCAGCTACGGGTCGAAGGGGCGTCGCATCGGAGTGGCCTCGCTCACGGACGGCAAGTTCTCGATCCTCGATCTGCCCGGCGTCGCGCCGCTCGGCTTCGTGGATGATTATCTCGTCTACGTGAGGAGCGACGGCCTCACCGACGGACTGGTGACCGCCGTCAAGGTTGACCTCAAGCGACGCAAAGTTCTCGGGGAGCCCGTCACCATCGAACGCGGTGTTGCCGTGCACGGCAATGGTTCGGTCGAGGCGGCGTTGTCGAGGAGCGGCACGCTGGTCTACTCCAGCGGTTCGACCACCAGCCGCATGGTCTCGGTCGACCTGCACAGCACGGCGCGGCCACTCGTCGCCGAGTCACGCCGATTTGCGTCGCCGCGGTTCTCGCCGGACGGCCGTCGCGTCGTCGTCAATCGTACCGATGAATCGAGTGAAGTCTGGATTTACGATCTCGGCTCGAAGTCGCCTGCGCGACTGACGTCCGATGGAGTGACCAACGATCGGCCGGAATGGTCGGCGGATGGACGCCGCGTGGCGTTCCGGAAGGGGCAGTCCGGCTATCAGTGGCAATCCGCCGACGGGAGCGACAAAGCTGAAGTGCTGTTGATGCCCGGGAGAAACGCGACCGGCACTGTCGCCGAACTCACCATGATTCCGGACGGAAAGCGGCTCATTGCGCGAATTCCGCATCCCGGCACCGGCATGGACCTGATGCTTCACACGATCGGCGACTCGGCTTCCACCAAGCCGTTCATCGAGACGCGGTTCAACGAGTACATGCCAACCGTCTCGCGCGACGGAAAGTGGGTCGCGTTCATCTCGGCCGAGGCCGGACCGCTCGACGTCTACGTGCGCGCGTTGGACGGTTCGTCGGCGCGCTTCCCCGTGTCCACCGGCGGCGGCATGGAGCCTCGCTGGGCGCCAGACGGGAAGCACATCTACTACCGCGCGAACCAGATGCTCGTAGCCGCGAGCGTCGCGACCACGCCGTCGTTCGTCGTGACGTCGCGCGACACGTTGTTCGCTGACCTGTACGCCACGGATCCGTTTCACACGAACTACGACATCGCCCCCGACGGCACCCACTTCGTGATGCTTCAGCCGGTGGACAACCGCCAGGAGGCCGTCGTCGTCCTCAACTTCGCCAGGGAGGTCAGAGCGAAGATGGTGGCTGCCAAGCGCTAGCCGACGTAGGTGTAGGTGAAGCCCTTCTCCTGCGCGCGATTGGTGACGGTAACGCCCGCGGCAACCACACGCGCGGTCGGCGTGACGAGATTCGCGCGAAGATCGGCCTCGACGTCCGCCGCGCTCATGCCGCCGTCGGCCGCCACCGTGCGCGCGATGCGTGTCGTCGCCAATCCACAGACCGCGACGATCACCCCGCGCTTCGCGAGCTCGTTCGCGAAGCTCGCGTGCGCATTCTTCACCGCGGGCACACCACCTTCAATTACTTTTTGCGATTCGCCGAGCTTGTACTTGGCCCACACGGCGTCGTTGAAACCGTAGACGCTCGCGAGATGGCGGACGCAGACGATCGCGTTGACGTCGGCATCCTTGAGCTGGTAGACAGGACCGGTGTTGGCGGTGAGAAAGTTGCGCGCGAACGTCCAGCCGCTCGGTCCAGTTTCGACGCTGATGCAGTCGAAGATGTTCTTGTGCTGGCCCTTGAGGTCGTCGAGCCACGCATCCGCCGGGTGCGTTGGCGCACGAGCGGGCACCTGCGCGGCGGATTTCGATGAGAGCGCGACGACACCAGCAATCGCGGTCCCGGCGGTCGCGAGGCGAGCAAGGAAGGAACGCCGAACGACGGTGTCCTGCGGTGGGGTGCTCATGACGATCCGAGGGAAAGGGAGAACCCGAAAGCTAGCTCCGGGGTGCGGAGTGCGGAGCTTAGTCGTCCCGGAGTGCCACCGCTGGATCGATGAGCAACGCCCGCCGCGTTGGAACGTAGCCGGCGACGAGCGATGCCACGGCGATGAGCAGCGCGATCCCCGCGAACGTGAAGGCGTCAGTCGGTTCGATCTCGAACAGCATTCCCTCGAGCAGACGCGTCACCGCCATTGATCCCACGAGCCCGATCGCCAGCCCAACCATCGTCAGCGCAAAGGCGCGGCCGAGTATGAGCTGAACG
>Ga0137435_1000455_pt1 | contig 13870 bp, 16 predicted proteins | sample EasRivERMGT100_2_FD_104904 | JGI IMG/M metagenome (GOLD analysis project Ga0137435, IMG submission 104904) | Soil microbial communities from meander-bound floodplain in the East River, Colorado, USA - East River MetaG ERMGT100_2 | ecosystem: Environmental > Terrestrial > Soil > Floodplain ... | reverse complement strand
TAACCCTGCTCTGGTATCTGACGTCCTCTACGACAGGCTGGGTCTCCCCGCTGGCAAGAAGAACCAGACAGCCTTCGCCACAGATAAGAACCACCTGGATACCATCAAGCACCTGCATCCTATTGTTGATTCCATCATTGACTACCGGGGAATGACCAAGCTGCAGAGCACCTATGCCGAGAACCTGATGGACTTCATCCATCCCATTACTAACAGGCTGCACTCTTCCTGGAACCAGACGCGAGCAGAGACCGGCAGGCTGTCCTCCTCTGAGGGACCCAAGGGTGGCCTCAACATGCAGAACATACCTGTCAGGACAGCGCTGGGTAAGGCTATCCGTACCACCTTCATAGCGCAGTACCCAGGCTGGGTAATACTGGTAGCCGACGCCTCTCAGATTGAGCTAAGGGTACTGGCCGACCACTCCGGCGATCCGGCAATGATTGCTGACTTCTTCTCCAAGATTGACTTCCACACCCGTACCGCCAGTCGTATGTTCAAGGTACCTCTGGACTTAGTAACTGGTGACCAGAGGAGCGTGGCCAAGAACTTTAACTTCGGAGTCTCTTACCTCATCTCTGCCGAGGGTGCCTCGATGCGCTTCAAGATAACCAAGGAGAGAGCGCAGGAACTTATCGACCTGTACTATGACTCTTACCCCCGCATCAGGGAGTACCAGAATGAGACCATCCTGTTCTGCCGCCAGAATGGATACACCCAGACCATCCTTGGCCGGATGCGCTGGTTCCCCGACATCAACTCAGAGAGCAGAAAGTTCAGAGGAGAGGCTGAGCGTGGCTGCGTGAACCTACCCATCCAGGGAACAGCCGCTGACATTATCAAGCTGTGGATGCTGGACATCGACCAGTACCTAGAAGACTTCAGGGATGACACCATGCTTCTTATGCAAGTGCACGACGAAGTGGTCTTTGAAGTAAAGAATTGGCTGGCGGAACCAATGTTGGCTCAGGTGAAGCAAAGCTTAGTAAACGTGGGAGAACGGCTGAATCTGGCAGTTCCCCTTCTAGCTGAAGGAGATTTCGGACGCTCATGGGGTGAGCTTAAGTAGACTTGACGGAGACCCGAGCCGTCCCTTACCTTTCCTTTGCCCACAACCGATTACAGACCACTTTGAGCATTCAGCCCGATTCAGGTGGAGCACCTTCTAGGAGATTGCATTGACCGCTTATAGTTCCGTATTTCCCGTTCTGTCCGACAACGCCAGCAGGGTGCTTCTCAAGAGGTACTACCAGGAGAACGAAGACGTTGATGGCATGTTCAGACGGGTAGCCAAGGCAGTAGCTGCCGCCGAGACAACAGACCAAGACACCTGGGAGAACAGATACTTCAACCTCATGCGTAACCTCCGCATGATCCCCAACTCACCCACTCTCATGAACGCTGGTACTCAGCAGCAGCAGCTCTCTGCCTGCTTTGTGCTCGGTGGTCTCGAGCTAGACTCCATGGAAGGCATCATGGCTGCTGCCAGAGCACAGGCTATGGTTCTCAAGTGGGGAGGAGGCACAGGCTTCGATCTGTCCACTCTCCGTCCTAAGGGAGACATGGTTAACTCTACCCACAAGGTTGCCTGTGGCCCTGTCGCTGTTCTCAAACTCCTCCAACAGGTATCCAAGATGGTTACACAGGGTGGACGCAGGGCTGGGGCCAATATGGCCATCCTGTCCGTCGAGCACCCCGACATCCTGGAGTTTGTCAACTGCAAGAACGAAGACCCGCAGACATTCTCTGACTTCAACATCTCTGTCATGGTCACCGATGAGTTCATGCGAGCCGTTAAGGGCAACAAGGAGTGGACATTCCGCAGCCCCAAGGACGGCACAGCCTTTGGCACTGTTCAGGCACAGGACATCTGGCAGCAACTGATAACAGCAGCCCACAAGACTGGTGATCCCGGTCTGTTCTTCTTCGATCAGACCAACCGATCCGATCAGAATCCTGTCAGACGAAACATCGGGACTATCTCTGCGACTAACCCGTGCCTTCGCGGAGACACGAAACTGTGGACGATCAATGGGCCTCAGGAGATCCAGACACTCGTTGGCTCTTCCGTGCCTGTTCTTACTCAACTTGATGACGGTGCCCTCGCCTTCCGAATGATGCGTAATATCCGGAAGACGCGGGAGAGCACGCCAATTGTTAAGGTGACTCTCAAGACGCAGCGCCGAGAAAGAACTACGATCACTGAGATCTTTGTCACGCCTGACCACAAGATGTACTTGACGGATGGCACGAAGACTCCAGCGGGTGACTTGAAGACAGGACACCACCTCGCTTCTGTTTATCGTCATCTTGCTAACAGCAAGGGTTACCTAAAGCTTCAGAATGGTTATGAAGATGTGGTTGAGCACCGTGTCGTTGCCTCGTGGAAGCATGGGAGTCGTCCTGAGTATCCGACGGAGCACGTTGATCACATCGACGAGAACAAGCAGAACAATCATCCTGACAATCTCCGTGTTCTTCCCGCAAAAGTGCATAATGCGCTGAACATGCTTGGGGGTAGAAATCCTGTGGTTCGTTTTCCCGAGAAGAACGTCTTCAATAAGGGATTCTCTGGGGAGGCAAACGGGATGTATGGTAAGACTCATACAGAAGAGACCAAGAGGAAGATCAGTAAATCCCAACGGTCTAAGGTAAACCACACTGTTGTGTCTATCGAAAAGGTGGACGCAGCAGACGTCTATAACGGAACGGTGGATGAGACACACAAGTTCTTCATAGAGTCAGGTGCTGGAGAAGGCGTATTAGTAGCCAATTGTGGCGAGGTCCCGCTTCACAGATTCGATGCTTGCAATCTTGCCAGCCTAGACTTGGCCAAGTATGTAAAGAAGTCCTACGACGGTCACTTCTCCGAGAGCATAGACAAGGAGAGGCTCAGAGAAGACATCGCCCTGTCTATTCGTTTCCTCGACAATATAGTCACGGTTAACGACTTTCCTCTCCCCGAGATCCGAGAGCAGGTAGACAAGACCAGACGAATCGGTCTGGGAGCCATGGGACTACACACAGCCCTTATCGCTATGGGTGTTCCCTACGACTCTGATGAGGCTCTATACATTGCCGAGCAAGCAGCCGGACTGATGCAGTCCACGGCTGACCTTACTTCTATGCAGCTAGCAGACGAACGTGGATGCTATGGAGCATGGGAAGGTTCAGTGCATGAGAGAGCAGGCGTCCGCATGAGGAATGCCTGGAGACTCTCTATCGCTCCCACCGGCACCATCAGCATTATCGCTGGCACCTCTACCGGCATCGAGCCACTGTTCAGCCTCGCCCATATGCGTACTACCTATGATGGTATGCAGCTACCGGAGATCAACTACCAACTCCAGACCCGACTGAAGCAGGAGGGATGGTCAGATGAGGAGCTCACCAGACTCACTGAGAGGCTCATGAGCGGCCAGTCTCTTCAGGAGGAGCCCGACGTATCAGCTGGCACCAAGACCCTGTTTAAGGTGGCTGGAGAGATTTCTCCAGAGGCTCACGTGAAGATGCAATCCGTCTGGCAGAGATTCGTGACCGCAGGGGTCTCTAAGACCGTCAATATGCCCAACAGCGCCACTGTAGAGGACGTAGGAGCCACTTACATGAACGCATGGGAGCGAGGGTGCAAGGGAATCACAATCTTCCGTGACGGCTGCCGTGAGGGCGGTGAGCAGGTGCTTTCCCACGTTAAGGCAGAGACTCCTCCGCCAGTAGAGGTGGCTCCAGTGGATGCTCGTTACCGCGAGAGGCTGCCTGCCACAAGAGACTCCCGAACTCACCACTTCAGTGTGGGTAATGTGGATGGCTACTTCACCATAGGTTTCTACCCTGATGGTAGGCCAGGTGAGCTCTTCATCACATGCACCGCAGTGGGCAGCACCATGGATGGACTACTGGATGCGCTAGCAACTAACGTTAGCATTGGTCTCCAGCACGGAGTACCTATGGAGAGCATCGTCCGTAAGTTCCAGGGAGCCAGCTTCGAACCCTATGGTTTCACCGGAGACCCTGAGATACCACAGGCCCGTTCCATCATCGACTACATCGGTCGCTGGATCATGATGCATGTGGTTAACCGTAATGTAGAGCCTACTGTACAGCTAGAGGTGCCAAAGGTTTACACCAATGGCCACACCAATGGCCACAAGATAGTCTCTGGCGACGTCTGCCCTGACTGTGGCCGACTCATGGTCTACCAGTCCGGCTGCCTCACCTGTCAGGATCAGTCCTGTGGTTACAGCAAATGCGGATAAGTCTCTCAGGCCCCATCGGTAGCGGCAAGACTACGCTGGCCCAGAAGCTAGCGACGAAGAACGGCTACCGACGGGTGTCCTTCTCGACAGCCATCACTGATGAGCTCTCATCTCTCTTGGGTATGACGGTAGGGGAGATGCTCAGGAGCAAAGAGGAGTGGCGCTGGGCCATTCAAGCGTGGGGAATGATCCGCAGACAGGCCAAACCTGGCTACTGGTTGGATGTAGTAGAGAAGAGCCTCTGCGACGTCGAACACGACGACTACATAGTGGTGGACGACAGCCGCTTCCCCATAGAGCTAGAAATGCTACGACTGAACAGGTTCCAACTGGTTAAGTTGGACTGCCCAAAAGAAGATTCAATTGATTATCAAATACAAAAAGGCAAGAGCAGAGAAGAAGCAGAAGCCAGCGCAGACAACATCACTGAGAGAGCACTCGACGACTGGCAGCACTGGAACACAATAATATCAGCACCACGCTCAAGACCCCTCGACGACATCTACAAAGATCTACAACCGCTACTCTACCCGTAATAACACCTTAAGGAGTAGACCGTGCCTGATGACCGGGAGTTTCCCGCATCGGATGAATTAAGGAAACGTCTTCTATCTGAGGCTCTCATTAACCTCAACCGTATCGTTGAGAATGAGGGTCTGGATCCAGATGACATAGAGGACGACTATATGAATGCCCCTCCTGGTGGCGTCTTCGAAGAGATGGATGGAGAGAGGCAGTTGGTTCATGTCCGTGTGGGTCAGAAGAATATAAGCCTCTACTTGCCCCAGCTGATGCTGTGGCTCATTGACAGGGTAGCTCTGATGGAAGACTGCAGCCGGAGCAGCGTCATCGTCGCCTGCTTGTGGCAGCGGGGTGTACCTGATTGGCTAATGACAACAGAGAGGGTGGCTGGCGACAGGACAGGATCACTGGCCCTTCGTATCTCGGCCATCAACAGGATGGCTGAGAACTTCATCTTCAACGAGAGGACGGAGAAGGGTATCCCTGTCCTTATCCGCCACCTGAGGAGCCTCAGAGAGACACCAGATAGGCGCAGCAGGGAGAAGGCCAGGGACATGCTCCTTGAGCTAATAGAGAACGTCGAGGCCGTTAAGGATCACTACTGGCGACTGCGCCTCATGGGAGCAGTCTGTAGGCACTACGACACCCTGCAGGACGTGCTAGGGACGCTGGACATGGTGGGCATCGACGGCATCGAAGCAATCCAGGCAACACTTAAGGAATGGCAGAGGCAGGCAGTATACGAGTAATGAATAAGTACACCTTCGCGGTCACTTACAAGGACGTACTCCAGGTAGAGGCAGAGACAGAAGAACAGGCATGGGTACAACTGAATGGGTTCTCTATAGAAGAAGCGGAACTCCTCACGATAGAAGAGGAGAAGACTGAGTCTAAGATCCTACAGTTCAAGCCTCGTCCATCTGTTCGATAGCACGTCTGGCATCTGCTTCGAATTCACCACGTAAAGCTGCACAGAGACTCCCATGCTGGTAAATCTCAGCCATGGCATCAGCTGATATCGACATCAGCTTCCGCTGCAGAATACGGACACGTTCTTCTCTTCTTAGCTCAGCCTCTAGATGTATAACCTCTGCTTCCAGGGCAGTAACCTTCTCAGCGTCAGTTACCTCTGGCTTCCAGTCTTGGCCCTGCTTGAGACAGGCGGGATGAGGGATAGTGGTGACGTTCCGGTGTCCCTCGATACAGCGACACTGCTTGATAACTCTGCCACAGGAACAGAGAGTTCGTCCGTGGGTCATTCCTCTACCTTCTCTCCCAGGAGCTTCCCTAACTGCGTAGCCAGCATTTTACCCTGGGTTCCGTAGAGGTAGTATCCCTCCTTATCCTTCTTCTCTATCCATTCCCGCCTTATGATTGGCCATATATTACGAACAGCTTCCTGTAGAGCAGCCAAGTCCTCGTTGGCTTCATCCAGGGCTATGGCTAGTTCTTCTCCGTCTTTGGAGAGAGTATACACTTCGAGTTCAAGAGCCTTTGTCTTCTCAATGGAATTATTCAGAACTTGGTAGTATCTCTCCAAGAGATTGTCAGTCTTTGAGTTATCCTGCACTTGCTTATAGTAGTAGTCTTCATACTTGTTCTGGTTCTGTTCGTTGTAGACGAGATCGGGCTTGTCGAGGTTGAAATCATTTGTTCTCATAGAACTCCTTCATTCATTGGTACTGGTGTCCTCCCCAGGGGCAGGGATCCAACTGACTACAGTCAGGCTCAGGGCACTCAAGCATGCCGTCCTCGCCATGCAAGGGGCAGGCCTCGTCCTGGGGCTCTGGTGGTGGGTCACAGAGACAGATGCCCAGTTGCTGTAACGCTTGCAGGTATCGCTCGTTAAGAACAACAGGGCTCGTGCCAGTCTGCCTGTGGAAGTCTTGAAAGTAAGGATCGATATCGTAATCACCTCCAACGGCAAACCCTTGTTCTCGGAATTCGTGATCCCTTGGCTGCGCTTGAAGCCAGCGCTTTCGCTCGTCCAAGACTTCTTCTTGTCTCCTTCTCCTTCTATGACTGTCATCCAGCCTTGTTGCTGCTATAACACAGACGATAAGGACAGTGAGAACGATTGGAATCAGTATGAACATCACGGCTACGCCCACTTGTCGTATCTGAACTCAGCCTCAGCCGAGTATACAGCCTTCACGCCCTGGTTGGGAGCGAAGGAATCAGTTGTGTAGATCTGCTTGATTCCCTGGATGTTAAAACCCTTGGAGAAGATGCCATGGGTGACGAAGAGGTCTACCTGTTTGACACCATACTTCTTGAGCTCGTCCGACAACAGCCGGAAGGTAGCCCCACCGTCACAGATGTCATCCAGTATCAGGCAGATGCTTTCTCTCAGCATCTTGAGCAGGTAGTTGTCCTCAGCCCATGCCGGAGACAGTATCTCTATACTCTGTATCCTGCCTGTGGCCAGATCTCTGACCTTATCTGCGTAGATGATTCCCTTAATCTTCTTCCCGTCTACAGTCCAGCCCTCCTCGGTAAGGGTAGGGTGCTTGGCGATAGGGGGTTCCATGGAACCTAGAATCTTCGACACCCTGGGGACGGCTCCCTTGTCTGGAACGACAATGAAGATGGGCTCCTCGTGATCCTCTATGGCCTGGGAGACAGCCAGAGAGGGATAAACTTCACAGGCTCTCTGGATAAGACTGGAAGAGACGTAGGAATGAGGATCAAGTAGAGTCACAAGGTCGAAGCTACAGGAGTTAATAGCGTTAGCTACAGCCTTAATGGTGACCGGAGACATAGCGTCTATTCTTTTATCCATACGGCCACCCATCAGGTAGGTAACCTCCAGGTCAACCCTGTTGAGTCCATCCTTGAGAACATCAGCCACAAGCATCACCCTGAACAGTTCAGCAGGGCTTCTGATGCTCGCAGTGACTGTGTATGTAGCCATCGTATCCAATAGTTGTACCCGGATGTGTGGCTGTCCGTCAGGGAATGTGAATTCGGTGAACGGAATCTCCTCAGGGTGAAACCCCGCCACTTGAGCGCGTATCTTTAGTAGACCATCCATTTCTCCCTCTCCAATCTGGCTCTAATCTCAGACAGAGGCTGCTTGTTCCACACCGCGCCATCCCGGAAGATGGTTCGCAGTTCTCCCTGTCCCTCCTCTTCCCAGGTGCAGTTCTCTTTTAACTTGAGCGCACCATCCTCAGAGTATACCTGCAGAAGGCCCGTAGCGCTTCTCTTAACGCCGTCATCGGTTGCTGGGTTCTTGAAGATAGCCTGAGCCCCTCCCGACCTCGTCTCGCCGTAGGTGGCCTTTACAGCGAAGCCGTAGGTGTCCCTTGTGACGTACTGGTAGGTGTAGGAGCCGATGCCCAGCACGACATTAGTAGAGGCGAAGCCCTTGGCCATCAGACCCTTGAGAATAGCCTCTTGTCGGGCAAGACTGATGCTGTCGCCGTAGATAAGACCGACATGGGAGTCCAGCACCTTGTAGTGCTGCTCAGTCTCGGTGCCACCGAAGTTATTCCAGAGAGTCTGAATGGCTCCGTCATGAACAGCCCCCCTGGCCTCGGGATCTCCGCAGATAATCTTCACCGGATCCCCAGAGTCTGGACGAACGACTAGCTTACCATCCCTGGCCCTGATCTCATCTTCAAGCTCCGGCAGGTACTCTGTCAGAACCTTCCAGAAGTCCCACGTGTCACAGACAATAGACAGAACACCTGTAGGGTAAAGCTTGAGGAGTCTGCGGATAGTCTCCAGCTCATTGGTCTTGCCACCCATACTCATCACTGAGTGCTCTGTCGCCGGCACGCTACCAGCAATTAACTCAGCCTCACAGTCAGCACCGTAAAACTCTTCCAGGAAATCGATTGCAGGGATAGTGTCAGTACCAGTGAAAGACAAAAGGTGAGCAGCACCAGACAACTCAGCAGCCTCAACACCAGCCATCCCTCTGAAGGAGAAGTCGTGTCCCTGCCAGGGCACAAAGGATTTGTCTCCACCAGTTACATCGGCGTTGACGTCGAATACGGCACGGTACATAGCGGCAGTAGTAGCTGACGTCATAGGCAGCCACAGGATGTTAGACAGCAGGGTCTCCACCATGTTGGTTAGCCAGTAAAACTCTGGCCTGGTGTTGTAGAGCGTAAGGATAGGCACCCTCAGCGGTACCAGAGAACCCTCAGGCACAGCCTTGATGTGTAGAGGTAGGTACTGCAGATCGTGCAGCGCACCAATGTGGTCTACAGTAATCGGCCCAAGGTAGGCACCGATCCGACGCTCGTAAGCTTTGAGAACCTCTTCTTTAGGTCGCTTGAAGAAGTTCTCGTTGAACTGTCTTATCAGGTATTCCTGAACAAAGTACTGCATCCCGAAGGCTACAACCTTCTTCGCCTCTGTCCTGGAAGACCGTGCAGTCATGTTGGAGTACACCATGGTGGTGTCATCCGGGTATTGAAAGATGTGTCCTACCTTGTATCCATCCTTAAGCAGGACTGGGAGTCGGTTCACCTGAGGCGTCCAATTTCCATCTGTTCCTCCTGAATTTGTAGGTAAAAGGGGGGTGGGGAGGGCAGCCATTACTGACTCCCTCCCCTGAATAGTTATTCGGTAACTGCCGCCGCCCCTTGCAGCTTATCCACGTTCAGGAAGATGTTTCCACCCTCAGGAACAATGATGGTCTGCACGTTGGGGTTCAGCTTCTTGATGGCCTCGTATTGCACCAGCGTAGGCGTGAGCGACTCCGACAGCAAGCGGTTAGCCTCTGCCTGAGAAGCAGCCTCGATGCGGATACGATCAGCAGCACCCTGAGCAGAAGCAGCCTGCTGCTTGGCCTTGGCTTCCTCAGCCTTGATGTTCTCCTGCTCCCTTAGGGCATTCTGAGAGGCTTCTTGCTTTGCCTCAATTGCTGCCTGGAACGCCGGATCAAACGAGATGTTCTTCAGAAGCACAGCTCTGACATCAATGCTGAACGGAGCCAACTCTTTCCTGAGGAGTTCCGTCACGCTATGAGAAATCACCTCACGAGAAGGAGCGATGTCTACCGCTGCGTACTTGACCGTCTCGTTCTTGAAGATCTGCTCAACACGACCAGGGATAAGCTTGTTCACGTAGTTAGGTCCTACGTTACGGTACAGCTCTTGCACTTCGTCGGGAGACACTTCGATGTTCATGATCGTGTCAATGTACACGTTCTGTGTCTCAGAAGAAAAGCTATCCAGGCCAAGAGCTACCTTGGTAGCACCATCAGGACAAACAGTCTCGTCATCCACAAAGCAAAGAGTCTGTACCTGAGTGTTCGCTCGCTTAACCTCTCGCCAGGGAGCCGTGACTACCATACCGTCTGAGGTCTGATCCTTGATGGCTCCAAACTCGTACACAACACCGACATGACCGGCTTCCACCTGGTGCAAAGAGGCAGCGAGTGTAGTAATAAAGGCGAGAACGATAAGGGTAGCGGCGGTGCCCCGGAAGGCCCAGCGTGACACTGAGGCAATGCCCTCATCCTGCTCTTGTTTGGCCATCACCTGTCCAAGTGTGGTACAACCCCACACCATGGCCATGATGATCGCGTATGTAATCATTAGTCCTATCCAGACCAATTGTTTCTCCTCTCGATGAACTGACTGGGTTTATTTATTCAGTTGTGTTAGATCTGTCGCCATTCCTCCTCGTCAGGGTCGAGTCCAAGCCACTGACCCAGGGGGCCGTGCTGCTTGGCGGAACCGAATGATCCACCGATACAGAAGTCGTGTGCGTAGAAACTCTGCAGTCTCCTCTGTCCGTTGATCTCAGGGAATTCTAGTGTAACCGTGAAGGCATTTACCATCTCCACGCCGAGGTCGCAGAAGCAGCACTGAAAGTAAAGGTCGTTGGCTGCTACCTGCTGTTTGATTTGATCAAGGATATTGTTAGCATCCTCATGAGGCTCTGGTTCACGCAGTGTAGACACTGAAGGGTATGCCTTTCTTTATCACCCGTTCCAGCATGTCTGCCGTACCGGGGCTATTACTCTTGTGGAAGGCTACGCAATAGTTGGGATGGGTGTCCAGCATTACTTGGTTCCTCTTCTTGCCAGCTCCATAACAGGTGCCGTCACTCTTGCAACGGCTTGTGCAATACTCAGGGTCATGTTCCTTCCACTTAGCAGGATAAGGGTCAATCCTCATTCCTAGCTGCTTACCAATAGCAGCCGCAATCTTGTCGGCTCCTGGTGCTTCTCCTTCGGTGAGAATGACAGGCATTGAACAGAGTTCCTGAAACTCAGTCAGCGCCTCACGGATAACATCATTGTTTGTCCATTTGCGGGAGCCTGTGACCAGCAGTCTAATCATCGCTCCATCGTCTCATTGAGTCATCCAAATGCACAGTGGACACGGTTGAGCAGCGTCTACAAATCCGTATCTGTCTGAGGCCAGTATCTGTGTCATCGTACTTGTCCCCGACGGCCTCGACGTTAAACACATCAAGGAAGGAAGTCCAACCACCGTCACCGAGTTCACCGTGCTTGCAGAATGCAATCGTCCAGAGTCGTTCAAGGGCTTCTCTCATAGATCTCCTTTCTATAGGTTTCTCACCACTATACCAAGCTTATGATAGTCGCTTTGCAGGGCTGCCACCAGCGTGGCCTGGTGGAGAGCCGCCGCTGGATGGTAGGTGGCCATCACGAGGCCGTCCGGGCTTCTCGTGAGACTACCGTGGACGTCTCTAATCTTGTTGCCGGGAAAATACTGCTCCACGGCGAAACGTCCGACAGCCACAATCAGTTTCGGCTCAAGAATATCCAACTGATCCTCCGTCCACTGCCGACAGGTCTCAATCTCATCCACTCTAGGGTCTCGATTGCCTGGAGGGCGACAGCGAACCATGTTAGAGAGGAAGAAGCGCTCCCGTGGTAGGCCTTCCTGTTCGAATATCTTCGACAGTTTCTTACCAGATCGACCACAGTTATGAGTAATCATCCCTTCAGCTAAGAAGGTTCCAGTAGAGGTTGTGATATCAACAACATCTCTCATTCCAGCTGGTTCTACTGCTAATACTTCAACTGGTTCTGTTCTTGTTTCACCTTCAGGTAAATTATGGACAAACTTATCGAGTAAACGTTCAGGTCTAATTTGCCCGAGAAAGCGTAAGCTCTCCTTATACCCTCCAGTGATTGCTGGTCGCTTAAGAAGAACACCATTTCGTCTTTGTTCCCCGTAGTTAGTCGTTTGGAACCCAAGACTATCCAAATACGAGAGAGCTCTTTCATGTGTTGAGCCATCATTCTGAGAATAGATAACAGCAGGATTCTTTGAATTTCCTCTATGAGTATTCAGGTGTCCCTCACCATCGTAGAAACCACTGAGCCATCCAGCTTTATAGGAAGTACCTGTATCCCACACAGGAAGAAGCCTAGATAGATGAGAACGATGCTTTTCTGGATAGTATATTCTTGTTTGAAGTTCATCCGACCTAAGCCATTTCCGATGTCCTCCGGTGGCTCCAAGAGCCGTTAGCCATCGATGATCTGGGGTAGCTATCACCGCCGCATCATCCGTGATTATTCGAACACATTGCGCTCGACGCCTGTCAATACGCAGCACAGTAGACGGTCTCCATCTTCTTACAGTGAACCCGCTAACTCCGCCTCCTTTATTTACGTTCTCGTCTACTGCGTACAGTTCTTGTCCTACTTCAACTCCTCCGATTGGTATCCATCTAAGCTCCCTTGTGAGTATTCTAGTTGATTCTTCAAGACAGAGAGGGATGCCGCGCTTATCTTCCTCCTCTCCTGGGGCCTCAGCAATCAGATAGATGTCTGCAGTAGCCGGTCCAATCCCAGGGACAGCCTTGCGACGTCCTTCGAATAGACGACAGCCTTTGCACTTCTTTATCTGATTACCGAGAGCCTCAAGAGCCTGTGCCTTCATCTACTCTGTTTCCAAATAACGAACGTTAGTAGCTGTGAAGGCTGCTCGCCATACCCATTGGTCCATGACGTAATGCTGGAAGTCCTGCTCATCCAATTCAATCTCGTTGTCCACGCTGAGCTCGAGCATCCTGATGGCATTGTCGTAGTCTCTGGTGTGATCCTCAGGCTCAGGCCAAGAAATGTTTCGTTTGATCTTCCTTCCCTCTCTGGCGTCCTTAAGGAAGACTTCAAACTCTTCAATGACTCTTACCCTGTAGGCGTCTAGCGCCTTGAGGAAGATGTCTCTGTGAGCTGCTCGGTTTGTCTCCAGAATAGCCAGCAACTCTGTCTTGTTAACTGTTACTGATCTCAATCTAATATCACCTCCTTCTCTTGTAATTTCTTTCTTCTAAGGGCAGCCTTGATGAGAGCACTGCGACGACCAGAGGTCATTGCCATACTTTCATCAGCCCACCATACTTGATAGCTTTTTAAGTCTATGAAACAGTCTGTGCAGTAAGAACTGCCATCCTGGTTAATCTTCGACTTCAGGTGTTTGCAATCGTCGGACATCCAGTATCTTCCTCCCCACTAACTCTGCACACTGTGGAACCACAGCGTTCCCTAACCCTCTAAGTCTGTCCAACCGAGAGGAAGTCCTTGTAGCCACTCTACCCACGTCGGGTTCAGACTCCCAGTGTCTCCCAAGTGGGCCACGTAATCGTCCAGGTCGTTCGACCTCTTCGGGTCTGTGTACCTCTTGCCCTGTGCTCCTCTCGGGCTGCCCAGCCTTGCTGTTGGCGTTGGGGCCATCCTTGCGTATTCTATCAGGCTCTTCGGTCCGTTCCTCTTGTTGCTGTTCTTCTTGGGTGCGCCGCCAGTCGAATCGGGTGTAGGCACAAATCCAGACCCTATCCCTTCGATGTGGGGCACCGAGGGCAGCAGCCGGAAATACAATTGCCGGACTAACTTCGTACTGTTCTGCCTCCAGGTCAGAGTAGACAGTGGCGAGCTCCATTCCTCCGTTAAGAGTAACGAGTCCATAAACGTTCTCTGCCAGAACGTAAGTCGGTCTCTGAACGGATATGACTCTGAGCATTTCCGGCCAGAGGTAACGGTTATCTCCCTTAGCTTTTCTTCTTCCTGCATGGCTAAAAGGTTGGCACAGCTACGGGAACCCGCCCACGATCATATCGACCGGAGCGAGTTCCTGTTGTACCACCTCCTT
>Ga0137435_1000453_pt1 | contig 13916 bp, 13 predicted proteins | sample EasRivERMGT100_2_FD_104904 | JGI IMG/M metagenome (GOLD analysis project Ga0137435, IMG submission 104904) | Soil microbial communities from meander-bound floodplain in the East River, Colorado, USA - East River MetaG ERMGT100_2 | ecosystem: Environmental > Terrestrial > Soil > Floodplain ... | reverse complement strand
GTACCCGAAGTCCATCGTCGGAAACCCCAGCGCGGAGCATCGACCCACTAGGTCTGGTCACCCCCAGCCGACTACGACATTTTCACCCGCCGATACTACGACATTTTCAGCCGCCGTTGACACCTCATCAGCTTCGAAGGAAATTCGCCCAGCAGAATTCGTGCGTTTTCGTGTGTTTTTGCAGTTTCGTGTTCTAACGGGTTGGGGCTGACTTGCCCGCGCCGTTGGGGCCGACGAGCGCGACGAAGTCGTTCCGTCGCACCGTGTTGTGTCTCGTCGTTCATCGACTCCACTCGCGTGAATTCACGAACGCGATAAGGTCCGCGGCGAAACGCTCGGGGTCCTCCCAGTGCGGCGAGTGGCCGACATCGGAGTATACGACGAGTCGCGAACCGGGGATGCCTTTTGTGAGGGCGTTCTGCTGTTCGCGGCCGATCAGCCCGTCCCGATTCCCCCAAATGAGAACCGTCGGCACCCTGATGTGCCCGAGCTCGGAGGTGTGGTCATCCAGCAAAAGAGCAGCGAAAGCCTCACGCCAGACCCGGGCGGGCACCTTGAGGCTCTCCTCCACCATGACGTCCATGAACGACTTCGGTACTGACCGGACGATCGTGCCTGCCGCGAACGTGCGAACGAAGTCGGGCGCAATCGGGTCGGTCAGTGGCGCGATGGCCGACGCCACCACGTCTTCTGCTTCCTTGAGGCCGCGCAGCGTGGCGAACGAGGCTTCGAGTACGATCCCCGCCGTGCGCTCGGGGTAGTCAATCGCGAAGCGCTGTGCCACGAGGCTCGCCGACGAGTGGCCGGCCACGATCGCGCGAGCGATGCCAAGCACCGACAAGAGGTCTGCGACGTCGGCGCTGAAGTCCTTCGTGCGATAGCCCGATTCGGGCTTGTCGGAGTCGCCGTGTCCACGGAGCGAGACGGCGATCACATGAATGGACGCTGGCAGGTGGGCCAGCACGAGCTCGTAGCTTCGCCAGGAATCCGACAGACCTGGCAGGAGCACGAGAACAGGCGCGGTCCGATCCCCTTGGTCTCCGTAGGACAGGGCCAGCCCATTGGACAGGGTGACCCTTTTCGCGTCGGGTGTTGTCACTGGGGCGTGTGGTGTTCACGCGGTGAAGGTGGCGAGCGCAAAGTGGAGAAGGCGTAAACCGAACTTCTGCTGCAAGGTCTGCAGTCCAGCGCCCTACTTTCCGGCGAGATTGAGCAATTCCGCTTGCCGACGGATAATGGCAAGCCGGAAGGCCTGCTGGTACGCAGGCTGGTCGCGTCCCGTATGCCACGACCAGCCAGGGAAAAGTCCGAGGGGCAACGCCGCCCACCCCATGACCGCTTTTCCGGTCCGCTTCTCGTGCACGTCGATCGCGCGGCTGCTGTCCGACGGGGCGCGTGCCGAGCGAAAGACGACGCCGTTGCAATCCGTCTCGTTCCAGATCGTCGGAACGATTCCCAGCGTGACGATGGTGAAGATGGGGATGATCGCCGAGTTGCAGTATTCGCCGCCGTGCTCCGCGACGAGATCGGCCTTCGCGACCGCGCCGCCGGTCGGATCGTACTCGACCGAGCGAAACGCGTGGCTCGCCTGCAACAGGTCGGTGATATGGGATGCATATGCGCTCGGATCGCGGCCGGCGGCGAACTTCGGCGACCAGTTGACGACGACCACCGAGAGCTCGAGCGGCGGTGCAGCGAGCAGCCTGCGCTCATCAGCGGTGGGCACGAACACGACGCGCTGGGCGCCACAGCCGGTGATGGCAATCGCTACGAAGGCGATCGCTGCAGCTCTCCCATGCAGCCGGATCGTCATATTTATCTCACAATGCGGATGACACCTAAATAAACAGCCCCGCCATCACTTAGCTGACTGGCGGGGCTTCGTTTTGGCACTGTTGGTGGTCCGCTGTCTTTAGAGTCATGCGTTCCCAGTTGGTGAGTTCAGCGTTCGGAGCGATTGCAGGGCACCAAGCGCCGCCTGGCGATCCCCCATTGACGAAATCCCCTCGCCGTGTCATTATACCGATCGTTCGGTAACATGTGCCACACCCTGCAACCACAACGACCATGTCCACCACTACCATCCTTATCCTCTCCGACCCCAACGGCGGCGAAGAATCCCTCGGCCGCATGTTCAACGGCCTCGCCGCCGCGTACGACCTCAAGCACCACCAGCGCCCCGTGCAGATCGTGTTCGAGGGCACCGGCACCCGCTGGCCCGCCGTCCTGGCGACGCCCGGGCATCCGGCGCACGCGCTGTACGAGGCAGTCCAGGACACCATCGCCGGCGCATCGGCAGGCTGCGCGACGCTGTTCGGCGCGCGCGACGGAGTGGAGCACGAGGGACTCGCCCTGCTCACGGCCAACGCCGTTCCCGGAACGCCCGGACTGCCCAGCCTCGCGCAGTACTCCGCCGACGGACCCGTCCTCACCTTCTAGAGCACCACTCGGCCAATGCCCGACAACAACGCCTTTCACGCCGGCGAAATCGCCGTACAGGTGCGCGCCGGCGAACGCGCGATCGGAGAGCGCCGTGGCTCGATGATCAACGACCGCCTCACCGACAACATGCGCGCCTTTCTCCAACTCGGCGACAGCGCCGCCGCGGGCGCAGTGGGAGAGGACGGCGCGGTGTGGGCATCGCTCTGGTGCGGCGCGCCGGGGTTCCTGAGCGCCGACGCGACTGGCGAGCGCGTCACGCTCCTCGCGGCCCTGGACCACCCCGTCGTCGCCGACCCGGTCCGCCAAGCCGTTCGGGTGGATGCGCCGCTCGGGGTGGTCGTGATCGACTTCATGACGCGGAAGCGTCTCCGCATCAACGGCATCGTCCGCCGATTGGACGGCGCGGGCCTCGAGCTCGGCGTTCGAGAAACGTTCGGCAACTGCATCAAGTACATCCAGCGGCGCCAACGCACTAACGGTGTACCCGGAACCGAGCATATAGACGCGGCAGTCGCGAGCCTCGCGAGTGGGCGCGCCCTCGACGACGAGCGACGGTCCTTCATTGCGCGGACCGATACGGCCTTCGTCGCGAGTCTGCATCCCGAGCGCGGGATCGACGTGTCGCATCGCGGTGGTCAGACGGGGTTCATACGCCTCGCCGGCGAGCGCGAGCTGAGGATTCCCGACTACCCCGGCAACAGCATGTTTCAGACGCTGGGCAATCTCGACGTTGACGCGCGCGCCGGTCTCGCGCTGATTGATTTCGAGCGCGGCCGCGTGCTATCGCTCACCGGACACGCCATCAGCGCCTTTGGCTCAGATGATCTCCAACACCCAACCGGCGGTACGGGTCGCTACTGGTCGTTCACCATCGACCGGTGGGTGGAAATCCCCTTGCCGTCGATGATGACGTGGACGCTGCTCGATCGAAGTCCCCACAACCCCTGATCCTGGCCGATGCCCGCGCCGCTTCTCTCGAAGGAAGAAGTCCTCGATCGTCTGCTGAACACCTTTCGCGAGAAGGGCTACGAGGGTGCGTCGCTCGCCGAGTTATCGGCGGCGACCGGTCTCGTGAAGGCGAGCCTCTATCATTATTTCCCCGGCGGAAAGCAGGACATGGCCGAACAGGTGATGGCGCACCTGGACCGTCAGCTCGCGGCCGGTGTCTACGGGCCGCTGCACTCCGCTCAATCACCGGCCAAGAAGCTCGGTGCGATGCTCGACGTGATCGACGCGTTCTACGAAGGTGGGACGAAGGCGTGCCTGTATGAGCGACTGTGCGCGAGCGTGGACCGTGCGCGCTTTCAGCGCCCGCTGCGTCGCGCCTTCGCGACGTGGATGGAGGCGGTCGAGGCGCTCTGCGTCGAGGCGGGACTGTCCAAAGGGGTCGCGCGCGCACGCGCTGAGGATTTCGTCGTGCGCATCGAGGGCGCGCTCATCGTGTGCGCTGGAACCGGCGATTCCGCCGTGTTTGCGCGGACGATTAAGGATCTAAAATTGTCGCTGCTGCAGCGGAAGAGTTGATCGCGCGGGACTCGGGGTTCGGGTTCGGGATTCGGAGGTTGGGGGGCGGGACTCCCGATCCCCGACACCAAGGCCAGCTCTTTCTGGTCGACGCATGGCCATGGCTCGGCTCCAACGATAGTATTGGCGGCGATGGGACAGACACCCGACCCGCGAGTTCCCGCCCTCGCTGAGCTGTCCGACCGCTACGAGATCGAAGGTGAGATCGGTCGCGGCGGCATGGCCACGGTCTACGGCGCGCGCGACCTGCGGCACGGGTCGCGGGTCGCCATCAAGGTGCTGCGACAGGAGCTCGTCGTCGCGCTCGGCGGACCGCGGTTCACGCGCGAGGTGCGGGTCACCGCGGCGCTGCAACACCCGCACATCCTGCCGCTGCTCGACTCCGGCGAGACGAACGGGCAGCCGTATTACGTGATGCCCTTCGTGAGCGGTTCATCACTCGAGCGGCGGCTCGCGCGCGAGGGGCCGCTCCCAATTCACGAAGCCGTGCAGTACGTGGCCGAAATAGCCGACGGTCTCGCGTATGCGCACGGAAAGGGGCTCATTCACCGCGACATCAAGCCCGCCAACGTCCTGCTGTCGGAAGGGCACGCCCTCATCGCGGACTTCGGAATCGCCCGCGTGCTCGACGCCGCCGGCACGGAAGCCCTCACGGATTCGGGGCTCGCGCTTGGGACCGCGGCCTACATGAGTCCCGAGCAGGCGGCGGGTGAGCGAGTGGATGCGCGCGCGGACATCTACGCGCTGGGGTGCGTGCTGTACGAGCTGCTCACGGGGAGCGCGCCCTTCGCGGGCTCGAGCCAGCGCGCGATCATGGCGCGGCACGCGGTGGACCCCGTGCCGAGCGTGCGCACCGTGCGTCCCGAAGTGTCCCGTGCCTTGGAAGCCGTGATCGCGCGCGCGTTGGCGAAGATGCCGGCCGATCGGTTCGCCAGTGCGAGCGAGTTTCGCACGGCGCTGCTCGAGGCGCCGGCCGTCACGCAGGCGGGCGACGAAGCGGGGCCGCGCGACAAGCGGCGTTCGTCATGGCGGACAGTGTCCACGGCCGTTGTCGTGTTGACCGGCGTTGCCTTGGTGCTTTGGGCACGCCGTACCACGGATGGCCCACTGCACGCGAATCGGGTGATGGTCTATCCGTTGGTGCTTCCCGGCGACTGGACCGGCTCGCGCTCGACCGGAGAAGACGTCTCGACGATGATCGGCAGCGTTCTGGACGGCGCCGGCGCGCTGCGCTGGATCGACGGCTGGCAACACTTGGACCCGGCGCGGCGCGCCGACGTGCGCTCGCTGCCCGACGAGGAGGCGAACGCCATCGCCCGCAGGCAGAAGGCTCGTTACGTGCTTACCGGTCGCATAGTGATGGTCGGCGATTCCGTCGGCGTCGATCTCTCATTGCGCGACTTGACCGGCGACACGGTGGTCGTGCGGAAGCGGAGCAGCGCGCGCGTGAGCGAGCCATGGCGCGCGGGGCTGCGCGCGGCGACCGAATTGCTCCCGGCGCTCATCCCCGGCGTCGGCGTCGGTGCGCTCCAGGATTGGAGCGATCGCAATCCACAGGCGGTGGCGCTCTTTCTGTCCGGCGAGGCCGCGTCACGCCGCTTGCAACTCGAGGAAGCGCTCAAGCAATTCAAGGCCGCAGTCGATGTCGATTCGACATTTGGATATGCCGCGTTGCGGGGTGCTCAGGCAGCCTCGTGGGCCCACCGCGCCAAGGAGGCGCGCTTGCTCGCCCGCATTGCCGTGTCGCACGCGCGCTCACCCCGCGAGCGCGCCTTCGCCGCCGGCCTCAGCGCATTTCTCGATGGCCGCGCGGACTCGGCGGCGGCGGCATTGCGCGCGGCGCTCGCGATCGATCCCGAGATGAGTGTCGCGTGGATCCAATTGAGCGAAACATACGTGCATCTCTTGCCGGCAAACGGATCTCCCGATTCATTTGCCGCCGACGCTCTGGCGCGCGCGGCCGCGCTCGACTCGACCAACACGCAACTGTTGTTTCACCGGGTAGAGCTCGCGGCGCGGTCGAACGATGTAACTCGCACTAAGGCGCTGGCGACGCGCTTTCTCGCCGTGGCGTCCGACACCATGTTGCGCGGCGAAGTCGAGTTGATGGCCGGCTGCGTCGCGGGACGGTGGTCCGAGACGTACCTGTTGGAGTCGGCAACGCGACGGCCGCAGCCGCTGCTGTCGGCCATCAAAATGCTGGGACTCTCCAACGCCAAGTGCATGCGCGACGGCAACGCGGCCCTGCTGCGCGTGGACACCGCAAATACGGTCGCAGCCGATGGCCGGCGCTTCTTTGAGATCGTGGGCCTGAACAACGCGTTGCTGGCGCGCGGGGACACCACGGGCGCGATGGCCGAAGTCGATCGTTTCATCGCCCGCTGGAAGTTCGGCACATCGATCTTTCTCGCCGCTGCGCCGGTGGTGCCGGCATACGTCGCGCGCGCCCGGCAGGTTGCGTCCGCCGATTCCGTGCGGTATGGCGCTGACTTCCGCCTTTCGCCGTCTTCAACGCGACTCTGGCTGCTCGGCATCTGGGCGGCGATCGACGGACGCAGGCAGACGGCAGAGGCGGTGGCCGCGAAACTGGCGGCGCGGAGTGCCCAACCGGGCCACTCACTCGATAGCGCGCGTTTCGAATCGATGCTGGCTCATCTGGCGCTCGCGCGCGGCGACACCACCGAGGCGATTCGCCATTTCAGCGCGCTGGTCCGCCGCCCCGCGCCGAGCGACTCTGTCTCGTGGGAAGACGCCGCGTCGCTCGGGCTTGAGCGATTGACGCTGGGACGGCTCCTCATGGCGCGCAACCAGTTTGCGGACGCGCTCTCGGTGCTGGAGGTCTTCGACTCCGGCGCCCCGGCGTTCTTTCCGCTCTATTTGCCGGCAGCGGTTCAACTGCGCATCAAGGCCGCGTCCGCACTTGGCGACGCGGCCAATGTGGCTGCACTGCGCAGCCGCGCAGCGCGATTCGCACGTTGATTCGCCCGCCCGGGTGTGAATCTCGGGCGTCCTCGCGCGAGTCCCGACTAAGACTTTGGTCGCATGGTCTCATTGGTCCCGTGGCCAATAACAGTTCACAGCGTCAGCCACGGGAAGAAATCAAATGAGAGTCACGCGAGTCATGACGGCCGCCGCCCTGGCGCTATCGGTTGCCGGAGCGCGCGTCGATGCACAGGCGGTGAGGAACATCGTGCTGGTGCACGGCGCGTTCGCCGACGGCTCGAGTTGGGCCAAGGTGATTCCGATGCTCCAAGCGAAAGGCTACAACGTCACGGCAGTGCAGAATCCGTTGACGTCGTTTGCCGACGATCTTGCCGCGACCAACCGCGCGCTGGCGCTGCAGAACGGTCCGGTCATCCTCGTCGGCCATTCGTGGGCCGGCGTCGTCATCACCGAAGCCGGGATGGATCCCAAAGTGGTCGGGCTCGTCTACGTGGCGGCGTTTGGTCCCGATGTGGGCGAGGTGGTCGCGGAAATCAACAAGGGCTATCCGACGCCGGCGTCGTTTGCGGCGCCGATCGTCGACAAGCAAGGCTTCATGAGCCTGTCCACCGACGCGTTTGTGAAGCATTTCGCGTCGGACCTGCCGGCCGCCGAAGCACGCGTGCTCGCGGCCACTCAAGGGCCGATCCTCGCTGCCGCGTTCGGCACGAAGGTGTCCGTCGCCGCGTGGAAGACGAAACCGTCGTGGTACATCGTCGCCAAAATGGACGAGGCGATCGCGCCCGACGAAGAGCGCTTCTTCGCGAAACGCATGAAGGCGACGACCACGGAGCTGAACACGAGTCACCTGCCGATGTTGTCGAAGCCGAACGAGGTGGCGGCGATCATCATGGACGCGGCGGCCAAGGCTCCGAAGGGAGCGCACAAGGCTCCGTAGGATGCAGCCGTATCCGCCCAGCTTTCACACGCAGCGAATAGAGACGAACGGCACGTCGCTCTACGTTCGCGTCGGCGGAAAGGGACCAGCGGTCGTGCTGCTGCACGGCTTCGGCGAGACCGGCGACATGTGGACTCCCCTCGCAGTCGAGCTGGTCACCGATCACATGGTGGTCATTCCGGACCTGCGCGGCATGGGGCTGTCATCTCGGCCACCTGGCGGCTACGACAAGAAGACCCAAGGGCACGACATCGCCGGCGTGCTCGACGCGCTGCACATCACCCAGGCCGACCTCGTTACACACGACATCGGCAACATGGTCGGATATGCATTTGCGGCCGAGTACCCGGCACGCGTCCGGCGATTCGTGGTGATCGATGCGCCGCTCGCCGGGATCGGGCCGTGGGACGACATCATCAAGAGCCACGCCGTGTGGCACTTCTCTTTTTGGGGGCCGGACGCCGAGCGGCTCGTGGCGGGTCGTGAGCGCATCTACCTCGATCGATTCTGGAACGAGCGTGCGGCGACGCGAACGGCATTCCCCGAAGACTCGCGAGCGCACTACGCGGCGCTGTACGCCAAGCCCGGGGCGATGCACGCCGCGTTCTCCCAGTTCCAGGCGTTCGACCAGGACGTGATCGACAACCGGGCATTCGCCGCCAAGGGAAAGTTGACGATGCCCGTGCTCGCGCTGGGCGGCGAGAAATCGTTCGGCCTTACGATGGCGACAGTGATGCGCGCGGCCGCCACCAACGTCGAGGAAGGTATCGTCCCGCGATCGGGACACTGGATCATGGAAGAGAATCCCGCCGCAACGGTCGCGATGGTGACCGCCTTCCTCGCCAAGAAAAACTGAGGGAGAGCTAGATTCCAAAGCATGGATCATCGACGTTGCGCGTGGGCGGAAGACGACCCGCTGATGCGCGCCTATCATGACCAGGAATGGGGCGTCCCTCAGCACGACTCGCGAATGCTGTGGGAGATGTTGATGCTGGAAGGGTTTCAGGCTGGCTTGGCCTGGATCATCGTCCTGAGAAAACGAGACGCCTTTCGCCGGGCATTCGCTGGATTCGACCCAAAGATAGTGGCCCGTTTCGGCAAGAAGGACATCGAGCGCCTCATGGGCGACGCCGGCATCATCCGCGCCCGGGCCAAGATCGAGGCCACGATCCGTGGCGCGCAAATCTTCCGCGAGATGGAGGAGCGCGGTGAGAGCTTCGACGAGTTCTGCTGGGCATCCACCGACGGCAAGGTGGTGAAGGGAAACGGGCGCACGTCGGTCGCCTCGTCGCCGCTGTCCGAGCGCATCTCCAAGGAAATGAAGCGACGCGGCTTCAAGTTTGTCGGCCCGACCATCGTCTACGCCTGGATGCAAGCGGTCGGCATCGTCAACGACCACTCAGCGCGGTGTTACCGGCGCAAACAAGTCGCCGACTGATCGCCCGCAACAAACACTCGAGGCAGACCGGAGCGGACGTGCATGTGGCGGCATTCCGCTTGCCCGCTGCGCGTGTCATGACACGGATCGAGCCTGACAACGAACGGAACGGTTCTGTGGCGACAGCCGGCAAGCTGTCGTACCAGGTGTTCATCTCCGACCCGGTCCCGTTCAACGTCCCCGACCGGGCGCCGAACGGCGACCGCCGCATGTTTCAGCCGATCTCTTCGACGTTGATTGCCGGCGCAACCGATGCGGTGCTGGTCGATCCGCCGATGACCATCGCCCAGACGGAGCGCGTCGCGTCGTGGGTCGAGGACAGCGGCAAGCGGCTGCGGTACATCTACATCACACACGGGCACGGCGATCATTGGTTCGGCACCGCCCCGCTCGTTCGCCGCTTCAACGGCCCGTCAGTCTACGCCGCTGCAGGCACGATCGAAGTGATGCGCATGCATGCTGAGCCGAAGTACCGCGCCGAGGTGTGGGACAAGTACTTCCCGGATCAGATCCCGGACACGCCGGTCCTCGCGACCACGCCGCCTGGAGACCGGTTCGAGCTCGAGGGAAACGAGCTGCGCATCGTCGAAGTGGGACACAGCGACACCGACCAGACGACCGTGCTGCATGTCCCGTCGATCGGTCTCGTGGTCGCGGGCGACGTCATCTACAACGGCTGCCATCAATACCTGGCGGAGACGGGCAACGGTGGCCTCGAGGCATGGATGAAGGCAGTGGACCTGGTAGCCGCGCTTCAGCCACGCTTTGTCGTCGCGGGTCACAAGAACAAGGCGCTGATGGACGATCCGAAAGCCGTCGCCGAGACGCGACGCTACCTGGAGGATGCCCAGCGCCTGATCGGCACCAGCCACACGGCGCTCGAGTTCTACAACGCGATGATCGCGCTCTATCCGGACCGGCTGAATCCGAGCGCGCTGTGGTTCTGGGGCGCGAAGGCTCTCTTCGAGGCGTAGGAGGATTCCCGCACGTCAGACACGTGACGATGAGGCAGACGACAAAGGCGCCGCGCCGCGCGCGCGAGCCGGCCGAGACCCGCACCGCGGAGCTCGAGCGGCTCAATGAGGAACTGAGGGGCGTGGCCGCGCGGGCGACGAGACTGCTGCGCGTGACGACCGCGCTCTCCGAGGCAACCTCGGTGCAGGATGTCGTCGGCGCCGTGCTGGACGAAGGCTTGTCCGTGATCGAGGCCTCGGGCGGCGTCCTCGTGCGGAGCGATGGTGCCTTTCGGTACGATGTGCTCGGTTCGCGAGGCTTCCCGCCGATCATCCTGGCGCGCATTGAGCGCGACACCGAGGGGCCGTTGGCCGAGGCCATCCGCACGGCCGAACCGATCTGGTTCGAGTCCATCGCCGAGATGCGCCGGCGGTTTCCTCGGAGTCTTGCTCAGGAGGGTGATCTGAGCGAAATGCACTGGGGCAGCGCGATGCCGTTGGTCCACGCCAACGAGACGGTCGGCGCGTTGGCGCTGATGTTCACGCATCCAAGAGCCTTCGGCGCCACCGACCGGGCGTTCACCCTGCTCCTCGCGCAGGCAACGGCCGCGGCGCTGCACCGAGCCTCCAGCTACGATGCTGAACGGCAACGGCGTCGCGATGCCGAGTTGCTCGCCCAAGGCCGCGAGGAGGTCCTCGGTGTCGTCGCACACGATCTTCGCAACCCGCTGCATCTGATCGGGAGCAGCACGGACCTTCTGCTCGAGGGCGAGTCGTCGCCAGAGCGGCAGAAGCTCCTTCAGATCACGGCTCGCGCGGTCAAGCAGATGAATCGCCTCGTCAACGATCTGCTCGACACGGTGCGCCTGCTGGCAGGGCACCTTTGGCTCAATCTCGAGGACGTGAAGGTGGACGAGATTTTTCGTCAGGCCGAGGCGACGTTCCGGCCGTCCGCCGCGGAGCGAAACGTCCACCTGGAGATCGTGAACCCTGGGCCCGACACCGCCGTTCGCGCCGACCCGGTGCGCGTGTCGCAAATCGTCGGCAACCTGCTCGGGAATGCACTCAAGTTCGTGCCGGAGCACGGCCGCGTGACGGTGCGCGCCGTTCACGACGGTCCGCAGGTTCTGTTCGAGGTGGAGGACAGCGGACCGGGGATCGCGCCGGCCGACATCGAACATCTCTTCGACAAGTTCTGGCAAGCGCGGACGGGCGACACCCGCGGTATCGGACTTGGCCTCACCATCGCGAAAGGACTCGTCGAAGCTCAGGGTGGGAAGATCTGGGTGAAGAGCACGCTCGGCGCAGGGAGCACATTCTCGTTCACTCTTCCCGCGGTTACTCGCAGGTGACCGAGGCACCTTGAAATGCCTTCTTGGTGCGAGCCGAACGGAACTCTACGTTCCGTGATGGCTGATGGTTAACTGGATGATGGACGGTAAACGCACCATGGAAATTGGAATTGACAGCTTCGCCGCGGCGTACGACGCCGCCGGGCTCGCCGAGGACCCCGCGAAGCGGATGAACGATTTGGTGGAGCAGATCGTACAGGCGGACCAGGTGGGGCTGGACGCGTTCGGCGTGGGGGAGCACCACCGCAAGGAGTATCTCGACTCCGCCGCGCCTGTAATCCTCGCGGCAGCAGCTACCCGGACAAAGCGTATTCGTCTCACGAGCGCGGTGACGGTGCTGAGCGCGATCGACCCCGTGCGTCTGTATCAGCAGTTCGCGACGGTATACCTGCTCTCGTACGGACGCGCCGAAATCGTCGCCGGACGTGGATCGTCAATCGACGCATTCCCGCTGTTCGGACTGCGCCTGGACGACTACGACGCGCTTTATGAGGAGAATCTCGATCTGCTCCTGAAATTGCGCGCGAACGAGCATGTCACCTGGTCGGGCAGATTCCGGGCTCCGCTCTCGGGCGAGGGAGTGTATCCCCGTGCCGTGCAGAACCCGCTGCCGGTTTGGGTGGGTGTCGGCGGCACGCCGAATTCGTTCGCGCGGGCAGGCGCGCTCGGACTTCCGCTCATGGTCGCCATCATCGGAGGGGAGACGCAGCGCTTCCGGTCGCTGATCGATCTGTATTACGAGACGGCGGAGCGCTTCAACCAGCCGCGCGAGCAGCTGAAGGTCGGTCTGCATTCGCTCGGGTACGTCGCCGCAACGAAGAAGCAGGCGGCGGACGAGTTCTTTCCCGGGTACGCACAGGCGATCGCCAGCGTCGCGAAGGAACGCGGCTGGGGACAGGCCTCGCGTGGGCAGTTCGACGCGCAGCTTGGCCCCCAGGGTGCGCTGCTCATCGGCGAGCCCGAGGAAGTGGCCGAGAAGATCCTGCGTCACAGTGAGTCGCTGGGGGGGATCGCGAGGGTCCAGTTCCAGATGAACGCGTCGTCTCTTCCTCACGACAAGATGATGCGCGCGATCGAGCTGCTCGGTACGGAAGTCGCCCCGATCGTGCGCAAGGCGCTTTCCACCACGCAGGAACCGGTTGCGGCGACGTGACCGGTGCGACGCTCGCTCCCGCGCTCGGATGGCATGCGGCAACGGTGCGGGAATTACACGAGGAGACCGCTACCGTACGCACCCTGTTTCTCGAGGTGAACGACTGGCCCGGGCACATCGCCGGCCAACACGTCCAGGTGCGATTGCCCCCCGGCATGGGCGACGGCAAGGTGCGGAGCTTTTCGATTGCCTCCGCGCCGAGCGACCCATTGATCGCGGTGACGATCGAGCGGCTTCCCGGCGGCAGGGTCTCGTCGCAGCTGTGCGGTGACGTGCATGCCGGGTTTCAATTCGAGCTGCGCGGGCCCTTCGGGAATCGATTCCTCTGGCGCGGCGACGACGATCGGCCGCTGTTTCTCGTTGCCGGCGGATCCGGCATAGCGCCGTGCATGTCGATGCTCCGCCAGCGCGCCCACGTGCTCCGTTCCGCGGATGTGAGCTCGCCGCCGGGCCCTCGTGCGCGTTTGCTGTATTCGGCGCGGAGTCGCGACGACATCATCTACCGGGACGAGCTGGCGACGCTTGTCGCATCCGACGCGACGCTCGGCGTTTCCTACACGCTGACGCGCGACGAAGCGCCGCTGTGGTCAGGATTCACCGGGCGCATCGATCGAGCGATGCTGAGCCAGCTCGCCTGGCCGCCGTCGGAACGACCGCGGACTTACGTCTGTGGCCCGCGCGCCTTGGTCGAAATGGTCGCGGCGCTGCTGATCGAGCTCGGGCAGGATCCCTCGGCGATCTCGACCGAGCCATTCGTCGCAACGGGAGTCTAAGCTCCCTCGCCGCAACAACCGTCTGCGTCCGGCTGTTGTAATGCCGAGATGCCTCAATGCCTGTCGCTCAGGGTGACCGCCCAAGCGTCCGCGAGATTGACACGGTTAAAGCATGATCGATGCGTACGCCGAGCGACGCCCTCTCGCCCGGGTAGAAGTCATCTCGTTGTTTCCGTGTGCATCCCGCGGCCGCTTTGGGCCCTAGACCCCTTGGGCGCTCCCTCGCCGCAACAACAGGACGCAGAAGACGCAGAATACGCAGGGCGGACGCTGCAACGGCGGAACAGCGGTTGGTGGGAAATGAACAATTCCCCAACGCCAGGGTCACGCTGTTGCAGCGTCCTCTCTGCGTTAACACGAATCCTCGCCTAAAAGAGCATCTTGTACACGACGGCGAGATT
>Ga0137435_1000452_pt1 | contig 13917 bp, 21 predicted proteins | sample EasRivERMGT100_2_FD_104904 | JGI IMG/M metagenome (GOLD analysis project Ga0137435, IMG submission 104904) | Soil microbial communities from meander-bound floodplain in the East River, Colorado, USA - East River MetaG ERMGT100_2 | ecosystem: Environmental > Terrestrial > Soil > Floodplain ... | reverse complement strand
CCTTCGGTTGTATTGAAGATTCATCGGTAGATGTAGATCATGATGATGCTATTAATGTCCTTGGGGAGCGGTGATTCTTGGTTGAGGACAACATGAGTGAGTCGGCTGAGATCATGTTCGTGGTGATCAAATGTCATCTGAGCTGCTTTGATGAGAGAAGCGTTCAGTTGTCGAAGGACACCATCGTTGAGTATCATCATCATGAGGAAGTGGTTGTCCGGAGTTGGTGTGATTGTTGCTGGTATTGCTAACCAGCTTTGTTCCATTTGATAAGCTTGTTTTAATCTGCAAGAAGCTTCGTAGAGTCGATTGATGATGCGGATATAGTCTTGGTGTAGGTCTTGTTCATTGAAGATCAGCATTGGGTTGAATGAATGGAGAAGTGAAGCGAGTGTGGATTTTGTAGCCGATTTTGTGGGAGGGAGGGAGGGACCCTCTTGATCTTCTTTTTTATTAATAGATCGGGGAAGAGTTAAGATCTTCATTCTATACTTGGTTGAGCACATCTTCTTCTTTTGGCACGTGCTCCATTTTGATAGAAGGTTCGTTGGAATGTTTCTTGGGAATTGTTCTGCGCATGCACGCAAGGAATCCGAAGGTAAAGTAGGCAATGCACTTGGCTTGATTGGGACTAAGTGGCTGCAGATCTTTGAAGAATGTCTTCTTAAGACTTGGCGTTTTTTCAGGATCGTCTACCATTGCTGTAATGGTGTCAAGACAATTGGTGATGCCAGTTATGTCTTCTAGTGGAAATAGAGAGAGCATGTCGTGGAGGTCTTCAATAGCGATGTCTGCGATATTGCTCATTTTGGATGAATGATCTGTTTTTATTGATTCTGTTCGAATGCGTAGATTTGGATTGCAACAGGCTCCTGAGGGACATCACACCAACCTGTGATGAAGAGTTGATCTTCCGCATTTTCATAGACCAGGAACATATTGGGGACAACGAAGATTCGATCAGGAAGTTCGGTGAATGGGATGGGACCGTCGAAGGTATCCAAGTCTCCTTCAGGAACCACCAGAGTAGCACGAGGGAGGGGGACTGTGACAGAGAGAAGCTGGAGATCAATCATAAGATCATTGATTTCGTCAACGTTGTAGTCTCCAGCACAGCGATCATTGAGGAAGGTAGTGAGAGCAGGGGAGATGAGAGGCCATTCAGTAGCAGTCATTGGCTTTGTGTGAATGGATGGAATCAGATGGATGATGTGCTTTTGAAGGCATATCGAGGGAGGGAGGGAGGGAGGGTTCCCCCATGATCTTCTTTTTTATTTTTAGATCGGGGAAGAGTTAAGATCTTCATTCTAAATGTAGGAATTCCACTGAAGCTTCTTTAGGGTAGGACCAGAAGTATTTTAGGAATTGTTTGCATTGATCATCAGACATTTCCGCAAGGAGAACATCTCCGATGCCGGCTGCGAGGACTTGGTCCAGATTGCGGAAGAGCCATCCAAGGTAACCGTTGCGTGCGTTGTCATCTTCGCATTCATGAAGGATACTGAGGACTGCTTTGGTTGTTCTGATGAGAGTGCGATGTTCATATGACAAGTTGTCAATGTTTGTATTCATTTTGGGTGAATGATGTCGATTAAAAGTAACCGGAGAATGAATCTTGGTTGCCATGTCCGTGCGGGTCACGTCTGGCTTGTGCTTCCATCGCAGCGTATTGTTCTTCGTATTCCTGATCTTCTGCAAGATCTTCAGGAGTTTGTTCGGCTTCGGCGAAGTCATCTGCGTAAGTTTCCGCTTGAGTGGAGCTTAGGAAAGCAGGAGCGGGAGATTCAGGTTGGGTGGAGAATTCTTGTTCATCCGCTTTCATATCAATCTCAGAAGAGAAGTTGCACATGAAGGCTTGTGCTTGCTCCATTGCAGGTCTCACAGAGGGGGTAGGGTCAAAGTCCAGTTGCATCGGGATGATCGTCTGGATAGCAGGCACGCGGACATAGTTGGTATGGCGGATGCCACGAGGATTGCAAGCGAAGATGTTGTTCATTGGCTGCACTGCCCATGCTCCATCGATTCTGTAGTCTTGCACCCATTGGTGGAGGAGTAGAGTAGGCTCGGAGTCTTGCTCGATGATTGCATGTCCTCTTCCTGTCATTGTTGTTTGCTTTTGCTTTTGCTTTTGCTTTTGGTTGAATGAATGGAGAAGTGATAATGGCGAGCTTTTGAAGGTGAATTGAGGGAGGGAGGCTCCCCCATGATCTTCTTTTATAATAATAGATCGGATCTTCCTTTAAGAATAGATCGGATCTTCTTTCTTTTTCTGGCGAGGATCAATCCGCGCATCTTCTTCAAGGCTTGTGTCCCATTCAAGGCATATGATCCAATCACGGACAGTTTTGTGCGGGATGCAAATACATCGATAACAATTCTTCTCCCAATATTCCGATAGGATAAGTGCGGCAGCAACATCGAGTTTGTTATAATGCTTGAGTGTGTCCTGTTGAATTTCCAGGCATGCTGCCTTATTTTCCGGTGCTTCCATCCATGTGCGGTCGCGCAATTTTCTTTCATGACTTTGGAGCCATTGGATGTTGGTATAGACACGCATTGCGGAATATCTTTGGTCTGGACCCAATTGCTGCATTTGGAAGAATGATGTTTGTATTTTAAGGGAACACACTGAAGGGTGTGTTTTCTGGGACGTGTGGCCTGTCAGGGAAGTAGGTGAATTCGAAGGCATGCGGTCCTGGTTCTTGAGATACTCGCGTGCTCTGGTTATTTTCCGGGATGATAACGGTAGCTACTGCTCCATCATGACTCCACTTATTCCAGTGGCTGAGTGGAATGTTATCAAAGTCATCTTCATGTAGGAATCTATCCGCTCGGACGTAGGTGGTGCCAAACTCAAGGTAGACAAATCCGTGCTGAGGATTGATCGGCTTTGGTGCCTCTGGCTTGAGGGTGAGCATGAATGAGTTATCATTGTAGGGTGCCTTCTGTAGGGGTGGGGGGAGGATGGTATCTTCGGAGCTTTGTGAGTTGAATACAGGAATTGAGGGGGAGTTGATAGGAGACTCAGGAGGGGAGTCAAGGGTGAGATCAATCACTTCGGCTGGCATCGGGTTGGCAGCAGCTTGGGAGAATGTGATGATGTCAGTCAGCTCAGCATCGAACAAGAAGAGGTTTTCGTTCTCCATGATTGTATGAGTTGGTTGGTTGGTTGGAATGAGTGAGCTCCCCACCTCTGAACCTTTTTAAAATGGAATCGAGGGAGGGTCCCCCTCATGATCTTCTTTTATAATAATAGATCGGATCTTCCTTTAAGAAATAGATCGGATCTTCTTTCTATTTCCGGATTGCGCGGCTTTGCCTCCCTCCCTCCCTCCCTCCCTCCTTTTCGCCTACATATACGAGCTGAACAGGCTGTTTCTCATTCATTCGAAAAAAGCTTACAATCATGGAGAACTTTGAGATCATCGACCTGACTATCGGAGCGGAGGCGGATGCGGAGGCGCCGATTCCACCTTGCGGATTCCGTTGCTGCGGATGTGTGCAATGTGGTGATCAACCTAAGAAGTGGCGTGTGCGTGATGAGAAGACAGGTATGTGGACGACACAAGACCCGGCTTGGATAGATCACAAAGCGGATGCCTACATGGGTGCGTGGCTGGAAGCGGAGAAAATTGCGGAAGCGGAACCACAACCCTGGTCGGAAGCGGAATGGGAAGCATTTGGAGAATTTCTGCGCGGAGTTTTCAACCGATACCCGATACAATGGCGCAATGAATAAAAATAGATCATTCTGTTTTTACTTTGGATGGTTGCGTGCTAGTGTGAATAAAGAACTGTTGCCCATCATGAGTGGTGAACACAATCCATTCATCTTCATCCACCTTATCCTCAGCGACTTGGAGAATTTTCTTGATTGTTTTTCCTTGGATTGATCTTTGTGCTCTTGCGAGAAATCGTTTTCTTAGTCTGGCTTGTGCTGCTTCCATGCGAAATAGGGTGAATGGTTTATTCATCAGGGATGATTTTGAGTCGTGGCTCATAACCGTACTTTAAAGCAAAGTCAATGACTTCATTGCGGAAGATCTCATCTTTCTGGAATTTCTTGGCAAATTCTTCCAATGCGAGGAGGCGTGCGATTCGTTTGCTTGTGCGCACTCTTTCGTCGATAAGCATCAATCTTGGTTCCGAGCGAGGGTTTGCCAGAGAGTACACATTGTGGGGGAGGAGGACTAGGACCTCCCGGATACCAACAGATTGGAACTCGTAACGACAATTAAGGAATGTCTTGATCCATACCATGACGCTACTTCCGTGGATTGGTCCCTTCAAGGTGGTGGAGATGAAGTTCTTGACATCATGTCGGTACCATTCCAATTTGGATGAGGTGATAGTGAACGACATGACTTTGGTGGAATGATGTACTCTAGCGTTTTTGACGCTTAAATTTTTGCGTAAAATTTTCGAAACCTTCGCGTGCCCGTTTCCCCAGATGCTGTACACCTTCTTTAACTTTGTGGATTCCTTGATTTACAATATTGCGACCTTCTGTGTGGATGAAGTGTTTTGCGGCACCAGCACCCTTACGAATGAGACGTCCTGCGGCTTTTGATCCTTGACGTACGAAATAATCTGTGAGGTGCTTGTCTCCTCCTTTCTCTGTGATGTACTTTCCTGCTGAACCAATGAGCTTCTTCCCCGAACCTTCCAGCTTGCCTGCGCCTTTATCAATCCTCTCATTGATTTTGTTTCCAATGTACTTGTTCACATCTTTACCTGATTCAAGTCGCGGGGGTGCACCCTTGCGTTTCTTCTCTTTAGGCATGATTTGAGGAAATGATGTACTAGAAGTGTGCATGTTGTGTACATATCAATCAACATCCTTGAACACACGCCTTCTATTTTTGCCCTCACCTTCATATACCATCTTTTGCATTTTTTTAGGTCTTTTTGCCATCATTTCTTCTCTGTGTTTTTTGCGTTGTCTTTCTCGTTCAGGTGCTTCTTTTCGGTGCTGGTCCCAGTACGCTTTGCCTCCTCCTTGTACTCGGGCTTCGAGTTTCCTGGTACCCCCTTCAACCTCTTTGACTTTCCGTTTCTTGGTACCTCCTTGAGCTTTGGACATCTATTTGTACTTATGAATCATGTATTCTATTTCTTGTTCTTCTTCTTATTTTTAGATCTGTCAACAAGAGAAGTTTCGCCAGAGGGTTTTCTTAGTTCTGTCAAGTGACGCGTGACTTTACCTTTACCTTTGCTTTTTGCTTTTTTAGTGCCTTTGGTAGCGCCTTTGGTACCCATGGATGGTTCTTTCATTTCGGATGTTTCTTCTTTTGGTGTCTTAGGACGTCCAGTACTTGATCTCATTTGGGACTATGAACTCTAGATGAAGAGTAACATTCTCCTTAAAGTACAATATGAAGCGATATCCATCTGATCCACCTTCAGCAGATGGATTGAGACGTGGAGAGTTTGATCGGATTTCAATCAAACGTTCAAAGATCACTGCAGATCCAGCCGATCCATCAATTGATCTTGTACTGCCCAATGCTAGTGGAACCTTGGCTTTGGCACCAGGTGGTGGTGGTTCGTATGTGAATACAACTTCAAATCAGACGATTGGAGGGAACAAGACGTTCACGTCTCCCGTGTCAGTGCCAGCAGGTGATGCTGTAAATCCTGGTCTGTACTTTGGGTCCGACACAGGTACTGGATTCTATGAATTGGGACCAACAGCTATCGCTTTGGTTTTTGGAGGAGCTGCTTCGATCCTTATGCAGAGTACGAGTACAAATTTTCTGAAGCCGATTACAATTGGAGGTACTTTGATCAATCGAGTGCAATTTGGAACGGCTACGCATGGTGCGATCATTTTACCGTTGGCTGCAGCAGATATTGTAGCTGTACCTTTTGCACCTGCATTTAGCACTGCTCCAAAGGTGCTCATCACACCTTGGGTTGCAGGTGGTCTTGGTTCTGGTGGTGGTGATTTTGTGATCACACAAGCTCGAAATGTTGGGACAGCATCTTTTGATCTGCACATGTACAATTCAAGTGCAGGTGGTGCAGTTGCTGCTGGTACAACATATGCATGGATTGCTTTTAATTAGAAATAAACAGCACTTTTTACGGTGTCAGGGTTGAGTCCCATACTTGGTTCCAGACGTCGACGCATATTTTCGTTGACATGCTCATATTTCTGGTTGAAGAGCTTTGTGAATCGTGTGTGGTACGAATCTGTTTCTTTGTCGAATGTTCTCTGACGTTTTGCATCAGGTTCCATATTGAGAGGGTCTGATCCTGGGATGACAATGGCATCAGGTACAGCATGTTCTTGCAAGGTCATCATTGTTTCTGGACGATTAGGATCTTCTTGGATGACTGCTTTGGTGCCTGCAGGTACTGTGGATTGATCTTGAAGAGGAGCTGCTTCTGCTCTGTATGTACGCATATCTTGAAGGGTGAGGATGAGTTGATCATGTTGCTTTTGTTGTCGTTCAAGCAATTGGTTCCAAAAATCAGGGATGGGTGTTCCTTGTGCGCCTGCTGTACCTTCAAGGGCAGCTGCTTCTGCTTTCTTCTTTACTGCACGTTTTGCTTTGGGTTTGGTAGCGCTGTAATTGGTTTCAATGGTATTGTCATTGTTTGTTTTGGTTTGCTCGATGAGCTTTTCTTGAACCGGAAGCCCAACATAGTCATGCTGAATAGGTTGTACCTCAACACCAGGTGTAGTGGGTAGATCCATGTGGATTGCTTGATCCATGACAGTTTCGGTGGCGGCTTTCTCATCCGTTTCTTGATCATGCTCTTTTGCTCCTTGGATTTTAGGAGGCTTTGGAGTACTATCTGCCATTTGGCAAAATGAACATTTGTACAATTTAATGTCATCCTCAAAGATCAACTTTCAATTACCAGATGAGGAACCTCAGTCGAAGAAGATGGCGGGTATGACACCTTTTCATCCTGATTTACCTCAAGTACCTTTCTTTGTTGGTGTTATTGGCCCGAGGCATACCGGGAAGAGTGTGTTTTTGTTTAACTTGCTGTCACAAGAACCAGGTATGTACGGTAGTTCATTTAAGAAACACAATATGATTGTTTATTCACCTACAAAAGATAAAGATCCTACATTGAAACAACTAAAGCTAGAGTACATGTACGGTCCTGAGACAGATGCTCGGTGGCTGGTGCAAGATATCATGGCGAAACAAAGAAAACACAGAGATGCAAATAACATGACAGGAGTTTTGCTAGTATTTGATGATGCAACTCAATTGCGAGGTGCCTGGGGACCTATTGAAGATCTGAGCTACACAGGAAGACATGACCACATCCAAGTGATGTACGTGGCACACAAGATGAGCTCTATTCCAAGAGGCGTACGAACACAAACTCAGCAATGGATCATGTTTAAACCACATGAACAGAGTGAAATGCAGTGGATTTTAGATATGTTTTCTAAGACAGAGACCAAAGGCGTTTGGCAAAATGCTTTGACTCGTGCTTGGCAGAAACCATGGAATTTTGTAATGATAGATTATGAAGAGCGGGATGTGCAACGTATTTATCGGAGTGGATTTCACGATCCTCTTTTTCTTCCCGAAGAATTTCAAATGGTGTCAGGTCAGGTCCCTTTGAGTACAAAAGAATTGACGATATTGGAAGAGTTGAAAGACAATCAAGATGAACCGAATCCAATGAATGTGCGTAAAAGAGAGCGAGAAGAATCAGATGAAGATCAACCTAAGAAGAAGAAACCAAAACGGGCTCGTAACAAGTACATTAAAAAATAAAAATACAAGTTCATTTAGTTGAAACCATGGGGGACACTTCAAACAATATATGGAATACTTTAGAATTAAGACCTGGTCCAGTACTTGGACAGGGTCTGCAAGAGGCGTACATCAAACAAGACGATCGTGTCTTACCCAAATTGACACCTGGATGGGAAACACGACAAGGTGATCGACGGCTTTTGCCACATGCTTCATACATGTACTGCGAAGGTGACATGCGGTATGATCCATGTCAAGATGTGACCTTTGCTCAATTACCCTGGTTTTCTGAGCCATCAAGAGCAACAGGAGATGTTCGGATGTTGGATTTCCCTACTGTACGACAAAACAAGTGGACGAATGAAGATGGATTGCCTATTAATGCAACAGAAGATACAGTTCAACAAATTTTAGGTCAGGCTCAGCACATTGCAAAACAACGTCAGGAAGCAATTGCAAGAGATCGTGCTGCAATGTATCCTGGTGAAGGTGGTGAACCAGCTGCGAAAAAGCAGAAACCAAATGAAGAAGAACAAGGTGGTGGCGGTCGTTCTTTCGAGAAATTTCCTGAGGAGAAAGGAAATGAGAAAGAAGAAGAAAATCCGACAGCAGGAGGTGGAGGAGGTGCAGAACCACCACCAGAATCAGCACCTTTTACAGGATTCAATCAAGCAGAGGCGCAAAAGTTGGCTGAATCATTTAAAACACCCGAAATCGATGTCACTCAGGGGATTGGGTCTCAGCTACCTAATACTACTGTTCTGACTCAAGCGGTGACAGGTGCTCTTTCCGCTACTGCATCTGCGTTTTCCACCATCGCAACAGGAATTGGGAGCTTGGTGGAAGAAAAGAAAGGGGATATGTTTAGATTGAATTTTGCACGACCTGGGGGACGCTACGAAGAAAAAGAAGGAAAGAGAGTGTCAGTTGGTCCTGCTCAAGTAGCAGATATTACTGATCCCCTGAATCTACAATTCTTCTTGGATCAGTTGTGGGAGTCGAATTATGGGAAATTGTTCGCACCAAATACCAAAATCAACTCGGGTAATCTGATTGCGAAAATGACACAGTTGTACGGGAAAAGTTATGGATTGAAAGGGCCAAGAAAATTACAGACTAGTAACATGCAAGCGGTAAGTATACTTGCGAATGCAAAAGAGGAAGCAACTTTGGATGAAATTCATAACATTTTGGATAGTATCAATGCTTTATTAGAATTGCCTGAAGCAGGACAGTATTCAGAAGACGAATTGCCTGTAAGAGGGAAGAATGTACAAACACATATGACATCCAATATGATGCCTGGTACAGATTATATTGGTCCTAGTACTGCGGTGATACAACAAGAGCTTGAGACAATGATGAAAATGTCAAAAGGAGGAAAAGCAGCAGATTATAATGCAAGGCAAATTCGTCGGGTGATATCTGAAGACATGTTTGGGTTGAAAAGTAGTAATGTTCTCATGAGCCCACTTGCTACATTTGATTATTACCAGAATCGGGCTGGATATAATATTTGGTTTGGTGAAGGTAACAATTCAACGGTTTCAAATGAAGTGTGGAGTAGGAGAAGAAATTTTGGAACTGCAGCGCAAGATGTTGCTTTTCAATCATCGACTATAGGTGAAACTCCAAATCCGGCTTCAGGTCCGACGACTGTGGCAGTTGCTCATTTAGGTCCTAATGGAACTGCATCTGTCGCATCCAATCCTGCTATGAGCGGACGACGTGCTTCTGTTATTAAGTAGGTAAGTTTTTATTCCTATATTGAATGTGACTAATCCTTTTGTGTTTTCATAGTGAGCCAATCGAAACTCCCAAGAAAGAAATCATGTTCAACATGCAACCGAGTGTTACAGAAATTCAAGAACCAATAAAGCCGGTAGAGCCATACAGTATGGAGGAAAAAGTGGAGATAGTCAATGAAGAGCCTGAAGAGACATCTGTTATACTACCTCCAATACCAAGGGAATTGGCAGAACTATTCTCAAAAATACCAGAACCAAACAAAGAAGATAAAGAAGACAGTGATGAAGAAGAAGAAGAAGAAGGTGATGAAGAAGAAGAAAAGAGACCAGCAGAAAAGAAAGAAGAAAAGAAAGAAGCAAAACCTTCTTATTTAGGAACCACTTTGTCGGCAGCAAAGACTGCATCATCTGCTGTGACGTCTTTCGTTTCAAAGATGCCCAGTGCTGCTTATTCTTTAGCTTCGTCACTATATCAGGGTTCTCCTTCAGCAAAATTTTTTAAAGAGCGAGACCAACTTTTAGCGAGTAAGAACCCTGTATATCCAAAAGATTTCGAGAATTTGGTTAAAACATGGAGAGCCATTCCTGAAGAACATACAAAATACAGTAAAGAATTGTTTGAGAGTATCTATAAATTGTTGAAGAAGAATAGGGATATTCGAACAAGGTTAAAGATAAGCGATAGGGAGTTTCGCGGAGAGATCAATGTAAAACTTCTTTCGCTACTGAAAGCAGAAGAAAGAAGTATTCTGTCAGAGACATTGCAACAAGGTGTAGCAGAACAAGATGAACAGAAACAAACGAGCCTCCTTCGGTGGGGAACACTAGGTGTGCTTGGACTTGTAGGCGGAGCTCTTGCTGTTAATGCTTTCACGGAACCTCGAATGGATTTTACTCCATCTATAGACTTTTCACAGTCAACTGTTGCATCATTACCCACCATACCTTTGTATTCAGGTGTCAATATGACTGATCTCAATCAATACAAGAATCCTGTAGAACAATCCAAACGAGAAGCAGTCGAAAAAGGATTCTATTGGGATCTTTACAGTCAACCTGCACGATTTGCAAACACAATGTTTGAATATGCACAATTTGGAAATATGCCTGCCAACCAATTGGATCAAATATTGCATCAATATGAATTAGGTATGAAAGATTTTGCAGATTTTAAAACGGCAGTACGAGACGCGACCAATTTCTTGTTAGGAGATGTGGGAGATTTAGTCAGCTTGTTTTTTCCAGAAGTAAAAGGCGCTATTCGGGTAGCAAAAGCTGGCGCAAATGAGATGAACAAAATGACAGACAAGTTGGATGTCTTGATGCAACATTTGAGATCATGGACTGGAGCAAACAAAGCGAAAGGTATTTACTGGTATTATAAATTAGGCGGAAAAGAACTACATCAAAAGTTATTTGACCAAACGCTATATAATATTCTTCCTTATGCAGATCATTCAACCAGTGTTTTATTAAGAGCTTTGAATTGGGGTAAACCATTGCATGATCCTACGAAGGGTAAAGCATCAGGTTATACAATAGGTTTACATCAAAAAGCTGCTCTCAGTGAAGCTACCGTAGGTCCTGGAACGGTTGCCAGTTCAAAAGACGAGTTGAAACAGATGCTCACATTTCTGGTTCAGAATTATTTCGCTCATGTACAACAAGATGAGAGCAGTCAAGCCTTAATTTTCTTCAGCAATTTTCCTGTCCAACAAGAATGGTTACAAAAATGGCAAGAGACCATTGGATCTGGAACGCTTCAATATGAAGGGTTTCTTGATTTTGTCAATCGATTAGGATTCGTAAAAAATTATTCCTTTGATATCCGAAAATTACGAAAACAATTGCAGACAAAATCAGGATTGGAGGCATTACGTCAAAGCGCTTGGCAACGTCTAGGGTATAATGAAAAATTGATGGCAAAATTTCATGAATACTTGACGAAATTTATTAAAAGCGGTTATGATTGGCCGACTTTTATCCGGGAGGTGAATGAATTATATGGTGTGGCAGCATTCAATAGAGTTCGAAATACTATCCTAACACAAAGCACTAAGTTTTATGAGACTGGATTTACGCCTCAAAGTCTTGTCTATTTTGGACATCAAAGATGAAAAATAAAAAATCATTTTTCTCAACACTATGTCACATCAATATGCTAGTTTGTTGGCACAATTTCGAGATTTGTTTGTGAACAACCAAGGGCTCACTGCTGAAGAAATTCAGTTTCGATTCGCACCTTTTGCATTAGGGAATAATAATGATGGGTTAATTTTCCCCACTGTTCATATTTTAAGAGGAAATGCTGCTTGTGATCAATGGTGTGACTTGATTGCCTATTATAATGTGAATCATCTACGGTATTGGTTGAATTTGGTCAATCAATATGATCCATCAATGTTTATTGTGAATTTTATCCAAAGTATTGGTCCTTATGGATGTCAAGAACATTATTTACCTATTATTGAATATATTCAACGACCGGAATATACTCTAGTTCATACATGTACCATGTTGGAATTGGTTCAAATCTACAATATGAGAACTGTGGCTGAATTTGCCACGTATTTGTATTCGCTTTTGATTCTGGGTGTTTTTCTGAACAATACAATTGCCAATGAGGTGTTTATGATTCAGAATCAATCAGAATTTATTGCTTCTCGATTGTTCCAAGGTGAACTTGATGCTCAAATGGCTGGTGGGTTTCCCTCTGCTTTTCTTGGTTTTGGTTCACCTCAGAATGTCTACGACAGTGAACCTTTTTACACCACTCTTTCAGGTCCCATTAGTACACATGAGTTTGATCAATTGTTAAGTCAAGAAAAGCAAGTCATTATGAGAAGTCAATTTTTGGGTAACAGCACAGCACAAGTGCTTGCTATGAAAGATGCACTTCAACTTCCTGAAACATATACCCAATATATTACCAAGCGTGGTCCTGTAGATGCAATGAAAGTAGGTCCTGCTGTTTACGAAAGTATTTCATTAGGTTCCAGTTCTCAACGAGACAAGATGACCAAGACTGGAGATCGGCGTGAAGTCAATTTGCCAGTCATTCACCAACAAATTTGGCGTTCGGACAAACCACCAAAAGAAAAGATACAAGCAGATCCGAATTATCCGTATCGACCTATTTTCAGTGCTGAAAATATTTCAGCCATGCATTTCTTTGCAGACATGAATAATCAATCTCTAGTGGGTCAGGTTTAAACTCATTTGTCCTAAAAAATGGCAAGCAATCAAACTGTTGCACTTCCACCCACTGGAACATATGTAGATATTAACAATCGTTTTCGAAACGTAAATGAACCTGCTTGGAATTTTCGTTTTCCGCCTTTGACAGAATTCATTTCAGGTGTAGGATCTTATACGGTCCAAGTGAGACGGGTTGTGGCACAGAATTTTATCCCTACGATCCAAGCAGGTAAGACTGATCGGATCAGTATTACAGTGGGAGGTGTCAACCATTTGATCATCTTGCAAGAAGGTCATTACAATATTGATACCTTAATGGCTGCATTGAATGCTGCTTTTGGTGCTTTTGGCGCCTTTGTTTTCACTTATGACTATGTGCTCCAAAAGTTGACACTCGCTGTGCCAGCTGTGACGTTTTCATGGAATAGTCCTTTTGTAGCGACAGGTTTTGAAAGCGGTCGAGCAAATTTACCCTCTCCTTTTGACCGATTGTTACAAATGCTAGGTTTTTATTATATTCGAAACCGCACTTTTACAGGACCTACAACCATTGTAGGGGATCGATCTGTGAATTTGATCCCAACCAATTCTTTGGCAGTTTATGTCAATCAGAATGTGAGTGTCCTAAGTAGTAATCCAAACAATGCTCAAATCATTGCGACTATTCCAATGGGTGAATTTGATTACGGTCAAACTGTCACTTACGAACCACCAGAACCCAGAACGTTCTCAATGAGTCCTCAAATGTTGCAAGATATGACCATCAGTGTCATGGATGACTATGGAACAGCAGTGACTGTTCCCGACAGCACCTTGTTAGAAATTGGGTTTCTTTTGATTGCTACATCTAAAACATATGATTAAAATAAAAGAGTCATTTCTCTTAAATGGCAACAAGCACTGATGGCTCTGATACAGGAAGCTCCAGTAAGACAGGCGTGTCAGGATCTACTAGTGCTGTTTCTTATCCTGGTGGTCATCTGGTGGTGGGTCCTAGTTTTTCTACGACGGGTGCGAGTGCCAATACTAATGTACCTTTTGCTGATTCAAATGGTAATGCTCCATCAGATATTGACTTCGTGTCAAGGGTTGGCAATAATTTAATGGCTGCTACCAATGCGGGGTGGGATGTATTCACCTTTCGCAATGTTTTGAATGATGCTCTTGTAAGTGGTGCTTTACAAAGCGGGAATTTGATGAATCCGAACAGTCTGTTACAAACTTTACCTGCTGATTGG
>Ga0137435_1000451_pt1 | contig 13939 bp, 16 predicted proteins | sample EasRivERMGT100_2_FD_104904 | JGI IMG/M metagenome (GOLD analysis project Ga0137435, IMG submission 104904) | Soil microbial communities from meander-bound floodplain in the East River, Colorado, USA - East River MetaG ERMGT100_2 | ecosystem: Environmental > Terrestrial > Soil > Floodplain ... | reverse complement strand
GCGCGGCCTCGGGCGGATTCCTGGTCATGCCGCGCTGGGATTTGGCGAGCGTCGCGGCCTGATCCTGAAGGGGGTAACGGAAACTCTAAGGTTCCCCTGTTCGTATCAGCCTCTCAGGCGCTCGCCGAATCCCCCTTTTCGCCGATTCGACGCTCTTTACCTGCGACGAGATTGAGAATATTCGTCTTGTGTCGCCAGATGAGCAGTGCCGCCAGCAGAACGACGGCGGCCGGCATCGAACCCAGTTCGAATCCGAGCAGCGACATGAAAAACGCGTAGATCGGCGCAAACACCGCCGAGACGATGGCAGCGAGCGACGAATACCGAAAGAAGACCGCGATGATGATCCACGTCGCGATTGTCGCCAAGCCGAGCCACGGATGAATCGCGAGCAGGACCCCTGCCGCGGTCGATACACCCTTCCCACCTCTGAAGCCGAAGTACACCGGGAACAAATGGCCGAGGAACACCGCGACCGCGCAGCCGGCAACACCCGTCGCGTCCAGACCGTAATCGGCGGCGTAACGCCCCGCGAGAGACACCGCGAGCCAACCCTTTCCACCGTCGCCGACGAGCGTGAGCAGCGCGGCGAGTTTCCTGCCCGTGCGCAATACATTGGTCGCACCGGGGTTGCCGGAGCCAAAGGTGCGAGGATCAGGAAGCCGGAACGCGCGGCTCACGACTACGGCGAACGAAACCGAGCCGATCAGATACGCGACGATAATGAACGCTGCGGTGGCCATGGCGTTCCACTAGAATGCGGCAGAGTTTAGACCTGGAAGCCATTCTTGGACATCGTTTTCATCCGCCAGCTCCGGTTGCAGGCCTGGATCGGGCTCTACCGCCACGAGAAAGTCTCTCCGCAGACGATCGAGATCGACCTCGAGATCGCTCTGCCTGCCGGCGGTACCGTGTTCAAAACGAGAAAAATGGCGGACACCGTCGACTACGGATTGGTCGTAGAACATATACGCGTACTGCTCGCAAAGGAACGTTTCGGCCTGGTCGAAAACCTGGCCGAACGCATCGCGGAACTCATACTCAGGGACTTCAACACCCCGCGCGTCAAAGTGAGCATCGCGAAGCTCGGCGTCCTGCGCGACGCGAGCCACGTGGGCGTGAGCATCGAGCGAAGCCGATCCTAGAAGCTCACCCACGCGGGTGGTGCTTCGCGTGCAGCGCCTTCAGGCGTTCGCGTGCGACGTGCGTATAGATCTGGGTGGTCGAGATGTCGGCATGGCCGAGCAATAGCTGCACCACTCGCAGATCCGCCCCGTGGTTCAGGAGGTGCGTCGCAAACGCATGCCGTAGCGTGTGCGGCGAGAGCGCCTTGCCGGGAATCGCGCTTGCCGCCCGCTTCTTGACCAAGAACCAAAAAGCCTGCCGCGTCATCGGCGCGCCGCGTGCCGTCACGAATACGTACTCGCTGGCGCGCCTTTTCAGGAGCGCGGGCCGCGCTTCCTTCAAATAGCGCTGCAGCCAAGCGATCGCCTCCTCGCCGAGCGGCACTAAGCGTTCCTTCGAGCCCTTGCCGAAGATGCGCACCACGCCCATGTCGAAGCTGACCTCGGCAAGCTTCAGGCGCGTAAGTTCTGAAGCACGCAGCCCGCTCGCATAGAGCACTTCAAGCATGGCCCGATCGCGAATCCCGTGCCGCGTCCCCGGGTTCGGTTGCGCGAGCAGCGCCTCGACCTCGGCTTCGGAGAGCGTCTTCGGAAAACGCGGTGGTTTCTTCGGGGGGTCGAGCTTGAGTGTGGGATCGAGCTTGGTGCGGCCCTCCCGCAGCAGGAACCGGTAGAGGCGCTTGAGGCTGGAGTGCAGGCGCGCCTGAGTGCTCGATCTGATCCCCCGTTTCTTGCCGCGCTGAGAATAGCGCCAAGCAAAGTAACTGGAGAGGTCCGCCTCCGTTGCGGAGAGCAGCGAAGCGTGCCCCTGTTTTTCCAGCCATCCGGCAAAGAGGCGCAGATCGCGTCGGTAAGACTCCAGGGTGTTTTTCGCGAGCCCATCCTCGAGCCAGACGGCGTCGCAGAAATCGTCGAGCAGCGCGGCGTTGTCCGCGTTCATCGCGTGCCTAGGAGGCTGTATCAGCACCCTCATGCGAGAGCAGCCAGCGCTTCACCGAAAGTTGAAAACCGCCATCGCTGTGCGCAAAGCCACCGATGGCCGCGACAGCCACTACGCGGTGGCATGGAACGACCAGCGGAAAGGGATTCTCCCCGCAGGCTTGGCCCACCGCTCGGGGCGCAGAACGCAACTCGCGCGCAAGCTCGCCGTAGCTTCGGGTCCGGCCAGGATCGATGGCGGCGATCTTCGCCCATACTCGCCGCTGAAATTCCGTGCCCCGCCGCGCGCGCGGCAGATCGAAATGAAACTCCGGATCGGCGAGGTAGCGCCCGATCTGCGCGCACGCCCGCGCGGCGAGGTGATTCTGGGGCGCAAGCGCCTTGCTCGCCTTTGGCAGGAACTTGATCTCGGCGAGGACATCGCCTTCCGTACGGATGCCGAGCACGGCAAACGGTGTCGGCAGTCTGGCCTCAAAACCTCCGTGAGTGGAACTCATCGTTTCGTCCGCGACACTACTCGATGCCGGCCGCGCTGAACAATCCCTTGCCCGAGGGGCTCCCAAGGTAGCGCACGAGGCTTCGCGCAGGTTCTCCATTCGGCGAGCCGGTTGCGACCGCCGCCACGTAAGAAGTGTAGTTCTGCACTTCCGCCGGAAATGGCCCGACCAGTCTCAACCCCTTTTCTTTGTACATCAGGATCTCGGTAATCGGGCCAAAGCCGATCTCCTTACCCTTGCCCTTCAGCACGTGCTCCATGACCGAACCTGCGTCGGGGTAACGGGTCGTCTTGCTCTCGATCTGCTCGTAGATGCCCATCTTCTTGAAAAGATCTTCAATGTACAAACCGGAGGACGCCCGGTTGAACACCAAGGTTTCCGCCCCCAGCACCGAGCGCCGCAGCGCTTCCGCGCTCGAAATATCGGGAACCGGCGCGCCGGGACGCACCGCTATCCCCATTCCCACCCGCCCCACATTGACTCGCTCCTCGCCGAGCTTGCCGGCCTTGGCGAAGGCGTCCATCGCGGCCGGCGGCGCGATCACCACGTCGAACTTCTCACCGCCGTCGATTCGCTTGCGAATCTGGGGCGTCGTATTGAATGTGATCTTAACCGTGTCTCCGGTCTGCTTCTGGAACGCCGAGGCGGCTGCCTTCAATCCCGGCTCGATTGCGCCTCCGCTCAGAACAGCGATCTCGGCCGCTGCCGCACCTTGAGCCAACAACACCCCGACGACTGCTCCCCATATTGCTGCAGAGTTCTTCATGCATTCCCTCTCGTTCAACAAGACAAGCTTTTCCGCCGCGCGGCATGGCTATCCGACAGGCGCAGGCGACTCGGCGCGGCGCAGCTTCTGCGATACCACCACGATCGCGATCAGCACGATACCAATATAGTCAAACGCTGCGCGCGGGTAAACCAGAGCGAGGCCGGCGAGGATGAGCAACCAGCGCTCGACCGAGGTCGTCCGCCGGAACAGCCAGCCCTGCATTCCCCCGGCGAGCGCCGCGATGCCGATCATCGCCGTCACGCACACCGTCACGATACTCAACACATTCGCATTGGCGAGTCCCTTGAACGAGCCGTACAGCAGCAGTCCCAGACCCCCAGGGTCGAGCACGAACACGAAGGGCACGAGGAACGCCGGCATGGTGTACTTCCACGATTGCAGCGTCGTTTTGTAAGGATCGCCGCCGGTGATCGCGGCAGCGGCGAACGGCGAGAGCGCTGTCGGAGGCGAAACCTCCGAGAGCACGGCGTAGTAGAAGATGAACATATGTGCGGCGAAATCCGGCACCCCTAAAATGATCAGCGCCGGTGCGGCAATGACCGCGCAGATGATGTAGGACGCCGTCACCGGCACCGCCAACCCCACGATCCAGACGATCAGCGACGTGAAGATCGCGGTGTAGAACAGTTTCACGTCGTGCACCAGCCCCTTGGTGGCCTCCACACCGACAGCCGACAACAGGCTCATCGTGCCCTGGGTGAGCGAATCGGCATAGCCGATCACGATCGCGCTGAACTTGAGCCCGAGGCCGGTCAGGGTCACGACGCCGACGATGATGCCCGCCGCGGCGCAGGTGGCGGCCACGTTCAGCATGCTGACCGAGCCGGCTTCGAATGCCTTCACGAGCTTCGCTGGCCAAAGCCGCCATGCCGGCCGCAGGAAGGCCGCGGCGACGAGCGCCAGCGCGCCTGCCGGCAGCGCCCAGCTCAATGCGTCGGTATGGAAGCGGCCCTTGACTACCGTGTACACCGTACACGCCGCGACCACGACCGCGCAGAACAGGATCATCTGCCGCCGGCTCATCAACGCGCAGTCCGGGTGCAGCGCGCTCGCGACAAATGCCGCTGCGGTTGCCCAGAACACCGCCGCCACGGGCGAAAAACCGAGCAGCATGAAGACGATGATCGCGACGAGCGACAGGAAATGGAAGCCGAACTGCCTGGTAAGACTCCAGAGCGTCTCGACTTTGTCCAACGGAACCTGCTTCATTCCGAACTTGCGCGCATCGAGCTCGACCATCAGGAACAGCGCGAAGTAGTAGAGACAGGTCGGTATGGTCGCCATCAGGATCACGTCGAGGTACGAGATCCTGAGGAACTCGGCGATAAGGAACGCCGCCGCGCCGAGCACCGGGGGCGAGATGATCGCGCCAAGACCTCCCGCGGCGAGCAGGCCTCCGGCCGCATCCTTGCCGTAGCCTGCTTTTGCGAGCATGGGGTAAGCCACCGTTCCGAGCGTAACGGTCGTCGCCACGCCGCTGCCGGAGGGCCCGCCGAGCAGGAACGAGGACAGCACAATGGTACGCCCGGCACCGGTGGGCTTGCCACCCATCGCGGTGAACGAGAAATCGATGAAGAATTTGCCCGCTCCCGAGAACTGCAAGAAAGCCCCGTAAATCGTAAACAGGATGATGAGCGAGGAGGAGACGTCCACTGGAACGCCGAAGATTCCCTCCAGCGTCATGTACATGTGGCCCACGAGCCGCGATATGTCGTAGCCGCGATGCGTCCACGGCTGGCCGAGGTAAGGACCGAGCATCGCGTATGCGACGAACAGCACGCACACAAACGGCATAATCCAGCCGGTTCCCCGGCGCGCCGCCTCCAGCACCAGCAGCGTCAAGATCACGCCGAACGCCATGTCCAGGCCGGACGGGATCGTGCTGCGGTCCGTGAAGTCGTCGCCACCAACCAGGCCGTAGCCAATGACGAGCAGGGACAGCGCTGCCGCAATCCAGTCCCACCACAGGACACGGTGGCGAAAACGCCGGGACAATGGGAAGAGCAGAAACACGAGGAACAGGACGAAGCCGACGTGGATCATGCGCAGTTGCTGTGTCGGTACGATCGCGTAAGCCGCGTAGAGGTGAAACAGCGACATCGCGACCGCCGCCGTCACCACGAAGCGACCCAGGAAGCCCGTGAGGCGATTGGTCGCACCCTCCTCGGCCTCGAGGTACCGCTCCGCCTTCCTTAGCGCGTCGTCGCTGACTAGCGCTGGATCCCGCCGCAACCCATCAGTTTCCTGCATCGGCACCTCTCCCAGTACCGCGTTTCACAAAACAAAAAATCCAGCGCGCAAAGCGCGCTGGATTTCGTTCAGGTCCGGAGCGACCCAACCGTTACTTGACGTTCAGCCCTCTTTCACGGAAATACTTGACCGCCCCTGGGTGGAAGGGAATCACGATCGCCGCGTTGGTCTGGTGCTTCAAATCGAAGTTCTCGGATTCCTTGTGCACCCGAACCATGTCTTCCTTCCTTTCGAACATCGTCTTCACGATGTCGTAGGCGACCTGGTCGGGCGTGTCGGCGCCGGTGACCAATATGTTCCAGATGGTGGTCACGTGCGCGTCTTTGTCCTGTCCCGGATAGGACTTGGCGGGGATGATATCGCGCACGTAGAGCGGCCCGTATTTCTTGTTCAGCACCTCGGCCAACTCGGCGTGCTCGATGAACTTGATCTTGATCCCCGGTGAAGCGGCGAGATCGGTAACCGCCGCCGTGGGAATGCCGCCCGACCAGAAGAAAGCATCGATCTTGCGGTCCTTCAACGCGTCCCCCGATGCCTGCACGGTCAGCCGCTCGCGTGTGATGTCCTTTTCCGGGTTCAATCCCGCCGCCTCGAGCACGCGGTTCGCCTTCACTTCCGTGCCGCTCTGCGGGGGACCGGTCGAGACGCGACGCCCTTTGAGATCGGTGATCTTGTTGATGCCCAGTCCCTCGAGCGTGACGATGTGAAAGCGGTTGGGGTAGAGCACCATCAGGCCCCGCACCGGCACGGGTCGGCCCTTGAACTTCTGCTCCCCCTTCCAGGCGTCGTAGCTCGCATCCGCCATCGAGAATGCGACGTCCGCCTTCTTCGTCAGGAGAAACTGGAGGTTGGCGATTGAGCCGGCCGTGGCTTCCGCCGTGGCGTTGAGATTGGGGACGAACTTGGTCAGGACGTTCGCCATGCCGCCGCCCATCGGGTAATAGACCCCTCCGGTGGGACCAGTGGCGATCGAAAGCGTTATCGTCTGCTGCGCAGCCGCAGGCAATGCGGCGACGGCAAAGGCTGCGAGCGCGAGTAAGAGCTTGCGCATTTTTTCCCTCCTTTTGATGAACTGCTGGCAGGAGAACGCAGTTTAGAGAGGTTCGCCGGAAGCGGTCAACTTGCCTTCCCTGTTACCGTGGCGGCGCCCGCGCTTCGGTGCCCGGCAGCGCAGCGTTCCTAGCGGGCGAAAACCTGGCCCATGTCGTGAAATGCCTTGAATTCCAGCGCGTTGCCGCAAGGGTCGAGCAGGAACATCGTCGCCTGCTCGCCCACTTCGCCCTTGAAGCGGACGTGCGGCTCGATGATAAAGCGCACGCCCGCGGCCTTGAGCTTCATCGCGAGGCGTTCCCATTCGTTCATCGCGAGCACCGTTCCGAAGTGGCGCACGGGCACATTGTCACCGTCCACCGCATTGGTGCTCTTCTGGCCGGCTTCGCCCGGCGCGAGATGAGCGACGATCTGATGGCCGTAGAAATTGAAATCCACCCAGTCCTCGCTGCTGCGCCCTTCGGGACAACCGAGTAGCCCGCCGTAGAACGCGCGTGCCTTTGCGAGGCTCGTGACCGGGAACGCGAGATGGAAAAGCGGCACGGCGGTCATGGACTCGGAGTCTCAGGCCGGGCCGATGCGCTGAAACAGCGCTCCGTCTTTCGCGAGATCGCCGGATGCGCGCACGTTGACATTCCTGCGCTCGGCAAAAGCGAGCATGCGATCGATCGGTCGATAAGCGAGGCGCGCGATCTCGGGATCGACATGGACCTCGTTTGCGCCGCTCTCAAGCGCGTTTGCGAGGTTGGCGAGCCCGTTCATCGCCATCCAGGGACAGTGCGCACAGCTCTTGCAGGCGGCGCCCGCGCCCGCCGTCGGCGCCTCGATGAAGCGCTTCTTGGGCATCAGCATCCTCATCCGGTGCAGGATGCCGCTGTCGGTCGCGACGATGAACTCGTCGGCCTCGAGCGACTGCGCTGCCCGAATGATTTGTGTCGTCGAGCCCACCGCGTCGGCGAGCCTGATGACTTCGGCGGGAGATTCCGGGTGCACGAGCACTTTGGCGCGGGGGTGTTCTTTTTTCAGAAGCTCGAGCTCCAACGCCTTGAATTCCTCGTGCACCACGCAGGCGCCGTGCCACAACAGCATGTCGGCGCCGGTCTGCTCCTGGACGTAGCGCCCCAAGTGACGGTCGGGGGCCCATAGAATTTTCTCTCCGCACTCGTGAAGGTGCCGAACGACGTCGAGCGCGATCGCCGATGTCACCACCCAGTCGGCGCGCGCCTTCACCGCGGCGCTCGTGTTGGCGTAGACCACCACGGTGCGCTCCGGGTGCCGGTCGCAGAACGAGGAGAATTCGTCGGCGGGGCACCCGAGATCGAGCGAGCAGGTCGCGTCGAGATCGGGCATCAGAACGCGCTTCTCGGGGTTGAGGATCTTCGCGGTCTCACCCATGAAGCGCACGCCCGCCACGACCAAAGTCCGGGCCGATTGCGCCCGGCCGAAGCGCGCCATCTCGAGCGAATCGGCGACGCAACCGCCGGTTTCCTCAGCGAGGTCCTGGATGTCGCCCTCGACGTAGTAGTGGGCGAGCAGCACCCCCCGTTGCTCTGTAAGAAGGCGCTTGATGCGTGCCTTAAGCCCATGACGCTCTTCCGCGCTTGGCGCATCCGGCACGCTCGCCCAGGCGCGAGCGGTGCAGGCTACGCCTGCAACCTGGCGTTCGAATTCGACCACGCGGTTCGAGCGGGTACTCATGGATGATTGGAGGCGGCGGGTGCCTGAAAGTTGCTGGATCGTTGCGAGACAATAACTTAGGGTCGCTGATGCGGTGCAACATTACCTGTTATCGCCGCGGTGTTCAACTGTGCCTGTCGCCAGAATCGCCCGGTTGGATGAAGGGCCCTGCCCCAGTGTATAGTCACGGCTTCCAGGCTGGAACCCACCGAGGAGTCAAGAAAATGACTTGGGAAACACCGACGTTTGTCGAAGTAAAGATGGATGCCGAAATCAATTCCTACCAGGATGATTTCGGCGACGACCGGGATACCGGCGTCTAAGTCCCTGCCCGACACCGCAGCGAGTATTCTTCTTTTCCGTCCCCGCTGACGGCGGCCGCGGGACGGTGTCTGCGCATCCAACATGCGCATCAAGGTGCTGGGCGCCGCCGCCGGGGGCGGGTTTCCGCAATGGAATTGCGGCTGCACTAACTGCCGTGAGGCCCGTTCCGGCGCACCCGGCGTAAGTCCGCTGACGCAGGAGTGCGTCGCAGTCAGCGCCGACGGCGAGCGCTGGTTCTTGCTGAATGCGTCGCCCGAAATCCGTTCCCAGATCGAGAGCTTCGCACCGCTGCATCCGCGCAGCCCGCGCCATTCGCCGATTTCTGCGATCGTTCTCACGAACGGCGACCTCGATCACTGCCTGGGTCTGCTGTCGCTGCGTGAATCCCATCCGATCGTGATCTATGCCACCGATCGGGTTCGCCGCGGTTTCACCGAAGCGAATATCCTCTACCGCACCCTTCAGCGTTTTCCGGGCCAAGTCACCTGGCGGGTGCTGGAGCCTGAGAAGGAAGCAGACCTCTGCGGCGTCGACGGTGAACCCAGCGGTCTCACCCTCAACTCCATTCCCGCTCCGGGAAAGCCGCCGATTCATCTCGAAGACTCCGCCAGTCCCGATCCCGGCGAGAACATAGGCGTGGTCGTCCGCGAGCGCCGCAGCGGCAAGCGCCTAGCCTACTTTTCTGCGGCGGCCGGAATCACCCCGGCGATGCGGGCGGCGCTCGATAGCGCCGACTGCGTATTTTTCGACGGCACGTTCTGGGCGAGCAACGAACTGATCGCGCTTGGGCTCGGCACGAAACGCGCCGAGGACATGGCGCATCTTCCGGTCGGCGGCAAGGGCGGCAGTCTCGAGACCCTCGCCGGCCTCCGGGCCACGCGGCGGATCTACATCCATATCAACAACACCAATCCGCTGCTCCGTCCGCGCTCACCCGAACGCGCGCAGGCGGAGGCGAGCCGCTGGGAGATCGCCTACGACGGCATGGAGGTGGCGCTGTGAATGCCCCGGAGCGCACTCCCCTGCCTCGCGAGGAATTCACCGAATGGCTGCGCCGCGAAGGCGAGGCGCGCTACCACGACCGGCACCGCTACCACGTGCTGATGCATGAGGGCAGACTCAGCCGCGCCCAGCTCCAGCAATGGGTGCTCAACCGCTACTACTACCAGACGCGAATCCCGATCAAGGACGCGCTGATCGTCTCGAAATCCGAGGATCCTGCGTTCCGCCGCATGTGGATACGCCGTATTCTCGATCACGACGGCGGGGCCGAAGGCGAAGGCGGGCTCGCGCTCTGGCTGCGGCTTGCCGAAGGCGTCGGCCTCGATCGCGAGGAAGTCGCAAGCTGCCGCTCGGTTCTTCCCGGCGTGCGCTTTGCCTGCGACGCCTACGTCGACCTCGTTCGCAGCCGCAGCCTGCTCGAGGCCGTGGCTTCGTCTCTCACCGAGTTCTTCGCGCCCGATATCATGACCAAGCGCGTACTCGCCTGGGAGAAACACTATCCCTGGGTCAGTCCGGAAATGCTCGCGTATTTCCGAGGGCGCGTAACACGCGCACGCCGCGATTCCGAGGAAGCGATCGATTTCGTGGTGCGACACGCCGCAAGCTTCGAGCAGCAGGAGCGCTGCGTCGCCGCGCTCATCAGGAAAACCGAGATCCTCTGGCAGCTCCTCGATAGCGTGTACGCCGCTTACATCGAACCGGGCTGGGGGCCCGGTGGTCCGCGATGATTTCACGCGATTCGCGCCCGCGCATCGCCGCCAAGGCGCGGCTGCGCTACGACCGCAAGGCGGAGCGCACCATGCTGCTCTATCCGGAGAAAGGGCTGGTGCTCAATCCGACCGCCGCCGACATCGCGAAACTCTGCACCGGCGAGCATTCCGTCGGCGCCATCGTCGATCAGCTCGCGTCGAAGTACGGTAAAGAGACGGCGGTCATCGAGCGTGAGGTGATGGATTTTCTTTCGGCGCTCGCCGAGCGCGGCCTGCTGCAGGAGGCGGCGTGAGCGGCGAGTTCAGGCCCTACACGCTCATCGCGGAGCTCAGCTACCGCTGCCCGCTTCGCTGCAGCTACTGCTCGAATCCGCTCGACTGGGCAAGCAGGCGCAAGGAATTGGACACGGAGACCTGGCTCCGCGTCTTTCGCGACGCGGAAGACCTGGGTGTCGTCCAGCTCAACCTCACCGGCGGCGAGCCGCTCGTGCGCAGCGATCTCGAGGCGCTGATCGCAGGCGCGCGGAAGCTCGATCTCTATACGAACCTGATCACGAGCGCCATTCCGCTCTCGCGCGAGCGCCTGGAGAGCTTCCGCGCGGCGGGGCTGGACAACGTGCAGATCTCGGTGCAGGACGTGACGGCCGACGCCTCGGACCGGATCGCGGGACGGCGCTCGTTCGATAGGAAGCTCGAGGTCGGAGGATGGGTCAAGGAGCTGGGCATGCCTCTCACGCTCAACATCGTCCTTCACCGCGGCAACCTCGATCGCGTCGCCGAAGTCGTCGCGCTCGCCGAGCGCATGAACGTCGACAGGCTGGAACTCGCCAACACGCAATACCTGGGTTGGGCACTCGTCAACCGGCGCGCGCTGCTGCCGACTCGCGATCAGCTCGATCGCGCGCGCGCCGTCGCCGCGGAGGCGAGAAAACGCCTGCGCGGCCGCATGGAAGTCCTGTTCGTCACCCCCGATTATTATTCCGATTATCCGAAGAGCTGCATGGACGGCTGGGGGCGGCGCTTTATCGTCGTGAGCCCGGACGGACTCGCGCTGCCCTGCCACGCAGCGCACACGCTGCCGGGACTGACGTTCGAGAATGTGCGCGATCGCGACCTCGCGGCAATCTGGTCGGACTCACCGGGCTTCAACGCCTTCCGCGGTGAGGCCTGGATGCCGGAGCCATGCCGCAGTTGCGACAAACGCGGCATCGATTTCGGCGGTTGCCGCTGCCAGGCTTATCACTTGATGGGCGACGCTGCGGCGACCGACCCGGTCTGCCGGCTCGCGCCCACTCACGCTCTGATCGACGCCGCCCGCGCCGAAGCCGCGCTCGGCGATGCCGCGCCGTTACGCTATCGGTCGGTCAAGATCGCTGCCGCGCGCTAGGACGCCGCACGAGCATCGCGCCGGAGGTCAGCGCCCGGCTCGCGATGCCGGTCGATCCAGTAGGCCCAGGGACCGAAGATCGCCAAGGCGATGATTCCCATGATCGCCACCGCGTTTTCGCTCGGCGGCGGCGGAGACCAGGGTCCGGGAACATAAAGCGCGAGGAGCAAACCAATCATCGCCCACCATGCGACGGTTCCGATGCGATCCGTGCTCTTCGTGGACTGCATGTAGAGCGCGACCCCGGCCGCGAACATCAAACCCTCGACAGCGAAGGTCGCGGGCAAGGACTGCCACAAGCTCAGGCCGAGGCGCATTTCCCCGCCGGGATAGAGCGGCATGTCGGGGCGATGGCTCGCGAAATCGAGCACCCAATGACTTGCGACGACGAGTCCCACCCATACTGCCCCGACACGGTCGCTCCTCACCGCGAAATAGATGAGCGAGAAGAGCAATGCCCAAACCAAGGTCATCAGCAGGCTGTGCGACCAGGGGTAATACACGAAATCGAAGGGGTTGATCGCCGTGAATCCAGGCACGATGCGGAAGCGCTCGATCCCGAGGAGCACCAGCACAGGCCACACCACGTCAAGAAACGCCGCGGCTATAACCAGGGTGCCCAGGGACACTTTGGGCGCAACTTTTTTCGAAGCAAAGGCTACGGCGAAGTGTCCGATGAACATCTCAACCTCCCTGCCCAAGCATGGCTTTCTTGAGATCAGCGTCGACCGGCTTGTCGCCGAGCCAGATCCTGAGCAGGGCGGCGTAAAAATCTTCGCCGGGGATGGGCTTGCCGCGCGCCGCGCCGTCCACCGTGATGCGGGTCCCCGACTCGGGCAGGAAATCCAGCGCGATCACGGTCTTCTCTTTCGCGCTTCCGATCTCCTTCATGACTGCGACCAGCGTATCGACGCGCTCCTTGAGTGTCGCGAGCTCGGCGGGCGAGTGATTCGCGCGGATGCCGTCTTCGAGCGCATCGGTCAACTGTTTGGCTCCGAGATCGCGCAGCATCGTCATCGAAACGCGCTTGGCCCCTTTCAGCGCGATGATTTCGGCCGCGGTGGATTTCTTCTCTGGGAGGTAGAGCGCACCCACGTAGACTTTGAAGACAATCCGGGTGCGGATGCCGGCACCGTTCAGTCGCAGCTCAGTGGCGCCGAGCGTCACTCGCTCCTCCACTGCGACCCCGGCAATCTCCGCAGCGAACGCGAACTGGCTGCAGAACATCAACGGCAGCACCAAGCCTTTTCCCATCGTCGTCTCCTCGCCCCTCAGGCGCTTTCGTACAGGCGCGTCAGGACGAACTCGCGGTGACCGAGCGCTTCGGCTGCAGTGAGCCGTCCGTTTGCGGTGCGGAACATCATATCGAGCAGCTTGTCGCCAGCCTGATCCATGTTGATTTCCTTACGGGTGATTCCGGACACGTCCACGTCGATGTGTTCGGGCATCAGCCGCACGGTGCGCGGGTTGGCACAAAGCTTGATCACCGGCAGGATCGGGTTGCCGATCACATTGCACTGGCCGGTGGGAAAGAAATGCACCACGTAGCCGCTCGCCGCGCACAGCGTCACCATCTCCGCAGCGGCAGACGAGGAGTCCATGAACCAGAGCCCCGGTCCGGTCGGGATTTCCGCCTTGTCGAGCACGCCGTCCACCATGCATTTCCTGCCGATTTTCTGGATGTTTCCGAGCGCCTTCTCCTCAATTGTGGTGAGACCCCCGGCGATGTTGCCTTTGGTCGGCTGCGAATCCATGAGGTCACTGGTCTTGTGGCGGTTTACCACTTCCTGGTAGCGGTTGAACATGAACATGAAGCGCTCACGCACCTCAGGCGTCCTGCAGCGGGCTGCAACCAGTTGTTCGCCGCCGGTAAGTTCGGTCGTCTCGCCAAACACCAGCGTCACGCCGCGCGGGTAGAGCTTGTCGAAGGCATTGCCCACGCAGGGGTTTGCACCTATGCCGGAGGTCGTGTCCGACTCGCCGCACTTGGTCGACACCCACAGGTCCTTGAGCGAGCGCTCTTCGCGGCGCGACTCGGACGCCGCCTGTAGATACTCCTTCGCCGTTTTCGAGGCGCGGCGGATCGTCTCCATGTCACCGTGGCCTTCGATGCCGAAGTAGGAGACCGGCTTTCCGGATTTCGCAATGCCGTCGGCGACGCGTTTCGCCCAGCCGTCCTCGATTCCGAT
>Ga0137435_1000449_pt1 | contig 13969 bp, 17 predicted proteins | sample EasRivERMGT100_2_FD_104904 | JGI IMG/M metagenome (GOLD analysis project Ga0137435, IMG submission 104904) | Soil microbial communities from meander-bound floodplain in the East River, Colorado, USA - East River MetaG ERMGT100_2 | ecosystem: Environmental > Terrestrial > Soil > Floodplain ... | reverse complement strand
GCGGTCCCTTCGCCGGCAGCGGACGGCCTCTCGACACCGTGTCGAGCAATTGCCCCCACAGCGAAAGCATGTCGACCTGATCATCGTTGCGCCCGGCCGGGAAGCTCAGCATCTCCGCGCGCAGGAGGCCGAACCACGGCGCGCGCCGCGCAATGTGCAGCCCGTGGCTTGCGATGTAGCCGCGGAACGACTGCGCCCTCACGGCCTTGTCGCCGCGCGTCGGAAAGCTCGAGCGCGCGACGTAGGTCCGGCGCTCACGCATGCGCCGCTCAAGGAAAGGTCCGACACCAGATGTGATCTGCCCCTTTTCAAATGCCCAGCCGATTGGCTTCCACTTCTTCACGAGATCGCAGAAGCTCTCCACCCACACGTCACTCGATGCTTGTTTGCGCCACAGATCGAGCAGATAAGGCTTGCCCTCGGGGTCGACACCCAGCACGCCGTGGCAGGTGAAGTCGCCCTTGTCGGCACTGACAGCAAAATCACTGGCGCCGTAAACGTGCAGCGTTTCCGGGTCAGGCGCCGCAGCCTCATCGTAAGTCTTGAGCCAGTCGCTTTTGAAGTATTCGCCGTCCGGCGGACTGGGCTGCTGTTGGAACAACGCGCTCCACATCATCGGACTTGCCTCGTGCTGCCGCTCGCGCAGGAAGCGGCCGTAGTCGTAGCCTTCAGGCTCGTCCCAGAGATATTCGCCGGGCTTGCGACCGACAGGATCGTCCTCGCCGGCAATCGCCGGGATGTCGATCACCTTGCCCCGCACATGCCCGGCCTGGATCTGCGCAATGACACGGCCGGCCACATCAAGCTCGTGCCAGCGCGTGTTCATCATGATCCGCTTCGCTTTCGGCTTCAGCCGCGGACCGAAGTCGTCGACATACCAGTCCCATCTTTTTTGCCTGACCGTGTCGGACCAAGCGTCTTCTCTGTTGCCAAACAGATCGTCGCACAGCCCCAAATCCGCACGAAAACCGCTGATGCCCTTGCCGGCGCCAACCGCGTAATACTCGCCGCCCTCGTTCAACGCGAACTGATCAGCAGCACCTGACGTCGGCGACATGCCGATGCCCAGCACGTCGGCCTCGTTGATGATGTCGTTTCGGACACGACGCCCCCAGCGGTGCGCGAAGTCGTCCGAGTGGGTCGCAAACAGGATGTTGTTTTCCGGGAAATTGGCGAAGTACCAGCTCGGAAACAGCGCGCTGATGTAGGTCGACTTCGCACAGCCGGGAGGAGCATGCAGCAGCAGAACGTCATGCTCGTCACTGATGATGAACCGCTCAAGCTCCTTCATGATCAGCAGATGATGCGCCGCAGGCTCAAAACCCTTGTACCTGGCCCAGGCTGCCATGCTGCGGCGAACCTGGCGCCGCTCGTGCACGTCAAGCAAACGACGCTCCAGTGCCTCCAGCGTGTCAGGCGTGAGTGCATCAGTTGTCATATTTTACTCGCGCCCTTTCCTCGCGAACTGCCTTCAGCGCATCCAGCACGTCGTCGTCGCTCAGGGTGTCGAGAACGTCACCCTCCGACATGATCAATTCCCGCGGGACGATGCTGGCGATGACCCTGAGAAAGACGTCGGGCTTCTCGTGAAAAACAATCCTGAGAGCCTCTTTGCCGTGCTCCTTCCAAGCCTCGATGGCGTCGCTCAGGAAAGCGCTCGACAACTTGTTCCTCGAGCCCGCCACCCTGCCACCCGAGCCCTTCTTGAGCTGGCCAAGCGCATCACGCTGATAGGTGGAGGGAACGCCCTTGATCGGATCGGTCATGTCAGTGCCTGAATATGTCGTTGAGAGGCGTCGGCCCGGCATAGCTAGGACCATGCCGCTGGCCGACGTTGCGGCGGCTCGCAAGGTTTGACGGAAAGGTCATCTGCTGCTGTGGTGCTTGCTGCTGCGGCGGCTGCCACGCGCCAAGCTGGTGAAGGATCTGCGCCGCAGTGCCAATCGGGTCCTGGCTGCCCTGCACCGCCTGCACAAACTGTTGCGCCACAGGATGGCCTGACTGCACCAGCTCGAGCGAGCGCCGGTCCAACTCGTCATAGGCAGCCTTGCCATGCTCGGAGACGAAGTCGATCCTGCTCGCCGCCACCGTCGCGCGCCGCTCAGCAGCGGCGACCTCCGCCCCATGCCGGTTAAGCTCCGCGACCTGCCGGTCAAACTGCGAGTTATCCGGCTGTGGCTGCGCCTCCTTGCCCTTCGAGGCCAGCACGTCCCCGATCGGCGTGCCCTTGAACTCCAGCAGCCCAAGGCTGTCGACATAGGCGCGGATGGCGCCCACAGGGTCAGGGTGATTGAACGCATGGTTCTTTACGAAGTCCTGGACTTCGTGCTGCTGCTCGGCACTCAGCCGCTTCAGCCCGGCGTTGATCTTGTCTTCGTCCGCCTTGTGCCTGCCCTCGCTCTGTTTCCAGTGCAGCACCACAGGGTCTTGAGCGGTGTCGTCCACTGCCGCCAGCCGCTCCTCGACCTGCGTCTCCTCAAAACCCCACTTCGCATTGTCGAACCGGTCGAGCTCAGCCCGCAACTCCTCGACCTGCTTGTCAGCCTTCTGCCGGCGCTCCCTCTCGCGCTTGAGAGCCACCAGTGGCACCCGTGGCGCGTCGAGGCCGCCAATGTCGGACTCGCCGACCTCCTGCGCGGGGGCATCCGTCGCAGGGGTGTCAAGGATGTCGTCTAACGGAGTTTGGGTCGCTTCCGTTGTGCCGGTATCAATCGTCTGGTCCTGGTCTAGCTCGGCCATCTAGGCGGCTTCCCTGGAACGCTGGAGTGCCTTGCCGCTCTCCTGCCGCCGCACCAGCTCCTCCGGTGAGTACTCGGCACGCTTCCGGATCCCGACGATGTCGCGGATTTCCTCAGCCTCGCCTTCGGTCGGCAGTCGATGCAGGCGAAAGCAGCCCTCGGTGTCGCCGTCCTGGGTCAGCTCGGCAAACGCCAGCCGTTTCTTGACCCACGTCCATGCTTGCTTCGACATCTCCGATGGCGGGACGACTGTTAGCTGCCACGTCGCGTTATCGCCCCAAGTGGCGCAATACCCCCGGCTTCCCTGTAAGACCCATAAACCGCTCAAGTCTCGCCTCATTGTCGAGGGAGAGGCATTCAGGGCTTCAAGCAGGCGCTCGAGCTGCGCTTTGTCCTGACTACCCTCGACGGCGGTGCGATAGGTGTCAGCCATGGTCAGGCGGCCTCGTGCTGAGAGGGCTGCGCGGGCTGCTCTTCCCTGTCGAGCTTCAGGCGAGCAAGGCTCGACAGTTCGATGCCAGCGTGCTCGGCCTCCTGCTCGAGCCGCGCGCGAACGGAAGGCTTAACGCGAATTACGATCTGGTCCGACATTCTCTCTTCCATCGCAAACCACCTCTGCGGTTGATCTGCGAGAAAGTCTAAGCGCCACTGCAATGCATGGAAACGGCTTGGTAGTTCGCCAACGTTCGCGCGGTGAGTTTTTTGCGCTTCTGTTCGTGAGACCAAGCGTTGGAAATAGAAAAGCGATTACTTTTGAGTTGGTTGTTTGCTTTTCTCGCTCGTCGATTTGTCTTTGGGAAGCGGCTTGGAAGGTTTCAGCTGCCAAATGAAGCCGCCAGGATAAGTTCGGCCGACTTTGTCGGCGACGGCTGCAGCGGCACAACTAACGCTGAAATAGCGCCTGATGGGCGTTTTTCCCGTCAAGCGCGGGTAGCTCCAGCGAATGAGATCGCCGGTCGTCAATCGAGCGTCGGGATTTGCGATGAAAGCTCGCCTGACGCGGCGCTGAGTTGGTCCCAATCCTGGCATTTCTACATAGCTCGTTTGCCGGAACCTTTTACAGAACGGTTTGCGGCTTGCGGGCGATCGTGGGTAAAATAGGCGGTACGGTGTCGTTCTGCCCATTCCTCGCGTGAGGGCCAATCAGAACTCGTCATCCTGCTCCTCCTTCCTGATTGGAACGGTTTCGACCGTGTCCGGCGTGTTGGTTGGCGCCATGGGGGTGGTATTGCGGTGTTCGATCATGGGGACAGCGGCGGGAGGCTTGTCGCCCCCTGGGATCAGGCATTCGAGGAAGCCGCTAGGGATAGTAAGACTGGTGTCTGTATCGAAGCGCACACGGACCATCCCAGCATCGAGCGGCGCGGTAACGGTACCGGGACCGAGCCTATGATGACGAACACGGGCGCCAACCACGAATTGCTGTAACTCTGCCGCCTTGCGTTCTTCGGCGCCTTGTTTCCTGGCCAGCCTGGCCTCTTCGGCGACCTTTGCCTTGGCGATTTGTTCGGGGAGCAGTGTGTGCCATTCCTCAAGAACGAAGACCCCCGCCCAGCGTTTGTCCCAGAGTTCCTGCTGTTTTTCGAATTCCTCGATGACTTCCGAGATCGTGGGCATGAATTTTTTTGTTTTGCGCAGTTCTCGACAGGTGCTTTCCAGTTCGACGAAGCTTGGTTCGAGCGCCATGACGTCTTCGATCAGGAGGCGCGCGAAGATTTCTGGTTCGGGAATTTTTGCTGACGGGAAGCTACCCAAGAGGATGGTGATCATCCTGGCGACTTCGCTATAGACAGGGCGGTTTTCTTCGGGATCGACCAGCCAGCTGGCGGGGTGGCATTCTTCCCATTCCTTTTGCATGTCCTTGAACGTGTCGCTTATCCGTTCAATTCTCTTCTGGACCCTTTCCGCCCACTCGATGATCTCATGGCGGTTATAGTCGCTGGATTTCTCTAGTTTATCGTTCACTTTCCACGCCTGTTCGACGAGGGAGTGGCGCCGGTCCAGCGTCTCCGCCAGTTTTGTGAGTTTCTGCTGGGAAGGCCACGGCGGCGGAAGGTTTGTGACCGCCGCCGTTTTAATGGGGGCGGGCAGCTTGTCCTTGGGAATTGTCATCGTCCGTTCCTTTCTGCTTCGCGTGCCTGGCGCGCCAGGTTTGCGGCGAATTGTGCGGCGCTGGGTCTGTGATGGTTGCCGTTCATTTGGGTCGGGGGGTCGTTTTGCCATGCGCCATTGTCCAGCCATTCCTCCAGCTTGGGCAGGAAGCGAGGCTCTTTCGCTTTCGCCTCCACCCAATGCCGCGCGCTGTTGATGATCTTTTCGGGAGAGGCGGCGCCATTGGCGATGACGCGCAGGAAGGCTGCTCGCGCCTTGTCCTTGTTGACGCCGTGCGGCTTCACGCTCCAGAGCTGGAGCAATTCCTGTAATTCTTCTTCCCTTGCCAGCGCGCCGTCAGGCGCGCGCTGGCTGGGAGGTTTCCCCCTCTCACCCCTCGCGCCGGAGGCGCGAGTGGTTCTAAGTAGTTCGTGTGCAGACGTCTGCACGCCTGACGACGTATCTTGCACCCCTGCCGTGCAGACGTCTGCACTGGTACGGGGTGCAGACGTCTGCACTCCTTCAAAATCAAAACTGTAACGATTAGTACAGTTTGACCCTCCTCCTTGTGTGCTGTTGACGGCGACCCAGCCGGCGGCCTTAAGTTCTGCAATTGCGGAAAAGGCCGTGCGGCGGCTACATCCGGCGGCTTTGGCGATGGCGGGAAGGCTCGGATTGCAGCGGTCGTTTTTGGCGTTGTGGAACGTGAGCAGCAGTTCTGTAGCGATGGTCTTCGCGGCAAACGAAAGTATTTTGTCGCCCACCAGGCGGCGCCGGAAATCGAACTTCTGTTTGGGGGTGCGCTTGCGGGGTTTCTTCATGCGGCGCCTCGGGGCGTTGCCGGCAGCGCATCGATGACGGCGCCCACGATCGACGACGGCGCCCCGTTGCCGTTGCGGGTGACGGCGTGGCGGATGGTCTCGAGGGGTGCACCGTGCTGCAGGGCGAGACTGATCACCACCGCGGCGTCCCTTGCGATCGCCTCGACGTCGCCGCCGGTCTTGCGGGCGTCGACGAAGACTTCGCCGGGCGTGCCGTCGGGGTAGAACCCGACCGTGACGGCGAACGGCTGGTTCCAGTGCACGACCGTGAACGTCTCGGCGGGTCGGCGCTGGGGAAGGGGTCGGCGGATCATGGCTGCCTGCTTTTCGCTTTGCAGTCGTGCGCGTCGAGCCGCCTTTTGATTTCCAACTCGATACGGTGCGAGGCCTTGAGGAGCGCCAGGGAAATGTCGCGAAGGTTGCCTGCGTTGAGTTGGCTGAAGGCCGGGCCGCAGGCGTAGCCGGCAATTCCGGCGATCTCGCTGATCAGCACGGCTTTCGCGCGGCGCGCGGCGTCAGTGGTGGGTCGCATGGCTGCCCTCCACGAAGCCGGCGAGGATGTCGAAGATGCGGTGCGCCATCCTCTCGTCGAAGTCGGTGTCTGCGTCCTTCCGGTTCGCAGTGAGCAGGCTAATCCTCCGTCCCGGCTCCGGGGTCCAGATCGCCACGAACCAGTCATGCCCCTGCGGCAGCGTCGGCAAGCCGCCGTTGAGTTGATTCTCGCGAACCTCGATCGGACTGGCGCGCCGGACCCTGTATCGACGCTCCGGGTGTTTCCTGAAGAACCGGTCGTCGTCCGCGACGGTGCGCTTGCGATCGCCGGCGTCGCTCATTGGCCGATCCCGTGAAGGCGGAAGCGCTCGATTTCTTCGACCGTGATACCGGTGCGACGCAGCGCGAGTTTTATCGCGCGAATTTTCCCCTCTTTGACGAGTTTAAAGAGAGTGGTCCGGCCAACGCCAAGCACATGTGCCGCTTGTGGAATGCTGTAGACGAGGCGTTTGGGCGAGGGAGAGACGCTTTGCATGCCATGCTCCTTTCGGGGTTGCATGGCATGCACTTTCTACTTGTTCTGACCCATGTCAGCGGTGATTATTCGGATACCGGAGCCCCGAAAGCGTTCGATGAACCGGTCTACCTCTTCGACCTTGATTTTGTGAAAGAAGTCCCGCAGCAACTTTCTGCCCCCGTCATGCGGCGGTTCAAGCGGTTCATCCGGTTCAAGCGGTGCATACTGGAGCTTGGCCTCTTTGTGGTAGATGTCCTTAAACCTTTCGAAGTCGTGCCCCCATTTTTCGCTGGCATGCTCCAGAGCCTGTTCAAGACTGAGTCCGGACCCCACGTAAGCTTCGACCGATACCATCATCGCGACAAGACGCTGCTCTGGTATCCGCGACCGGCCACGGCCTTTTGCGGCGTTGCTCAATGCTTTGCGGGGGCGAGCGCGCCGCAGCGTCTCAGAGGCGGCAATCTTCAGATTGACGGGTATTCCGCGCACAATCGAACGAGCCTCGACAGCGCCAAGAAGCTCTATGAGCGTGGCGCGAAATCCGTTCCACTCCTCCGGATATAATTTGCGCCTGACAGACCAGTGGCTGTCGCGCGCAAACTTTTTGTCCTTGTCCCCTCTTTTGAGGGCCGCGCGCTTGGCAATGTCGGCTTTGATTTCCGCTTCCGGGCGCGGATTGCCGTCCTGATCGTATCGGCTCACGATCTTGCGCATACTTGGCGGAAGCTTGGGGATATCGGTCATGCCACACCCCCAACAGCCCGCTTCAGCGTCGTGACGTTGCCACCTGCCGCCCGCGCCAGCAGGATCCGCACATGGTTACCCCACAGGATCATCGCGGCGCGCTTTTCTTCGGTGTAGGCCGACCTGTTGTAAACGCCGCTCACGCCTGCTCGGAAGCCGCTGACGTGGTTCAAAATCGCCTCAACAACGTGCGGCGCAACGCCGAGATCGCTCATCCGGGTCGCCACCGTACGGCGAAGATCATGGACAACCCAGCCGGTGACGCCACTGGCCTTGTCCAGCTTTTTCTTGCGCGAGCTGAAGCCGACGAAGCCGTTGGCGCCTTCGCCGAAGACAAATTCGCGGTCCTGACGCTGGTGCTGTTCGTTAAGGAGCGCCATCGCCTGTGGCGACAATGGCACAACGTGTGCCCGGCCGTTCTTGGTGCGCTCCCGTGGAAGGCAAATCGCGCCATCCACGATCTCGGCCCAGCGAAGGCCGCCAATCTCCTCGCGACGTTGTCCGGTCAGCAACAGCAATCTGATGATCCTGCCATAGTCGTTGGCCGGCGCAGCGTCCCACACCGCGACAAGCTCGTCGTCGGTCAGGACGCGCTCGCGGCCCATGCCTTCGGATGACTTGTTGGTGTTGATCACCGGGTTAGCCTCGATGACGCCCTCGCCGATACACCAGCCAAAAAAAGCGCTCAGCGTGGAGCGGCCGCGATTGGCGGAAACCGCGCCGCGCTCTTTGGCAACGGTCCGCAGCTCGGCGGCAATGGTTGCCCGGTTGATCCTGTGCAGCGGCAGCCCGCGCAGCGACACGAAGTAGGTCTGCAGGTGGTGCCTGCACTGCACGAGACTACGCGGCCGCAGATCCTTGGCCCGGAACTCGAGATACTCATCCGCCAAGACGCCGAATAGCTGTCTGTCATCGACGCGGGCCTGAGCCTTGCGGGCGATCGGGTCGATGTTGTTGTCGATGTCGACCAGCAGCTTGCGGGCCTTCTTGCGCGCCTCGTCGAGCGAGTAGACGCCGACCTTGCCGACCGTGCTGCGGCGCTGGACCTGCCCCTGCCTCCACTGGATCAGGAAGGTCCGGGAGCCGCCCTCGCGAACCCTGAGATAGAAGTTCGGCACATCGTCGTCAGGGTACAGCGCGTCAGTGCCCTTGAGCGGCAAGGTGCGGATCGTGGCCTCTGTCAACTTCACCATCGTCAGTCCTCCTTGCGCGCGAAGAAGGTCAGGACGTCGTCATAACGCTCTTCCATCTGCTGGAGCATGCGCTCGAGGTGGTAGACCGCAAAGGCCAGCTTGTTGCTCTCCTTGTCGTTGCCGGGCAGCTCCTCGACCAGGCCGCTCACGATCGCGCTCATGTTCACCACGTCGCGAAGGTCGCTCTCCATGCTCCGGTAAGCCGTGGCAAGGCGCCAATTCTTGAGGCTCTCTCTCGGCGGCCGACAAGCGTGTTCAGTCTCGATATCTAACTTCATTTGAAACCCCCTTTGGGAAGTGGCTGGGCATCGGCAGTTTGCACCTTGGCGCTCCTTGGCGAACTACCGACAAAAGCTCTGAACCAGCAAAGCCTATAAAACAAGGGGTCTCCAGAGGTGGCGAACATTGGCGAACGTTGGCGAAGTAAATAATTTAGGCGTATTGTTCAGAGCAGCACAGCCAGATCAGGCTAATGAAATCAATGATTTAACTTGGATCCGCTTCCCGGCTTTTGCCTCTTGGGGAGCGATTGGGAAGCGGCAACGTGCCGCAGGGGAATTCAGTCAGGAACGACCGATCGTCCTCGGCGTTAGGGGTTCGTCGCGCCGTCGAGCGCGATCACGATGAGTCCACTGACAGCAGCCCCGGCGGGCCCCCTCGCTGGGGCTGTTCTTTGTGGCGTTATGGCCATTAAAGCAAAGGCCACAGGGAGCGACCCCTGTGGCCTAAATTGCCTTGGACTTGCGTCGGGCAATTGCCCTGGACTTGTGTCGGGCTTGCTCTCGCCTTTGATGACGCGCTTGCCGCTGCCTGAAGGCATACCGATCATGCCCCGATCAGCGCCTCCCCTTCAAGAAAAAAAGGGCCCCGCCTTGACTGCCACATAGGTGGTGTTAACATGGTGGTGTTAACAGCGAGAGGACAGCGTGGCGATTATTAAAATCACGGAAGCGGTGCGGGCGGCGGCGCGTAGGCTGCTGCAGGATCGCGGTCTCACGCTCGACAGGTCAGACCGCGACCGGCTTGCCGCCATCGCCGGGGGCAAACGGAAACAGCTTGATGCCTTGTGGTGGAAGAAGCTTCACCGGGTCGTCGATCAGAACAAGCTCGGCAAGATTGCAGGGCTGGCGGACCTGGCGGGCAATCCGAATGCGCACGAACGCGCGGTTGCCGCAGCCAAACTGAAGGCGTTCAAGGGTCGCGTGCCGCCGGGATTGCTGCGAGAGCCGCCGCCCCTTCCGTCAAGGATCGAGGATTGGAAACGCAAGCCGTCGAAAAGGCAGCCTGCCCGGCCGTCACGGCGCGGCCTGCTCGGTGGTGTTAACGAGAAGCCGAAGCAGGCTGGTGGTGTTAACGCGAAGCCGAGCCGCACAGGTGATCGCCACCTCAACAAGGGCGACCGCCACGCGCCCGGATACATGCGTGACTACATGCGGCGAAGGCGTGCCGCCGCAAAAACAAACGAGGTGCAATCGTGAGGATCGACGGCGACGCTCCGCAACAAGAAAAAGGGCGGGGGACACGCTCCCCGCCCCTCTCTCGTCCGCCGCGGCCATGGACATGAACCGCGACGGGCAACCTTTCAGCTGACGACAAACTGCACGATCATCGAAAGCTGGCCTAGGCCATCGGCATTGGCATCGGCGTTGACGATCCCTGACAGCCACGTCTCATAGCGAAGCTTCGGGTAGGTCTGCATCAGCATCAGCGGGGAACCCCCGATGTGGCCGAACGCGTCCGGGTCGGCTTGCTCGGCACCGTTGGCTTCCCAACCGAAGTCGATGTCGAGCCCCGAAAGCCCCAGGCCTGCGATGGTGCCGCCGATGATGACGGCACCGGCCGGGACCTTGCAGAAGCGGATCACATCCGCCGCAGCGACGGGAGAGAACGTGTTCCCCATCGCAACGGCGACATTGCCGCCACCCGGCGGCCTGTAGACGGACGACTTGTCCGACCAGGTGACGCCGGTCAGCGGATTGATGGCGTAGAGAGTTGCCATGATGCCCTCCTAGTTCACGGTCCCGAAGTAACCGGTGACCATGCCGTGGTCCTTGAGGTCGTTGCGATCAACGGTCGCGTGCGACCCGAACGACATCTTGCCGACGCCGTAGATCGCCTCGATGGCGACGCCGCGCTTGTCACCATAGTCCCAGTCCTGCGTCCTCGACTGCCAGCGCTTGGCATAGGCGACGCCGATCGCCTGAGCGCCACAGAGGAAGGCACAGCCGACATGGGCGCCGGCCGTGCCCTTGCCAGCAAGCGCCGCACCCAGCTCGTCGAACATCTCGGGAATTTCCTTGATGATGACGCCGTCCCAGAGCAGGTCGCCGCCCTTGAACAGGCGGTTGTTTTCCATCTCGAGGTTCACCTCGCGCTGCGCCTGGGTGATGGTGGTGTCGGTCTTGAGGTCCCGGAAGCAGCGCGGGTCGGTGTAGAGCATGTAGTAGTGCCGACCATTCGCCTCCGAGCGGATCGGGCGGACCTTCGGGTTTGCCGTCACGCTCGCCTTGAACTTCATCTGGCTGATCGCTGCCGCCGTCAGCTTGTCAGCGGTGGCGTCGAGCAGCAGCAGGTCGGCGCTGTGATCGGTGTAGCCGGCCGTCGCTGTGCCAAAGAGCACCCGATCGGCATTGTCGACGATCCAAGCGTCTTTCTCGGCCTCGGTCTGCGCCCCGTAGTTGACGCCGTTGATGGACGCCATCGCCTGAACGATCAGCTTCTCGGTGTCCTTGAGGCTCCAGTCCTTCAGCACGACCTTGGCGGCCTCGCGCAGGCCGATCGCCGAGAACTGCTCGTCGGTCTCGGAGATGCGGACGCCGTTGCGGCGCTTGCCGACCACGACCTCGAACGAGCGAGAAGTCATGTCTTCCTCCGCCCCTTCAAGGCTGTTGCGGCCAAGGATGGCCGCACGCTTCAGGCGGTTGACGAGCGCAAAGTTGATGCGATCGCCGGGAGCCTTGGAGAGCTTCTCCTTGACCTGAATGATGTTCGCTTCGTTGGTCCCCATCTCGGACGCGAAGCGGTTTTCGGTCAGGTACTCGGTGAAGAATTTATCGTCCCATTGCTCGACCGTTAGGCCAGCAGAGACCACTGTATCTGTCATTGGATTTATTCCTTCGCTGATGCGGGCGCGCGCTCAGGCAGCAGCCCGCGATGTCTGTGAAATTCGTTTCGCCCGTTTCGAGCCCGGCGACGGCGCGCATGAGTTGATGGGTCATGCTCCCGATCGCCCGTTGAGGTCGGCGACACCTGTCTCTTTAAGCCGCCTGCGGTCCCAGCGCTGCCGCCTCGCGGCTGTGCTGGCCGTCCATCAGGCTCTTGTCGAAGTTCGCCCAGTCGTGTTGCGCCTCATGCTCGGCGTAAACAGGTGCGAGACGGGCGTCGACGGCTGCCTTGAGTGCCTGCGCCTGCTTGTACTTCGCGCTGGCGAGCGTCTCCTCGATCTCGGCTATTGCACGCTCGGCCGCGAAAGGCTCGAGCTGCTGCGGTCGTTGGGGAAGCGCCGCTTCCTGAATTGTGGCGCGCGCGTCCGCCAGCTTCTTCTGCGTGTCGGCCTCCCTGTTCTCGATCTCCGCCATTGCCCCGCGAAGTTTGATCTGCTGTTCAGCTTGCGCCTGTGGCGAAGACTGCGCGGCCTCGCGCTCCTCCATGTCCTTCAGCAACTGCTGCTTCACCTTCAGGTTCGGCGATGCCCTCAGGATCGACTTGAACGGGATCTCGCCATTGACGTCGTACTTCTTCAGCTCAACCAGCGCCTCGAACTGCTCCAGCGGCGACGTCAGGCTGTCCGGCGCCTCGTCGATGATGATGTCGCAGTCGAGCTCGGCGACGTTGCCCACCACGCCGGCGACGCGCTGGGCCAGAGCCGGGTTCTGCTGGATGGCCATTTGCATCTGCGCCGGATCGACGTTGATGCCAACCCACTTGACGTTCTGCTCGTCGTCGGTGACGCGAATCCACTTCTCCGCCGTCCAGAACTGCCTGATGCGAGCCCAGATCGCGCGGAACACCCTGACGTCCAGATTGCGCAGCCGATCGGTGAGGTGCGCCAACTGCGTCATGCCACCTTGCTGGCTGGCGATGATCGCACGGCCGCTCGCTGCGTTCGATCCCATCGCCTGGTCGCCCATTTCTGTCCCGTTTGGCCCCTTCAGGTTGATGGCGTTCTTGGCCTCCTGCAGCAACTGTGCCTGCCCGGCCGCACGATCCTCGCCGTGAACGACAATGGCGCGCTTCTCAGCGAGCGCATTGTGATTGTAGCGGATCGTGCCGTCAGGCCGGACTAATTCCCTGCGCGTCTTTTCGATGTCCTGCACCGCGCCGTCCTCATAGTGAAGCTGGCTCACGCTCAACTGGTGCAGCAATTTCGACCGCCGCTTGTTGATCTCGTCCTGCAGCGAGATCAGCTCGCGCACGAAGCCGTAGCGGTTGTTATCCCCGTCGACATAGGCGGACTGAAAGAACAGTTCGCAGTCGCTCTCGCCCTTGTCGTTGACGTAAGGGCTCGGGCCGGACTTGAGGATGCCGCCCTTGGTGAATTCCGCGAAGTGCCAGGCGTCGTCTCTTTTGATCCAGATCTGGCAGATGCGCACGCGCTTGCGCCTCCGGTCGCCCCAGTGATTGAACTTCGGTTTATCATCATAAGTGTCTGACGGCGCGCTGCTCAACGTCGTGTCGAGCGCATCCTTGCCGTCAGGATACATCGCCAACGCGTCGTCGTAGTTCATCCAGATCACCACGCCGAGATAGCCGGCGTCAGAAAAATCCGGCTCCGATGCGTGAGGATCGAAGAACATACGGTCCCAGGCCACGCGATGGATCTTGACGTCAAGTGCTGGCTGGCCGTTGTAGTCCTTGCCCGGCTCGACCGTCACGCGGATGCCGCCAGCGCCTTCCACCAGCATGTCACGCCACACAGCCGATCGCTTCTTGTCATAGCTCTCGGTGTCGGTGACGTAGCGCAATGCCTCGGTTGCGGCGGCAGCCTCGGCCTCATGCTTCGGTGTGCGCGGGTATGCCTTCGGGTCGATGCGCTGCTTCTTCTCGACGCCGTCCAAGTAATCGACCTTGGTCTTAATGATGTTGTCGGTGATGACGGGCTGGTTGCGCTTTTTCAGCGTGGCAATCTCCGCCGACGTCCATTGCTGGTTGTCGTAGTACTTCCGGTCGCGCTCGGACAATTGCCGCGCCTCTGATGTCGCGTCCTCGCTCTCCTCGAACATCTTGACGAGCGCGCCGACGTCGAGCAGGCCGTCGTCGTCATCGTCCTTGTCGGTCTCTTCCATGACGAGATACGGTTTCATGCGACCTTCCAACTCTCGATGTCGTCCTGAATTCCAAAAACCTTGTCCCAGCGATCCCAGAACTTCGGCG
>Ga0137435_1000448_pt1 | contig 13970 bp, 18 predicted proteins | sample EasRivERMGT100_2_FD_104904 | JGI IMG/M metagenome (GOLD analysis project Ga0137435, IMG submission 104904) | Soil microbial communities from meander-bound floodplain in the East River, Colorado, USA - East River MetaG ERMGT100_2 | ecosystem: Environmental > Terrestrial > Soil > Floodplain ... | reverse complement strand
CGCTGGGGGTGGCGGGGGGTGGCTCGGGCAATACGATCACCCTCCCCGTTACTACTTAGGGGTCTACTAGGGCACCTGCCCCAGCTAATTATAGCGATACTAATATGGAGAGCGAGTAAGAAGAAAGGGTAGAGCCTCATGGCCCTAGCCACCACAACTCGCAAAGCAATCCGGCAGGCGGTTATAGCCAAGCTATACCCACACCGCTTCCCGACTACATCGACAACCACAAGCGCGGCCTCCTCTGTCAACCAGTTGAACGACACTGTTCTAGCTGGTGCTGGGCAGACTGAGGACTATCTCCGCTCGTGGGTATACATCGCTGAGACAGCAGCCGGTTCTCCTCCGGTGGGTGAAATTCGTCGGGTAATCAATACTGACTTCGACTCCTCGACCTCTCAACTTATTGTTCTCCCCGCCTTCACCGATACCATCAACTCCGGCATGGACTACGAACTTCACTACGTTTATCACCCTAACCGGATACACGAGAGAATCAATGCTATCCTCGACAATCTAGCCGGAGAAACCTATATACCCCTGACACTAGTACCTGATGGGGAAATGTTGCTGGGCACAACCGCTAACTACACTGGAAGTGCGGGGGTGACCCTCGCTATTAATACATCACAGCCCCTTCTACACGGACAATATGTACTGGAAGTCGCCTGTACCGCTGCCAATGATACGGTACGCACCGAACCCATAACAGGCTTATTGCCCGGTCAGCCTATTCTCGTAAGCGCCGATGTCTATGTGGAGAGTACCACTGGCGATATTACTATGCGGCTGTTGGATGATGACGCAACTACAGTCATCGTAAGCGGAGACTTCGCTAGGGCCACCGCACGGGGCTGGCAGACCATGCAGTTCACTACTCAAATACCCGAAGGTACTGAGTTTCTCCATGTGCAATTTCTGAATAACGCGACGGGTTCCCAGCTTTACTACATCAACAACGTCATTGTCTTAGACCCCAACCAGAAAATGTTTAACGGACACTCGATATATTCAACCCCGAATATACTGCGTAGGCGAACGAGCCTTCGGGGAATCATGGCCTTCCACCCCGGCTCTTCCATTAGCATTACCAACTCAACCAACTGCTATCTTCCCCTACAACACGCACCAGTACCAGTCTCGTTTAATCATGTAACAACCCACGATTTCGCTAATATGCCGTTTCGAGTAGTCTTGCCTGAAGATTATACTATACAGGCTCCCCTGTTCCTACGTGTTAAAACAAGCTACACGGCTCTTACCGACGATACTACCCTTAGTAGCGCCCCCGAGGACATCGTAGTAGACCTTGTACTCGCTGACATGCTGGACTTCATGGCAGAGGAAGCGCGAGACAACGACGATCTACAGAAGATGGCTACTTACCGCGCCGACGCAGTGAATGTCCGCAGACTCCTGCGCCCCCGTATGGAGGACTTCTCCCCACAGACAGGCAGAGTCACTAGCTCGAATGCCTAGTCAACGGCGTACCCCTAAGTCTGAGCCGCTTAAAGTCTGGAACGACTGGTCGGATGGCGTCGGCTACTACGTGGACGACCCCAGTATCCACGGCCTATACTCTTCTAGGTTGTTCGTTGGTACTAAAGGGATGCTACAGGTTGCTCCCCGTGCTAATAAGATCAACTTGACCGGCACCCATGCTGGTCACACCTCCACCTTCCCCGCACAGTATTTCTTTGAGGATAAAAGCAGCGGAGATAACACCAAGCTATACGTTATCTCAAACACTCACGATAACAATGATGCCTCTGGTACCCCAGACATTATCAAGATTGATACCGATAACGCAAACTTCGGTACTATACGAGGTATAAGGCAACAGGCTTCTCGTGTCTACCCAACTGGACAACCAGCAAAATATCAAGCCAACTGGTATATAGCAGGGAGTACAACTGCTGCCGCAGGAGACACCCGTATTACAGAGCTTACTACTGTAGCTGCTGCTGCTGCTGCTGACACATGGACAGAGACAGCTTCCAACGCAGCTTTCGCTGCTACCCATATTGGGCTTATTAATAACCAGCTTTGTAAGTATGTGCAGGGCTCTGGCGTCAACATCCTTAAAGTGGATGGCACATGGAGTACAGTTGCGGACTGGGGTTCCTTCTTCGAGGTAGGAGATAGAGATGAAGCCGCACTCGCTCTAGCCGCAGGCAAGGGTGCTATGTTCACCTACTCACGGACAGGTATCCACTCCTTCAACGATAGAGGCCGAGTAGGCCTAGCAGTGGAGGACATGGCAAGCTGGCGTGAGTATCTACAGCCGCAGTATATGAAGCCGTGGAAAGAGGGGTTCCTTATAGCTCATCCCACCGGCCTACTCTACTGGATTCCGGGTAGTCCACCTATTAATGTGGGGCTATCCTCTAAGCAGAATGGCCCTCTTGTTCCCAACATGGCCTTCACTACTGGCGTCGAGCTACGGGCTGGGCGGTACCAAGGCTTTGACGTAGTGGGAGATAACGTCTACGCCATTTATGTAGACAACGTAGACACAGGCACCGTGGTATCAGCGTTGGCTCTTCTACTTCATGGACGAGCGGTGGATGGCAACCCCACTAACATAGCGTGGCATGTGCTTAGTGCTAGCCAGATGAACAACGTCAATCAGTTCCACGGCGCATTCGTGGCTACTACCGCGCAGCCCATTGCTTCTTCTGCCCTAACTCCTACCCTCTTCTGGGCCGCAGGACAGGCACCGGGGGATGCATCGGGACAAGGGCTCCGGTACATACCACTAGCAGGTGATGGCTCACCGATTGCACCCCGCAGCCGACTTGAGTTTCTCGACCTAAACAGTAGCACATCTGTTACAGTGCCTAATTCCGAGGCTTACTTCTCTGAGCTATTCTTCTCCGATGGCGTAGACCTTACTGATATAGTAATATTCACACAGGACATGGAGACAGACGACAGTCTTGAGATTCGGCTTATAGTAGACAGCGAAGATACAAACATTAACGCTGGGTCTAGCGACCCTGTGTTCAACGACCGGCAGGTCGGTGCTCCAATCCAAGGGAACGGCAGGCACCTACGGAAAATAGGGATGCAGGATGTGTACCGCGTGATGGTACACTTGACCTTCTCCACGACTGGAGCCACCTCCCGCACTACGCCCCCGCCTAGCATCAGGCAGGTAGTTCTCTATGGGAACCCGCGCTAATGGCAATTGACCCAGAGGTTCAGAGGCAGCTTACTGCCCTACAGAAGCAGGTTGACGGGCTCAAGGCCCCCGTAAACCGGCCTCCGAATCCCACCGACCCAGCCACCTTCTTGAGCACCGATCTTCATGACCTAGGTCAAGTAGCTACTGCACAAGTAGCTGCCAATACTCAGACTATAGCCAATACTACATCGACTAAAGTAACATGGGCTACGACGACATGGGACAACGATCAGGCGGTTAACCTAACTGATAACCGTCTTACACCCAGAGTAAGTGGTGTCTACATGTGTTGGGCAGAAGTTATTTTCGATGCAGATAGCGTAGGAGTTAGAGAGCTTAACTTGGCTTGGGTTACTACAGCGGGGTCTGCCGCCGTCTTTGCTGGCCAGACAGCCCTAGCTAGTACATTTAGTACACACAAACTTACTGTCTGTGCTCTTATCCCCCTTACCTTTATGGTCGATGGTACCGCACGGCGCTCAATAGAGGCCTATGTACTACAGACTTCCGGTGGAAACTTAGACGTAACTAGCGGACGTATGGGGTTGGTTAAAGTGGCAGATTACTCCCAATTTGGAACCAAGTAGCAGCAGCAGACAAAAAGAGAGGCCGATTGCTCGGCCCCTGCTCTCCTGTCCCCTAATTCTTCTTCGGCTTTAGCCCCTTAGCATACCATCCATACACTGTAGCTTGCCGTTTGGCAACCGCTTCGGCGCAATTTTTGGCATGGCGCTTGTTTTTTCTCTGGCACTTTGGCGCAGAGACATAAGTTTTTCCTGTGCTAACAGTTTGTAATACCACTCCTGCATTCATTCTCCCTCCTTCCTACGGTGCTTCTTCATATACCTTCGCAGCAGCCCTCGCAGCCTGTGCGTCTACCTGCCGACCATAGTTGTCCACGGCCTGCATGAACTCCACAAGCGACTTTCCACCTAATTCGGGGAAGGCCGTTTGGCTACGTAGTACAGCGATCATTTCTTCTTTAGTCATGTCATTCTCCAACGCTGCAATCTCTGCTTGCAGCAGGGCTATAAACTTTGCTTCGTTGAACTGTAGGCCGGGGTCGGACTTACCTAGCTTAGTCCCGTTCTCACAGCGGTCGTGGCGCACAAGGCCGGTAGGCACCGGCTGTATCGCCTGATCGAATACCGTGATGAACACCGGGGGAATACCGTAGGCCACACAGTCCTTGGCGATTTCCTTGGCTCCACGCGTATACATCGCGTCGGAATAGGAGGTAAGGATATTGGGCTGTGCCCACTCGTAGGACTTCCCGTACTCGTCAATGCTCCATCCACCCAGTAGGAAGAGCCGCCCATAGCCCGCGCTATAGGTCGGTACCTGATTGTCTTGGAGAACGTAGGTCATTTCCCCATTGGGGCCAAGCACACGAGAGCAGGAGCTACCCCACCCCTGAGCAGCAGAGCCGTTGTTCGGGTTCTCCATCCAGTTGCCGGTAGCAATGTAGTCAGTAGCTGGGGACGCAGACCCACCACGGGTAGAGTGAATCTCGATGAACCGGATGGGTTGCCATCGCGGTGTCCACAGCCAGCGCTGCGGAGTTACAAGTCTGTCAGCCATATATTAGTACCCCTGCGTTCGTTCTACTCACTAGTATACCACACTCAGAGGGGTTTGTCAACCCCCCTAAGCACGATAAATTGTTAGAATTTTGTTAGAATTCTAGCCGATGTCCCGGACATACTTGTCCACTGCGACTAGCACAGCGGTTACAACCGGCACTAGAACCGGCGGCAAGTCCACATTACCCACCGCGTTGATAGCAGCGATGGAGGCAGTAGATAGGCCAGCGGCCACCGCGACCTTAGCAAGCCGGAGCAGCGCCCGACCCACACGAGTCTCAGTAACGAAGTCATAGCCGTTCTGAATCTTGTCAATCATCTTTTCACCACCTTTCTTTCTATACTTCCACGTTAATATCTACCCCGTGCCTGCCATTACGCAAGCGGGGTCGTAGCTTCACTAGTGGCCCACCAAGGGTAACGGGGGAGAGCAGACCTTGCTCGATATAGTTCCCCGCTGGCAGACCGCTCAGGTCGGTAGACCCTTCCTCATACCCCTTCAAGAACCCACCAGTCGAGACGAGGTACCTATTCTGCGAGTGGAAGCGAGGCTTCCCCTTGCCGTCTAGGTCGAAGCTAAAGAGGGGAATCGGTGCGGTAACCTTGGTATGCCTGTGTCCGGCTAGATAGACATCAGCGGCGAACCGTTGTGCCACCTGTGCCAAGAAGTTGAGTGGAGCACCGGGAGTTGTCCCTGAGCCCTTACCATGGGTCACCCACAAGGTTGCCACAGATTTGCCCATCTTCACCAGTATTACACCGACGTCACCAAGGAAGTCACAGCCGAGATACGCAGCTAGTGTAGTGTCCGTCGTTGTTCCGTCAGAGAACTCCCAATAGTGGTGACCTCGTACAAGGCCTAGCCATCTACCCCGAGTAGGCTCTAGAATATCCATCACCTTCTCAAGCTCGGCATCCATCTTCTCGTCCATCGCCTGTACCACTGAGTCGTAGAATCCCGCTGCCTTTATCTTCGCTCGGTTAGAGGGAGAAGCTACGTCGAGGTAGTCTCCCATACCAACGTAGTAGCAGTCGTTCTCTACACCCCACTGGATATGCCGTTCCAGCCGGTCAACATCACAGCCGGACGCACCGTACTGAATGTCTCCGATTGGTAGGATTCGCACTTCCTCTAGGGGCAGGGCATGAGCCGCCACCATAGTAGGCTCAACTGTAATTAATTCCACTGATACATATTCCTTCCTACCTCCAAGGCAGTCGCCAAGTCCGGTACTCGGAGCAACTTCTCACCCGTTATACCCCTGTTGTACTGCCAGTCGATTAGAACCACCGACTTCCCCGCCGGGATTAAGTCCTCGGTCACGTACTTTGGGCTATCCTCGATGATAAGCTGTAGCCCCAGCTTGTCCATGACTTCCGACTTCTCTTCTCCGCCCTTCACACAGTATACCAGCGGTTCCCTGATACCCTGCTTTCTAAGCCACGTTACTGTCTGGTTCCACGGGTCTATCCCGTCTCTCCGAGTAATGAAGATAAGCGGCTGTGTGTCTGACATCTCGGCCAGCAGCCCCATGGTCTCGGGGAACAGAGGCTCAAGGTTGAGCCAGAAGTCCCGACTCAACTTAACCTGTCTCCATGCTAGCTCGATAACTCTCTCTGCTGCCCTTCGGGATAGCTCAGGTGCGTACCACCTTTGCCACCGCCAAGCCTGTGCCTCTCCGTGCTCGATGATGGGAGCAGTGGGGTTTATCTCGTTGCAGAGGGTTGAGAATCCCTTGCTCCAAGATGTAACACAGCCGTCAAGGTCTACTGCGAACGCGTTACTCAAGGTGCTAGCTCCTTTGGTGGGGAGTAGGGCTCGGCCCACTTTATATTATTCGTGTCTGTGTCCACTTCCTCACCCTCGACTACCAGTGCGTAGCCTAGGTCTAGGTAGTTCCGTGCATCCACGAACCGCATCTTGATGGGCTCAGACTCGGTGCGCTGGCCGATGTACCCAAGGATGGCGAACACATGCTTCAAGAAATAGACAGCCCACGCTCCCTCGGGTGTACCAACATTCACGTTGAACATTCCGAGTAGCTCGGCCACCACCTTGAAGTTGGCGAGTCGGTCTTTCTCAGCGCCCTCACCCGCATAGTCAGCCCCCTTGGACACAAGGACTTCTTCACAAGCTGTGTTAAGGTCGTCTCGAAGTGTGACTAACTGCTTACTATTCATTGGAGCCCCCAATTCTGTTCGCTTGGGGTACCGAAATCATCACACCACCCCAAATCCTGCGCCACGCGGCTTCGCCTTTGGGCTAGCTTGTTCTGGTTCCAGTAGTCCCATACTTTGTTCTTCAAAGAAGGTATGACCGGTGCGCTGGCTCCACTTGTAGAGGCTATCGAGCCGGTGGGCAAGCTGTCCTTGAAGGCAATGGGCAACCCGTATTGTCCCTTGGATGGAGACAAGCAGATTGTCGAAGTCGTGGTCTTTCCAAGGATTTTCATATCGACTTCGCCAGTCAATGAGCAGGATTGGCAGGACACCAGATGCACCCCTAAGTCGTTGCACTTGCTGTCTGAGCCTGTCCATATCGTGAGCGTCGGCTGGGGTCTTTCGTTCGATAACACAAAGGCCAAGCTTGGATTCCCATTGGTAATCCCCAAGGGGGAGTATAGCTCTCTCCGTAGAATATCCCATGCCACCGAGCAGAACGTCAGTGATACCGTCGCGGGGCTCTCTGGCGTCGATGCGTATAAGTCGCTGCTTACGCTGTCGGTCGGCCCTTCCTTTGTAGTCGAGGCTTCTGGATATAAGTAGTTCATTTCCAATTGTTTTCTCTCCTTTCTTAGAGTAGGCCAGTGGCATCTAGTACGTCCTTGAACCTCGGATTGTCTAATATCGCGCCCTGAACCGTGGGGTCAAGTTTGCTATCCACTATCTGTGCCCGATACTTGAGCGGCCAGCTAGCCTCGGTCGGCACAGCGGACACACCCAAAGGCTTACCGGCACAAAACAAGTACACGCTGTTAACCAAGTGTAGGTCAGTGTGCTTCCATCCCTCATAGGTATACAGACCTGTACCGACTGACTGTGACTGCCAGATTTCCACAGCGGGGTAAGTGATGATAGGCCAGAGAGCAGAGTCCTCAAGCTCCTGATGAACCATCCGCATCCAACTATTCGCATCACCAAACTCCTTCGGGTATATCTTACCCTTTTCTGGTGCAGGGAGCCACGCCATCTTGCAGTTGTCCCACTGAGCCGAGCCGTTGTCCACCGCGAACACACCACCCCGCTTCTTGGCTCGCTGTATCTGGGCCTCAAACCGCTGGCAGTTAGCCTTGGCCTGCTGCATATTGACGTTGGCAGGATAGACCTCGTAGTCTATATCCCCACCCTTGTACTTCTTGAGCAAGTGGGATAGGTCACGGTCGAAGTTGGCGACAGTCAGCGGGGTAGCCACGTCCTCTGTGTTCACAAAGAACGAGGACTTGCCAGCGCCCTTGTCGCCGAAGACAGCCGTGATATAGCCGCCTACCTTGGTTTGAATATTAGCTGGTGTTATTAACAATATTGCACTCTCCTCTGTAGCGGCAAATATTGCAGGGATGCATCCCTGTCTTACTCACCTGTCCGTCGTATTCTCTCGGAGGTGGGGTACTCAAGGCTTGGTCACCCTTCATCATCTTGGCACGAGCCAGACCTATTAGTATATCTTTCTCTGAGCGTTCGATGATTTCCAGATAGACCAGTGGCAGCGACCAGTCGGGGATTTCCTTGTACCTCTTGTACCCACGCATAGCCGACTGTAGCATACCGGGGCTATCAGGTGTACACATGTAGAGACTCCACTCCTTGTTGTACCCCTGTAAGTACATCTGGGCCTGCATGAAGTCCTTGGGAATCTCATATGCCACGCCCATGCCCTCGATAAGCCGCTTGTACATCCACCCGTTCTTGTCTTTTAGTTCTCCTAGTGCGGTGTCTCCGATGAAATAGTCGGCCTTGCCGCCCATGTGTTCACCTACTGGGACACCGGCTGTCACATGATGAATGTCCAGCCCGCACATTTGCAGCACAGCCATCCAGAATGGCTCCATCAACACCCCAACTACAGCCCTCTTAGTCCAGTATGCAGGGATACTCCCCTCGGGTTCTTGGCCGGTAGCCTTGAACCACGAGGAGAGCCTGCAATCTGTGATAGAGGACGGAGAAGGAATGGTGTGCGGGTTACTCAAGTGGGCCTTGAGATAAGCCGGAGACTCCGCGACCAACTCGGTCAGCACCTGCTGGAACTCGGGTGTATCAACCCGACCCATAACGTCGTAGATATTCTTCTCAAGTTCCACCAAGTCTGGCCGAGTAGTCATACCTATCCGCCTATCACGAAGTCATTGAGAGAACCAGCCTGCTCTTCCTCGGTCGGCTTGCCCAATAGCTGCGCCTCGTGTGCCCTCTTGCGAAGTCCCTCGCGCTTCTTGTGTGACTCCTCACGGTCAACCTCGGGGTCGATGATGAAGTCGTAGAACTGCTCTTCAAGGAACGCATGGATGGTCTTGGTGGGAATAGCCCAACCCATGTGGGTAATGGCCGAGCCACCTAGGCCCATCATAACCACGCTGATACGCGCCGTCAACCCAATAACCTCGCCTGACTCCGCCGAGTAGACAGGGCCACCAGAGTTACCGAAGATGGACGGTGCTGTGCAGAGCATGTAAGGGTAGTTCTCAATAGGGAAGTCGAATCCACCGATGGTACCCACAGTCATAAGAGGGGGGACGCCCAGCCCACAGCCCACGGTACGAATCGGGGTACTGATGAACAGCTTCTCCACTTCCTCTCTGGGGTGCATGATAGGAGCGATGTACTCCACATCCACCGTTGACTTGAGCTTGAGCAGTGCTAAGTCCTTCTGCTCGTCCCATGCTACCACGTCTGCCTTCTTAGACACGGCATCAGTGATGCGTGACATGTCCTCGTAGGAGAAGAATTCAACGATGGCATCAGAGCGCGTCTCGACTTTGAGAGGACGCTGAGCCACGGAATTCCACTTCTCCTCGATGTCGATAAGACCAGCGATGACGTGGTTATTCGTCAGCACATAGGTCTCCTTATCCTGTGAGTAGACCACTACTCCTGAGCCACCCGCGATGCCCTTGCTTGTCGGCGCAAGGACACGGGTAACAGGGTAGATGAACTTCTCATGCGTCTCCGCCACGTCAGTAATGAGAACGGCGGGTGCAGTTATTTCGTTTGTCTTGACCATTCCTTTCACTCCTGTCTAGTTCTTTAGTTGACTAGTCCGGCTTCGACCGCCGTGCTGTACAGCTTGCCAGCAACAGCCAGCCCATTGACTCCGAAGCCATTGAGAGTCAGACCAGCACCGAAGTTAGCGCCGCTGAGTGACATGCGGATAGCAGCCTTGTCGTCACCAACACCAAGTAGAACAGCAAGCTGCTCTTCTAGTACGGGGTTGCCGATAATCTCAGTCGTCTGTGCTGAGCCACCGAGCTGCACCACCGGCGCACCACTGTCAGCCTTGGCGGGAGCCACGTAAACGTCACCCTCATACACGAAGTCAGGGCCAAGCACGACAGTTGGCACATAGACCGGCTTGCCAGTGTCGAAGCTAATCTCTTCAACCTCGAAGACAACACCGACCACGGCGCTCTCATCGTAGTTGGGGTCTTCTGGGTAGGCGATGATGCCAAGACCAGCGAAGGCCTGAGCCGCCACTGCTGGGCGCTGTGTGTTGTCCAGCGGGGAGCCGTTCTTGTCCACTAGCTTGCTACCAAACCGGCGCATGATAGGGTTACCATCGTTCCATCTAGCGTCAAGCGCCTCGAACTCGATAGTCCAGAACGGCACGAACTCGTCAGCCGCCACGTTAGAGCGTTCCTTCAACTGAAGAGGCATATCGCCGACCTCATTGCGAACACACTTAGCCACACTCTTACGAGCAAAGGCCTTCGGCTCCGGCGCTGCGAGGGGGTTGATTAGGGTTGCTGTCTCTACCATTAGTCTAGTTCTCCTTCCAATATTTCAACGGTCTCTACTCGAACCTCATCGGCAGTTGGAAATAGATACCATGCGTTCTTGGTACAGATTTCTTCTGCACCAATGTCATCCTCTGAGTCAACTGTCATAGTCTCGTAATTGATGACGGCGTACTCGACTTCGTATCGTGGCACATTTACTCTCCTTTCTTAAACAAACTCGTACCACTGTATTCGGTTGGGGGAATTACATAAGCGCTCTCCTTTCGCTTGCGTCCTTCTATTGTACCACGTTCGAGGCGGCTTGTCAAGCCTATCCTCTCCAAAGTAACCAGATAACCGCCAGTTGGCTAGCTACCCAAGCTATTACCCACGGGGTATTCGTTGGTAGTCCATTGATTATGTCTGTCATTTAGGTTCCCACCACCTTCCTTGTTTCATATCTACACTCAGTCCCACGGTCGGGAGATACTGGTTGCCAACTCCAATCATCTGTTCTTGTATCCGTTTGGCCTGTGCCTTGTCTCCCTTCGGTATGAAGAAGTGTAGCTCGTCGTGAATCTGGTTTACAAACTGGTGTGCATCACTGTACCCTACCTCTACCATCTGCGCCTTGCTGATGTACACAGCGCCGGACTGGATAGGATGGTTAGCCGCCTGCTTCTTGGCGTGGTCGTAGCTCTTCTTGTCTATGTGTATCTTCCGCAGATGGCCGAAGGGGGCGTATCCTTCGCTGATACCAGTGGTCAGCACTCGGTTCCAATGTTCTTCCACCCGCTCGTAGAAGCCAGCGAACTGCCCTTGTAGCTTGCCGACCATCCACTCGGCCTCGTCCTTGGAGCAGTTGAATATCTGTTGGAATCTACCCGGCCCACCCATAAACAGCACAGCGAAGTTAGCAGTCTTGCCCTGTTTATAGGACACACCGAGTAAGTCGGCTGTCTCTTGGTGCAGGTTGCGGGACTCGTCGGTGAGTGCGCCTATCATCACGGGGTCTTGACTCCACTCTGCTGCAACCCGAAGCTCCACCTGCCCATTGTCTAGCCGGAGTAAGTCCATGTTTGCAGGGGCGTGTAGGCAGGCTTGGAGGATGGGGTCGAGGTTCTGCAAGTTCCTGTCTTTGGAGGACAGACGACCTGTGCCTGTACCCCCATCCTCATCAGTGTCCTTCTCGTCACCCGCAGCGGTAGTAAGCCTGAACATACCATTGAGGCGGTCGGCGTCCCGACAGGGGTAGAGGTAACGCGTTAAATCAGTGTTTAACTCCCTCCACCGTAGGAGAAGGTGGGCATCCATGGTGCCAAGTGCTTTAAGTGTTTCTGCCTTGGTATCCTTGGTTGGGAACACATGGGCCAACTGGGCAGGGCTAGCCATGTTGATGCCTTCGTACTTGGTGGTGAATTCTGTTTGTATCTCAAGGCGCTCAGCCTCTACTTCGGTGATAGCCTTCTCTAGCTTCTTCTTGTCTATTTGATAGCCTCCATAGAGGGAGGCGTGGGCTAGCTCGCGGATTAGCTGCCGGTCTAGGTCATAGCAACTTCCTTCTTGTCTTGGCAGCAAGTAGTCAAAGAGACGGCGGGTAAGGAATACGTCTTGGGCGTTGTAATACTCAGGGCCACATACATCTCGTTGGGCATAGTCGTAGACCTTGACTCCGAAGAGTTGATTGCTGAGTCCCTTGAGGCTGAGGTCTTCGTAGCCTTGGCAATAGGCCAAGAGCATGGTGTCGTGAATATCGACCACATTCCCCCATGAGGGGTCATGTCGTAAGAGAAGCGGGTAATCATACATTGCGTTGTGAAAGACTGCCGTGTCAGGTCGATAAGGAAATCCTCTAGCTCGGTCAAAGTTAAGAAGTGCAGACTCAGAGCCAGCTTGGAGGGCAGACCACTCCGTAATAGTTGCTGTGCGGGGGTCAGGGGTGCCTTCGGTCTCGACATCAATGAACCACGTACCCTCGACCACAGCCGGTGTAGTATTGACATACTTATATTCCTCTCTTTCTCCTTGGTTAGCCAACTCCGATAAGATGCGCCGATTCTGGTTCATCTTCTTGGTGTTGCTAACCTTGCCTTGGTTGTATAAGAAGGAGGCGGGGTGATACGCGGCAATATATTGGATACCCTCCACCTCCTTCGTTGTACCGATGATTGAACCCAGCTTCCACTGTCCCTCGAACACCAGCTTACAAGCCGGGATACCGAAGAGGACAATGTGGGTAGGCTTGAACTCCTCGATCTCTGCGTCGAGGTAGTCTCTCCATTGTGCTACCTCCTCCACAGAGGGGGCGCGTATCTTCTTGTCCTTGGTACGGCCCGGAAAAATTTTGCACATGTTCGTGATATAGGCAGAGGATAACCCAGCCTCTATGCACATGGAGTCGAGCAGCTTGCCACTGTCCCCGCAGAAGGGACGGCCTAGCTTGACCTCGGTTGGGCCAGGTGCTTCCCCGATGAACATCAGGCGAGTGGACTCACCTTCGGCCCACGTCCGTAGCTCACCGGCTACCCCGCCTGCCTCCCTTATTGCTTCCTCAATAAATCTCACTTACTCTCCTCGCAGTGGCATTCACCACCTAACATCTTGTGTCCGCAGCACTGGCACTCCCACTTAGGAGTAGGAGGAGCAAGGTTAAACGTCGGGTCAGACACCGCCTCACCTTCCCATAGATATAGCAAGGGGTAGTTCCATGCTCGGAACACTGCTATTGCCCACTCAGCCCAAAAGTTCTTTTTCATAGGGGTTGACAAACTCCTCTCAATGTGGTATAATAACCTTAGCGAACGCGGGGGGAGTGCAGAGGGGGGTTAACCCTCGCAGTCCACCCCACCGCACAAGTCGATAGTTAAGTCGGCCTTTGCCTTACGGATGAAGCCTTGGTCTCCCACCACACAGTCAGCTTCCGGTAGCTTCCTAGGCAACAAATCCTGCATCAATAACTTGGCCGCTGCCTCGGCTCGACGCTGAGTTAGCTGTTGGAGCAACTTTATCTTCTTCCCTTTGTCCATCGCTTCCTTCTCCTTCTTTCGCTGTGTCTCTCTGCGCTCTGCCTTGGTTGCCATCACTTAATCACTACCGCTGGTGCCGATGGTCGCCACAGACTAACTTCATTACAGGGTATAGTTGCGCGTCGTCGGCTAAGGATAGGACAAGGCCAATCCTTTCGCACCTTGTCCTTGAACAAGACAGTCACATCGAAGCTACCGTGTAACGGACACTCGTATACTTGTATGCTCACTTGGTCTCCCCTTTCTG